>ERZ791612.701-NODE-701-length-17427-cov-4.016291_pt1 | contig 17427 bp, 9 predicted proteins | sample MGYA00509963_ERZ791612 | MGnify/ENA primary metagenome ERZ791612 (study PRJEB30046, sample SAMN00791906) | human gut metagenome | study: EMG produced TPA metagenomics assembly of the A metagenome-wide association study of gut microbiota in type 2... | reverse complement strand
GTGTAAATTTGCAGCGAAAAGTGTATCTCTTACTAAGAGATGCACTTTTTTTCTTTTCTCTCCCAAAATCTTATCCATCACATTATCAATCGATTAAATACAAACCAACATCTTCTTTCCTTTCAAAAAGCAAGCATTAAAAGTTGTAAAGGTATTATAAATAAAGAACTTAGGATTGTTTAGAAAAGAATGGATTGTTCCGAAAGGAGACTTAAGGGTTTTTCAAAAACGCTTTCCGGCCTATCCGAAAATGTACATTTGTTCATCAAACACTTTTAGCCAAACACAATAGAAGAGCAACCACCGGCAATCCAGATACAATAAAATTACAGATAAATTTACTTTCCATATAGTTGTTTTGCCTTAATAACAGACCTTCTATCTTTTATATAACAAAAGTTATTGTTACCAAGAAAAGCACTGTGTTACTCTAAATAAAGAGAATACATCATTCGGTTTTTCGTGTGCGAAAACAATAAAATCGTGCGCGATAACAATAAAAAGTGTACAAAATTGTCCATTTTACTAATAATTAAGGTTTTCCCGTTTGATTAATTGAGAAAAGGTTTTATTTTTGGGGCAGTTTTTAATTTATACTATTGTAGAAACACGTTCATTTAACTATTAAATCACAAGAGAATGGAAGAAGTTTTCAGTTATATCATCGGTCTGGGTGCAGCTGTGATGATGCCTATTATCTTTACAATCTTAGGAGTTTGTATCGGTATTAAATTAAGCAAAGCATTAAAAAGTGGTTTGTTGGTCGGAGTAGGTTTTGTAGGATTATCAGTTGTTACAGCCTTGTTGACCAGCAGCCTCGGACCCGCTTTAAGTAAAGTTGTCGAAATATACGGCCTTCAATTAAAGGTATTCGATATGGGCTGGCCTGCTGCCGCCGCTGTTGCTTATAACACTTCCGTAGGTGCATTTATCATTCCGGTTTGCCTGGGTGTCAACATATTGATGTTATTAACAAAGACTACCCGTACTGTTAATATCGACTTATGGAACTATTGGCATTTTGCCTTTATCGGAGCAGTAGTTTATTTTGCGACAAACAGCATTCTGTGGGGATTCTTTGCTGCCATTATCTGCTACATCATCACCTTGATTTTGGCAGACTATACAGCAGACAAGTTTCAGGGCTTTTATGAAAAGATGGAAGGTATCTCCATTCCTCAGCCTTTCTGTGCAGGATTTGTTCCATTCGCTATTATTATCAATAAAGTATTGGACAAAATACCCGGATTCAATAAACTGAATATTGATGCCGAAGGCATGAAGAAGAGATTCGGTTTATTGGGTGAACCGTTGTTCTTAGGTATTCTGGTAGGTTGTGGCATTGGCGCACTGTCTTGTAAAAACGGACAGGAAATGGTAGACAAGATTCCTTATATTTTAGGCTTAGGCATTAAGATGGGAGCTGTTATGGAATTGATTCCACGCATCACCGGTTTGTTTATTGAAGGTTTGAAACCTATTTCTGACGCTACCCGCGAAATGATTGCAAAGAAGTTTAAAGGTGCAGTGGGTCTTAACATAGGTATGAGCCCTGCTTTGGTCATTGGTCATCCTGCAACTCTGGTTGTATCCCTGCTATTGATTCCTGTTACTCTGTTATTGGCAGTAGTACTCCCCGGCAATGAATTCTTACCTTTGGCATCATTGGCAGGTATGTTCTATGTATTCCCATTGATATTGCCCATTACGAAAGGCAACGTATTTAAAACCTTTATTATCGGATTCATTGTATTGGCCATCGGTTTATATTTCGTTACCGATTTGGCTCCTTATTTTACCCAAGCCGCACAAGACGTTTATGCCAAAACTCAAGATGCAGCCGTAAATATCCCTCAAGGTTTTGAAGGTGGTGCATTGGACTTTGCATCCAGCCCCTTCTCTTGGGCTATATTCCACATGACTTATACATTCAAAATTATCGGTTCTGCTATTCTGGTATTAATAACCCTGTTTCTGATGGTATTAAACCGTCGTGCCATCATCAAATATCAGCAATCGGTAAAAAATGCCCAATAATAAAACAGAAAATAAGATAACTAATAAATAAGAACGAAAATGAAGAAATTAGCAATTGCAATGATGCTGGGCGTTTCTGCTTTGACAGCTTCAGCCCAAGTAAATTACAAAGTACAGACAGCTTGCCATCCGCAAGATGTAAAACACTATGATACAGAACGTCTGCGCAACTCATTCATGATGGAGAAAGTTATGGCGCCGGATGAAATCAATGTCACTTATACGCTTTATGACCGCCTCATCTACGGAGGTGCCATGCCGGTAAACAAAGTCCTGAAGTTGGAAACATTCCGCGAACTGGGCCCGGAAATCACTTACTTCCTCGAACGCCGCGAACTGGGCGTAATCAACATAGGTGGTGACGGAGTAGTGACCGTAGATGGTAAAGAATATCCTATGAAGTACAAAGAGGCACTTTATGTGGGTTGCGGCAACAAAGAGGTTACTTTTAAGAGCAACGATGCTACCAAACCTGCTAAGTTCTATATCAATTCAGCACCGGCTTATAAACCATATGTCACCCAATTGATTACAACCGATGCCAAACTCCAAAAGGCAAATCCCAAGAAATATGCTTTAGCTATATCTGACCACTACGGTAAAATGGAGGATAGCAACGACCGTATTGTAAACCAGTTGATTGTGAAAGATGTATTGGAAAGAGTAAAAGACGGTGGTACAAACCAACTGCAAATGGGACTTACCGAACTTGCTCCGGGTTCTGTATGGAATACCATGCCGGCACATACCCACACACGCCGTATGGAAGCCTATTTCTATTTCAATCTGCCCGAAGGAAATGCCATCTGCCACCTAATGGGTGAACCGCAAGAAGAGCGTCTGGTGTGGCTGCACAACGAACAGGCTATTACTTCTCCCGAATGGTCTATCCATGCAGCAGCCGGAACCAGCAACTATACCTTTATTTGGGGTATGGCAGGCGAGAACCTGAAATACAGTGACAAGGATGAAATCAAATATACAGAAATGAAATAAACAGATTCTACTCTCGTCTGATTCTCATTGATGTTTGTCATTCTGAATGTGATGAAGAGCTTTCATTATTATGATTAAGATTCTTCGGCACTTTTGGAATGACAAATTTGTTTTTTATCATTGTTGACCGAATAATACTTACTTTTGTGCCATTAAGAAAAACATAATCTACTAAATCTATTATTATGAGTACATCTCAAAGTTCTACCGGGAAAATGACAAACTTCAGATGGATAATCTGTGCCATGTTATTCTTCGCCACTACCGTCAACTATTTGGACAGACAGGTACTGTCGTTGACGTGGAAAGATTTCATCGCTCCCGAATTCCATTGGACAGATTCAAACTATGGAGATATCGCAGCTATTTTTTCTCTTGTATATGCCATTGCCAACTTATTTGCCGGGCGTTTCATTGACTGGATGGGTACCAAAAAAGGTTATCTCTGGGCTATCGCTGTATGGTCGTTGGGGGCCTGTATGCATGCACTTTGCGGTTGGGCAACCGAACAGACACTGGGTATACACAATGCAGGAGAAATGATCTCCGCCACCGGAGCTGTTGCTTCTACCATTGCCATCACCAGCGTGTATTATTTCATTGCGGCACGCATCGTGCTGGGAATAGGTGAAGCCGGCAACTTCCCTGCCGCCATCAAAGTAACCGCTGAATATTTTCCTAAGAAAGACCGCGCTTATTCTACTTCCATTTTTAATGCCGGAGCTACTATCGGAGCTTTAGCCGCCCCCGTTACCATCCCGACATTAGCACGCTATTTCCAGAATATCGGTATTGGCAATGGATGGGAAATGGCATTTGTTGTCATTGGCGGATTGGGATTTATCTGGATGGGATGCTGGATGTTCCTTTACAAAAAACCGGCAGCCAACCCACGCGTCAATACAGCAGAACTTGAATACATCGAACAAGACAATAACGACGAAAACCAGACAACCGAACAACAGGCAAGCGCCAATGAATTCGACAATAAGAAAATCCCTTTCTGGACTTGTTTCAAATACCCTCAAACATGGGCCGTATTCATTGGCAAGTTCATGACCGACGGTGTGTGGTGGTTCTTTCTCTTTTGGGCGCCTGCCTATATTTCGGACGTATATGGATTTGCTTCCGACACCGGCACGGCACAACTGTTGATTTTCGTTTTATATGCCATCACCATGTTGTCTATCTATGGCGGCAAACTGCCTACCATCATTATCAATAAAACCGGAAAGGACCCGTATGCCGCCCGCATGCAGGCGATGTTTATCTTTGCCTTATTCCCTTTACTGGCATTATTTGCACAACCGCTCGGCAACTATTCCTATTGGTACCCGATTATTATCATCGGCATTGCGGGAGCGGCCCATCAGTCTTGGTCTGCCAACATTTATTCCGTAGTAGGCGATATGTTTCCCAAAAGCACCATTGCCACTATTGTAGGTATCGGCGGTATGGCAGGCGGCATCAGCTCATTCCTTATTAATATGGGATCGGGCAGATTATTCGACTATGCCGCACAAACCAATATGAAGTTTATGGGATTTGAAGGAAAACCTGCCGGTTATTTCATTATCTTCTGCATCTGTGCAGTAGCCTATCTGCTAGGTTGGATAATAATGAAAATATTAGTACCGAAATATAAACCTGTCGATGCTTAACATCCAATCGGCCGATTCATGATGCTCAATAATAAATGAGGGGTATGCCAAAACGTGGATGATGCTGTCATTTTACCCGTAGGGGCGAGGTTCTCTCGCCCGGAAACAGCTTGCTTTGTGTATTACTCCCAAGGTTGTAACCACCGGTTCGGGCAGGCAAACCCTGCCCCTACAGTTGACTATTTGATAGACCATTTTACTTTCGGTCCCCCTCATTTTCTGTTTAGTTTTAGTGTTGCATTCTCTGATTTATAATAGTCTTTTACATGATATACGTCCTGTCCAGCAGTTTCTCTGCCCAAGTGTGCTCACCGGCAATCCATTGTGCATCTTCCTGAGTATGGGGTTGCTGATACATTGCGTTCAACATGTCCTGGTATTCATGCAACAAATGAACGGCATCCGCCTGTTTGTTTTCCCTGAGCAACAATAATATCTTCATCTTGCAAATATTCACATTGGTTATCTTAGACGTCTCATCCGCCTTATTCAGATACTCCAGACATTCAGCATTGCTTTCCTTGCTATTGGATAGTTTCATAATGCTGCGTGCCACCATCAGATAATCATCCGAACAAGCCATCGCATTATTGATATTCTTCATAGCCAAACGCCTTGATTCATTATATTTCTTATTATAATCCATCATACCGGCTTCATAGCTGACCACTGTAGAAGTTTTCTTTAAATAGTTCCGGTCTTCATCCAATGGAGTAAACTTACCCAGCTTCCCTACCCTTTCGGGCAATGAACCATACGCACCATACTTGGATAATGCTTCTACATCTTTATTACGCTGATAGTATTGATTGATTTTACTCAAAGCGGAAACCATTGCATCCTTGTTCTTTTTCATCAGCACCATAAAGTTCATGACTATATGGTCGGCTTCTTTCTCTTGTTTTTCCGAATAATCCAACCCCATACGATTGGCAATGTTATCATTCACCAATGCCTGAACGACATCATTCGTTGCAAAGACCAACCCGGGAACATAATAATCATAACGATCGTACAGATATTCCTCTGTAGCGGCAACCACTCCGTCCGCTACAGCTCCCCAGAACTGTGCACGCTTGGCACGGGCAATATTCTTGTTCACGGTGATAATGGCATGATCGAGTACATAATGGGCTACTTCACGGCTCATCACTGCATATAATTCCTCTTCGCTGTCCAAAGCAGTCAACATTCCCGTAGAAACCAGCAGACAGTCGTTACCCAACATCAACATATCGGGAGCCGGAGATTTCAATACACGCACCAACGGAGTTCCTTCACGCAGGACAGCCATCTTTTCGGGAATGATACTTAACAGCATACATTGCAAATAATCCTCTATTGCAGCATCATCATAAAAAAGCTTAGCGTGCTCCAGTTCTTTCATATAATCATCCGCTTCACGAGCCTGCTCTTGCCGCATTCCCCCTTGGTAGCCTTTCTTTTCATAATAAGAGATTAAATCGTTTGACAGCTGTGCAGTCTGCCAAAATGAAGTCTTATCTGCGGGAATAAGCTTCAGTACATCCAATTCCTCCATAGGAATACCTACCTGCACCCCGCCGACCACCACCACTGCCTGTAATGTAGACTCTTCCTGACCAATCGGCTTTTTCAACTTGATAACGCGCTGCAAAATACAAGCCGTACCTTTCTTCACATCTTTATAGTCCCGCTTAAACTCACCCGAAATATTCAGCATCGGACTCAATGGCCGGTTATTCTGCGAAAACATGATTCCGCATTCCAGCATTGCAACTAAGAGAAAAAGAATGTATCGTTTCATAGTGCCTTGATTTTAGAACACTACAAAAATAGGAAAAGAAAAAAATACATTAAAAGGAAAAGCCCTACAAACAGGTAGGGATTTCCCTAATTAATTGCCTGTATCAGACGACGATATATCAGATTATGGCTCAATATATCGGGCACTCCCGTTATATACAACTGCCTTCGGGCACGCGTCAATGCCACATTTAATTTACGATCTATCCATACTCCGTTCTCTTCCGTCAGATTAGGCAAGAACTTCAACTGATAAAGATAATTCACACAAAAAGAATAAATGATTACATCGCGTTCACTTCCCTGATAACGCTCCACCGTATCAACCGATATTTCATTCAAAGCCGATATTCCCAATGCCTGAATTTCTTTCCGAATCAATGCAATCTGACTACGATAAGGAGTGATCACTCCCAAGGTGCGGTTGACCTCGAAAGTCTCCTTATACAGATGATACACATCAGCAGCCAATTGAGCAACAATGCGCGCTTCATTCCGGTTCGTCTTCCCCGAAACACTTTCCGTATCCCGCTCTGAAGGAATAAACCGAACCGGAGCATCGACATTCTCCAACTGATGCGGCAAACCCAGTGCTTCTAACTTTCCGGCATAAAACTCTCGATTAGGAAATGATGCCACTCCGGGGTGCATGCGTCCCTGACGGCAAAGCATATCCACCGCCCGGCAATGCTCCTCCTGCAAATGAAAACGATAAAGCCGTTCAAAAAGAGAATCTTTCAGGTTATAAAGCCCTATCCGCCGCAACCCTTCATCATGCACCTCAGACTGTTCATTACTCTGCAACACCACAGCCGGCAATTGTTTATGATCACCAATCAGGATAAACTTCCCTATTCCGTTACGTCCGTCCTTAAACCGCGCACAAAGGATTCCCAACAACTGAGGCTCCAATATTTGTGTAGCCTCATCAACAATTGCCACATCAAAATGCTTCAGTTTGAACAGTTCCGGTTTAGATGCAATAGATGCAACTGTTCCCACATAAATACGGCAATCTGCCATGCGGATGTTTACCTCCCGACGATTGTTGCATTCTGCCAGCACATTTTCCAACAGATGTTTGCGGAAACGCGCATCACAAGACAATTCACTTCCCACCCGTATATAGTCCACTTGCGGCAAAATGGCAGAAAGCGACCGGCATATCTCGTCCACCGCCCGATTAGTATAAGCCAGCAACAGCACTTGTGTGGAAGGACAAGCATAAAAATGCTCCACCATCCTCCTCAAGGCACGCGAAGTCTTTCCGGTTCCCGGAGGTCCCACCAACAAGAAATAGTCACAGGCAGCCTCCGCTTTCAGCGCCACCCGTTCAAAGTCATCGGTCGTCCGGGCTATCCTGTCTTCATAAGCCATATCAAAACGAGGAGGACGCTGCCCCAACAACAACTCCCTGCGCTCAGGGTTCGCGTCCATAAAGGAAGACAATCCCAAATACATGCTTCGGAAAGTAGTATCCATCGTATCATGCTCCACGGCATAACGGCTGTTCTCAGGAAACACCAACGGATTCTGCTGTGCCGCCCGAAGACGAATGCGCAATTCATTATCGGTTATGGATTCTATATTTCCCTTGAATACCATTTTGTTGGTCACATTATCCGTACCATTATTGCGTTCATAGAGCACCACCACGTCTCCATTACGAAAATTAGGCAGAAAAGTTTCTTCATATTGAGGAATAGACAAAATAATAAAAGCCTTATGAGCCTGCGATGCATGGTTCTCAACAATAGTAAGATCGTATAAAATTTCTCCTGCATCCCGCTTTTCATCCAGCGTACTGAGCCATAAAGCAGAAGCGCCCGTCCTGCTTTCACAATTCACATCACCCGACTTGGAGGTATAAAGTTCTTTTGTGATAAAGTTATAAAGCGTATAAAAATAAGTACGTTCCAGAGGAGTAAGCTGTTCCATGCGCTCACCGAAACGGGAGATGGAAGGCTTCAAGTACTGTTCCCAAAATCGCCCCTGCAACCCTTTTTGATTGAGAACAGAAGGATTGATCTGTGCCAACAGCCGTTGGGTAAACGAAGGATGATTATGCAACTGCACACCATACTCCGAAGCCACAATGCAGTTGCGCAGATTAATGATACGCCGCACTTGTGCCCAAGATGCACGTGCCGGATAAAGCAACGGATAACGGGTATACAACAAATAGGGATGCATACTGCGACGCTCTTGCCCCATGCTATACTCCAGCACCGCCATATAAAGCAACATCTGTACACGATTATTCTCTTTCGGTTCCAACCTGCCCTGCATGGCATATTCGTCTGCTTTGCCCGACTTCATTTCTATAAAGCTGCTCATGTCACGCTGCATATAGTCTAAACGACCCTGAATGCCAAGTGCCTCACAAATATAAGAAGGTTCCAGCACAGCATCATTCTTATCAAGGTTATATCCCGGTTGTAAAAATGTCTTCTGCACCGTTTCACGGATATGTTCGAAATGCATTCTACAGTCTTGCGCAAACTCTTTCTCCTTCTGAGGATTTCGAAGTTCCTCACAAGCTGCCAGTTCGATAGGATACTGCCGAAAAGCCTTTTTCATACATTCAGTGTAATCAGGTTCTTTCTCTCCTGCATATATCCATTCATCCAAAAACAGATTGGCTATATTTCCCAACAATAAGGGACGGGCATTCTCAATAGGGACCAAACGACTCAGAAAATAATTGGCGGGATGACTGCCATAATCCTTATAGCACTCTGCCAATGAGCTGATATCCAACAGATAATCAGGTTCAAGTACTATAAAAGAAGGAGTATAAACTCCATTATCATCGACAATTACATCCAACAAATTCAATTGGGCATACCGCCAAAGCTCATCCACCGTATCTTTAAATTCCTCATTCACACCGGGCTTGTTATAATTCACCTTTACCGATTCTTCTTCAAGCACATCTATCGGCCGGACATACAGATAGCTTTCATCCGCATAGTCAAAGCACACCCGGATACGACGAATCCGAGTCTCTTTCTCCCTCTTTACCGCAGGAGTCGTTTCCTGCTTGGGAAGCAACGTATAAAGTTTCGGTGGGATATCCTCATGAAAAATCTTCCGATAGGCATAAGCCACAGCGCGGAGGTCCCGCAAGAATTCCTGTTCGGACGGCTCCTTGCGGTGATTCAGAATGTCATTCGAAGTCAGGCGGAATGTATGCAATTGGTTCTGCTCCCGGCCATCCAATGCAAATTGAGTCGCCACATAATTGATACGGGCAGCCAAATCTGTAGCTTGCAAGCCTGTTCCCATCATTTGTTGCCTCATCACCCGCTCCAATGCTTCACGCAACTGTCTGTAACGGCGCGCCAAAGGTTGTTCTTGTTCAACGGCACACAGATTATATAGTTCTTCGTAATATTCTGCTATTTCTTCATTCATGCTTTTTTTGATTTGCTCTCTCGAATACAAAGGTAGTAAAATGAAAGCAAATCACCCCTATACTCATCCGGAATCGTCAGGCAGATGAAACAATTCCTTACTAAAGGCTAAGACCTTTTGAACGGCAGATTATCGGTGTCAAAACGTGGATAATGCTGTCGTTTCGTTCATAGGGGCGAGGTTCGCTCGCCCGAAAACAGTTTGCTTTGTGTATTCGGGCAGGCAAACCCTGCCCCTACAGCTGACGATGGGATAGACCGGTTTGGTTTTGACACACTCCCACGTTCTACTGTGGCAGGGACTAATAATCTACCGCATAAAACGGCTTAACAGAAAGGAAGAAAACGCTTAGTCCTGCAAGCTAATATCCTTCCCACGACTTGGCTTCCTTGGCATTCTTTACCTTGGCACGCATTTTCTTGCTGAATATGATGCCCAAGAGTTTATCCGCGTTAAAAGTGGTGCTGATACCGGCTCCCACCATCAAAGCACTAGGAGTGAACTTTCCTGCCGATGCCGGTTCGAGCCGCGGATCATAACCTGCCAGATATTCCTTATTAAGCGGAATCTCCACATAAATCTTTTCTTCTTCAGGAGATTCAAAAGGACCATAAGGCAAAAGACGGATATACCCACGGCCGTCAACCGTATCTACTTGGGAAATGTAATATCGGGGAAGTTCTGTCTCAAACTTCATATTCTTTTTAGGGAAAGGAGTAGATTTCATTTTCCACTTCTCAGGATTAAACAAGCGGTCTATCTCCTGCTGAGTTTCATCATCGATGACGATTTCCACTTGTCCATTCAACAACTGCTGCAAACGCAAGGAATCTTGCCGGGTCAATTGCCTTGACTCTCCTGCTTTCTGGGCAAAGGAGAAAAACGGCAAACACAGACATGCTAAAAGGAAGAATATACGTTTCATGGCATTCTGTTTTTGGTTTCTCCAAATATACAGAAAAGAAACGTAAATTCTTCCTTCTTCTTAAGATTATTAAGGTCTCTTTTTCGTTAATCCTGGTAATAAACTCTTTTCACCCGATTAGAAACACTTGTCAATATCTCATAAGGAATGGTTCCCAAAATTTCAGCCAAGACCGTTACAGGTAAATCATCACCGAATATCACTGCCTTGTCTCCTTCTTTGCAGTCAATATCCGTCACATCTATCATACACACATCCATACATATATTACCTACATACGGTGCTTTCTGTCCGTTCACCAAGCAGTAAGCATTTCCATTGCCCAATTTACGGTTTAATCCGTCGGCGTATCCGATAGGAATGGCAGCTATGCGGGAATCGCGTTCCAAATGCCCCTTCCGGCTGTATCCCACTGTTTCTTCCTTGGGAACATCATGTATCTGAAGAATCGTTGTTTTCAGTGTACTTACATTATGAATAATTTTATTGGTAAAAGGATCTACGCCATACAGTCCTATTCCCAAACGAACCATATCAAACTGTGCGCCGGGATAACGCTCGATACCCGCCGTATTACAGATGTGGCGCAATATCTTATGCGGAAAAGCCTCCTGTAACTCCTGCGATGCCTGCTCAAAAGCCTCTATCTGGCGACGCGTAAAGGAATCAAACTGTTCGGCATCACTTCCCACCAAATGCGAGAATACGGAACGAGGAATAACAGCCGTCTGCTTTTTCAGGCGCTCTATCAACTCCGGTATCTCATCCGGTGTAAAGCCGAGCCGATGCATGCCGGTATCCAGTTTGATGTGAATGGGGAAATTGGTCACTCCTTCTTTTTCGGCAGCCTTTATCAATTCATTCAATAAATGAAAACTATAAACTTCAGGTTCGAGCTTATAATCGAACATCGTTTTGAAGGCAGTCAATTCCGGATTCATGATGATAATGGAACTGGTTATACCGGCTTTTCTCAAGTCCGAGCCTTCGTCGGCAACCGCTACAGCCAAATAATCCACCCTGTGGTCTTGAAGGGTTTTGGCTATCTCATACGAACCGGCTCCATAAGCCGATGCCTTCACCATGCACACCATCTTTGTCTCCGGTTTCAGTTTACTACGATAATAATTCAAATTATCAACCAATGCATTCAATTTGATTTCCAGAATTGTCTCATGTACTTTCAACTCCAAGCGTTCCGAAATATCATCGAAATGAAAGCTGCGTGAACCTTTTATCAAGACCACCTCATTACGCAGATTGGGCAACAGGTCGGATTTCAACAAGTCTTCTGTGCTATGAAAAAAATACTTCTCTAACTCAAACCGGGAAGAAGCTGTACGAATCTCGTCGCCTACCCCGATAATCTTTTCCACACCACGACTATGAACCAGTTCGGCCACCTGACGGTAAAGCAACTTACTGCTTTGCCCCGTTTCCAGCATATCCGAAAGAATCAATGTGCGTTTTTTACCTTTATCTTCCGAACGGCGCGACATAAAATCAAGTGCAATATCCAAAGAGGCCAAATCCGAATTATAGCTGTCGTTGATAATAACACACCCATTTTTTCCTTCTTTCACTTCCAAACGCATGGCTATTTGCTCCAGATGCGCCATACGCTCTGCAATGTCCTCGGCAGGCACCATCATATACAAGGCTACTGCCAGACAATGCAATGAATTTTCAATCGATGCATCATCGATAAACGGTATCTTATATTCATTCGGCATCCCCAAATAACGATATTTCACAGTGGTGGAATCCTCACCCTTACAAATAGATTCTATAAATAAAGGACGTTCATTGTCTTTCTTAGACCAGGCTATCTCACGCGAAGTAAAAAGAGACTTGCTGACACAAGAGCTGATAAGTTCATTATCACCGTCATAGATAATCACATCACAATCCTTAAAAAGCGTCAGTTTCTCCATACATTTCTCCTGAACAGAGAAAAAATTCTCTTGGTGAGCACCACCGATATTTGTCAATATACCGATAGTGGGACGGATAATGCTTTGCAAAGCCTCCATCTCACCCATTTCAGAAATACCGGCTTCAAAAATAGCCAACTGGGTTTCTTCGTTCATCAACCATACAGAAAGCGGCACTCCGATTTGTGAATTATAACTGCGGGGAGAGCGGGTAACCACGCGATCCGGGCTGAGCAATTGGTATAACCATTCTTTCACTACCGTCTTACCGTTGCTGCCGGTAATGCCGACCACCGGAATAAGAAATTGTTCCCTATGCTTTTCTGCCAGTTTTTGCAGTCCCTTTAACGGATTGGCCAATTGCAGGAAATTGGCGGCAGTATAAGCTTCCTTGTTCTCAGGCAGTTCACTCACTACAAAATTACGCACCCCGCGCTCATACAAATCAGGAATATATTTATGCCCGTCGTTGCGTTTGGTTTTCAAAGCGAAGAATAAAGTTTCTTCGGGGAAGCATAACGAGCGGCTATCAGTTAAAATCCAATCAATCTGTGCATTGTGGTCGCCAAAGCGTTTGGCACCCAAAGCCTTTACTATATTTTCAATTGAGCTTGACATTGTTCTAATTCTTTTTGAAGTTCAAAATACGGGAACTTTTCTTTCATCCTGCTTATCTTTAACACTATTTGAGTTAAAAAACTACGGTATGCTTCCGAACGGACATCAAAAGGTTTATGATTCAACCCTTTGCGTATTTCTTCCCACTCTTTCATTATCTGCCGTGTCTGACTGCTGAAATAAGTATCTCCGAAACACTTCCATATATAAGACACAGCCATGGGCGAAGGATGAAACATATCATCCGCATAAAAGCGGTAATCGCGAAGTTCGTCCATCATAATTTCATAAGAAGGGAAATAATGGCACATCGGATAATGGTGTTGCAGAGTGTCTATCGCCAATAATAGAGTAGATTTACTTATCTGATTGCCATGCATCCCGTCTTTGGCGTGCCGGATGGGACTGACGGTGAACAGCACCTTCAGATTAGGGTTCAGCTCCTGCAACATTTTCAACAAGTCAAAATATTCAACAACTATCTCCTCTACCGAAAGAAGCCTGCGCGTAAACAGTTTATCCGGTTGCTTATGGCAGTTGCCCACAACCTTACCATTCTCTTTCAAAGAATAAACCCATGCCGTTCCCCATGTTATCATCAGCCAGTCGGTTTGCGGCAATTCCGCGGCGGCTCTCCCCAACCTTTCGTTAATCCGCAACAAACATTCTTCTGCCGAATTGCCTGAAAAAGAGCCATGATGCATAAAGCTATGCCATCCCGCCCTATCGCAAAACAAATCCGCCTCATTGTAAGTTTTATAAGAGAGAGTTTGACGGATAGCCTCTGCCACAGATAAAGGATTATAGAGAATCCCAAAAGGGTTCACATCACACCGAAACTTATTTGCCAGCAACAAATTTCCGATATTTTCGGCAAAACAGGAACCAAATAGCATAATTCGGTCAGAATGACGGATTTCTGTTTCCTCTTTAGGCAGTTCTACTTGCGTTCTGAAATTCATATCAATAAGAGTCTATCTATTTTTTAAGGACAAATGTAATCATAATACACATAAATATGCTATTTTTGCAAGATATTTATCATATCATAGGAATGGAACAGGATACTTCATATATGTTGCTGAAAAGTTTAGATACACCGGAAGATTTGCGCCGATTAGAGGCAGACAAACTGCCCGAAGTATGTAAAGAGCTGAGGCAAAAAATAATAGATGAGCTCTCACGCAATCCGGGACATTTTGGTTCCAGTCTGGGAGTGGTAGAACTGACCGTAGCCTTACATTATGTATTTAATACGCCTTATGACCGCATCGTATGGGACGTAGGTCATCAGGCATACGGCCATAAGATATTGACAGGCCGCAGGGATACTTTCTGTACAAACCGCAAATTACACGGTCTGTGCCCTTTTCCTTCTCCTCACGAAAGTGAATATGACACTTTTACGTGCGGACATGCCTCCAACTCTATTTCGGCAGCGCTCGGAATGGCTGTCGCAGCTAAGAAGAATGGAGAAAACAACCGCCATGTGGTAGCCGTCATCGGCGATGGATCAATGAGTGGCGGTCTGGCATTTGAAGGATTGAACAATGCTTCCTCTACACCCAATAATCTCTTAATCATCCTGAATGATAATAATATGGCTATCGACCGCAGTGTGGGTGGAATGAAACAGTATCTTCTAAACCTCCAGATGTCTGAAGGTTATAATAAAATACGATATAAGCTCTCAAAAATGTTCTATAAATGGGGCATACTGAATGAAGAGCGCCGAAAGAGCCTGATTCGTTTCAATAACAGCCTGAAATCCATGCTCGTACAGCAACAAAATGTGTTCGAAGGAATGAATATCCGCTATTTCGGTCCTATTGACGGACACGATGTCAATAATCTGGCACGTGTCTTGAAAGAAATAAAAGATATGCAGGGTCCCAAGTTGCTCCATATCCATACCACCAAAGGCAAAGGATTCGGTCCGGCTGAAAAAGCAGCTACCATATGGCATGCACCGGGAATTTTCGACAAAGAAACCGGAGAACGCATTGTGATAGATACCGACGGACTTCCCCCTTTGTTTCAGGATGTGTTTGGCAATACGTTGTTGGAACTGGCACAGCAAAACGACAAAATAGTAGGAGTAACCCCGGCAATGCCGTCAGGATGCTCCATGAATATATTAATGAAAGCAATGCCCGACCGGGGATTTGATGTAGGCATTGCAGAAGGTCATGCCGTAACCTTCTCCGGCGGTATGGCAAAAGACGGATTAATCCCGTTCTGCAACATCTATTCGTCTTTCATGCAGCGTGCATACGATAATGTTATCCACGATGTCGCCATTCAAAAGTTGAATGTCGTTCTTTGCCTTGACCGGGCAGGAATTGTGGGCGAGGACGGTCCTACCCATCATGGTGCATTCGATTTGGCATATATGCGCCCCATCCCTAACCTGACGGTGGCATCCCCTTATGATGAACATGAGCTGCGCAATCTGATGTACACCGCACAACTGCCCGATAAAGGACCTTTTGTGATTCGTTACCCCAGAGGAAGAGGGGTGCTGGTGGACTGGAAATCTTCTTTTGAAGAAATACAAATAGGCAAAGGGCGGAAACTGAAAGACGGAAAAGACATGGCAGTCATCACCATCGGTCCGATTGGCAATACGGCACGAAAGGCAATTACCCGTGCAGAAGCCGAAAGCAAAATGAGCATTGCCCATTATGACTTACGCTTTTTAAAACCGTTGGATGAAGAAATGCTACACGAAATAGGAAAGAATTTCTGCCGAATAGTCACCATTGAAGACGGTGTGTTGAAAGGCGGAATGGGCAGTGCTATCCTGGAGTTTATGGCAGACAACAGATATACTCCCACTGTTCGCCGCATCGGTTTACCGGATAAGTTTGTAGAACACGGCCCGGTAAAAGACTTGCATCGTTTATGCGGCATGGATGAAGAAGGTATTTATAAGGTATTGGTATCATTCTAAAAGAGAAAGATAAAAATGAAGATTATTATCGCAGGGGCAGGAGCCGTAGGCACTCATTTGGCCAAACTGCTCTCAGGTGAAAAACAAGATATTATCCTGATGGATGAAAACGAGGAGAAGTTGAGTAAATTAGATTCCAACTTCGACTTGATGACAGTCAATGCATCCCCGACTTCCATTTCCGGTCTGAAAAATGCCGGTGTAGCGGGAGCCGATCTTTTTATCGGAGTCATGCCGGAAGAAAGCCGTAACATGACGGCATGCATGCTGGCCACCAATTTGGGAGCCAAAAAGACCGTAGCCCGTATTGATAATTACGAATACCTATTGCCTAAACATAAGGAATTCTTTTCACATCTGGGTGTTCATTCACTGATCTATCCCGAAATGCTGGCTGCAAAAGAAATTGTAGACGCCATCAAAATGAGCTGGATACGCCAATGGTGGGAGTTCTGTGGCGGCGCATTGGTACTGATTGGTACAAAGATGCGTGAAACGGCAGAAATTCTGAATGTGCCTCTGCACGAACTGGGCGGACGTAATATTCCATTCCACATTGTAGCGATAAAAAGGGGCAATGAAACAATTATCCCGCGTGGAGATGATACTATCAAGCTACATGATATTGTTTATTTTACCACTACAAAAAAATATATTCCTTATATCCGTAAAATAGCCGGAAAGGAAAATTATGCCGATGTGCGTAATGTAATGATCATGGGAGGCAGCCGTATAGCCGTCCGTACAACCCAATATGTACCTGAATATATGCAGGTCAAAATAATCGAAAACGATATCAACCGCTGTAACCGGCTGACAGAAGTAGTAGACGATAAAGTCATGATTATCAATGGAGATGGTCGGGATATGGATTTGCTATTGGAAGAAGGACTTCGCAACACCGAAGCATTTGTCGCATTGACAGATAATTCGGAAACAAATATTCTGGCATGCCTCGCCGCCAAAAGAATGGGTGTTACCAAGACGGTTGCCGAGGTGGAAAACATTGATTATATCAGTATGGCAGAAAGTCTGGATATCGGCACGGTCATCAATAAAAAGATGATTGCTGCCAGCCATATCTACCAAATGATGCTGGAT
>ERZ791612.697-NODE-697-length-17524-cov-2.895529_pt1 | contig 17524 bp, 9 predicted proteins | sample MGYA00509963_ERZ791612 | MGnify/ENA primary metagenome ERZ791612 (study PRJEB30046, sample SAMN00791906) | human gut metagenome | study: EMG produced TPA metagenomics assembly of the A metagenome-wide association study of gut microbiota in type 2... | reverse complement strand
TTTTATTATACGGATGGAAATAAGATATATACATGTGCCCAGTTTGATTCTCCAATTACTTCAATTGATGCTGAATGCTTTAATAACAAATATATTATAGTGGGTTTGGAAAATGGAGATGTTTATATTTTGAAAGGAGATGATGATAATTCGGATTATACTCTTAAGAAATATGTAATCCAACAAAATAAAGTAATTCAAGTGACTGATGCTGAAAATAAATTTGTATTATTCCATGAGAAAGATTTTGGAAAGATTATTCAGGTCCGTTATAAATGGAAAGAATCTTGGAATGAATCATTTAGTTAAAACTTTAAAACGATAAAACCTTGAAAAAACTGTATTTACTTCTTCTGGTTGCACTATGTGGGGCGATGATCAGCCCCGCTGTGGCTAAGAAGAAAAACAAGAAGAAAGCTTCCACCGAAGCGACTACAAAGAAAGAGAAGAAGGAAACCAAGTACGACAAACTGTTTAAAGACAAGAAAGTCACCACGGCTAAAGGTTTCATTACTCTTCACAAGTTGGATAATAAAATCTACTTTGAGTTGCCGATTAAGGTGATGAATCGGGATATTCTACTTGGTTCTACCATCGTGGAAACGACCGATAACCAGTTCGGCTGTGTAGGAGAGAAGTCAGGTGATCCTTTTCTGATTCGTTTTGTGCAACGCGACTCAACTATTACATTGCGTCGTGTACAGGCAGGTCAGTTCTCTGAAGATCGTGAAATCAAGAAGCGCTTGGTAAGCAGTACCATGCCGGCAATCGCTGAAACATTCGAGATTAAAGCATATAATAACGATAGCACGGCAGTGGTATTCGATATGACAGACTATCTGCTGAGCGATAAAAAGAACCTTTCTCCGTTCTCACCATATTCAATGATGGAGATGATGGGAGCCGATATTAGTAAGGATTTTGAGAAGGAAAGCTCATTTATTCAGGGAGTCAAAGGCTTTGAGGATAATGTGAGTATACGTTCTTTACTGACCTACAAAATCAGCGTGGGTATGAAGGGAAATTATGCAGTGAAGAAAATGCCGTTTACTGCGGTTATGAATCGTAGCTTCATTCTGTTGCCTGAACAACCGATGCGTCCCCGTTATGCTGATCCACGTATTGGTATTTTTGAACACTCTGTAGTAGAATTTGCTTCCGAAGGTCGTGGGTTGCGTACTCGTCACATTGCTCACAGATGGAATCTGGAACCATCGGATTCGGCAGCCTATCTCCGTGGCGAACTGGTAGAACCAAAGAAACCTATTGTTTTCTACATTGATGATACTTTTCCGTTGAGTTGGAATAAATATATCCATAAAGGAGTTGAAGTATGGCAGAAAGCGTTTGAGAAGATCGGTTTTAAGAATGCCATCATTGCAAAAGATTTCCCGAAAGATGATCCGAACTTCGATCCGGAGAATATCAAATATTCCTGTATACGTTATGCTCCGTCTACGGTGGCCAATGCGATGGGACCTTCTTGGATAGATCCGCGTTCCGGAGAAATCATTAATGCATCTGTTACGGTATTCCACAATATTGTGCAGTTGGTTCAGTACTGGCGCTTCTTGCAGACTGCCCCTGCTGATGAGGAAGTACGTGATGTTGTTTTGCGTGAAGACTTGCTGGGAGATTGTATCGCTTATGTGCTCTCGCATGAGGTAGGACATACATTGTCATTGATGCACAATATGGCAGGTTCTTCTTCTATCCCTGTGGAATCTTTGCGTGATCCGAAGTTTACTCAGGAGTTTGGTACGACTTACTCTATTATGGACTATGCCCGTAACAATTATATTGCTCAACCGGGTGATAAAGAGAGAGGCGTGCGTTTGACTCCTCCGGAACTGGGAGCGTATGATTACTATGCTATTGCCTGGCTGTACACCCCGATTTTTGAGGCTAAAACGGCAGAGGAAGAAATTCCTATTTTGGATAAATGGATCAGTGAGAAGTCTGGAGATGTTAAATATCGCTATGGTAAACAACAGTTCAGACGTCGTTTTGACCCAAGTTCAGTAGAGGAAGACTTGGGAGATGACCCGGTGAAAGCTTCTGAATATGGACGTCGCAACTTGCAATATCTGCTAAAGCATATCAATGATTGGGTAGCGGATAAGGATAAGGATTTTGAGTTCCGCACGGTTGTTTATGACGAAATTGTATATGCTTACGTACGTTATTTGACTTTCGTTTTGGGAGATATCGGTGGTATTTATCTGAACGAACGCTATGACGGTGATCAGCGCCCAAGCTTTAAAACTGTATCGAAGCAACAACAAAAAAAGGCTTTGAATTTCTTATTGAATGAACTGAAGGACCTTTCGTGGCTGGATGCACGCGAAACACTGAAAGAATTCCCTATCCGTACTTCTGTGGCCATGCAGATGGAAGATGCAATTATTGATGGTATCTTGTCTCGTTGTGGTGCGGTGGCTATCTGTTCGGGTAAGGCGACATCAGCTCCTTATACTCAGAAAGAATATCTTGCCGATATAGAACGTTTTGTATGGGCTCCTACCCGCGCCGGAAGAACCTTGACAGAAACAGAAATGCGTTTGCAGATGAATTATCTGACGAAGCTGATTGAAGGTTCGGTTGCAGGGGTTGCAAAGAATGCTACCCGTAAAGGTATCGCAGATATGTATGCTCACATTGAAGTGCCCGAATGGCTGAAAGCTGCTTCGCGCGAACGTTTCGGAATCATCTCGGAGGAATTTATGGGATGTTTTAATAACAAGCCTCGTGAGATGCAGGCTGCCCGTTTGGAGGAAATCAGTGGATTTGATGATGATGTAGATCTGAAAGCACCGATCGAACCGATGGAACATATATACTACGGTGAGTTGAAGAAGGTTCGTAGTCTGGTTGCAGCAAGTGCTTCTACCGGTTCGGCTGATACACAACGCCACTACCGCTTATTGTTGTACAAAATTGACCAGGCATTAAAATGATAGGAAGTATGAGAAATAGATATAGTAAGATACTTTGTTTATTGCTTCTTTTTGCATGTTGCCTGCCACAGGAAGGAAATGCTTTCTGGCCTTTTAAAAAGAAGAAAAAAGAAGATAAGAAGGAAAATCTGACACCATATCAGAAGCTGTTCAAGAATAAGAAAGTTCAGACAGCACACGGGCTGATGACTATTCATAAGGTGGAAGGGAAAGTGTATGTGGAGTTCCCGGTTGCCATGTTAGGCCGTGAGATGCTGTTTGCTTCTTCTATTGAAAATACGAGTGACGGTGGTGAAGGAGCTCCCGGACAGTTAGGGGGTACCGACGTACGTTTCCGTTTTGAGATGATCGATTCTACTCTTGTGGCACGTATGCCTTTATTGAGTAAGCCGGTAAATACCAGTGGTGATGCTTATATCGCACGTGCGTTGGACAATGCGCATAATCCGGGTATTTTCAAAAGCTTTAAGGTATTGGCTTGCACTCCGGATAGTTCTGCACTTGTGGTAGATATGAAGGGATTATTTTTGGAGGGATCTGCTTTTACCAAACCTTTCCCTTCGACATCGGCTAACGGATACTATGGATTCGTGTCGCGCGATCATTCTCTGCAATCGGATAAATCTGCTATTTTGGGTGTATCGGCTTCAGAAAATCATATAAGTGTACGTGAAGAGTTGTCATATACTGTCGACCATACGCTGATGGGAGCATACAATATGTACAAAGACGTACCTTTGACAGCGGTCGTCACTAAAATGCTTTGTATTCTGCCCGAGGAGCCGATGACTCCTCGCCTGGCTGACTCACGTTTGGGATTGACTACACAATTGAAAAGTGATTATTCAGGGGCAACTCAGGAAGTGAAGAGTATACGCTATGCAAAACGTTGGCGTATCGAGCCTTCCGACTCTGCTGCCTATCGCCGTGGCGAGCTGGTTCGGCCAGTCAAACAACTGGTGTTCTATATCGACAGTCTGATGCCTGTCAAATGGAATCCGTATATCAAGGCTGGTGCGGAATCGTGGAATAAGGCATTTGAGAAGATCGGCTTTAAAGATGTTATTTGTGTGAAAGAATTCCCGAAGAATGACACATTGTTCAATGCAAACAGCTTTGACTGTATGACAATACGTTATTCGGCTTCTTGGCTGAATTCGGCACAGACAACGATACACTCAGATACACGTACCGGTGAAATATTGAACGCGTCTATTCTGATTAATGCAAATATGATCAGTGTTCAGTATGCTGACCGTATAGGGGCCACTGTTGCTATTGATCCTCGTGTGCGTACTACTGTTTTCCCGCAGGAGATACAGGGTGAGTTGATTCAGGCTGCTATTGCTCAGGCTGTAGGAACCGGATTGGGACTTACAATGAACTGGGGAGCTTCCTGTGCTTATCCGGTGGATTCGTTGCGTTCGGCAAGCTTTACTCAAAAGTATGGTCTCGCTTCTTCTGTTATGGGAGGCGTAATCATTAATGACGTAGCTACGGAGGAGGATGTTCGTAATGGAGTGTGTCTGGTTAATGCAAAGCCTGGTCCATATGACGAACTGGTGATTAAATATTTATATCAACCTATCTATGCTTCTTCATTGCAGGAAGAAAAAGAGACATTGGATAGCTGGATTCGTGAACATACGGGAGACCCATATTATGCTTATATACGTAATCAGTCACGTTTTGATTCTGATCCTCGTAATAGTCGCGGAAGTCTGGGAGATGACCATTTGAAATCATTCGACTATATGCTTCCTAATGTTCGCAAAGGATTTGAAAACTATTATAGTTGGTTTGCCAAGGAAGACCGTGATTTTTTAATGCGCAGACGTGTACACTCTGCCCTTAGTGAAAGACTGAGCGGGCGTATTTATGCAATACTGAGTTATATTGGCGGTATTTACTTGAATGATATTCGCGAGAAGGATGCGATACCAAGTTATTCAATGGTAGATCGTGAGAAACAGAAAGCAGCTTTGAGTAAAGCATTGGAACTGGCAAAGAATCTGGATTGGGTGGACGATACCGCTCATTTGAATGAATTTGAAATTTCAGATAAGAAGGCTGACCGTTTACGTTTGGATATCTTTAATGGTATTTTCGGACGTCTGCCTTATGTCGAGGTTTGTACAGAACGCTTCCCGGATGCAGCATATACTGCTTCGGAATATCTGGATGATATCTATGGAATTGTTTGGGAAGGTGTCTTGAAGCATCGTCCGTTGGAGAATTTCGAGAGAGCACTACAGACAGCGTTTCTGGAAAGTATTATTTCAACATCGACAGCAACTGCGCCTATTGGTAGTTTCAAAGCCTCAAAAACAGGATTTGCGGCTACCGGCAAACCGGAGATCAATCTGGCTGCTTTGAGAAATGGCGGAAAGGTGGATATGAAGATGTATTCATTGCAAAATGCAGAAGAAGTAGCAGGCTTTTCTTCAATTCCGCCGATCTATACCAACCAGACAAAAATAGCTGCTTACTATTTTGACTTGTTGATGCGTACGAAAGACATGCTCAAGAAAGCAATTTCGACGGCTCCTGAGGCAGATCGTTCTCATTATGACCTGTTGATCTACCGCATCAATAAAGCTACGGAAATTGAATAAATCTCTATTACATAAACTCTCTCTTAATTAATTTGTCTCTATGAAAACAATATTGTAAGAGATATTTTTAAAGATTTCTTCTATGCAATATTGAGCATTTTTCACCCGGGTTTACATTGTCGAATGTAAATCCGGGTGAATCTTTTATAGGCGGATATCTTTTGGAAAGTACCATACAACTAGATTGCCCGAGAGAAAAATATCAGTCTTTCTGTATAGAACATTATTATTTAATTTGTATTTTTGGCGCAAAACTCCCGAAATGACTAACAATGAGATTTCCATAGAACAAATTAATAAGTTGGATGCGGCTGCTTTCCGACTGCTTTATAAGAATTATTATAAAGCATTGGTTTGCTATGCAATAACAATTGTCGGAGATTCAGAATCTGCAGAAGATATTGTCCAGGAGTTATTCTCCACTATTTGGGAGAAAAAGATGTTTTTCCGGTCTCTGGCTTCATTCAGGGTTTATCTGTATAACTCTGTCAGAAATGCTTCCTTGGATTATTTGAAACATAAGGATGTGGAAGGCAATTATCTTCAGAAGATGCTTGATAGTCATTCCACTACATTTAGGATGGAAGAGGAGGAAGAGGGCTTCTTTAGTGAAGAAGTCTATCGCCAGCTTCTTCAGACAATTGATGCGCTGCCGGATCGATGTAGGGAAGTTTTTTTGATGTATATGGAAGGCAAGAAGAACGAGGAGATTGCCACTGCACTCCATGTTTCTCTTGAAACTGTGAAGACTCAAAAGAAGAGAGCAATGTCCTTCCTTAGAAAAAAACTAGGCTCCTATCATTTTCTATTATTACAAATGTTACTTCCCTAAAAAGAAGTATAACACTCAATCTGCTTTACTTGTTAACACCTGTTTGCAATGAACAAAATGTTCGTTGTTTTTCTTGATTATTGTACAAAAAGAACGGTCTTCTAAATAAATAAAGTATCTTTTGAATAAAAAAACTTCAGAATCCTGTCCCTCATTTTTTCTTCTTAGTCGTCTTTACTATAAATAACCTGAAATAATATGATAAAGCGTAAAAGAAGTATAAATTCTATTATCCATGATCAGTTGCTGGGATACGCTTCGGAAGAAGATAAAAAACAGTTGCAGTCATGGCTTGATAGTTCTCAAGAAAATAGAGAGAACTATGATCGTCTGATGCGTGAGGCTTGTTTGATTGACAGGTATAAACAGTTTGCCCAGGTAGATGAAGCACGTGCTTGGGAAAGGTTTCAGAAAAAGCATTTCTCTATTCGCTCTGCTCGTTGGATCAAAATAGGACGGTATGCGGCTATCTTCTTATTGCCGATAATCGGTTTTGCAATATGGTTTTGGACTTTGCGGCTGATGGATTCTCAGCCGGTGATTTCGGATGAAGTTCGTATTGCTATGATCCGGTCGGAGAAGATGGGTAAACAAAAGGCAACACTGGTTCTGGCAAATGGACAGAAGATGGATTTAAAATCAGTGCCTGCTAAGCCTTTACAGGATTCGGTGGAACAAGTGACTGTTGCTCAGCCGTCTGTCCCTGAGACTGATGTGAACGAATCGGAAGAGGTCTCTGTTGTAGAAAATAATAAGTTGAGTACTTATGATGACAGTGAATTTTGGATGACGTTTGAAGACGGGACCAGAGTGCATCTGAATTATAATACGACATTAAAATATCCACCACATTTTGGTACTACCACTCGCACGGTCTATTTGGATGGGGAGGCCTATTTTCAGGTAGCCAAGGATAGCAAGCGTCCTTTCCGTGTCATTACGGCGAATGGAGTGGTCAAGCAGTACGGGACAACTTTCAATGTAAATACACATGTGCCTGGAATAACGAAAGTAGTGCTGGTGAAAGGTTCTGTAAGTGTGCTTCCTAATCAGGGAGGGGAATATAAAATAAAACCGGGGGAATTGGCGGTTCTTCAGGCTGATACGCAAGATGTACAAATTAGCGTAGTGGATATCGAGCCGTATATCGCATGGAACAGTGGACGTTTTGTTTTTGATAATTGTTCTTTGGAGAGTCTGATGAATGTAATATCACGTTGGTACAACAAAGATGTCGTATTCGAATCGGAAGATACCAAGAAGATACGTTTTACAGGAGATATTGATCGCTACGGCTCAATAGAGCCCATATTGAAAGCGATACAGCGGGTGACTCATCTGGAAATGGAAATACAGGGGAAGACCATAATTATAAAGAAATAAACATATTAACTACTATTAAAAAAGGAGGACGACATGCAAAAAAAGAGAGCTCGAGAACGCATTATCATGTTTCTCTGTATTATTTCCTTGTTGTTTACACCGGTGTTGGCTGCATCGCAATCTAATGCAATGAGGGTATCCTTAGATCTTAAATCTGCAACAGTTAAAGAATTTTTTGATGCTGTAAAAGTACAGACTGGCCTGAACTTTATTTATAGTACGGAGCAAGTGAAGAATATGCCTCGTATCACTATTCAGAGCAATAGTCAGCCTATCAGTGAGGTGTTGAACAAAGTGCTGGCAAATACCGGATACAGTTATGAGATAGAAGGAAATATTGTAACCATTGTATATCAGCAACCTAAAGAGAATGTCCGCACGGCTACGGGCGTTGTGGTTGATGAGGGAGGGTTGCCCTTGCCGGGAGCTTATATAAAACTCTCTAAAACGGAACATTCGACGATAACTGATAATGAAGGTAAATTTTCTATTAATTTATTCCATCAGAAAGAGCCTGTCCTGATTGTCTCCTATTTGGGAATGATTGTACAGGAAGTAAAAGTTGCCGGTACTAAACCTATGACAATCGTGATGAAATCGGATGTAAAGTCAATCGATGAAGTTGTAGTAACAGGTTATCAGGAGATTGACAGACGCAAGTTGGCAAGCTCTATATCCTCTATAAAGGGAGCTGATCTGATTGGTGGGGAGTATCTGTCTATCGACAAAATGTTGCAGGGACGCCTGCCGGGTGTTGCTGTGATGAATATGTCATCTACTCCGGGAGCTGCTCCTAAGATTAGAATCAGGGGATCTTCCTCTATTACAGGAAATAGAGAACCGGTATGGGTAGTCGATGGAATTATTCTGGAAGAACCTGTCAATATCTCTACAGAGGAGCTGAACAGTCCGGATAAGATAAATCTGATCGGAAATGCCATCGGTTCGGTCAATCCGGAAGATATTGAACGTGTGGATATTCTGAAAGATGCCAGTGCTACTGCTATCTATGGTATCAAAGCGGCCAATGGAGTTATTGTGGTCACTACCAAGCAAGGAAAAAGCCAGAAACCGAGTATCTCGTATACCGCTACATTGGGGATAACAGCTCCTCCTACTTACGATAAAATGTTTCGGATGAATTCTGCCGACAGAATTGATATGTCTATCGAAATGCAGGAGAGGGGATTATCTTTCGGAAGTTACAAACCTTCGGATATTGGCTATGAAGGGGCATTGCAACATCTGTGGAATAAGGATATTACCTATCAGGAATTCTTAAACCAGGTGAAGACCCTGAAAGGATTAAATACCGACTGGTATGACTTGCTGTTCCGTACAGCATTTACACATCAGCATTCGGTATCCATTACAGGTGGAAATGACCGGAGTAATTATTATATGTCCATGGGATATGCGAATAATAACAGTGTGACGATAGGGGAAGGGTTAGAGCGCTATAACGTACTGGCTAAAATAAATACCAGAATTAACCGGAATATACATTTGGGATTAAAGGTTAGCGGTTCGCTTTCCAAAGCCGAACATCCTCATACTTCCATTGATGTGTATGAGTATGCTTATAATACTTCACGGGCTATTCCACTTCGGACAGCTTCTAATGAGTTGTATTTCTATGCGAATGAGGCTGGACGTAACGGAGTATTGTCTTACAATATCATGAACGAACTGAATCATACAGGAAACAAGAATGATAATTCCGCTATAGATGTAGCTGTCAATCTGGATTGGAAGGTTGCTTCATGGATGAGATTTTCATCTATATTAGGACTGTCCAGAAGCAACGTGACACAAGAAAACTGGGGTGATGAACAATCATATTATATTTCTTCTATGCGACAAAGTCCCTATGGGAAGATGTTGCCGAATCCCATTGAAGATTCTGAATTTGCAGAAAGATATTGTCTGCTTCCGTTTGGAGGAGAGTTGATGACGACCAATACACGTAATACTTCTTATACATGGAGAAATAGCCTGTCTTTGATGCAAAGTTTCGGAAAACATGAAGTTTCCGGAAGTATCGGACAAGAAGTCAGATCTTCAAAATATGACGGATTAAGCTCTACACAATATGGTTATTTGCCCGAAAGAGGTAAAAAGTTTGTTGATATTGACCCGACAGTCTGGAAAAGATACGGTGCTTTGGTAAAGAGTCATCCGGATGTGGTGACCGATACAAAGAATAATGTGATTTCATTATATGCTACGGCTGCTTATGTTTATGACAGTCGCTATATTCTGAACTTCAATATACGTACTGACGGTTCTAATAAGTTCGGTCAGAGCAAGAGCGTTCGTTTTCTGCCAATATGGTCAGTGTCTACACGATGGAATGTTATCAATGAGAAGTCTATGAAGAACGTCGATTTCTTGAATGATCTGGCAATTCGTGCCTCATACGGTATACAAGGTAACGTGCATCCGGATCAGACCCCTAACTTGATTGCTAGTTTGGGGACATTGGAATCAATGCCACAGGAGTATATTTCAACATTGTATAAGCTGCCGAATAATAAACTGAAGTGGGAAAAAACCAATTCGTATAATATTGCAATCGACTGGGCATTCTGGAATAACAGAATCTATGGATCGCTTGATGTATATTATAAAAAGGGAGTAGATCAGGTGGTTACGAAAAACGTAGCTCCTTCTACAGGTGCGTCAAGTGTCTCCATTAATGATGGTGATGTTGAGAATAAAGGTTGGGATTTGGCTGTTTCTTTTGTTCCGATTCAGACCCGGGACTGGATGTGGAGTTTATCATTCAATACAGGTAAAAACTACAATAAAGTGTTGAATGCCGGGAACTCAGCGATCACTTGGCAAGACTATATTGCAGGAACATTAGTGAGCAATGGCAATGCGATAAATAGTTTCTATTCTTATAAATTTGATAAACTGGATGATCAGGGTTTTCCTACATTTAAGGATATTAATGAGAAAGATGAAGAAGGAAATGCTGTGGTTCATTCTTTGCAGGAGATGTATGACCGTGCTTTTGTTCTTTCCGGAAAACGTGAACCCGATCTGACCGGTGGATTCTCTACTTATTTGAAATATAAGAATATTACATTTAATGCGTTATTCTCATTCAGCTTTGGTAATAAAATGCGCTTGAACGATTTGTATGAGTCCTCCGGACAGCGGCTTCCTTATCCGGATCAGAATATGTCCAGTGAATTTGTGAATCGTTGGAGAGAGCCGGGTGATGAAGACAGAACCATTATACCGGTTTTATCGGATAAGAGTTTGCAGATCAACGATAAGGATGTGACCTATCGTATTGCGGATAATGGATGGGATATGTATAATAAGAGTGATATCCGTGTAGTTTCAGGCAGTTTCCTCAGATGCCGTTCGATGTCTATTCGCTATGATTTTAAACGTGAATGGTTGAAACCTGTCTATCTGAAAGGAGCAAGTGTCAGCTTTGATATGGGTAATGTATTTGTCATTAAAGATAAAGCGCTGAAGGGCAGAGATCCTGAACAGATTGGATTTGGCTCAAGAAGTATACCACCGCAGCGTTCTTACTCACTTCGCTTTAATATTACTCTTTAATAATGAATGATGATGAAAAAGTACAATTTATATATCATATTGTTTATCTGCACATTATCGTCGTGCAGTGACTTTTTGGAAGAAAGTTCACAAGATTTGATGATACCCAGATCGGTGAAGGATTACAAGGAACTGTTCTTCGGTGAGGTAATGAAAACGAATGAAAAAGACATACCTCATCCTTATCTGGAATATATGACAGACGATGTGAAAGACCAATGTTACTATGGAACCAGACCACAAGTCATTTCTAATGATTTCAGAGAATATGTTTGGGCATATTATACGTGGCAGGGAAACCCGGAAGTGGGAATTTCAAATGAACTTACGCCGGATGTTGCATGGACAGTCTATTATCATAAGATATTGATGACTAATATCATACTGGACCAGCTTTATACCATGAACGGGACGGATATGGAACGTCAGGATTTAGCAGGTGAAGCTTATTTCATGCGGGCTTTCTCGTATTTTATGCTTGCTAATTTGTATGGAAAGCCTTATCATCCTGCAACGGCAAATGAAGACTTATGTGTACCGCTCAATAAAGAAATCGGCTTATCAGATAAGATGATGAAGCGGGCCACGAATGCAGCTGTTTATGCCCAAATGGAAGAAGACATTAATAAGGCTATCCAGTGTTTTAAGGCTATAGGAGGTGAGAAAACTATTTTCCGTCCTAACTTGCCGAGTGCTTATCTATTGGCATCACGTATTGCTCTTTTTCAGGAGAAATATGATGTGACCATTCTTTATTGTGATTCGGTCTTTAAGGTCGCGACTCAGCCACTTTACAAACTTCAGGAAAAAAAGGACCACTATTTCTTTTCTCTTGCTAACAAAGAAATCTTGTTATCCTACGGACTTACATCACTTGAGACGCATATGAAAGAAGATTTCAGGTATACGGGGAATTTGGTGGTTTCTGATGATTTACTAGCGCTATATTCGGAAGATGATTTGCGTCTTACGAATTATTTCAAGAATACAATCGGCAACCAGACCAGACCTACTAACAAACAGTATAGTGTCTATACACCTATTAAGTGGACTAAAAATTCTGCTACAGTCTATGCCAACGCCTTACGTATTTCGGAAGCTTATCTGAATCGTGCTGAGGCTTTTGCTGAACTTGGCAATACGAACAAGGCTCTTGCTGACTTAAATGAGCTCCGTGAAAATCGTATGAAACCGGGAACTCCGCCGTTAGCTGTTGATGAAGACGGAATTGTAGCAACCGTACGTAAGGAACGTCGTAGAGAACTGGCGTTTGAAGGATTCCGCTGGTTTGATTTGCGCAGATATGGCTGCCCTCCTCTTACGCATACTTACAGTTCAAAGGAGAACGAGGGAGCAGGGGATGTCTTCGAACTGAAAGAGAAAGGCTCATACGTATTGCCGATTCCTAAGAGCGAAAGAGAGAGAAATACGGAAATAGAAATATTCGACCGTCCGAATAGTGAACCTGTTAATAATTGATCAATTATGAAGAAACTTATATTATTAATTTGTATGTTGGCAGGTATGTCTTCTTGTTATCATGAAGATGCATTAATCGTTCCTGAGCAACCGGATAAATATAACATTTTGACAGATGACCCGTCAGATCCGACACAGCATTTTATATACCAGTTTTATCAGAAATATCAGACTGTGATTATAACCAATCCGACTGAGGCTGATTATAAATTCAACTTTACAGCGAATAACGGAATTAAAATAACTGCTCCCGAACAAAAGCAGGAGATTATTGATGAAGGGATTGAGTTTTTGCAAAAGGTATTATTGAATTTGTACTCGGATAGTTTTTTAAAGAAGAATTTACCTTTTTCTATATTGTTATCTGAAGAGGTCCGGATGGCCTCTTATGGTGAGACAACCATCATGAATTGCTATGCTAGTAGCAGCTTTATAGCCTTAGGTAATGTATCATCTTCTCTGAAAACAATGACCGATGAGGAGTTTGTGAAAATCAGAGCAGATGTGAATGCCAGCTTTTGGGCAAAGTATATGTCGGAAGTCAGAGGATTGTTTACTATTTCAGATGCTTTTTATGAAGCTAGTGAAGAAGTTGAACCGAAATTGTACGACCCGAACTGGTATCGTTTTAAAGGAACGGACCCTAATGAAATCGATTTTTATAAGTATGGGGTGATTACTTATTCTGAGAACTCCTATATTGATGAAGATTGGCCGGATTTTAATTCCATTTATGCTCCTTTAAAGAGTGAAGACCTTGCGCAATGGATGAATTTCGTCTTTGAGAAAACTCCTGCCGAGATTCAGGAAATCTGCGATAAATATCCGGTAATGAAGAAGAAGTATGATGTGATTCGGGAAGCTATGCTTGAAAACGGATTCGATCTGTCCAAACTGGAACTATAGAACTTAAAAACAGCATGATATGAACAAAATTTTCACCTTATTACTTGTAGGAGCATTAACTGCCGGAGCGGTAACTGCTAATGCCGAAAGTCAGATTTTTAAAAAGAAAAAGAAGAAAGCAAAAGCGGAAACAGAGCAGCCGGCGGCAAAAGATTCCACAAAGAGTAGTATGACCGAATACAAAAAACTACTGAAAGGAGCCAAGACGATTGATGGCATGTTTAAGGTACACATCGTTAAGGATAAGTATTATTTCGAAATACCTAAAGACTTGATGGGACGCGATTTTATGATTGCGTCCAGAGTATCGAGTACCAGTAACAATAAAGATATAGCTGCCGGACAAATGCCACGCAATCCGGTACTGGTAACTTTCTCGGCAGATAAAAAGAAAATCTACATGCACAAAAAGATGGTGCGCAATTTGTGTGACACCACTTCCAATATGTATGCTGCTTTTCAGCGCAACTTCTCAGACCCTATTTGGGAAGCATATAAGATAGAAAGTCTTTCACCGGACTCTTCAGCATATGTCATCGATATGAGTTCGCTTTTCATAACGGATGTACCCGAATTCAGCCCGTTTCGTTCGGAAAATATAATGGATGTATTGATGAAGAGAAAAGCACTGAAGGGAAGTCTTGCTTCTTCCAAATCGACTATTCTGGGAATGAAGTGTTTTCCGCTGAATATAAACATCAAGACGCTGATGAGTTATACTGTTGACGGAGGACCGTTCACTGTAACCATGACGCGTAATATTATTTTGCTGCCGGAGGAAATTATGCGTCCTCGTTATGGAGACTCGCGTATCGGTTATTTTGATGAAAGCAAGCGGTTTTATACTGAAAAGAAAGATGGTTTGCAAGAACTGACTTACATCAACCGATGGGATTTGCAACCAAAACCAGAAGACTTGGAACGTTATAAGCAAGGTGAGTTGGTGGAACCTCAGAAGCCGATTGTATATTACGTTGATACTGCTATCCCCGACAAGTGGAGAGATTACATAAAGAAAGGAATAGAAGACTGGCAGGTTGCGTTTGAGGAAATAGGATTTAAGAATGCGATTGTAGCGAAAGACTATCCGAAGGATGATCCGAACTTTGATCCGGATGATATTCGTTATAGCTGCTACCGAATGATTACCACTCCGATACAAAATTCAATGGGACCTTCCTGTGCCGATCCTCGTTCGGGTGAAATCATTCAGGGTGACGTCTTGTTTTATTCAAATATCATTAAGTTGTTGCATAACTGGCGGTTTGTTCAGACTGCTACTGTTGACCCCAAAGTGCGCAAGGCTGTGTTTGATGACGAGACGATGGGAAGCTCGTTACGTTATGTAGCAGCGCATGAGATCGGACATACCCTGGGACTGATGCATAACTTTGGTGCATCTTATTCGTATCCGGTAGATTCGCTCCGTTCGGCCACTTTCACTCAGAAGTATGGTACAACTCCGTCCATCATGGACTATACGCGCTATAATTATGTAGCTCAGCCGGAAGACAAAGGAGTTGCTCTGACTCCTCCGCTTTTGGGTGTATATGATAAGTTTGCCATCAAATGGGGATATAAACCTATATTTGATGCGGCATCTCCTGAAGATGAGAAAGCTACTTTAAACAAGTGGATCAAAGAGAAAGAGAATGATCCGATGTACAAATACGGTCCGCAGCCTTTTATTAATGAGGTCGATCCTTCTTGTAAATCTGAGGATTTGGGTGATAATGCCGTGAAGGCAGGAAGATATGGCTTAAAGAATCTGAAACTTATCATGAAAAACCTGCCGGAATGGACCTATGAAGATGATCATCAATATGAACGCCTGACGGAATCATATCAGGAAGTGATTATGCAGATGCAACGCTACTTACTGCATGCCATGGTGTCCATCGGTGGAATTTACTTTGATGAGCCGAGACGGGACAGCGAAAAGCCTGTTATCCGTTTTGTGCCGAAAGCAGAACAGAAGGAGGCATTGAAGTTTATTATGGAAACTATGATGGAACTACCCGAATGGGTACTTGACAAGAAGGTGATTGAGTATACCGGTCCGACTTATTCGCCAAGTACTTTGCAGTCAATCATTATGAATCGTTTGTTCTTCACATACATTACATCCAGTCTTGTTTTGTACGAGGAGTTATATCCCAAACAGGCTTATACCTTTGCTGAGTATATGGATGATATTTATGATTTTGTGTGGAAGAAAACTATATCCGGTGCCCGGTTGAATATGTACGACCGTAACCTGCAAATTACTTATGTGGAAAAGTTGTTGAAAGAAGGAGGGATGCTGAAACAAAAATCTTCTCCATTCTCATTTAAAGACTTGAATGAAGTTGAGAAACAACTGCTTACGGATAATGTCGATTGGACGAAAGCCGGCTTTGAACTCAACCCGCTCGGAAGTGTGGATATGGTTAAGAATCCGGCTATTTATCAGAAGGTAATGGATAGCTATAGTTTGCTGCGAAGCAAAGTAAATACGGGTGATGCTACTACCCGGGCACATTATCAAAGTCTTGTCTTTAAAATAAAGCAAGCGTTAACGGAACAATAACTATCTCTCTTAGATACTTGGGGGCACCTCGTCGCAGTGATTGTGGCGGGGGGCTCATTTTTTCCGGTCAATGGCTTTTTATTGCATCGCCAACTATCGCATTGCCAACGCCTTATTCTCCGCCTCTTCCATAATTTCCCTTTCTCCGGGACCTTTGTCATTGATACCGCAGAGATGAAGAATACCGTGAATAATAACCCGGTGTAGTTCATCATCATAAGCTGCCCCGAATTGCTCGGCATTGGTGCGTATCGTATCCAGACTGATAAACAGGTCGCCCGACAGACGATCACCCTGGCAATAATCAAAAGTAATGATATCCGTGTAATAATCGTGTTGGAGATATTGGCGGTTTACCTCCAATATCTTCTCGTCGGAACAGAAGATATAGCTGATATCTCCCGTTTTCTTTCCGTATGTCTCGGCTACTGCCTTGACCCAGCCGCTAACCGCTCTTTTCTTGATTGCCGGAAGCTCGATATCTTCGGCGTAATATGCTATTGCCATAAGGTCTATTTATCGTATTGAAATTTCGTTACAAATGTAATCATTCGATTTTAAATAGATTCATTTCAAATCTATTGATTGCATAGAATGTTAAAAGAACAGATAAGCCATCGCTATCGCCGCTATCGCCCCGGCCAGATCCGCTAACAAGGCGCATTGTACTGTATAGCGGGTATTACGGATACCTACGCTACCGTAGTAAAGAGCAACTACATAGAATGTCGTATCGCAAGAGCCCTGAACGATGGATGACAGGCGACCGACGAAAGAGTCCGCTCCATACGTGTTCATGGCGTCCAGCATCATGCCCCTAGCCCCGCTCCCGCTTAACGGTTTCATCAACATGGTAGGCAGCGCTTCCACGAAATCCGTGTTGAGCCCTATCGAAGCAATGCCGAAACGAACGCCTTGTATGATGAAATCCATCGCTCCGGAAGCCCGGAAGACACCGATACCTACTAGGATAGCTACCAGATAAGGAATAATCGTTATAGCAGTCTGGAAACCTTCTTTCGCCCCTTCTATAAAAGCATCATATACATTGATCTTTTTACGCATGCCGCTGATGATAAATCCGCAGATAATGGTAAAAAGAAGCGTGTTGGCGAATAAAGTCGAATACAAGGAAACTTGCTCCTGTTCCATCGAGTTGAATAACCATACCAGGCCTCCGATAAATAACCCCAGTCCCCCG
>ERZ791612.693-NODE-693-length-17612-cov-2.784246_pt1 | contig 17612 bp, 8 predicted proteins | sample MGYA00509963_ERZ791612 | MGnify/ENA primary metagenome ERZ791612 (study PRJEB30046, sample SAMN00791906) | human gut metagenome | study: EMG produced TPA metagenomics assembly of the A metagenome-wide association study of gut microbiota in type 2... | reverse complement strand
CCGTGGGAGTCTGCCCATATTCTTAATGTACCGGTGCAGTGGACATCCAATATCAGCTTCTCGGTAGTACGTTTGAGTATCTGCACGGTAGCAGGCGAAAGGTATTTTTCTTGTATGCCGATCACTGCCCAGCCTTTACGGATGGGGCAAAGATGGAACAGACTATCTATAAATCCGGATAACTTTATTTTTCTTTCAGATGCGTTCAATACTTCGGCGCTCTGTTTTTCCCAGTTGAATGCGAGAATGCTGTCGCAAGAAGAATCTGCGGATTTGCCGGTGCTTTCCCGTAACAGGTAATCTTCCCGTTTGACGAAACTTTCTACTTCCCGATAAGCGGGAGAAGTGTTCAGATTGTAGCAAATGACTGAGAGCGCTTCGTCTCCTGTAGGGGCAAATACACGGTAGGCTTTACCGCTTTGCAGGGGATTGGTCAGTATGGATTCCGGAGTCGGGATGGCGGGAGCCGCCGGACGGAATATCTTTCCGGTTTCATCAATCAGGGGGCGGATATTATCGGCAATAAATTCGCTTGGAGAGTCGGACAGGTAAACAGGTCCGCCGGAGATCGCTTTCGAACGTGCCATCAGACTGCCGCAAACGGTATCGCAGGAATGAAACATATCGTGGTCGGGCCAGACGGTCTGCCCCAGTATGAGTGTATTGGTATATGACTGGAACAGATGTGATTTAGCCATATTCTCGTCATATTTCTTATAGTCGATGCTGGCACGGGTTACGCTGCTGTACAAGGTATGGTCAATGTTCAGCACATTTTGTGCCATGCAGTTCATCAGTCCCATTTGCATTCGATGTGTCTGATGTTCCAGGGCAAGGTTGCAGTCTTTAGCCTGTCGGATAACCTGCGTTCCGCCCATATAGAGCGGGAGGGTGAAGGATTGATTGTCTATCTTCAAGAAGTCAAATCCATACTCCTTCATGGTACGGACATAATATTCGTACCATGTTTCTATCTTTTCTGTACTGGTGCCGGGCAGTAAACTGCCGTTGTAGGAGTGTAGAACTTGCCGGATTTCCGGCGGAAAGTCATTCTCGGCAGAGATTCCCATCCAATAGCCGGAAAGGCTGTACCATAGCCCTATCCATCGGATTTTATCTGCTTGTTTGCGCTTCATGATGCGGCTCCATCCGTTCGGAAAACGTTTTTTGTCGGGGACGAGACTGGTCAGTTGCCGGTTCTTGTTCGCTATGTGTCCGTCGTCAATTAATACGTAACGTACCGGTATGCCGGATGCTTCGATGGCATCGATATCGTTCAGTATTTTCGTTTCATCAATGTCATAATGATAATGTTCCCAAGTACACCATCCCAGATAGTCGAAAGCATTGAAATACTGTTTGTCCGCTCTTTTGCGGAGGGCAGATACGGCTTTGTCTGCGATTAACGAATCGTAGGCGTCACTGAATACATGGTAGACGGATGAAGATTTCCGGAAAATCAGGAGGGGGAGTCGGCCGGTCAGTGCATCTTCTCCTAGTGTGGAGACATACAATGTGAGCGTGCCGTCCTGATTAACCTGAAACCAGCTGAGGCTGTTGCTACCCGCAATGGCTTTGGCGAACAGATATTCTCCGTCTGCAAGTTCAAGGAGCAGTGCGTCGCCCGATGCGGACGGCAGGGCATTGGAAGGAATGCTTGCATAATCGCTCCGTGTGAGGTCTTCGAGACGGTTGAACATCCAGGGGAGCAACCGATTGGTGTTATTCGGCCATTGATAGTCGCCGGGGCGGGAATCACGGCTGAAGAATATGCCACGAACATACAAAGGAAGTGCAACCTTATACGAAAGAGTGCTTTGGTGTTCCGGCACTTGTTGTTCGTATAAAATGGGGGTGGATGGAGTATGGGTGTTCAGGTCGATGATTTCTTCCATCCGATAAGCTGCAACATCTTTGTATGTCTTCCCTTTATGGTAGATAAACGGGTTCTGTGCAGACAGCGATACTTCCGCAAAGATGCCCGTCAATAGCCATAAACAGATGTGGATTATTCTTTTCATACCTCTTGTGTTATTTTACGGAATAGGCGCTGAAGTTTATAATATCCGGCAGTGCGACAGATTCGGATACGGTCAGTCTTAATGCTGTGGCTTCTACCGGTTCAAACTTTTCGATCCGTTTGTGCCCTACAGATTCTCCTTTGCAGACTGTTTGCCATTTGCCGTTCACTTTGGCTTCTATCTGATATTGCCGGATGCGTTCTCCGTTTTTGATGTTTTCCTGGATGATGCAGTAATTGACAGACTGCTCCTTTCCAAGTTTCAGTGTCAGGCTTTTCTTTTGTCCCGAAATGCGGGCTATCGGGGAGGAGAACCGCCGATTGATTTCATCTCCCATTTCTTTCAGGCGCTGTGCGTCTCCGGCAGGGATTAATCCGGTCGGGTCAGGAGTTAATCCGAGAATGAGGGTGGCGTTTCTTCCTACTGACTTTTCATATTTATCCATCAGCGTGTTTAGCGGATAGATGTTGTTCTCGTCATCCGGTTCCCAGAACCATTCGTGGCGGCCGTTTGCTCCCCGTAGCGGAGTGTCTGCCATTGCCGGTACCCAGTATTTGCCGTTCTTATCACCGTGTTTTAACAGTTCGAGCTGGTCGATACTGCTTTCAATGCGTTTATGGTGTGAGCAAGGGACGGGAAAGGTAGACCAGCAGGGATATTCCACTGTACCTGTCTCCGAACCTCCCCAACGGAAGTCGGCACGGTCGATGTTATGATAGAAAAGGCAGTTTGGCTGATACTTGTTGACAATCGGTTCCACGTCGGGGCCATCGGCACGGGGATCATCGGCTCCGCCGTCAAACCATATCATATATAAATCTCCGTAGCGGGTGCAGAGTTCTGTTACCATTTTCTCGCACAGGCGCTTGTACCATGCCTGGCGGTTGCGGGCGAACGCTCCTTCTCCTTCGGCCTTGAAGTTATGGATGCCCAGCAGGGAGTTCCATCGGATACCGATATAGATGCCCGGTTGCAGACCATATTTGCGGCAGGAGTTGACGAAGTCACAGACAATGTCTCCTTTCCCGTCTCTCCATTTCACGGCTTTCAGGCAATAAGGGTTGACGTCGCTTTGCCAGAGTCCGAAACCTGTTTCGTGGGTAGCAGTCAGTACGGCAAATTTGCATCCGGCAGCTTTGGCAGCTTGTACCCATTGGTCAGTATTCAGTTCGGTCGGGTTGAAGATGTTGTAATCTTCGATGGGATTGATACGGTTGTTGCCTTGTCCGTAGCGGATGCCGTCAAACACGTGCAGGTCATAATGGAAGACAGCTCCCATTTCCGCCTCATGCCATTTGAGTTGATGGGGCTTGGGGACGGGGAGTTCCTGTTGTTGTGCGAAGCTGCAAACTGAGTATAGGATAAAAAGAGAGAGATAGCAAAGTTTCTTCATGGTGTTTATTTAGTTACGGTTTCAAGATAATGGGCAAATGAATCGTTGGTATGGAGTAGCCATGCCTTGAGTTGTTTGTTGAATTGCCGGACCAGACGGGGGGATTGTCCGGCAATATTATCCATTTGATAGGGGTCTTTGGTTCGGTCGAAAAGAACTGTTTCGTCTATTTTTTCATTGGTTGCGTGGACTGCGAATGTGTGGGTTGACGTACGTAACCCGCGGTATCCGGTGGCATGATTGTCAAACTGTACATAATAATAAGGCTGTACCACTTCTTTTTTACTCTTGCCCAGAATATGGCGGGATAAGTCGAAAGTCTGTACCGTTTCGGGTATTTCCTTCCGGAATCCCATCAGGGAAAGGAGAGAAGGATATAAGTCGGCGAAGGCGATCATTAAATGGTCATCTTTGCGTGGCTTTATCTTTGCCGGCCATGAAATAATCATGGGGATGCGCATGGATTCTTCGTAGAAGATATCCTTTCCGGCATTGTTGTGAGCTCCCATGCAGATGCCATGATCGGAAGTAAATACAATGATGGTATTCTCAAACAGTCCGTTGCTTTTGAGGGTTTCGATGATACGTCCTACCTGCTCGTCTACCCCTGTGATACAGGCGTAATAATTGCGTATGTTATTTCTGAAATAGTTTCCCATTTCGGTGCCTTTGGCAGGTATGTCGGGGCGGTGGGCGCAGAGGGCTTCCACGTCTATGTCCTTATACATGGCTTTGTATTTGTCGGGAACCAGTTCGTAACCGGTATGCGGAGGATTCATCGATACGACCAGTGCGAAAGGCTGTTTATTCTCTTTTTGTGTCTGAATGTATTCGATGGCTTTGTCCGCTTCGTATGCAGGGCCCCATTGGTTGACGTAGTAGAAACTGTCACGTGGAGCAGTCGTGTCCCAGTACATCGGTTTCAGATGATAATCGTATGTCCCGTAGGCTGTCCAGTATTCAAATCCGTGGCGGCGTTCGGGCGGACACCATTCGTTCCACGCTACTTTGCCACGATTGTTGTAAGTGTCTACATAAGGCTTGTAAGGAGAATCCAGATGCCATTTTCCTATGTATCCCGTACGGTAGTTCATGTCTTTTAGTACATCACTCCAACAGCGGGCCTCCTGTGGAAGCTCCACTCCGTAAGGTGCTGTTTGTGAATTGCAGTTGCCTGTTACTTTATTATGCAGGGGGTACATGCCCGTCATCAGCATGGCACGGGCGGGTGATGAAACAGGATAACTGCTGACTGCATTAGTGAATAAGACTCCTTCGGAAGCCAGATGATCCAGGCAAGGAGTCTTTACAGGTTCTTTGCCCAGACAACCTAGTGCGTCTCCCCGATACTGGTCTGCCATGATGAAGACAAGATTCGGAGACGTCTGGGCGGCAAGCGGAAGAACCGGAACGACGAGTGTAGCTCCGATGAACCATTTATGATAATATGTACTCTTTGGTATGTGCATTATCATAAAAATTTCTCCTTTGTGTCTGACAGGTTAAGATAAACTAAGGTCATTGTATATTATTTAAAAGGTGTACATCAGGTTGTTGTATGGCTGCAAATGTACGCAAACAATGTGGTTCCGAATATGCCTGTTTCTTTCATTCAACATACATGTTTAATTCATAAGTCCATTTCTTTATTCGTTTTTTTGTATGTTCTGACTTAATTTCGTTTATTTGCCCTAAATTGTCTAATAGAATGAAGCACTTAAATCTAATCCTGATTATCCTGATTCTGAGTTGTTGCCCGCTGCATCCTGCCTATGCTTTTTTTGATAAAGATATTCGGCTGCTGACAATGAGGGATGGATTGGCGGATAACACGATTCCTTGTATCTATAAGGATGAAGACGGATTTATGTGGTTTGGGACGGATGACGGATTAAGCCGTTATGACGGAAAAACGATTCAGAATTTCAAGCCTGTGGATACGTATGCTTCGGTTGCTGCCATTGTGCGACTGTCAGATGACTTTTTAGGAATTGTATCCGATGGATACCTTTATTATTTCAACCGCAAGCAGGAAACTTTTCTTCCGATACATACTGAATCAGATACTGCCATAGGTGTATTTAATGTCCTGCCCGCCGACAATTCTTCTTTTTGGGGAATATCGGGAAACAGACTGATACTCTGTCAATGGGAGATACAACAAGGAAAGGAAGAAGAAAAAACGGCTGTTCGGGTACGCATACAAAAGACCTTTCAGTTATTGGAAGAAAAAGGAGAAGTCTTTTCTTCTCTGTGCTATGATGAAAAAGCCGGGAACGGAATATGGCTGACAACTAACCGGGGTAATCTGATCCTGTTTCATCCGGATATTCCGGAGGCATATCAGAAGATACCGCTGACAGACGGAAAACCATTACAAGTCACTTCCATCTTGAACAGAGACGGAGTTGTCTGGATTTCTACCATCGCCAAAGGCATTGTCCGTTATCACACGAAGTCGGGGCATATGGACCGGATTTCGTACGGCGGGACAGGAAAAGAGAATCTCCCTTCTCATACAGATGTTTATCAGACTATATTTATCGGCAATAACCGCTATCTGGCAGTGACATGGGGTGGCTATACACTGTTGATGCCGGATGAAAAGCAGCCGGAAGAACTGACGTCGGAGATATATAACAATACACATACACAGATTTACCGAAACCTCGAAACACGTATGATTTCTGCCTGTTACGATCCTAATGGCCTTCTTTGGATTGGTACTAATGGTGGAGGAGTGATGTATTCTGATTTGAGGTCACAGTTTTATGACCGTTACTATCAGGACAGGCATAACGAAATATGCGGCATCCTCATGGATGATAGTCATCGGTTATGGTTGGCGACCTATCACAAAGGAATCATGCGAAGTGATATACCGTACGCAAAAGGGAAAAAACTTAGTTTCTCTAAAGTCGATACAGGTAGCGGGAAATCGGAAGAAACGATGTTGTGTGCCTTGAAAGATGTAGAAGGCAATCTGTGGTTTGGAAATATAAACGGTACATTGACTGTTTATCATGTCCGGACCGGTCGTTTCGTGACTCATTCACTGTTGGTGGACGGTGTTGCCAACAGGGCTTCGGTGTGGGCTTTGTATATGGATGATAAGAACAGGCTCTATGTAGGTACGGGAGACGGGCTTTTATTGTATAACCGTCAGACAGGTATATGCGCCAAATTATCAGCAGCACACTATTTAAATGAGAAAAGACAACCTTTCATTCGTGCGATTGCTCAGACAAAAGATGGAACGATATGGCTGGGGACCAGCAATATGGGAGTTTGCAGAGTAGTTGAATCCGCTTCCGGAGGTATCTCCGTAGAAAATGGATATGAGCAGAAGATGAACATGGAATATCGTTCGGTACGTTCGCTGCTGGCATCCTCGGATGGGAATTTATATATAGGTTATACGGATGGCTTTGCCATCCTGTCTCCACAACAAAACAGAATCAGTGCCCGTTATACCACGAATGACGGACTGTGCAGTAACTTCATCGGCTGCATAGCGGAAGACAGCGAAGGGCGTATCTGGTTGGGAAGTAACTCCGGCATATCGCGGTATGGTCGTCGTCAGCATCTCTTTTACAATTACTACATAGCAGGTAGTAACCGTTCTGCCGTATTCAGTGACAAGACTTTGTTTTTCGGAAATAATCAGAGCCTGACTTATTTCAATCCGGAGGATATAAATGCCTATCCGACCAACGAACGGGTGTTGATAACCGGTTTGGAAGTGGATAACCATCCTGTCGGGACCGGAGAAAAGATTAATAATCAGATCATCCTCAATCAGGTCATCTCTTTTACGGATCACATTGTACTGGATAATGATAACAAAGATTTCTCCTTGACTTTCAATAACCTGTCCTACTCGGACGAACAACAAAAATATAATTACCGGCTTTTGCCTTATCAGGGGAATTGGTTGATTTCTGATGAGGGAGAGAAAGCCTCGTATACCAACCTCCCAGCCGGTGAGTATGTATTTGAAGTGAAGAATATACATCCGAACGGTCAGACAGGGGCGGTGACTTCTCTGAAGATCGTAATTCTTCCTCATTGGAGTCAGACTTTTGCTTTCCGGCTTTTCGTTTCCCTGTTATTGTTGGGAGGAGTGGCTTATGGAGTACGGTTGATCAGAATACGGCAGAAACGGATGGAACACGAAATGCAGATGAAACATGAACTTTTGACGGTCAGTATGGAGCGTGAGAAAGAACGTCAGATACGTGTGGAACGCGAGAACTTTTTCACGGGCGTTGCCCACGAACTGCGTACTCCGCTGACTTTAATCCTTGCCCCGTTACAGGAATTGATGAAACAGTGCAATCCATTGGATGACTTTTATAAGAAATTGCAGGTCATGTATAAGAATGCGGCCTCACTGCACACCTTGGTCGATCAGCTGCTTTATGTACAAAAGATAGGGGCCGGGATGGTCAGACTCCAGTTATCCGAGACTGATCTACTGCAGCTGGTCTGCAATGTGTCAGAACCGTTCCGGCAGATGGCCGAAATCAAAGGTTTGCAATTTGATGTTGATTTGCCCGAAGGGAAGTTCCTGTATTGGGTAGATGAGGGAAAGATCGCTTCGGCCGTGCAAAACCTTCTTTCAAATGCGTTTAAGTATACCCCTGCGGGAGGGCGTGTCCTGCTTTCTGTCTCTTATCTGATGAAAAGTGGGCAGGGTTATTGCCGGATCACCGTTTCGGATACAGGTGCAGGGATTCCGGAATGGTTGCAGAAACATGCTTTTGAATCGTTCGTAACGGGGGATAATGTACCTGAGATGTCAACGAAGGCAGGAATAGGATTGCATATTGTGAAGAACACGATGGACTTGCATCATGGATTGGTAACGCTGAAGAGTGTGCCGGACGAAGGAAGTACCTTTGCCCTTTATATTCCCGAAGGCAAAGCGCATTTTGCAAAAGATTCTTATGAACTTATTGACAGCCATCAGGAAAAGACAAAGCAAAATGAAGAGCTGAAACCGGAACTGTTTCTTCCGATACCGGAAAACAAAACACAGGAAACAGCGGCTAAAAAAAGTCTGCTGATCATCGAAGATAATGAAGATGTCCGCGAATATATCCGGAGCTTATTCATTTCCAGATATGCAGTCAGTGAAGCTTGCAATGGTGAGGAAGGGGTGCGGATAGCCAAAGAACAGTTGCCCGATCTTATCATCTCGGATGTGATGATGCCCGTAAAGGACGGCTTTACTTGTTGCAGGGAAATTCGTATGCAGCAGGAAACCGCGCATATTCCTATCTTGATACTGACTGCCAGAGCAGAAGATGCTGACATCCTGCAAGGCTGTAATAGCGGAGCGGATGATTATATGATGAAACCCTTTAATCCGGAGATATTAAAGACCAAAGTGGATAACCTGATTTTGCAGCGTGAGCGATTGAAGCGGATTTATACGAAAGCCCTGATGCTGAAACAGGAATCGGAAGAGGGGGAGAAAGAAGATGCCTTCTTGCAACAACTGATTCATATCATAGAAGCTAACCTTTCCAATGCGGACTTTAATGTAAAAATGTTGGCGGAGCAACTGAATATGAGTCAGCCTACCTTGTACCGGAAGGTGAAACAGCGCAGTGATTTGTCTGTAATAGATATGATTCGCAGTATACGTATAAGCAAGGCGGCGACATTGATTCTGGAGAATCGCTATTCTATTCAGGAAATTTCGGAAATGGTTGGTTATTCCGATACCCGTACTTTGCGCAAGCACTTCATGGAGCAGTTCGGCGTATCTCCTTCTAAATATATGGGTAGTACTGATCGATAACCTACAAGTCGATATTATATAGTTTCAGCTTATTATATAATGTCTTCCGGTCGATATTCAGTAATTGTGCCGCTTTGCTCTTGTTATTTCCGGTTTGGCGCAATGCCTCCAGAATGTGTTCTTTCTCTGTTTCTTCGTTGCGTAGCGCCATGCTTGCGGAACAAACGGTACTTGTTTCCAGTAATTCGGTCCCTAATTCAAGAAGAGTGATGAAACTTCCTTGTGCCAGTAAAGTCGCTCTTTTTACGATATTCTTCATTTGGCGTAAGTTGCCCGGCCAGTGATAATTGAGTAAGGCTTGTGAGGCTTTCGAGTCAAAACCGATCAGATGCTTGTCCAGTTCCTTGTTTGCCTGATCGAGGAAGAAGTTGGCAAACAACAGGATATCCTCTTTCCGTTCTTTCAGGTCGGGCATCCGCAGGGTAAATTCATTGATACGATGGAAAAGGTCTTCACGGAAAGTCCCTTTCTCGATAGCTTGTTCCAGATTCTCGTTGGTGGCGGATACCAGACGGATATCAACCGAAACTTCTTGCGTGGAACCGACCGGACGAATCTTTCTCTCTTGCAAGGCACGGAGAAGTTGTATCTGTACCTCGTAACTGAGATTTCCTATTTCATCCAGGAAGATAGTGCCTCCATTGGCGGCAACGAACGCTCCGGTCTTGTCCGTCAGTGCTCCTGTAAAAGAGCCCTTCACATGGCCGAAAAACTCGGATGCAGCTAATTCTTTGGGAATCGAACCGCAGTCTACCGCGATAAACGGCTTGTCATTCCGTTTGCTCAGTTGATGGATGCGGTGCGCCACATACTCTTTCCCCGTTCCGCTGGAACCGTTGATCAGTACGGACATATTGGTGGGAGCTACCAGACCTACATAATTATAGAGTTGCTTGGCGGCATCACTTTCTCCTTCCAGATAAGCATGATGGGTTTCGGTGGCGTTTCCGGACGAAATGGAAGAACCTTTCTTTGCAGAAGTTTTGGCTGCGGTATGCGTAGTCGGCGCTTCTTTCGCTTGCAAAGCTTCTGACATCTTTTTGAGTAGTTCCTCCGGATTCACCGGTTTGGCAACATAATCGCGTGCTCCCAGTTTCATCGCTTGTACTGCCGATTGGATATCGGCATAACCGGTCATGATGATCAAAGGAATATCGATTCCTTTTTCGTTCATCCATTTCAGAAGATCGATTCCGTCGTGATCCGGTAAGCGTAAATCGGACAGGATTAAGTCTGCCCCTTGTCCTTCAATGTGCTTCTGGGCACGGGCAATGTTACTGACTGACGACACCTCAAACCCTTTTTTACTTAGCCAGGTTTTCAGCATCATTCCGAAAGTGATATCGTCTTCTATTATCAATATGGATTTCATCATACTCTCTTTTGCCTCTTTTAATGCTACAAAGGTAAGAGGATTTGGGCGAAAGTAGTATATTTGCAAACTTAAATTAAATAAAAGTGTTATGAAAAAGATTGCATACTTACTATTAACCATATCGTTTTGCGGACTTACTGCCTGCAAAACCGGAACAAAAAAAGGAGGAGACATGGATAAAGAAACGTTGGTAAAGATTGAGACAACTGTAGGAGATATCGAGGTGAAACTATATAATGAGACACCGAAACATCGTGATAATTTTATCAAACTGGTGAAGGACGGAGTTTATGAAGGTACACTGTTTCACCGTGTTATCAAAGATTTTATGATTCAGGCCGGTGATCCGGACTCAAAAAATGCGCCGAAAGGAAAAATGCTGGGTACCGGAGACGTAGGTTATACCGTTCCCGCTGAATTTGTATATCCTAAATATTTCCATAAGAAAGGTGCCCTGTCCGCTGCCCGTCAGGGAGATAATGTGAACCCGAAGAAAGAATCTTCCGGTTGCCAGTTCTATATCGTGACAGGTAAAGTGTTTAACGACTCTACTTTGCTGGGAATGGAAAGCCAGATGAATGAGAATAAGATAAATGTTATTTTCAATACACTGGCACAGAAACACATGAAGGAAATCTATAAGATGCGGAAAGCAAACGATGAAAACGGTCTTTATGATTTGCAGGAAAAACTGTTTGCGCAGGCACAGGAAATGGCTGCCAAAGAACCGGAATTCCATTTCACTCCGGAACAGATTGAAGCCTACACTACGGTGGGTGGTACTCCGCATTTGGATGGCGAATATACCGTGTTTGGCGAAGTGGTGAAAGGAATGGACATTGTGGATAAGATCCAGCAGGTGAAAACAGACCGCAGCGACCGTCCCGAAGAAGATGTGAAGATAATAAAAGCGACTATACTTGACTAAATGATATGAAAATCAATAGGCACATTCTTGACAACGGGTTGCGGCTGGTACATTCGCGGGACGAAAGTACACAGATGGTGGCTCTAAATATATTATATAATGTGGGAGCTCGTGACGAACATCCTGAACATACCGGCTTCGCACATCTGTTTGAACACTTGATGTTCGGTGGATCGGTAAATATCCCCGATTATGATATGCTGCTTCAGCTAGCGGGTGGAGAGAATAATGCCTGGACGAACAATGATATCACCAATTACTACCTCACTGTGCCCCGGCAGAATGTGGAAACCGGCTTCTGGTTGGAGTCCGACCGTATGTTGAGCCTTGATTTCAGCGAACGGAGTCTGGAAGTACAGCGAGGGGTAGTAATGGAAGAATTCAAGCAACGCTGTCTGAACCAGCCTTATGGAGATGTGGGGCATCTTTTGCGCCCGTTGGCTTATCAGAAACATCCTTATCAATGGCCGACTATCGGAAAAGACCTGTCGCATGTCGCTAATGCAACATTAGAAGAGGTGAAAGCATTCTTCTTCCGTTTTTATGCGCCGAACAATGCAGTGCTCGCCGTAACGGGAAATATCTCTTTTGAAGAAGCAGTCGCATTGACGGAAAAATGGTTCGGTCCCATCCCTCGCAGGGAGGTTCCTCAACGGAATCTGCCGCAGGAACCGGAGCAGACAGAAGAACGACGGTTGACAGTAGAGCGTAACGTACCCCTTGATTCACTATTCATGGCGTATCATATGTGCAGTCATGATCATCCGGATTATTACGCTTTTGATATATTGTCGGATTTGTTGAGCAACGGACGTTCCAGTCGTCTGAATCAACGCCTGGTACAGCAAAAACAACTGTTTTCGAGTATCGACGCTTATATTTCCGGTAGTGTGGATGCCGGATTGTTCCATATCTCGGGCAAACCCGCGGCAGGTGTTTCGCTGGAACAGGCGGAAGCGGCCGTACGTGAAGAACTGGAACGTTTGCAGCAAGAACCTGTTGACGAACAGGAACTGGAAAAAGTGAAGAATAAATTCGAATCGACGCAGATATTCGGCAATATCAATTATTTGAATGTCGCTACCAATCTTGCTTGGTTTGAACTGTTGGGCAGGGCGGAAGATATGGAAAAGGAGGTAGAGCGTTATCGCGCTGTTACTGCCGGACAATTGCAAAAGGTAGCTCAGTCTGCTTTCAGGAAGGAGAATGGAGTGATACTTTATTATAAGAAACAAATATCCTGACTTCTCCTTACCGGCGGGATATTTATTGGAGGCAACGGCAGGATGCGGAGTTGCCGGAATATGCGATTAACTACGGAAAAATAAATGAGAAATATCTATAGTATATATAAGGAGCATTACAAAGCACTGATTTCTCTCGGATTGCCCATTGTAATCGGGCAAATAGGAGTTATTGTGCTGGGGTTTGCCGATACGTTGATGATCGGTCATCATAGTACGATAGAACTGGGTGCTGCTTCCTTCGTCAATAATGTATTCAATCTGGTGATTATTTTCAGTACAGGCTTCTCGTACGGGCTGACTCCTATCGTGGGAGGTTTGTATGGAACTCATCAGTATGCTTCGGCGGGGCAGGCGTTGCGTAACAGCCTGCTGGCAAATTTGTTGGTGGCATTCTTGCTTACCATCGGTATGACTGTCCTTTATTTTAATGTGGGAAATCTGGGACAGCCGGAAGAACTTATTCCCCTGATAAAACCTTATTATCTGGTTCTGCTGGCTTCGCTCGTCTTTGTGATGCTGTTCAATGGCTTCAAGCAGTTTACGGATGGAATTACGGATACTAAGACCGCTATGTGGATATTGCTCGGCGGAAATGTGCTGAATATTATCGGCAATTATATCCTGATATACGGAAAGCTGGGCTTGCCGGAAATGGGCTTGCTGGGAGCAGGTATCAGTACGCTGTTCTCGCGTATCATGATGGTAGTCGTATTTATCATAGTCTTTATGCGGAGTCCGCGTTTTCTTCGTTTTAAGCTCGGCTTCTATCGTCTGGGATGGTCGAAGGCTATATTCGGACGATTGAATTCGCTGGGTTGGCCGATTGCTTTTCAGATGGGAATGGAGACAGCTTCGTTCAGTCTGAGTGCGGTGATGATTGGCTGGCTGGGTACCATTGCGCTGGCTTCTCATCAGGTCATGCTGGCTATTTCTCAGTTTACGTTTATGATGTATTACGGGATGGGAGCAGCTGTGGCTGTCCGTGTGAGTAACTTTAACGGGCAGGGCGATATACTCAATGTACGTCGTTCGGCTTATGCCGGTTTTCATTTGATGATGGCGTTGGGTGTTGTGCTTTCTTCCATCGTATTCCTCTGCCGCAATTATCTGGGAGGTTGGTTTACCGATAGTACCGAAGTGGCGGCTATGGTAACTTCGCTTATCCTTCCGTTCCTTGTATATCAGTTTGGAGATGGATTGCAGATAACCTTTGCCAATGCCTTGCGTGGAATCTCAGATGTAAAACTGATGATGCTGATTGCCTTCATTGCTTATTTCCTTATTTCGCTTCCGGTCGGCTATTTTTGCGGATTCGTGTTGGAGTGGGGGATCATAGGTGTCTGGATGGCATTTCCTTTTGGGTTGACCAGTGCCGGTCTGATGTTATGGTGGCGTTTCCATCACAAGACGAAACTACCGCCTTCCATTCAAAATTCATAATTTAAAATATTAATTGCCTATGGCTTCCTTTCGCTCCACCAAACTGAAAATAACCATCGGCTATATATTGCTGCTGGCGATTCTTCTTTTTTCTCTGGTGTTTGTGCATCAGGAGATGGAGACGCTGTCGGCTGCGGACGATCAGCAGAATCTGCGGACAGACAGTCTGCTGAGTCTTCTCCATGAGAAAGATCAGAATACCCTTCAGATGCTGCGGGTGCTGAGCGAGGCGAATGATAGCTTGCTTTCCGCCTCGGAGATTGAAGAAATCATATCAGAACAGCAGGACTCGGTGATTACTCAGCAACGGGTACAACACCGGGTTATTACCAAACGCGATTCTCTGATCACTACCCCGAAGAAGAAAGGCTTCTTCAAACGATTGGGGGAAGTGTTCGCGCCTTCTAAGAAAGATACTGCCGTGCTGGTCAATACTTCTCTGGAAATTGCCACTGATACGATATTGGAACCTGTCAAGTCGGCGGACTCCCTTCAGCATAAGATTCGCATGGCTACCGAAGAGAAACGGTTGCAGCGGAGGCGAACGATCCGGCGTACCAGTACGAGGTATCAGCGGATGAATACACAGCTGACCGCAAGAATGGATAGTCTGATAAAAGGATACGAGGAGGAAATGTCTGCGCGTGCCCGTCAGGATGCGGAACTTCAGCAAGAGGTGCGGATGCGTTCGGCTAATATCATTGCCGGAATTGCCATTGGTGCCGTATTCTTATCCGCCTTTTTCCTGATCTTAATTATGCGGGATATTACTCGTAGCAACCGTTATCGGCGTCAGCTCGAAGAAGCGAATAAGCGGGCGGAAGACTTGCTTGTTGCCCGTGAGAAACTGATGCTTGCCATTACCCATGACTTTAAGGCGCCATTAGGCTCGATAATGGGATATACGGAACTCTTGTCCCGCCTGACCGAAGATGAACGGCAGCGATTCTATCTGGACAACATGAAAAGTTCTTCAGAGCATTTACTGAAGTTAGTAAGCGATTTGCTTGATTTCCACCGTCTTGACCTCAATAAAGCGGAAGTGAACCGGATTGTTTTTAATCCTGCTCAGCTGTTTGAAGAAATCCGTGTTTGCTTTGAACCTCTGACGGCGGCTAAAGGCTTGGTCTTGCAATGTCATATCGCTCCGGAATTGTCGGAGAAATATATCAGTGATCCTTTACGTATTCAGCAGATAGTGAATAATCTCTTGTCCAATGCGGTGAAATTCACTCAGCAGGGCAAGATCACATTAACTGTTGGTTATAACGCTTCGAAGCTGACAATAGCGGTTGAGGATACCGGCAAAGGGATGGCATCGGAAGACCGGGAACGCATCTTCCAGGAATTTACCCGCCTACCCGGTGCGCAGGGAGAAGAAGGATTCGGACTGGGATTGTCCATTGTGCATAAGTTGGTTCTTCTGCTTGAAGGTACGATCGATGTACAAAGCACGTTAGGAAAAGGAAGTTGCTTTACTGTCGTGTTGCCACTCTTTCCGGTGGGTAAGTCAATAGTGGAAAATAAACCTTTTGGAAGCAGAATCAAGAAAGCGTCGAAAGATACGGATGCTTCTCCGGAAGAAACAGATGTTTCTCCGGAAGAGACAGATGCTGTACCGGTCATGAAGGTGATCCGTGTGCTTCTGATTGATGATGATAAGATTCAGCTGAACCTGACTGCTGCCATGCTGAAACAGCACAACATCGATGCTGTTTGCTGCGAGCAGTTGGAAGAACTGATAGAGCAACTGCGCTCTTCGACGTTTGATGTACTGCTGACCGATATACAGATGCCTGCTATCAACGGTTTTGATCTGGTCAAATTATTGCGTGCCTCTAACATTCCGCAAGCCCGCAATATTCCTGTTATTGCTGTCACGGCACGCAGCGAAATGGATGAGAAGGCTTTGCATGAACACGGCTTTGCCGGATGCCTGCACAAACCTTTTACGGTGAAAGAATTGCTGGTAACTCTGAATGAAGGACAAATGTCAGCTGATGAGGCGCATATAACACATGATATGCAATTGATTACAGATGCGCTGCCTGAAGATACTTTATTCAACTTTTCTGCACTGACTGCTTATTCTGAAGATGATCCGGAAGCAGCATACTCCATCATTCACACTTTTATTGAAGAGACAGGCAAGAATGTCGAACGGATGCAACAAGCATTGAATGAAAAAGAAGTGGATGGGATAGCTGCCATGGCGCATAAACTTCTCCCTCTTTTCACAATGATCGGAGCGGAGGAAACTATCGCCCCGTTAAAATGGTTGGAGGCTTGTCGTGGAGAAGAATTTTCGGAAAAAATAGAAGAAACAACATTCAATACATTAGAAGCTGTCCGTAAAATAATTAGTGAAGCGGAGCATTATTTGGAGGTAATGAAGAATACCCAATAAGCCGTTTTCTTCTACTCCTTGGCTACTATCTGTATCTTTCTTACTATTACCCAAACCTTTTTTCAAAATAATTTGTTTACTTTGTGTCACCTTATTTACACTGACACATTTTACATGAAACGAAAATGGATACGCTGGGTAAGCTGGATACTGCTTACTCCTATAATACTCTTTGTAATACTAATGGTATTGCTTTATGTTCCTCCCGTTCAGAATCTTTTGCGTCGGGAGGTTACTGCATACGCTTCTAAAGCAACCGGCATGCAGATTCAGGTGGAGCGGATAGACCTTCGTTTCCCGCTTAATCTGTTGGTACGTGGCGTGGAGGTTATTCAACAGCCGGATACCCTTTTGTCTTTGGAAAGTCTCAATGTTCGTGTACAGGCATGGCCGTTGATAAAAGGAAAAGTAGAAGTGGATGAAGTCACTTTGAGCCGGGTAGCCGTTAATTCAGCCGATTTGATGGAGGGAATGAATATTAAAGGCGTTTTGGGACGTTTCTTCCTGCAAAGTCATGGCGTCGATTTGTCTAATGAACTAGCGGTAATCAATCAGGTCGAACTATCCGACACTCACGTGCAGCTACTGATGAATGATACCACAACTACGCCCAAAGATACCACAGCTTCTGCTCCGATCAACTGGAAAGTAGCTCTTCATCAGTTGAAATTGAAAAATGTATCGTTCAGTATGCAACTTCCTGCTGATTCCATGCGTATGGCGGCCCATATTGGAGAAGCAGCCATCGATGATGCTCAAGCAGATTTGAAGAATCAGTACTACGACTTGAAGAAGTTCTTATTATCGGGAACCTCCGTCAGCTATGATACCGGAACTGCTCAACCGGCAGAGGGCTTCGACGCTTCTCATATTGCCGTCCGGGATATTCGCATCGCTCTGGATTCCTTGCTGTATAAAGGGAGGAAATCCCTAGACAGCTCTTTTCTGACATTCATACTTTCAGAAAAGAAAGCCAAACTTATATATAAGGA
>ERZ791612.665-NODE-665-length-18205-cov-3.898843_pt1 | contig 18205 bp, 8 predicted proteins | sample MGYA00509963_ERZ791612 | MGnify/ENA primary metagenome ERZ791612 (study PRJEB30046, sample SAMN00791906) | human gut metagenome | study: EMG produced TPA metagenomics assembly of the A metagenome-wide association study of gut microbiota in type 2... | reverse complement strand
CACGCAGACATCTGTCCGCAATCGTCATTACCACTCAATGCATCCGGTGTATTTCCGTAGAAACGGTCGACGATGGTACGTATCCACTTCTGACATTTCCACGGTTCTTTCAGGTAGTTGTAGAGGTATGCAACATGATGGCAAGGTTCATTTCCATGCCAATAGGCTCCGATACGCCCCTGTATATCATGTGCTCCGGGGATATCATCCGGCAGTTCTACCGTAAAAAGCTCATCCAGGCGTTTGCGGAACAGTTCCTTACCGGCCTCGTTGATATATCCCTGCACATCTTGCGGCACATACCAGGTATATTGCATCGTGAATCCTTCCGTGATATCACCCCAGCCATGTACCGATCCCGGACCCTGATAGGCAACCGGAGTAAACGGAGTGCGCCAGTCACCTTTGCTGTCGCGTCCGCGCATATATTTCGTTTCGGGATCAATCAAGGTCTGATAAGACAAAGCACGGTTGAGGAAATAATGATAATCGTCTTCTTTGCCTAATTTCTTGGCTGCCTGTGCGATGCAATAATCATCATAAGCATATTCCAGTGTCTTTGACACTGACTCCGCTTCCTTATCGAATGGTACATAGCCCATTTCACGATATTCCGGAAGGCAATCGTAGTTCAGATTCATCGCTGTGGTTTTCATCGCTTCGTATGCACGCTCGTAATCAAAGCCTTTCACTTCTTTCACGATCATATCCGCCAATACGGATACGGCGTGATAGCCAATCATACACCAGGTTTCGTTGCCGTAGAAAGACCAGATAGGAAGCATCTTCTCCACACTCTTGTCGTAATGAGCCAACATAGAATTTGCAATGTCCGCATTCACCTCCTGCTGAACCAAGTTAAACCAGGGATGCAAAGCCCGATAGGTATCCCAAAGGGAGAACACCGTATAGTTCGTGAATCCTTCCGCTTTTTCTATGTTCTTGTCTAGTCCGCGGAACTGCCCGTCCGAATCCTGAAAGATAAACGGATGCAGAGCGGCATGATAGGCGGAAGTATAAAACGTTTCCTTTGTCTTTCGGTCAGCAGTCAACGTATATTTTCCAAGTTCCTTTTCCCAAAGGGCTTCCCCTTTCGCCCTTAACTCGTTGAAAGTTAATCCGTCGAGTTCCTTCATATTATTCCGGGCACCGTCTGTGCTGACTGCAGAGATGGCTGTTTTCACCGTCACTTCTTCTCCTGCCTTTGTATCAAAGGAGATACAAGCCATCAGATTCTTTCCCCAGGCTTCGTAAGAACTGCGGAATCGGGAAGTGTTATAAATAACCGGCTTTTTGTCTTGTACAAAGCGCAGTCCGGTCAACTTCTTCGAGAAAGTAGCCGTGAAGTACACATGACGTTCCGGCCCCCACCCTTTCACCAGTTTGTATCCGGTGATAGTCGAATCATTAATCATTCGCAGATTCGACCATTCGCAGGATTGCCAGAGCGTATGGTTCATATCAATCATGATGAACGCATTATCCGACTCTGGATAAGTAAAACGGAACATACCGCTACGCACACCGGAAGTCATTTCGGCTTTGACTCCATAGTCTGCCAGTTCCACAGCATAATAATTGGGGGACGCCCACTCCTTATCATGTGAGTAACGCGAACGATAGCCTTGATCGGGATCTTCATGAGTACCGGGTTCCAGTTTCATTTCTCCCGTTCCGGGGATAAACAGAAAGTCGCCCAAGTCCGGAATACCTGTTCCGCTCAAGTGCGTCAAACTGAATCCCATCAATGTCAGATGATTGTATTTGTATCCGGAAGCTGCATCATAGAAGCGGCTGTCCGTATCGGGGCTTATCTGGATTCCCCCGAAAGGAATCTGTGCACCGGGATAAACATTTCCATAACCATCCGTACCGACAAACGGGTTCACGTAGTCCGTCAGCTTTTCAGTTTGAGCCATGCCCGGCAAGATACTCACCAGACACGACCAAACCAAAAACAACCTTTTTCTACCAACTTTATTAACCATATCCAATCGTATATTACACCTGTATATCACCTACAGCAACCTGATATTCATGCCATAGTTCATCTATGCTATATTCCGTTCCCAAGATATGCTTGATAGCTCCGTCAAACGACCAGGGAATCACCTCCAGTGTGCTGCGGTTAAACTTACGCAGGAATTCAGGATCTTTATTGTCGCGCAACCAGACGAAGAAATAACCTGCTGTCCGATAACCGTCCATGTAGTTTCCTCCTTTCGGACGGGCATTCGGTCCGTCGAATCCGCCGTTGGCTACACGTACGGCATCTGCCATTCCTTCAATAAATGCCCAGAATACACGATTGGTTCCGTAAGAGCCGATGCCTTGCGGTTCCAGCTGATAGGCGTGTGTCAGTTCGTGCAACAGTACCCCACGCGTTTCGAAGAACAGCTTTGCCGTATCGTTTTCCGCAAATGATTTCTCGATATGCCGTGTGCTGTAGAAGATAGTAACGTCTCCATTACCACCGCCTTTGGCAGAAATTCCTTCGATGTCTTCCAGTGTATAATGTATCTTGTTCACCGGAGTTATGCTGTCTTCCGGTGAGTTATAAAGAGTAGCCAATACAGTGCGTGCCTGCTCTTTGATATAAGACTCCGCATCCGGAATGATCCGGTGATAAATGTCTGAACCTTTTGTTTCCGAAGCTTTATCTTCGAACAAGACAGTTCCTACATTGTAGCTTTTCCATACGTCCGGTTTTGCTTCAGCTTGCTTCTTCGCACTTGCCGCACAAGCTCCCATGCCCACAATCAGGGCAATTGCATATACCAAATGTCTCTTTTTCATATTCTTTTCTTGATTATTTATTGATGCTGTTAATTGATTCCATTAGTTAATGAATAAGGTTTGTCCTGCGCCGATACTCCACGACGTTTGTTGGGCGATGCCGACATTTTAAATTCCAATACGCCTCCTTTCAGGATATCCTCGTGTGTGATGTACATTTTATCATAAGACTCGCCGTTCAGTTTCAGTGACTGTACATAACGCTTCTTGTCGCTGACGCCCGGCGCTTTGATTTCCAGTGTCTTTCCGTTGGGAAGTGTCAGCTTCAGATAGGGCAGATAGGGAGCACCAAGGACATACTGGTCTGTACCCGGACAAACCGGATAGAAGCCCATCACAGAGAAAAGATACCATGCCGACATCTGTCCGCAATCATCATTTCCACCCAGTCCGTTGATGTCATTCTTATACATCTTGTTCAGGATTTCACGCAGCCAGTACTGTGTTTTCCACGGTTGGGAGGTCCATGCGTACAAATAAGGTACATGATGGCTCGGTTCATTGCCATGTACGTATCCACCTACCAGGCATTCTTCCGTAATATCCTCATTATGTTCATAGTACTTCTCCGGCAGATGCATGGAGAACAGTTCATCCAATTTCTGCACGAACGTCCCTTCTCCTCCCATCAAGTCGATCATGCCAAATACATCGTGTGGCACATGAAAAGAGAAATTCCATGAATTGCCTTCAATAAAACCTTCACCATAGGTTTGCAATACATCAAACTCTTTCTTGAAAGAACCGTCACTATAACGGGGACGTGCAAAACCAATACTTGTATCATAGATAGTACGATAATTGAGGGCACGCTTTCGGTAAGTCTCCGCTATTTCCTTGTTACCTGCCTTCAAAGCTGTCTGATAGATAGTCCAATCGTCGTATGCATACTCCAAAGTAGAAGAAGCTGCTGTACCACTTTTGTCAAGCGGAATATATCCCAGCTTCATATAATCAGCTATACCTTCATAATACGGAACGGTGGATGTACTGACCATTGCCGCCAATGCCTCATCCACATTCGAAAAGACGCCTTTGGTTATTGCATCCGCCAGCACAGACACAGCATGATAACCGCTCATACACCAGTTCTCATTTCCCATCAGGCTCCATATCGGCAACATGCCATGCACGCTCTGCTGTTCATGTTTGATCATTGATTCCACCATATCCGCATTGCGTTCCGGTTTCACCAGGTTAAGGAACGGATGTTCCGCGCGATATGTATCCCAAAGTGAGAATATAGTATAGTTAGTGAATCCTTTCGCCTGATGTATGTTATGATCCAGACCACGATAGGAACCGTCTACGTCCATATACACGGACGGATTAATCATGGTATGATAAAGCGAAGTGTAGAACATCGCCTTCTGATCCGGTGTACCTTCTATTTCGAAATGATCCAGTTCATTGTTCCAGTCTGTCCGTGCAGCTTCCGCCAACTGTTCGAAGCTCTTTCCGGAAGCCTCGGCACGCAGGTTCTTTACAGCGCCTTCCGTGCTGACTGCCGACAAGGCTACCTTTACAACCAGTTCGGGATCTTTGGCCGTTTCGAAGTTAAAGTAAGCCACGATCTTTCGACCAGTGATTTCCGGGAAATTCTTCTCCAGCTTGAAACGACGCCAAAAGCCATTGTACAATACCTTTTCCTTATCCTTATATCCGTAATCCTTGATCGGCTGTGACAAGGAAATGGCAAAATAGGTATAATTCGTACGTGCCCATCCGTTGGTGATGCGGTATCCTGTCAGCAATGTATCGTTTTCCACCCGCAGGTTTGCCCACAATACTTTGCCGTCATAATTATAGATACCATGCACCAGGTCCAGGATCAGATGACCGTCTTTTCCTTTCGGGAAGGTATATTTATGTACACCCGTCCGTTGAGTAGCTGTCAGTTGCGCTTTAATGCCATAGTCGTCCAGCATCACTTCGTAGTATCCGGGTGTCGCTTTCTCTGTGGCATGATCGAAGCGCGAACGGTAACCCTCTTCCGGATGGTCCGCCCGTCCGGGATTCAATTTTACATCGCCGACAGCAGGCATCAGCAATATATCTCCCAGGTCGGAATGTCCCGTGCCGCTGAGGTGGGTGTGACTGAAACCTACGATGGTTTTATCCCGATACTGGTAACCGGCACAATATTCATACGCATTCTTCTGATAAGCTCCATTCACATTATGTGGAATTGTGTCTGTGTCCGGACTCAGCTGTACCCATCCGAAAGGGGTGCAAGCACCGGGAAAAGTATGCCCCATACCATTGGTTCCGATAATCGGATTAACGTAATCTACCGGTTGCTGAGCTACGGCGGACAAGGTTACCGCCGCCATAGTCATCATCAATACTTTCTTTTTCATCTTATTCATACCTGCTTACTTGTTATCACGAGAGAAGGAATAGGGGAAGTCGGATTCGTTAATACCTCTTCCTTTATTCGGTTTATTATCCATATCAAATACCAGACGTCCGCCTTTCAGCAAGTCGAAATGATTCAGATAATTCTTTGTATAGTTCTTACCGTTATAGTTCAGCGAACGGATGTAACGATTGGCATCACTATTTTTAGGAGCGGAGATTTCCAGTTTCTTGCCGTTCTCCAGTGTGATCGTCGCTTTCTTGAAATAAGGAGCACCCATCACATATTCATTGCTGCCCGGACATACCGGATAGAAGCCTAAAGCGGTAAACACATACCAGGCAGAAGTCTGTCCGTTATCCTCATCACCACAATAACCGTCGGGAGTGGCAAAGTAGAGGCGGTTCATCACTTCACGCAGCCAGTACTGTGCTTTCCAGGGCTCGCCTGCATAGTTATACAAGTAAATCATGTGCTGGATAGGCTGGTTGCCGTGCGCATAGTTACCCATATTGGCAATTTCCATTTCACGGATTTCATGAATCACACCTCCGTAGTAGCTATCATCAAATATCGGTGGAAGGTTGAACACAGAATCGAGCATACTGACAAACATCTTTCTGCCGCCCATCAAATCGGCCAGTCCCTGTACATCATGAAATACAGACCACGTATAGTGCCAGCTGTTTCCTTCGGTAAAGGCATCCCCCCACTTGAACGGATTAAAAGGAGTCTGGAAGGTGCCATCGGCGTTCTTGCCACGCATCAGTTTTGTTTCAGGGTCGAACAGGTTGCGGTAGTTCTGGCTTCTGCTCTTATAGAGTTCCAGTTCTTCTGCCGGACGCCCTAGCTTTTCACCCATTCGGTAGATGCACCAGTCATCGTATGCATACTCCAGTGTGCGGGCAGCATTCTCGTTGATGTTCACATCGTATGGGATATACCCCAAACGGTTATAGTATTTATAGCCCAATCGCCCGGTGGAGGATACTTCGGGATGCACATTTTCGGTTCCGTGCAGCAACCCTTTATACAAACTTTCCACCTCTTCCACACGCACACCTTTCATATAAGCATCCACTAAAACGGAGGCCGAGTTATTACCCACCATACAACCGCGATGCCCCGGACTCGCCCATTCGGGAAAGAAACCGCTTTCTTTATAAGTATTTATCAGACCTTCCTGAATTTCCTTGTTGACGGACGGATACATCAGGTTGAGCAATGGAAACAGGCAGCGGAATGTATCCCAAAAGCCGGTATCGGTATATAGATAACCGGACAGCACCTTGCCATTATAAGGACTGTAATGTATCGGCTGTCCTTTCGCATCCATTTCATAAAACTTACGCGGAAAAAGCAACGAACGGTAGAGACAGGAATAGAAGGTGCGATATTGTTCGTCTGTTCCGCCTTCCACCTCTATCTTGCCCAACACCCGGTTCCAGGCATCCTTGCCTTTTCGCACCAGCGTATCGAAATCATCGGCACCCAGTTCGCACAGATTCGCTTCCGCCTGTTCGGGACTGATAAACGAAGAGGCGACCCGTGCATGCACCACTTCCCCTTTACGGGTCTTGAAGCCGATAACGGCTCCTGTGTGAAAAGCATTCTGCTCCATGACGTCTCTCTTTAAAGAAAGGGAAACCTCATCCTTTTTCCTTTTAGGCTTCTCATCATTGGAGAAGGTGGCCCGATAAGTAAACGGCTTGTCGAACTCAACGACAAAATAGTTCTTGAAGTTATCGGGCACGCCGCCACTGTTGCGTGTGGTATAGCCTATAATCTTATTCTCTTCGGGAATAATCCTGATAGACGACCCACAGTCGAAAGCATCGACCACAATATATGAATCATTTTCGGGAAAAGTGAAGCGAAACATCACCGCACGTTCGGTCGGTGTAAGCTCGGTCACTACATCATGTTCCGCCAGATACACCTTATAATAATAAGGACGCGACAGTTCGGCCTTATGGGAAAACCAACTGGCACGCTTGTCTTCATCAAACTCCGGCTTCCCGGTAACGGGCATCAGAGAAAACTGACCGTAATCGTTAATCCACGGACTGGGCTGGTGAGTCTGCTTAAAGCCGCGAATCTTGTTGGCCGTATAGACGTATTGCCATCCGTCACCCATCTTTCCGGTTTGTGGTGTCCAAAAATTCATTCCCCACGGACGGGCAGTCGCAGGATAAGTATTGCCGGTGGAAAGTTCGAAAGAGGACTGAGTTCCCACCAACGGACTCACATAATCGGCATAGTCCTTTGCCTGCACCCATAAAGTGAAGCAAAAGAATACAACTGACAGGAAAAGTTTCTTTATCATCGTGTTGCCTGGTTTATTTACGGTTTAAAAGGTTCGGCTCCCATACTGATTTCCATCACTCCCCCCGCCGTCAGGTCGCTGTGCGTGAAGAAAGGCTGTTCAAGCGGTTTCCCGTTCAACAGAATGGACTGAACATATTTGTTTTCTTTTGAGTTGTTCTTCGTGCGAATCACAAAATCCTTTTGACCGGGCAGGTGAATGGTCACTTCCTCGAACAAGGGACGGCCAATGGAGTAAACCGGCTCACCGGGACACACCTGATAGAAACCCATCGCATTCAGAATATACCAGGCTGACATCTGACCACAATCCTCATTGCCCGAAAGACCGTCGGGAGCATTGCGGTACTGACTATGCAGCACACTGTCTACCAATTCCTGTGTCCGCCACGGACGATTGACATAGTTATACAGATGGATGATGTGATGACTCGGCTCGTTGCCGTGAGCATATTGCCCGATAAGACCGGAAATATCTGCCGAAACCGTCTCCCCTTCAAGCTCGGAAGAAACAGTGAACAGGGAATCCAGCTTACCGGCAAAAGCCTCCTCTCCTCCCATCAAGCCAACCAGACCGGGCACATCGTGAGGCACGAACCAAGTCCACTGCCAAGCCGTACCTTCGCAATAATCGTCACTGCGATGGGTAGACGAACGAGGATTGAACGGAGTACGCCATTTCCCCTTACTGTCCCGCCCGCGCATAAAACGGGTTTCGGGGTCGAAGTAAGACTTATATGCCCCGGCAAAACGAGCATATTTATCTCTTGTTTCCACATCTCCCAAACTATCTGCCAATACGGATATACACCAATCATCGTATGCATATTCCAATGCCTTTGCCACCGATTCATTTTCGAGGTCGCAAGGAATATAGCCCAGCGCATCCTTGTAATAACGGGCACGGGGCATCACAAAAGGAACCAGCCACTTCGGACCGACAATGCCGGTCGTGTCGTATTCGGCAGTACGGAGACAGGCTTGGTAGGCTTCGCGAACATCGAAATCGCGATAGCCCTTCACGTATGCATCGGTGATGATAGAGGCAGCATGATAGCCAATCATCGTTCCCGTGTAGTTGGCAGCACAATCCCATTTCGGGAAAACACCTCCCTCACGCTGTTTTTTCAACAATGAACGGATATAGCTTTCGTTGGTATGAGGGTCTATGATGGTGAGCAAAGGATGCAACGCACGAAATGTGTCCCAAATAGAAAAAGTGGTGTAAACAGGATCTTCCTTATCGGTGGTGTGCACTTTTAAATCCATCCCCAAATAACGCCCGTCTACATCGGTAAACAAGTTCGGACTCAAGAAGGCATGATACATGGCAGTATAGAAAATGGCAAGTTGGTCGGGGTCTTCCGTTTTCACCTCTATCTTTGAAAGACAATCATTCCAAGTCTTTCGGGCATCGGCACGCACCTTGTCAAAATCCCAGTCGGGCAACTCAGCCAACAGATTCTGCCTGGCTCCTTCACCATCGACAGACGAGATGGAGAAACGAACCATTACCTGTTCATCTTCCGCCGTATCAAAACGGAGCAACATTTTGCAGACGGGAATCTGCTGTCCGCCTTCCTCGATGGTATCGGTATAAAGAGTATGGGTAAAAGGCTTTGAGAAAACAGCATAAAAATAAAGATCTTGTTGCCAAGCCCAATAAGCACTGCGCTTGTATCCGCAAAGCACGGTATCATTGACAGCCTCCACCTCCATGACCTGATTGGTTTGCTGCTGAATATTATAGTCCATATCCAGAATGAAACCCGATTCCTTGCTTTCAGGAAACGTATAACGGTGCATGGCGGCACGCTCAGTGGCCGTCAGCTCGGCTTTCACACCGTAAGTATCCAAGAAAACCGAATAATATCCCGGTTCGGCATACTCGTTCCTGTGCGAAAAAGCAGAAGCGAAAGGACGCTGCTGACTCTCTTTCCCAAGATATTCCACCTTCTGCTCACCTACGGTAGGCATCAAAAGAAAATCACCGAAATCGGCACAGCCCGTACCGCTAAGGCGTGTGTGGGCAAAACCATTGATGGTGGAATCTTCGTAATAGTAGCCCGAACAGGAGTCCCAGCCATCGATACGCGTATCAGGACCCGGTTGAATCATTCCGTGAGGCAACATGGCACCCGGATGCGTATGTCCGTGTCCTCCCGTTCCGATGAAAGGATTGACATAACCGGTGTATTCTTTCATTTCCGTTGTTTGGGTAGAACATGCACTCAAACATAATAATCCTACCAAACAACCGCTTACGAGTCTATTGAATTTCATTGTTTTCTATTTGATGTTATTTTATTTCCGATGAAACGGATTATCGATACCAAATCTCTCCCGGTTCGGAACTCATCTCGAATTCCACAGTAGCCCCGTCCATTATCTGTTGATGGGTGATATAACTCTTATCGTATGGCTTTCCGTTCAACTTGACCGACCGGATATAGATATTCTCACGGTTGACAGCCGGTGCCAGCACTGTAAAAGTCTTCCCGTTGTCAAGATGCATACGCATTTCGGGAAATAACGGAGTCCCTATTTCATATTCACCACTTACCGGATTGACCGGATAAAAGCCCATGGCACTGAATACATACCAGGCAGACATCTGACCGCAATCTTCATTGCCGCACAGTCCGGCAGGTGCATTGAAATAAAGATGATGCATCACCTGTGCCACATACTTCTGAGTCTTCCACGGCTGACGTACTTTATTATACAAATAAATGACATGATGGCTCGGCTCATTGCCATGAGCATACTGCCCAATCATACCGGTGCTGAAAATAGGCAAATCCTCCTTCCCGGCAGGGATATACGTAAACATACTATCGAGCTTCTCTGCAAAGCGGTCTTTTCCTCCGACCAAAGTTATCAGTCCGCGAATATCCTGAGGCACAGACCATAAATACTGCCATCCGTTACTCTCGCAAATATGGGCTGTATAGTCATCGGGACAGAAAGGCCGGATAAAAACACCCTTGTCATCAACGGGCTGCATAAATCCTGTAGCGGGATTGAATACATTCTTGTAGTTTTGAGAACGCTTGTAAAACTCTTCCGCCAGTTCCGTCTTTCCCATCTTGCGCGCCATCTCTGCAATGCAATAATCATCAAAAGCATACTCCAGTGTTTTGGAAAGCGACCAATTGTCGGCATTATACTCATCTTTTATATTATAAGGAATATAACCGAGCTTCTTATAAAGCCCGATTCCCCGATAATTGTCCAAGTTGGCAGTGGCGACACAGGCCTTCAATGCTTTCTCTGCATCAAAGTCACCTATTCCTTTCAAATAAGCATCCACAATGACGGGAACAGCATGATAGCCAATCATCATATCAGTCTCACTGCCCCAAAAGTTCCAAACCGGAAGCCGGCCGTTTTGGTCATAAAAAGCAAGAAAAGACTTTATCATGTCATTGGTGCGGACAGGCTCGGTATAAGTAAGAAGCGGATGGGCGGCACGATAAGTATCCCATAAAGAAAAAGTGCCATAGTTCACCCAGCCATCGGCTTTATGTATTTTCTTATCAGGTCCATAATACGAACCGTCCACATCACTAAAGACAGTGGGCGCTATCATGGTGCGATACAAAGCCGTATAGAAATTCACCTTGTCATCCAAGTCACAGATGCCCCTGACCTCTATCTTCCCAAGCTGACGGTTCCAATTCTCTTTGGTCTCCGCCACATACTTATCAAAGTCATTATGAGGAGCCTCAGCCGCCAGGTTTCCAGCTGCCCCTTCCATGCTTACTCCCGAAAGAGCCGTACACAACACTATCTCTTCCCCATCGGTCGTATCAAAGTTGAAACGTGCCACGTATGCAGTACCTATGGTCTTGCCATCCTGTATGATGGCGGTAGTATCTATTTCGGAAGACCGGAACGGTTTGGAAAAACGGGTACGGAAGAAAACACGCTGTCCACGTGCCCAACCGTCAGAGAACCGATATCCCTGTATGGTGCATGAGTCCACCACCTCGATATGGGAGTCTTGTGTGAAATCCCAGTTCATCGCCTTCTTCAAATTCAGGAATACGGCAGACTGCGCTTTTGGGAAAGTGTAACGCTGAATGCCACAACGCTCCGTGGCAGTCAACTCCACATTTATATTATAATCTTTCAGCAATACACGGTAATATCCTGCAGAAGCCTCTTCATCCGAATGCCGGAACTTGGAATGAATGCCCAAAGGCGCTTCAGCTTCACGATAAGGAAGGGTGACAGGCATGTAGGAAATGTCGTACAAATCACCGGCCCCTGTCCCCGACAAATGCGTGTGACTGAAACCGGCAATGGTACTGTCGGGATAATAATAACCCGAAATACGGTCCCAACCGGGCAAGCCGTTATCCGGACTCAACTGAACCATGCCAAACGGTGCCTGAGCACCGGGATAGGTATTCCCGGTAAAATCTGTTCCGATAAACGGGTTTACCAATAAACTATAATCAACAGCCGACGCCGGCTTCCTATCGGATATACATGCTCCAAATATCACCAGAAAAAACAAAAACGAGAGAAGAGGTGTCTTCATACTATACAAAGAATTTCATTATTACTCTATCACAAAAATACATATTATAATCACAACAGCAACCTTTCCTATCAAACACTTCATTTTTTTCCGATTATTTTTCTCACTCCAGGTATAAGAAACAATAAAATAAAGAAAGTCTTTTGATAGGAACCTAGAAGTTTTTTTGTATGTTTGTCCATTATATTATTGAAAAACACAACTTAAACAATGAAAAAGAGCGATTTTATCTTTCTTTTGGTGGCTACAGCCATTTTTCTCCCCTTCTTTATAAGCGATGATGCTTATGAATGGTACAAAACCTTTAACGCCACCCATGGCATGGTCATGAGTTTCCTGAAGTTTGCCATCCTTTCTACCATGGGCGAAATGATCGGACTGCGCATCAGCACCGGTGTTTATATCAACCGGACTTTCGGAATCATTCCCCGGATGGTGGTATGGGGACTGCTTGGCATGGGCATCAATATGGCAATGATTATCTTCTCAAAAGGAGTGCCGATGTTTATGGAATATATGGGTATGGCAAATGCTTCCTCCACCATCAACGGAGAGATGTGTTTTGAGAAAATAATGATAGCATTAGCCATATCGGTAGCCATGAACAGCATTTTTGCCCCCGTCTTTATGACTCTTCATAAGATAACCGACACCCACATAGGTCACTGCGGCGGTTCGGTAAAGGCACTGCTCACTCCCATCCCCATGAAACGGATTATGACGGAACTGAACTGGGCAGTGTTGTGGGGATTCGTATTCAAGAAAACCATTCCTTTGTTCTGGTATCCGGCACATACCATCACTTTCCTGCTCCCTCCGAATATGAGAGTGCTGTTTGCCGCCATATTGGGCATCGTACTGGGAGTGTTGTTGGCCGTTGCAGCCAAAAAGAAATAAAAAATAACATATATACGTGTAGACTTGTACGTACGTATGTGTAGGCTTATGCCACCGTATGTACAGGCTCGTGCGTACGTACGTGCAGGCTTGTGTCACCGTATGTGTATAACCCGATGCGTACGTACACACACTTTACAAATAGACAGCTCGCACTGCATGTTGCAAAAAGACCTTGATGTTTCTTAAAAACATGCCGAGCTTATTATTAAACATCAAGGTCTTTTTTGAAAACATCACCATCTTTTTTAAAAAGCTCGGTATGTTTTTTATGTAAGGGAAGATGGAACCACCCTCACCAAGTCGGTCATTTCTCCTTTTCCATTCATCCTTACATATTAGCCAAAACACATTATCAATCAATCGTTTAACACTGACAGAGCATCCCCTCATTCACCTTTCAGCCGTGCTTCCCAAGTTGCTTTCAAATCTGCCTTCAGCATTTGTTTGCCGGAAGAATTTGTCCCGCCGGAAGAAGTTTTACAAATGAAAGGAGGCTGAGAGGGTGGTGGCACGATGTCCATTCACAACCGGAACCCCCATCGACAGGACGTTTCAGCGGTAGATGAAAGGAGGAAGGAAGAAACAATATTTCCTTTCCCTGCTACTATGACGTCTGCCGGCTTCCCATCAAATGTTCGCCGTCGGCTTTCTTCAGATTCCACTTCGCGATGAAACCCTTACCTTTGGCTATACGCTTGCCGCTATTAGGCTGCCATCCATACTGGCAGACATAATAAAATAAAGTAGAAAAAAGATACAAGTCTCTTTTCTACTTTATAATGTTGAATAAAAGGACAGGAAAGGATGAACCTGATCATTTGATTTTTTACCGTCAGAGTCGATTACAGCAGCTCTTATATAAGTAACCATTTCCATAGTGGCAGGACTTCGATGTGCAAGTCGGCTTCCTCAATGACATCCTCTTCTTCCCACGTTATAATTTGAAGTTTTTTTAACGGATATGCCTGTGACATTTTTATTAAAGCACGAACTTCCCGTTCACGTGTGTCACTCTGTGATAATGACAGGGATACCTGAATAGCCGAGTGCATAGACGGAATATAAAAATCAACTTCCACATTCTTTTTATAGTAAAACACCCCTTCTTGATATCTCTTTTTCAGTTCAATGGCAACCAAATTCTCTAAAAGTTTACTTTCCGGTTCAATAATGAATGTATTCAGTAACCCATTGTCAAAGAAATATCTTTTTTTGATGCTTTCTTTTTCACTTAACTTGTCTGAGAAATTTGAAATACCAAAAATGAGATAAGCATCATTGAGATATTGCAAATAGTCAACCAGCGTGTTGTATGACAGGGAGCAACCGGCGGATTTTATGACTCCCAATATACGTGCCAAAGCTAGTGGCTGCATAATACTTTCTGCCAACTTTTTAACAATCAGCCTGATAGAGCTTTCATTTCTGATATCATTACGCGAAATAACATCTCCCAACAGTATTTTCTGAAATAGAGAGTTGAGCCATGAGCGTTTGTCTTTCAGCGGAAATGTCTCGGCAAATCCACCAAAGTAAAAATAGGTCTCGAATTTCTTTACCAATTCGGCTTTAACTTTCAGATTATATTCCCAATTGGCTACAAGGTCAAAGTGTTGATATTTCAGATATTCAGGAAAAGAGAAAGGATATATTTCTTTAGCGATAAATCTGCCTCCCAAAGTAGTATATATCTCCTTACTCAGCATTTGCGCATTGCTTCCTGTAATAAAAATGCGATATTTGGAATCAGCTAGGCGGCGTACAAACTTTTCCCACCCTTTTATATTCTGTATCTCATCCAAATAAATCCTTGGTTTATAAGAATATAATTCATGATAGGCTTCAACAATAAGTCCCAATTCCTCAACTTTGATGTCTGCAATGCGTTCATCCTCAAAATTGATATAAAGAATTTCTTCTATTCGGACTTCCTTCTTTAGTAATAGCTCCTGTATGTGTTGAAACATTAAATATGACTTACCGGCCCGACGAAGTCCGACAAAAACGTAGTTACATGTTTCTTCCAGTTCAAGTTTCCGAGGCATGATTTCCATAGTGGGAATTTCATTTTGCTTCTCTATAATCAGGCTTTTAATCACTCGTTTTTCCATAACCATTTTATTTAGTCCAACAAATATAGCAAAAATCATTCAATATACAGAAAGATTATTTAGAATAATCACTAGGTATATTACTGATAAACGACTTTTTCCATGTGTTTGTTTAGACTGATTATGGTTACAGACTAAAAGAGCCGTCTTTGAAAAACTGGAGAAAATTGTGGATATCGCTTACCTGAGTAAAAAGGAGCGGCCCCTTCTGAAAAGGGTCGCTCCAATCTTTTTTATGGATTAATCCATGGAATAAAAGCTACTTCCATTTCATCTATGGAAGAATATTTTATCCTTATAGATTTATTTTACTAATACACTTACGCCTTCAACTACTGCATCTTCTGTTGCTACTTCACCGTCAAGAGTCATATCCTTTGAATCATTATCTGATGTTGCAGCAAATGTCAATTGCAGAGTGAATGTCTTACCGGCTGTGTAGTTTTTATCTCCTACGTATTTCAGTTTGATACCTTGTGCTTTAGCAGCAGGGTTTGCAGTACCGTATTCATATTCTACAACTGTTGCCTCGAAGTTAGATGAGTTAGCATAAGTACCATCTTCTCCCAATTCTTTAACTGTAATTGTAGTACTAGAGCCCAATTCATACTTCTTAGTTCCCAAGTTGTTCAGCAATGAGAATGTACCGAAGAATGTATCTGTATTAGGAGTATGAAGAGCATTGCTCAACTTGATATACTCATTCTTTACAGAAGGAATCTGCAATGCCTTAGAGAAGCTGATTTGGTCAAGCTTAGTTTCGGCAGTGTTCTTGATAACCAGTTTAATGTTGCTGATACCGAATGAACGGTCATCACCTTCTATCCAACTATGATTGTCAGCATCGAATTTAACACCTTTACCCAAAGCCTTCACTTCGATACCACTGATTGTATAAGCGTTGTTGAAGTATGCATTAGCGTTAGCAGAATTATCACTTCTATTACTCTTCAATGTCAACTCTGCACTACTGATGTAGTCGGTCATGTTGGTAATATCAGATTTAGTAGCAGAACCATCAATAGCAGTTTTAGTTGTTGAGATATAGGCATCATAACCTGTCCAAGTCATCAACTTCTTAGCTTTACCTCTATTGTCGTATGCATCAGCTGCCATGCCTTTGAAAATAGCTGACGGATAACCGATGGTCATGTTAGGAGCATACCAAGGTTTGTTGTCTTTCTGGCTTTCTTTAGCATAGATATTCAGTGTGATGCCAGCATCAATTGCTTCAAAGTTGTCACTTAATTTAACTTTCGCATCTGAACCTCCATTAACAAACGCAGTCAATGTACCATTAACAAAATTATTTGTCTTATTCCAAGAATACCAAGAAGCGATTTCAGCAGCAGTCGGATTATTGATAACGAACGGAATGATAGCCACTGTTTCTGTTTCAGCATCACTGTTGTAGAAGTGAACTTTGGCAGTCAATGTACCGTTACCCAACTGAATGCCCGGATAGTTCTTCTTGAACGGGATTCTCAAAGTTGTAAACTTGGCCATTCCTTCTGCTTTTCCTGCATCAGACAGTAATTGTGCCTTATCATAACCACCACTTAAGGATTCGGTTACATATACTTCATCCATCAAGTTGCCATCCTTATCAACCGGAGTCCATACCAGTTCCATTCCAGAGTATCTAACATCTTTATTCCAAACGATGCGGTCACCTTCTTGAGGAGTAATCGTCTTGAAGAATTCGGCAAAGTCAACATCCAGATACTGCTTATTTACCTCTTTGCTAGTAGTCTTGTCTGTATAAACAGCCACAGCATTGTGAGTTTGTTCCTCGAATAAGAATTCTTTGGCAGGAGTTGTTGCAGCTTCTCCAAAGACAACCGTAACCTTTGAAGGATTCGGGTTAATCATAGCCTTGGCATTCAACTCGTTAACAACGAATGTCATTCTTGTACCTTTCTTGATATCCTTGTTATAAGAAATGGTCATTCCGTCAAACTTGATTCCGTATTTCACAGAGTCAGCCTTAGAATCGGCATCCATGCGCAAATATGTATCATATACATTTTGGGCGTTGCGGCTCGGTGCGATAACAACGGGGTTTCCAAGGTCTTCTACGGCAACAGATACCATTGGATTAAAGTTACCAAATTCATTAGAAGCTTTAAATATACCCAAAGCATTGGTGTAAGTAGAGCGTACAGTTTCTGTAGCAACCAGCGACAGGGCTTTGTTGCGAATGTTCTTCATGTATTCGTCCAAAGTCTGGTCTGTCATTTCGTTCAATTCGAAAGGAATGGCATAAACACCGCTTTCAGATACAGCTCTTTCCACTGCGTCCGAGCAAGGAACGGGAGTACCCAATGTGATAGGAGCCACGTCGCCCTTGGTATTCACCAGTTTGAAGTTCAGCTTGCTGATGTCATAGTCAGCCGGGATAACCTGTACATAATATGCATTGCTGTTGGCTGTCAGCATATATTCTCCCATTTCGGGCAATGCCTTCGAGCCTCCCCATTCGGCAGTCTTACCGCTTTTGTGTACACCGTTGAAAGTACTATAGTTAATATTCAGGTTACTATTCAACACTACAATCTGTCCCAATCCTGCGTTCATAGGCAAACGGATTTCTTTCTTGTTTGCTCCGTTTTCATCGTAGATAACCAAGATGGTGTAGTTGGGGTCTGTCGCATCTTCATAATAATAAGGAATGCCTGTAGCGGCTGAAGCACCCACGGCTACTTCTTCAAAGTCGGTTCCGTTCCACAGGTACCACTTGCCGTTTTCTTTCTTCACTTGTTGCTGGCCATCCTGACCGTCAACACCTACTGCCTTTACATCGGTCTTTTCGCCATCGCAAGCCCAGTATCCGTCTTCAGTGATAGTCCACTGAGTACCGTCTTTACCGTCCTGGCCTTTGGCTGACTTGATGGTAGTGGTAGTACCGTCACTCATCGTAACGACAAAACCTTCTGCATTGGGAGTAATCGACTTAACGTATGCGCCGTCGACAATCTTTTTCTGAAGTTCTGCGACAGTGGTTTCGAGCGTGTTCAACTTGTTGTTGATTTCGTCGATGTCATCGTCATAGTCTTTACAAGACACAAACGTTCCTGTAGAGGATACCATCAAGGCTCCGAACAGGATTGCACTTAAAAATTTTTTGTTCATAATAGAAAAACTTTAAATTTATAAATTTAAAAA
>ERZ791612.654-NODE-654-length-18343-cov-5.497594_pt1 | contig 18343 bp, 14 predicted proteins | sample MGYA00509963_ERZ791612 | MGnify/ENA primary metagenome ERZ791612 (study PRJEB30046, sample SAMN00791906) | human gut metagenome | study: EMG produced TPA metagenomics assembly of the A metagenome-wide association study of gut microbiota in type 2... | reverse complement strand
TGGGGAGGGTTGGGAGGGGCTCAAAACTTGTTTTGCCAGTTGCGCAGCAGGTCATAATCCGTAATATCGATGCGTGTCGGTGTGATGGATATGTAGCCATGCGTGAGCGCCCAGTTGTCGGTATCCTCCTGCTCCGGCTCGTCGTTGCGGTAGGAGCCAGTCATCCAATAGTAGTCGTAGCCGTGCGGATGGCGCTGTTTTACGCATTCGTTGTACCATGTGCCCATAGCCATGCGACATATTTTTATGCCCTTAAACTCAGTGAGTTTCGGGAAGTTTATGTTCAGACACACGCCCTTAGGCAGACCCTCGCTGAGCACCTTTTGCACAATCTGACGCACATACGGGCGCAGCGGCTCGAAGTCGGCATCCGAAGAGAAATCGCAGAGCGAGAAACCGATAGACGGGATGTACTTCATGCAACCCTCAAGTGTCACACCCATTGTGCCGCTATAGTGAACATTTACCGAAGCGTTGTCGCCGTGGTTGATGCCGCCCAAAATCATGTCGGGCAGGCGGTCGGCGAATAGCTCCTGCAGCGCAATCTTCACGCAGTCGACCGGTGTGCCGTTGCACGACCACATCTGCATACCCACCTCGTCGCGGCGCAGCTTGAGGCGTAGCGGAACTGTGGCAGAGAACGCCGTGGCGAAGCCCGATCGAGCCGATTCGGGAGCGCATACGATGATGTCGGCAATGTCGCGCAGCATGTCAATGAGCGAGTTTATACCCTTGGCATGATAGCCGTCGTCGTTAGAAATCAGTATCAATGGCTTTTTCGTATTCATAATTTTGGTTTTATTTCTTATGCAAAAGTACGAAAAAAGGTTTAAACGAGCCTATTCTCATATAAAATATGTACCTTTGCCGAATAATTTTGACTTCAAATGGGAAAGATAATAGCATTGGCCAACCAAAAAGGTGGCGTAGGCAAGACAACAACAACAATTAACTTGGCAGCATCGCTCGCTACATTCGAAAAGACGGTGCTCGTGGTGGACGCAGACCCGCAGGCAAATGCGTCGAGCGGACTTGGTGTGGACATCAAGGAGATTGACTGCTCGCTCTACGAGTGCATCATCGATCATGCTGACGTACACGATGCTGTCTACACCACCGACATCAACGGGCTCGACGTCATTCCCAGCCATATTGACCTCGTTGGAGCTGAGATAGAGATGCTCAACCTGAAGAACCGCGAGCGCGTTATCAAGAATATGCTCGACCAGATACGCGACGACTACGACTATATACTTATCGACTGCAGTCCGTCGCTCGGACTCATCACCGTGAATGCCCTCACCGCAGCCGACTCGGTCATCATTCCCGTGCAGTGCGAGTACTTCGCACTCGAAGGCATTACAAAGCTCCTCAACACCATTAAGATTATAAAGAGCAAGCTCAATCCGGCGTTGGAGATAGAAGGCTTCCTGCTCACCATGTACGATAGTCGTCTGCGCCTCGCCAATCAGATATACGACGAGGTGAAGCGACACTTCCAAGAACTTGTGTTCAAGACTGTCATACAACGCAACGTGAAGCTCAGCGAGAGTCCGAGTCATGGACTCCCCGTAATACTTTACGATGCCGACTCTGCAGGGTCGAAGAACCACTTGGCACTCGCCAAGGAAATAATCAACAAAAACGAAAAAAGAGTAAACAAACAAGACGATGGCAGTACACAAGAAATACAATAGAAGCGTATTAGGACGCGGACTCGACGAGATAGAAGGCGGACGCGGACTCGACGCTCTTATCGACACCGGTGGTGTGCGCACGCAAGGTACGTCCACAATCAATGAAATTCCGCTCAACCAGATAGAAGCAAACCCCAATCAGCCCCGCCGCGACTTCGACCCTGAAGCACTGCAGGAGTTGGCTAACAGCATAAGTGAGATAGGTATTATTCAGCCTATCACGCTGCGTCAGGTGTCTGACGACCGCTTCCAGATTATCGTCGGCGAACGTCGTTGGCGGGCTTCGCAGATGGCAGGACTCACAGCGATTCCTGCTTACATACGCACCATCGCCGACGAGAACGTTATGGAGATGGCTCTCGTTGAGAATATACAACGCGAAGACCTCAATGCCATAGAGATAGCACTCGCCTACGAACATCTGCTCGATGCCGACGGAATGACGCAAGAGAAGGTGTCGGAGCGTGTAGGAAAGAGCCGCACAGCCATTACCAACTATCTACGTCTGCTCCGTCTGCCGGCTCAGGTGCAGATAGCCCTGCAGAAGAAAGAGATAGACATGGGACATGCTCGTGCCATCCTGGCAATCGATTCGCCATCGTTGCAGATAAAGCTCTTCAACGAAGTGCTCAAGAACGGCTACTCCGTACGCAAGGTGGAGGAGATGGCGCAGATGCTGAAGAATGGAGAGGACGTGAACAGTGGCTCGAAGAAGATTGTGGCAAAGTCGAAGCTTCCAGAGGAGTACAACGCGCTGCGCACCCACCTCTCCGAATTCTTGCAAACGAAAGTGCAGATGACATGCTCGCCGAAAGGCAAGGGAAAGATAACCATTCCTTTCGCCAACGAAGAGGAGTTGGAGCATATCATGGCTGTGTTCGATAAGATGAAGTAAACGTTCTGTGCGTTACTTGTAGATAAACAAATCATAAAGAAGAACAGTGAAAAAGGACATTACATATATATTACAAACATTGACACTTACTGCGTTTCTGCTGCTGTTCGGTACAACAGCAAAGGCGCAAGAGCAGGTCGTAGCTGATAGTATGGATGTTCAGTTCACGTCTATAAAAGCCGATAGTATCTTCGTAGCCCGTGACACCATCATAGGTAAGCCTAAGCGCGACTGGAGCACGTGGCGACCCAACCCGAAGCGTGCAATGTGGCTCGCTATTGTCCTACCTGGTGCCGGACAGATATACAACCGCAAGTATTGGAAACTGCCGATCGTGTATGGCGGATTCGTTGGTTGCGCCTATGCCATGCGTTGGAACAACCAGATGTATTCCGACTATTCGCAGGCGTATCTCGACTTGATGGACGACGACCCGAACACGCAGAGCTATAATCAGTTCTTGCATCTCGGAGCGAAGATTGACGAGACAAACATACAACGCTATCAGCAACTCTTCAAGAAACGTAAGGACAAGTTTCGTCGTTGGCGCGACCTGAGCTTCTTCTGCTTGGTGGGAGTCTACGCACTCTCCATCATCGATGCCTACGTCGATGCATCGCTCTCCGAGTTCGATATCTCGAAAGACTTGAGCTTGAGGGTGGAGCCTACGATACTCAACAACGACCGCGAAAGAAATCCGTTCAAGGCTAATAGCTTGGGATTGAGTTGTAGCCTGAATTTCTAAAGACAAACAAACGAATATGAATAAATCACTGATACTTATAGCCGCAGCATTTTTCGGCTTTACCAGTCAGGCTCTCGCGCAGAGCGAGAATAATGACGACGAAATCGTTATAACCGATGCTCATGGCAAGCAGGAGGTTATCGACCTGCCCGAGGCACTTACCAACGATTATGATAGTCTGCTCAACAACTACAATAGCAAGACCTATCTGCATGTTAACTTCGACTGCAACATGCCCGATGTGAACCCCGTGTATAGTGCGGAGGTGTATAAAGAACGTCTGAGCCGTATGCCGACAATCATTGAGATGCCATACAATGATGTCGTACAGAAGTTCATAGACCGTTACAGCGGACGTTTGCGCCGCTCGGTGAGCGTTATGCTCGGTGCACAGAACTTCTATATGCCTATATTCGAGGAGGCACTCGAGTCTTACGGCTTGCCGCTCGAACTGAAATATCTGCCAGTGATAGAGTCGGCACTCAACCCGAACGCCGTTTCGCGCGTCGGTGCCACTGGTCTGTGGCAGTTTATGATTACAACCGGCAAGAAGTATGGCTTGGAGGTGAACTCGCTTGTCGACGAGCGTCGCGACCCCGTGCGTGCATCATACGCCGCCGCCCACTACCTGCGCGATTTGTATAAGATATTCGGCGATTGGAACCTTGTCATAGCAGCCTACAACTGCGGACCGGAAGCCATTAACCGAGCCATCCATCGCTCAAACGGCGAGAAGGACTATTGGCGCATCTATCCCTATCTGCCGAAGGAGACCCGTGGCTATGTTCCGGCGTTCATCGCCGCCAACTATATTATGAACTACTACTGCGAGCACAACATCTGTCCGATGCGTGCCGACTTGCCCGTGAAGACCGACACCGTGGTAGTCAACCGCGATGTACACTTCGAGCAGGTGGCTAAGGTACTTGGTATGGATGTCGACCAGGTGAAGCAACTCAACCCACAGTATCGTCGCAATGTGGTTAACGGCAGAACGAAACCGTCAGCACTGCGTCTGCCCGTGGCTATGGTGGGCAACTTCATCGATAACGAAGACTCTATCTACGCCTATCGCCCTGACGAACTGCTCACAAAACGACTTGAGGTGGCTGTGAACACAGAGACCCCAACCGTGTCGTACCGCTCTAAAGGCAGAGGTAGACACAGCAAATCGAGAACACGTAGAGGCTCGAATGGCCGTCGTAGGAGCGTGACTATACGCCAAGGCGATACACTCTCTGAAATCGCACGTCGTAGTGGAACAACAGTGAGCAAACTGAAGCGACTGAATAAAATCAGCGGTACTAATATCCGTGCAGGCAAGAAGCTCCGCGTCAAGTAGTAATGATGCGGAAGTCTTCCTAATGCTGCATACATATATATACCTTATTAATATATAGGAGACCTAAATCATGGACGACCAAAATCTGAAAGACAAGCAGCGTGAGCTTGCTGATGACCAAATGATTGAACAAGCCTTCAAGGAAGTACTCGATATATACGTGGCATCGCGTCACCGAAAGAAGGTAGACATAATAACAAAGGCGTTCAACTTCGCACGACAGGCGCACAAAGGTGTGCGCCGTTTGTCGGGCGAACCATATATTATGCACCCTATCGCCGTGGCTCGCATCGCCGTAGAGGAGATGGGACTCGGCTCTACAAGTATCTGCGCCGCACTCTTGCACGATGTTGTGGAGGACACCGACTACACCGTAGAGGATATCTCGAACATCTTTGGCGAGAAGATAGCGCAGATTGTAGACGGACTGACAAAGATTTCGGGCGGCATCTTCGGCGACAAGGCATCGGCGCAGGCAGAGAACTTCAAGAAGTTGCTGCTCACGATGAGCGACGACATACGTGTCATCCTTATCAAGATATGCGACCGTCTGCACAATATGCGCACGCTACAATCGCAGCCTGCCAATAAGCAGTATAAGATTGCAGGCGAAACGCTTTACATCTATGCTCCGCTTGCTAACCGCTTAGGTTTGAACAAGATAAAGACCGAACTTGAAGACCTCTCGTTCCGCTACGAACATCCGGAGGAATACGATTATATAAAAGGAAAACTTGCAGATACGCAAGCGCAGCGCGATGTGCTCTTTGAGAACTTTACCGCTCCGATACGTGCTGCCCTCGACAAGATGGGCATCAAGTATGATCTGAAGGCGCGTGTGAAGAGTCCTTATTCTATTTGGAATAAGATGCAGAACAAGCACGTCACCTTCGACGAAATCTACGATATTCTTGCTGTACGTATAATTTATACGCCGAAGGAACGCTCGGAGGAAATCAACGAGTGCTTCAAGATATACGTCGCAATCAGTCATATATATAAGTCGCACCCCGACCGTTTGCGCGACTGGGTGAACCACCCGAAGGCAAACGGCTATCAGGCTCTGCACGTGACGCTCATGTCGAAGCAGGGTAAATGGATAGAGGTGCAGATACGTTCCGACCACATGGACGAGGTGGCAGAGCAGGGCTTCGCTGCCCACTGGAAGTATAAGGAGCAGGGACTGGAGTCGAGCGTAGAGACTGTTGATGAAGATTCGGAACTCAACAACTGGCTCTCTACTATCAAGGAAATCCTCGACGACCCACAGCCCGACGCAATGGATTTCCTCGATACCATCAAGCTTAACCTCTTTGCAAGCGAGATATTCGTGTTCACACCGAAGGGCGAAATAAAAACAATGCCTGCGCAGTGTACGGCTCTCGACTTCGCTTTTCAGATACACACCTTCCTCGGTTCGCACTGCATCGGCGCAAAGGTGAACCACAAACTCGTGCCACTGAGCCACAAGTTACAGAGCGGCGATCAGGTGGAGATACTCTCCTCTAAGTCGCAGCATGTGCAGGCATCGTGGATAAACTTCGTGTTTACGGCGAAGGCGAAGCAGAAGATTATGGCGATACTGCGTCGCGACAATCGCGAGTTGCAGAAACGTGGCGAACAGATACTTGATGAGTGGTTGCGCAAGAACGAGCTTGAGATGACTACCCCCGTGCTCAATAAACTCTGCGATCTGCACGAGGCGAAGAAGCATGAGGACCTCTTCTTGATGCTCGGTAAACGTTCTGTCTTGCTCGGTGATAAGGATTTAGACGAACTGCGTGAACGCAAAACAGATCAAAATGGCGGTTGGCGCAAGTTCGTGCCGTTTCTCAAGAAGGGCGATAATAAGGAGGGTAAGAAGCCCCAACTGTTTGTTGTTGGTGAGGGCTTTAATAAGAAGAAGCCTGTCGTTATCAATGAGGAGAATATATCGCAATACATCTTCCCAACATGCTGCCACGCCATACCGGGCGATGACATCATGGGATACATAGATAACAAGAACCGCATAGAAATTCACCGTCGCGACTGCAGCGTGGCTTCAAAGTTGAAGGCAAGCTTTGGCAACCGCATCCTTGATGCGAAATGGGATATGCATAAGGTGATGTTCTTCGATGCTACAATCGAGTTGCGTGGCATCGACCGCAAGGGTATGCTGCGCGAGATATCGGAGGTCATATCTGACAAACTCGATGTCAATATGCACCGCATCACAATCTCGAGTGAGGATGGTATCTTCGACGGCACCATTGAGATTCGCGTTCACGATCGCAGCGAGGTTAGCGTCATCATGGATGAGCTAAAGAAGATTGAAGACCTCAAAGAGGTGTTACAGATATTATAAATATAAAATCCGCAATGCTTGTTGATTAGCATTGCGGATTTTTTATGTGTGTTTGCCAGAGAAGGCATTCAAAGTGTACTTTCGTGACCTACTTCTCGCCGTTCACTTCGAGCGAGCATGTGATGCCACGGCGCATCATGTCCTTCATTGTTGGCTTCAAGCGGGTGAGGAAGCCTTCCCATGAGCGGTTCTGCTGTTTTGTCCAGCCGGCTTCGGCGAGAGCGATGGCGCGTGGGTAAGCCTGATAGTAGATGCGCTCAACGGTCGGGATGCACTCGCTCCAGAGTGTGCCAGCCACACCGAAGAGGTTGTTCTGCTCAAACTTCTCGTCCATACCCCACGCCGGGTCGAGCGAGTAGGCATCCTGCAAGGTCGTTGCAGGCATACCCCAGTTCACCTCCGGCATGTCGCCCTTCGACATTGGGTAGTCGAAGTAGCAGTGCTCGCCAGGGCAGAGCATGATGCGTGCGTTGTTGCGCACGGCAGCGTCGAGTGCCTCCTGCGTCTGTCCGCTGCGCCAAGCGAAGGTTACGCAACCAGGCTGAATCTCCTTGAAGTCGGATTCGTACCAGAACATTGGTGTCTTGCCGTACTTGTCGCGCAGCAGTTCAATCATACGGTCGAACAAGTAGCCCTGCAGACGCCAGTTCTCAGAGCGGTCGGTGGTCTTGATGCCGAGCTTCTGCTTCAGTGCCTGACACTTCGGGCAGTCGGTCCAGCAGTCGAGTGCCGGGTTGCCAGCCTCGTCGCCACCGAGGTGTATGTACTTTGACGGGAATATGTCCACAATCTCCTTGAACACATTGCCAAGGAACTCGTATGTGAAGTCGTTGCCAGGGCAGAGCAGTTCGTTAGACACGCCGCACGTTGTGCGCACCGGCACCTGACGCTGGTGGCATGTCAGTTCGGGGAACACGCTGATGGCAGCCACCTCGTGTCCCGGCATCTCTATCTCCGGCACGATGTCCACATGATATTCAGCGGCGAGCTTCACGAGTTCGCGCATCTGCTCCTGTGTGTAGTAGCCCTTGTACGGCATCTGTATGTCGTCCTGCCCCCAACGCGACGAAGCCTGCGTTGTGAGCTGTGGGTACTTCTTTATCTCGATGCGCCACGCCTGGTCGTCGACCAAGTGGAGGTGCATGGCGTTGAGTTTGTAGCGTGCCATCTCGGGCACAAAAGCCTTCAAATCCTCGAACGGGATAAACGTACGAGCAGGGTCAACCATCAGTTCGCGAACATGTGTGCGCGGTTTGTCGCTGATGAACAGAGCCGGGATAGCGTCTGCACACTCTGTAGAGCCGTTGCCGCGCAGCAGTTGGTCGAGCGTCATAAGCGCGTAGAACACACCACGTGCTGTCTTGCCCTTCGCCGTCACGCCCTTCGCGTTGATAGCGAGCGTGTACGCCTCGTCGTCGCTGAGTGAATTGTCGAGTGCCAGCGTAATCTGTGTGCCACGTTGACGACTATTCACGATGTTGCCGATGCGCTCTGTTAGCACGCGTCGCGCTTGCATAGCCTCGTTCGAGAGTCCGTCGGCAGCTATGATGTTCCAGGCGGTTTTCACCTTCAAACTGCCACCTTTCTGCAGTTGCAGTTCTACGGGGAACGGCACGAGGCAGTCCTCCGGCTTGCTCACCTGATACGGCTCCTTAGCGTCGCTGAAGAAGAGGCTCCAGCCCGCTGCCTTGCGGTAGAGCTTCTCGCTGCCTGTGGGCACGATGAGCTTCACGTTCTTGCGGTTGAGTCCGTAGAACGCTGTAGCGTCAGCCTTCGGCGGCATCTTCGAGTCTATGCGCACGGTCTTCAGACCCGCGAGTCGTGCGAAGGCGTACTCTCCAATCTGTGGATTGCCCTTTATGATGATTTCCTCCAACGCAGTACAACCCGAGAACGCTGCTGCACCGATGCTCTCAACGCCAGCCGGAATGATTATCTTGCCCAACTTGTCGCACGCGAAGAACGCCTGCGAGCCGATTGACTTCGCTGCTGTTGGCAGCGTAATCTGTTCGAGTTGGTGGCGCGAGTGGAATGCGTTGTTAGGGATTGCGGTGCTCTGTGCCTCGCTGAGGTCTACGGAGCGCATCTGGAAACAAAGGTCGCGCAACTGGCGGTAGTCGCTGTTGCCCGTCGTTGACAGTTCGCCTGTGAGCTTGAGGCTTACAGCCATCGACTTCTGTTCGGGCTTCAGGTCGTCCATACGTGCTACGGTCTGCGCTGAAACTACGGCAGAGAGGAGCGTAGCGGCAGACAATAGGAAGAATTTTCTCATTGTTTTATTGTAGATTTAGTTTATAAATTCAGTGTAAATGGCTTGGTTTTTAGGGTGAATGGCTTGGTTGTGCGGGGCGAAAGTTCGGCGATTGTCATCGTGCACCGAACGCCGCCCGATCAGATTGCGTCCGCCGCCCGATCAGATTGCGTCCGCTGTCCGATTAGATTGCGTCCGCTGTCCGTCTGCTTGTCTTGATGTTTTATGGGGAAAATACTAAGCACTTATAGGGTAAATCCTATGCTCTTATATGAAAAATCCCTTGCTTTTATGTTTTCTTTGGCGTAATTTTGCAATATCGAAAAACAATAGTTAATAACTTAACAGCTTACGATTATGAAAAGATTAGTATTGACACTCGCCGTAGCTCTCGTAACGGCACTCTCAGCAAGCGCACAGCGACTCGCCAATATTCAGGTGGAGGCACGTTTTATAACCGACAAGATGGTTCTCGAACTGGGACTCTCAAACGTGCAGCGCAACAACATCCTGCAGCTCAACCTCAGCTATCTCGATGCCATTAACAGCTATCGCGACATAAACGGCAAGGCATGGAAGCACCGCAACAAGGAGTTGCGCAGAATGATGAGCGACCGCCAATGGAAACGCTACAAGGAGTCTTATTACTTCTATCAGCCTATCGACTGGCGCAGCAACGCTTACGTACACAATATCTATGCAAAATATCCGAACAGAGTGGTTGTCGTACACGAGTCGAAACCCTGTAAGCACCATAAGCACTACAAGTCGTGCAAGCCATGCAAGCATCATAAGTATGACAAGCATGACAAACACCATAAGCATGACAAACACCATAAGCACGACAAACACCATAAGCACAACAAGCATCGTAAATACGATAAGGACGACCGGTATGAGAAGCACCCGTTCGGAAGCCGCCGTTAGTGGCATCAGTGACAAGTAAGTGTTGCGGAGATGTTCCGCCTCAGTAATATGAGGTGCGGTTAGTGTAAAAATTGTTAAAAGAACACACGAAACAACTCTTGGTTTATACATAATAATTAACATTGAATTCTTAATGGCGCAGAGTGGCGTAAGTCCTCTGTGTTTTAATGTAAGTATGAACCAATAATCTTGTAATATATGACTTGTTTCAAAGGTCAGTTTCTTCTGACTGCCACTGTCGTAACTCCATTATTGTTCGCAGCGACCGAGACAACAGCCCAGACCGCAAAGCGTTTCGTGGTGAAGGGTGTAGTGGCTGATGCCGCTACTAAGGAAGGCGAGCAGTACGCCACCATGAAAATCACATCGCAAACCGACTCTACATCCACCGCCGCACTCGCCGTGTCGGAGGCTGACGGCTCCTTCAGCATGACTCTGAAGAAGGCGGGCAGCTATAGCCTCTTTGTCAACGCAATGGGCAAGCAGCCCATCGTGCGCAACTTTGTTGTGTCTGACAGCGAACCCACGGTATCGCTCGACACATTATATATAAAAGAGGCTTCGCACGTGCTGGGTGCCGTGGAGATAGTGGCGCAGAAGCCGCTCGTGAAAGCCGACATCGACAAGATTACGTACGACATAGAAGAAGACCCCGACTCGAAGACCAACAATATATTGGAGATGCTGCGCAAGGTGCCGATGGTGACGGTAGACGGCGACGGCAATATCAAGGTGAACGGCAGCTCGGGTTTTAAGGTGTACGTCAACGGACGACCCAACAACATGATGTCGAAGAACCCGAAGGAGGTGCTGAAGAGTATGCCGGCATCTTCGATAAAGAAGATAGAGGTGATAACCAACCCCGGTCCGAAGTACGACGCGGAGGGCGTGGGCGGCATCCTCAACATCGTGACCGTGGGCAAGGGCATCGAGGGCTATACCGTTACGACGAACGCCGGTGTGTCGAACACTGATACTGATGCCAGTGTGTATGCTACGGTGAAGCAGGGCAAGTTCACCGTCAGTGGAACCTACTCGTACAACTACTACGATATGCGTAATATGCATAGCGACTTTAGCAGTCTGTTCACGGGCGACCCTGCCACGCCTTCTGCTTCTGACCGCTATGCTACGAGCGACAGCCGTTCGTATAACCACTCGCATTCGGGCAACTTCGAGGCGAGCTACGATGTGGACACGCTGCGACTCGTGACTGCCTCGTTCGGCATCTGGACAAACAGGTCGAACGCGCACAGTCTGTCAAGAAGCAACGCCATGTCGCCCCTGTCTGGCGCAACGCTCTATTCGTATGCCAACGGTGGGCGCAGCGTCTCTGACAATATGTATCTCTATGGCAACCTCGACTATCAGCGCCTGTTCAAGCTGAAAGGTCGTATGCTCACCTTCTCCTACAAGATAAACGGGGGCACCAATGGCGGCGACAACTATTCGTCTTATGATGTGGCTGAAGCTACCGACGAGTGGCTGCCGTTCGTGAAGCGCTTGTCTGACGAGCATACTGAAAGCAGCGGACGGAGCATGGAGCACACGTTGCAGGTAGATTATACCACGCCTATCGGCAAGGCGCACAACGTGGAGGTGGGTGCAAAATATATATTGCGCGACAACCGTTCGGACGACGACCGCTATGTGCGTCAGAACGGAACCGACGGCGAATACACGTTCGACGAACAGTATTCGTCGCACTATCGTCACGAGAACGACATCCTCGCCGCTTACTTGGGTTACGGCTTAAGATTAGGCAATCTGTCGGGACGGCTTGGCGCACGCTATGAGCATACGTTCCAGAAGATAAAGTATGAGTTAGGCGAGGGCGAGAACTTCTCCACCGGGTTCGACGATGTGGTGCCGTCGGCAAGTCTCGGCTACCGCATAAACGACGAGAACAATCTGCGATTCGGCTACAATCTGCGTATATACCGACCGGGCATCTGGTCGCTCAATCCGTATCTCAACCAGACTAACCCCGAAGCGCTGCAACAAGGCAACCCTAATCTGGTGAGCGAGAAGAATCACAATGTGCAATTGACCTACAGCTACTTTGCTGCTAAGTTCTCCGTTAGTTGCACCATGCGCTACAGCTTCACGAACAACAATATTTCAAGCGTTACGTCGCTCGTGGAGGACAACACTATCGAGAGCGTGAAGAATCCTATGGGCAAACTCGTCAGCTACACTACGTACCGCAACATCGGACGCACACAGACCGCGTCGCTGTCGAGCTACGTCAATTGGAACATTTTCAAGAATACACGCCTGACCATGAATCTGTGGGGCGACTATTCCGACTACAACGACCGTCAGCAGCTGCACAATTATGGCTATTACGGTTCGGCGTATGTAGGTGTGCAGCAGACGCTGCCTAAGAATTGGAGAGTGAATTTAGGTTTCTATGGCTGTACAAGTAATCCTGGTCTTCAATCGAAGACAGAGGGTAGGTACAACTATAACTTGAATGTGCAGAAGTCGTTCCTCAGGGATAGGCTCAACTTCAACTTGTATGCAAGTAATTTCCTTGATGCAAAGCGCCATTATAAATCGACTGTCACTGGTGCGAACTTCATAACGCGTAGCGACTCGTCGTATAATCCGTGTAGCGTCGGCATAAACGTAAGTTGGCGCATCGGCGAATTGTCGTCGGGTGTAAAGAAGGTGGCGCGATCTATCTCTAACGACGACGTTAAAAGCGCGGAAGGTGGTGGAAAGTAAGCACTATTCCACCATCTCGCGTCTCTTAGTCTCTTTCAGGCGTTGTTCCACTTCGTCGGGCGACACCATGCCGGTTATCAGGCTTTTCACCCACACGCTGAGGGCGAAGCAGACAATGGTGATAACCGCACTCACAATCCATTTGAGCAGCTCGTTCTGCAGCGGCACGTTGTTTATAGACACGATGCCTGCCACCACGGGTATGCCAAACAGAATAAGGTCGGCACCGGAGTGTATCTTGAAATTCTCTTTCGCATGGCGATACTCGTCGTTTTTCTCGAGTATCGTCATGCGATTTTCTTTCCAATAAGTATCAAATTCCTTGTCAGTCATGCTGTTATACTTTAGTCATGTGATAGCCAAGGCTGCGCAATTCTACGGCAATGCCCATCAGATACATCTGGTGAAGTGCTGCTACAAAGGTGCGGAACGCCTCTTTTGATCCTGCCTCAAGGTGCATACGGCAGAGCTTGGTGTAGGTGCGTGCAGCGCATTCGCCAACCACGTTGTTCACCACTTCGTGCTCTTTAGCATCGAGGCACAGCACCTTCTCGCAGATATAGTCGTCCATGTGGTCGAAGTCGATGCGGTCGCGCAGATAGGCATAGAGGTCGGTCACCTTCGAGTAGGTAGACCATTCCACGTCCCAATACTTTGCGAGCACCATGCCCACGTACATTATCCAGCCGAACGCCACACGCGGATATTCGCCGTTGAACTCGCGTATGGCATCGGGCATGTAGCTCTGAGCTATTGGCTGCCACAACTCTTCGAGGTCGGGAGCTTCCGGCAGACGCTCATCAATCATGTCTACAGAGAGTAGAAACTGATGGAGGTCATCGCGGAAAAGCTGCTCCTTGTCTTCGTTGTTTGTCATGCTCATGTCGGTTTACATCTTGTTGAGAGCCTGCTTGATATCGTCGAGGATGTCCTCAGGGTCCTCAATGCCTACAGAGAGACGGATAAGGTCGGGCGCAATGCCTGCCTCGCGCAGCTGCTCTTCGGAGAGCTGACGGTGGGTGTGGCTTGCTGGGTGGAGCACGCATGTGCGAGCGTCAGCCACGTGGGTCACGATGTTAATCATGTCGAGCGAGTCCATGAAGCGGATAGCAGTCTCGCGGTCGCCCTTCAGTCCGAACGCTATTACGCCACAAGAACCGTTAGGCAGATATTTCTGTGCAAGTTCATGGTACTCGTCACCCTGCAGACCGCAGTAGTGTACCCATGCCACACGCTCGTCAGCCTTTAGGAATTCGGCAACACGCTGTGCGTTCTCGCAGTGTTGCTTCATGCGCAGGTGGAGCGATTGCAAGCCGAGGTTGAGGATGAACGAGTTCATCGGAGCTGGGATAGAGCCAAGATCGCGCATGAGCTGAGCCACGAGCTTTGTGATGTAGCCCATCTTGCCGAACGCCTTCACGTAAGTGAGTCCGTGGTAACTTTCGTCGGGAGTGCAAAGACCTGGGAACTTCTCGGCATTAGCCATCCAGTCGAAGTTGCCACTGTCTACAACTACGCCGCCGACCTGGCTCGCCGTGCCGTCCATGTACTTTGTTGTACTGTGAGTTACGATGTCTGCGCCCCATTCAAATGGGCGACAGTTGATAGGTGTAGCGAAGGTGTTGTCAACAATGAGAGGTACACCATTCTTGTGAGCGATGCGTGCGAACTTCTCGATGTCGAGCACAGCACAACCAGGGTTGCTGATTGTCTCACCGAATACAACCTTTGTGTTCGGGCGGAATGCCTTCTGTATTTCTTCCTCAGATGCGTTCGGATTAACGAAAGTGCACTCTATGCCGAGCTTCTTCAATGTTACGCCGAAGAGATTGTATGTTCCACCGTAGATTTCGTTAGATGTTACAATGTGGTCGCCAGCCTCGCATATGTTGAATACAGCGTAGAAGTTGGCTGCCTGACCAGAGCTGGTGAGCACTGCGCCTACGCCACCTTCAAGTTGCGCAATCTTATTGGCTACAGCGTCGTTTGTAGGGTTTTGCAATCGTGAGTAGAAATAGCCCTCCTTCTTGAGGTCGAAGAGCATAGCCATTTCCTCTGAATTGTCGTACTTGAATGTAGTACTCTGTATGATTGGTACCTCAATAGGTTCGCCATTCTTTGGCTTGTAACCGCCCTGCACACAAAGTGAAGCGGTGCGAAGTTTCTTTTCCATGTTCTTATTTGTTGATTATAATTAATGTGTGATTTATATATCCTTTTACTTTTTTACCTTTTTACTTTTATCAGACTTTCATAAGGTTGCTCATCACCATATCGCTAACGAAAAGTCCTTTACGTGTGAGTCGCAGATGGTCGTTGGTGAGTTCGAGAAGTCCGCCGTCGATATCGCTCTTTGCAGAGCACAGAGCATAGTCGCGATACTCAGGTTTCAGACGTTTCAAGTCTACGCCTTCGTGGGTTCGCATGGCAGTCGTAATGATGTCGTCGTAGTGAGTGTCGTCGTCAATGCGCTCGCTATCAGACGGCAGTTTGCCACGTTTGATGGTGTTAATATATTCTTTAATGTCAGCAACGTTCCAGCTGCGTGTCAGTAAGTTATACGAGTGGGCAGCTGCTCCAAAACCTAAGTATGGCGTATCGTTCCAATAACTACTGTTGTGTATGGCGCGATAGCCAGGTAAGCAAAAGTTGCTTATCTCGTAATGTTCGTAACCATTGGCTGAAAGCGTGTCCATAAGCATGGTGTACATAGCAAGGCAAGTATCATCGTCGGTCTGTTTGATCTTGCCGTTTTGAAGCAGCAGATAGAGTGGGGTGTCCTCTTCGTACATCAGACTATATGCTGATATGTGATTTGGACGTAGCTTTAAGGCTGTGTTCAAGTCGTTCTGCCAATCATCTAATGTTTCGTCGGGGAAGCCGAACATAAGGTCGATGCTAATGTTATCGATGCCTGCACGCCGGATTGTCTCAACAGCTTTTACGGCTTGCGCAGCGTTGTGGCGACGATGGATGAAGCGCAGGCGTTCGTCGCTGAAGGTCTGCACGCCAAGACTGATGCGGTTCACACCAAGCGTACGTACCGAGGTGATGAGTTCGGGCGTAACATCGTCGGGATTCATCTCCATCGTTATCTCGCGTGTAGTGCAAGGATAAACCTCTTTTATAGTGTTTATGATGCGTGCGATGTCTTCAGTGGAGAGTGTAGAAGGTGTTCCGCCGCCAATGTAAACAGTATCAATCGTACATTCGTTGTCAGGATAAAGGCTGCGTAACTCATCGCTGCGCATACGCATCTCCTTCAAAAGTGCGTCTACGTAGCGAGTACACCAGTCTTTTGCCGTTGTACTATAAAAGCCGCAGTAGATGCAACGGCTCTCGCAAAATGGTATATGTACGTATATTCCTGCTTTCATTCACTATATAATAAGGTGTACATAGTGTCACACTATGTTTTATGGCTACAAATTTACTAATAAGTTTAAAATTTTGATTAGTTTTTGTGCAATTCTTTTGGAAATACCATATAAATATATAATTTAGTAGACGGATAGACACCCGCCCCAAAGTCAATCCGCCTGAATTTATTATTAACCATTTAAAACCTGAAGAATATGAGGGTCTATCAAACAAATGAGATTAAGAACATTGCCCTTTTAGGCAGTGCGGGTAGCGGCAAGACCACCCTTGCCGAGTCTATGATTTATGGTAGTGGTATTATCAAGCGCCGTGGTACGGTGGAAGCAAAGAACACGGTAAGCGACTACTTCCCGGTAGAACATGAGTATGGCTACTCGGTGTTCCCCACAGTGTTCCATGTAGAGTGGAACAACAAGAAACTCAACATTATCGATTGCCCAGGTTCTGACGACTTTATCGGTGGTGCAATCACAGCTCTCAACGTAACCGATCAGGCTGTTATCCTTATTAACGGTCAGTATGGTCCTGAGGTTGGTACACAGAACAACTTCCGTTATACCGAGAAACTTCATAAGCCAGTCATTTTCCTTATCAACCAGTTGGACTCTGATAAGTGCGACTTCGACAATGTCATGGTAAACATGAATGCTATCTACGGCTCTAAGTGTGTTCAGATTCAGTATCCGGTAAGCACAGGTGCTGGCTTTAATGCTATCGTTGATGTGCTCTTGATGAAGATGTACACATGGGGACCAGAAGGTGGTATGCCTACAATCGTTGACATCCCTGCAGAAGAGATGGATAAGGCAATGGAACTCCATAAGCTTCTTGTTGAGGCAGCAGCCGAGAACGACGAGACATTGATGGAGAAGTTCTTTGAGGAAGGAGCTCTTTCTGAGGACGAATTGCGCGAAGGCATCCGCAAGGGACTCGTTACACGTTCTATATTCCCCGTGTTCTGCGTTTGTGCAGGCAAAGATATGGGCGTTCGTCGTTTGATGGAGTTCTTGGGCAATGTAGTACCTTTCGTAAGCGAAATGCCGAAGCTTCACAATACACGTGGTGAGGAAATTGTTGCTGATACAAACGGACCGGAGTCTGTTTACTTCTTCAAGACAGGTTTGGAACCGCATATTGGTGAGGTAAGCTACTTCAAGGTTATGAGCGGCAAGATTAAGTCGGGTGATGACTTGACAAACGCTGATCGTGGCTCAAAGGAGCGTATCGGTCAGATATTCGCTTGTGCTGGTGCGAACAGAATACCAGTGGACGAACTCGTTGCCGGCGATATCGGTTGCACAGTTAAGTTGAAAGATGTAAAGACAGGAAACACCCTCAATGGTAAAGATTGCGAATGGCGCTTTGACTTTATCAAATATCCTAACCCTAAGTTCTCACGTGCAATCAAGGCTGTCAATACAGCAGAAACAGAAAAACTTATGTCGGCATTGCTGCGTATGCATCAGGAGGATCCGACATGGCTCGTCGAGCAGAGCAAGGAGTTGCGTCAGACTATCGTACGTGGTCAGGGCGAATTCCATCTCCGCACATTGAAGTGGCGTCTTGAGAACAATGAGAAGCTCGCTATCAAGTTTGAGCCGACACGCATACCTTATCGTGAGACTATCACAAAGATGTCACGCGCTGAGTATCGTCATAAGAAGCAGTCGGGTGGTGCAGGTCAGTTTGGTGAGGTACACCTCATCGTTGAACCGTATGCAGAAGGAATGCCCGATCCTACATCATACAAGATTAACGGACAGGAGTTTAAGATTAATATCAAGGGTCGCGAAGAGATTAACTTGGAATGGGGCGGCAAACTCGTATTCATCAACTCTGTTGTCGGTGGTGCCATCGACGCACGCTTCATGCCTGCTATCCTAAAGGGTATTATGGATTTTCGAGCAAAGTACGTATTCATATTTATATGGGACAACGACTGACTTATGACATTGACCCGCAACGCAGATTTTTAGCTAAGTCGGTTACTTTTTTCTATGAAATAAGTACTTGTGACCTTTATCTGGT
>ERZ791612.626-NODE-626-length-18808-cov-6.835386_pt1 | contig 18808 bp, 20 predicted proteins | sample MGYA00509963_ERZ791612 | MGnify/ENA primary metagenome ERZ791612 (study PRJEB30046, sample SAMN00791906) | human gut metagenome | study: EMG produced TPA metagenomics assembly of the A metagenome-wide association study of gut microbiota in type 2... | reverse complement strand
GGCGAGTATGCAGAGAGAGGATCACTGAAAGGTGCTGAAGAAAAGCTTGCACAGAGGCATTACTATAAGTGCAACAACTGTTATTTGGTGAACCTGGCGCATGTGGAGCGTGTGAATCAGTTGGTCGTAACCGTAAAAGGGCAGGATCTGCAAATCAGCCGTGCGCGGAGGAAAAGCTTTATGGAAGCCCTTGCGGCGTATATGGGAGGCGAATAACAGGCGTGATACAGGATATTCCGAAATTGTATACCGCGCTGGCGGAGTGGCTGGCATGTGTGCTGTTTGTAAGGCTGCTGCCCCAGCGCTATAATGCAGCAAAAACGGGCGGGATCCTGGCAGCAGCGCTGCCCTTATTCGGCTTGGTGCACTTCCTCGACGAATATCGCTTTAAAAACGACGAAACGGCACTCGTGCGCTTCGCTGATATCGACTCTCAGGAGCGTGTGCGCGAGCTGACGGGTTGCGATGTCTACTTCCCACGCGAGCACGTAGACACCGATGGAGAGGAACTCTCTTGGGCTGCTATCGTTGGCTTTAAGGTCATCGACGAGCGTACTGGCAAAGTTGTAGGCGAGATACACTCCGTCGACGACTCTACAATCAATACGCTCTTCTGCCTGCTCACTCCCGACGGCACCGACCTGCTCATCCCTGCTTCCGACGACCTCATCGTCGAGGTGGATGCTGAGCACCGCTCGATAACGATGAACCTGCCCGAAGGACTGACAGAGCTGTAATGAGGGGCTAGCTTTCTAGTTTTTCTAGTCTTTCTAGTTTTTCTAGTTTTTCTAGTCTTTCTAGTTCTTCTAGTTCTTCTATTCCACAAGAATATCAAGCAATAAACACAATCAATAGCAATGAAACAAATCTGTATCCTCGGTTCCACCGGTTCGATCGGAACCCAGGCACTCGACGTAATAGAACAGCATAGCGACCGCTACGAGGTGTACTGTCTCACAGCCAACAACCGCTACGAGATGCTTGCTGAGCAGGCGCGCAAGTTCCGCCCGGCTGCCGTTGTCATAGCCAACAAAGCCCACTACGAAGCACTGAAGCTGCTGCTTGCCGACCTGCCAGACATCAAGGTGTATGCCGGAGCAAAGGCTCTCGACGAGATAGTGGAGGCACAACCTATAGACATGGTGCTTACAGCAATGGTTGGCTTCGCCGGACTCTCGCCAACAATACACGCCATCAAGGCACGCAAGACTATCTGCCTTGCCAATAAGGAGACACTTGTCGTAGCCGGCGACCTCATCTGCCGTCTCGCAGCTGAGTATCATGTGAACATCCTGCCCGTAGATAGCGAGCACTCAGCCATCTTCCAGAGCATAGTGGGCGAAGGCGACAACGAGATAGAGAAGATATTGCTCACCGCTTCGGGCGGTCCGTTCCGCAAGTTCACGCTCGACCAAATGCGCGACGTGAAGGCTGCCGATGCTCTGCGCCACCCAACATGGGACATGGGCGCGAAGATCACCATCGACTCAGCATCGATGATGAACAAGGGCTTCGAGGTGATTGAAGCGAAGTGGCTCTTCGGCGTTGAGGCTGACAAGATTCAGGTGCTGGTACACCCACAGTCGATAGTGCACAGCGCGGTACAATTCCGCGATGGCGGCGTTAAGGCACAACTCGGTGTGCCCGATATGCGCCTACCTATACAGTATGCGTTCTCGTTCCCCGAACGTCTTCCGCTCAACGGCGACCGTCTCGACCTCTTCCGTCAGCCACTCGAGTTCTTCGAACCCGACATGGAGAAGTTCCGCTGTCTCGCAATGGCATACGAGTCGATACGTCGCGGTGGCAACGTGCCGTGCATCATGAACGCAGCCAACGAAGTGGTGAACGAGGCGTTCCGCCACGACCGCTGCGGATTCCTACAGATGGCAGACATCATCGAGGCTACGATGCAGCGTGCCACATTCATCGCACAACCTACATACGACGACTATATAGCTTCAGACGCAGAGGCAAGACGCATTGCTGAAAGCATGTTGTAATGTAGAATGTAGAATGTTGAATTTTGAGTTTTGAATTGTCGGCTGCGCCGATGAGGAATTATTCAATATGGAATTCACAACTCTCAATTCAAAATTCATAAATTCAAAATGCGCGAAGCGCACAACTCAAAATTCACAACTCAAAATTCACAACTCAAAACTCAAAACTCTTAAATGGAAATATTTCTTATAAAGGCGCTCCAGTTTATGCTGGCTATCTCGCTCCTCGTGCTTCTGCATGAGGGCGGACACTTCTTCTTCTCGAAACTCTTTGGCGTACGCGTTGAGAAGTTCTACCTCTTCTTTGACCCTTGGTTCAGTCTGTTCAAGTTCAAGCCGAAGAAGAGTGATACAACCTACGGCATCGGTTGGCTTCCGCTCGGTGGCTACTGCAAGATATCGGGTATGATTGACGAGTCGATGGACACCGAGCAGATGAAGCAGCCTGCTCAACCATACGAGTTCCGCTCGAAGCCGGCTTGGCAGCGACTCCTTATAATGATAGGTGGTGTGCTCGTCAATTTCCTCCTCGCGCTGTTCATCTACGCCATGTGTCTCTTCACATGGGGTGAGGACTACGTTCGTCCGAAGGATATGGCGCAGGGAATGTTGTTCAACAAGGAGGCGAAGGCACTCGGCTTCCAGGATCACGACATACTTGTCGGCACCAATCTCGGAGAGTTCAAGGATGCAAAGGCTGATATGTATCGCGGTCTGGCTAACGCCACGGAGGTGTACGTGATACGTGACGGCAAGCAGCTGACCATAAACACTCCCGGCGACCTCGACCTGCTGAGTATGCTGAAGAACGTGCCGATGTTCGTGCAGCCATACGTACCGGCTGTGGTGGACAGCGTGAGTCCGAAGTCGGCTGCGGAGCGCATGGGTTTGCAGAAGTCCGACCGCATCCTCTCGCTTAATGGTAAGCAGATTGACTCGTTCTCTGCCTTCACCTACGAGGCAGGACGCAGCACCGATATGTTCACCTGCGCACAGACACACGCCGACACAGTGAAGGCACTCGCCGCAGTGCTCACCGTAGAGCGTCAGGTGGAGGGTAAGACCGATACACTCACACTAAAGGGACAGTTCGATGCTGTGTCGGAAGGTGGTTTCTCACCGTTCTCTAAGGGCAAGCCGATGCGCCTCGTGCTCGGCTATATGCCGCAGCAGCCCCAGTATAAAGTGACACACATCGACTATGGCTTCTTCGAGTCGTTCCCTGCAGGCGTTAAGTATGGCTGCAAGGTGCTCTCGGGCTACGTAGGCGACATGAAGTATCTCTTCTCGGCTGAAGGAGCGAAGTCGCTCGGTGGTTTCGGTGCTATCGGCAGTCTGTTCCCGTCGCAGTGGGATTGGCACTCGTTCTGGTTGATGACCGCTTTCCTCAGCATCATCCTCGCCTTTATGAACATCCTGCCTATCCCTGCGCTCGACGGTGGACACGTGCTCTTCCTGCTCTACGAGATGATAGCTCGCCGCAAACCGTCGGAGAACTTTATGATATACGCCGAGTATATCGGCATCGGTGTTCTGCTGTTGCTCATGGTGATGGCGAACCTCAACGATATATTGCGATTCCTGCATATAATATAAGGTGTAATACATTTCCGTAGCGTGCTGTGGGTTGCTAACCAACCTTAGCCGCTGCGGACAAACAATTAGAAACAAAACAATTTAAAACAGAAAATTATGAAAGAACCAAAATGGTGGTTGGATACCGAATCACTCCAAGGCAGCGACTTTGCAATGTCTACTGCCTTCTCTGCGCTGATGCGTAAAGTGTTTATCTGGATGGCTCTCGCACTTGTTATCACTGGTGTGACGGCATACGGTGTTGCTACGACTCCGTCGTTGCTGATTGCCATTGTCACCAATAAGGCATTGTTCTGGGGATTGATTATCGCCGAGCTTGCACTCGTGTTTGCTGTCAGCGGTGCTATCAACCGTCTGTCGCTCGCTACCGCAACGTTGCTGTTCGTGCTCTATTCGGTTGTGAACGGTGCTACGTTGTCTGTCATCTTCTTAGCTTACAGTATGCCGGCAATCATACAGACATTCTTCATCACCGCCGGCACATTCGGCGTTATGGCACTCGTGGGCTACACAACGAAGACCGACCTTACGTCGCTCGGTAAGCTGCTGTTCATGGCTTTGATAGGTCTTGTCATAGCTACTGTTGTCAATATGTTCGTGGGCAGCACAGGCTTCGACTATATCCTGAGCTACGTAGGTGTACTCATCTTCGTCGGACTCACCGCTTACGACACGCAGAAGATCAAGCAGATGTGTATGCAGGCACCCGATGCAGGCGAGCATATGCAGAAACTCGCTCTGCTTGGTGCGTTGAGTCTATACCTCGACTTCATCAACCTCTTCCTTTATCTGCTCCGTATCTTCGGAAACAATAAGGACTAATAACGTCTGTACGGCTTGGCGCATGTGTGTCTAAGTCAACTTACGATTTAAACGTCGGGCGGAGGATTACGTTTTACTTTGATAGCTTTCAAGTAGTTATCGTGCGAAAGTAGACGTAATTCTCCGCTTTTTTGTGCCCATAATTATAGCTGTATTTCTTTTAATTGAACGAAAAAGGGCGTTTGTTGAATAAATTTGTGGGGTTGATAGTTATTGAATAACTTTGCAAATGTAAAAGGAAGAATAGTTTAAAATTAAAGTAGTAATTGTTAGAGAGTTAATAATTTAGAGAGTTATTTAAAAGTAAGTTAGAGAGTTACACGAATTAAAATTAGAGTTTACACATACATCAGATTACGTTTCATACACACATTAAGCAATGTTATTTAAGCAAAAGACTACAAGTATTAGAGTAATCCACAGTGGTGGAGTCACAAACGAATGAATTTTGTTGTTGATTAATAGTTTTTTCGTGAGAAAAGGTTATAAAAGTACGGGACTATCTTTAGTCCCGTTTTTTTATATGCTCGCCATTTATAACTTCTAAGAGTAATCATAACTCTCAACTCTAAATTCTCAATTCTCAACTGAACGAATTGAAAATTCGTTCTACCTTCCCAGATATTTGTCTGCGGGGTAGTTGTTCAGTGCCTCTTTGTACATATCGCCGATTGGCAGATACGTGTCGGCATCCATCACGATGCGGTTCTTGGTTACCTCCTGCACATGATTCATGTTCACGATGTACGAGCGGTGTATGCGCAGGAAGTTGGACGGCAGACGTTCCTCCATGCGTTTCATGGCGAGGAGCATGATGATGGGGCGTGGCTGATCGATGATGTGTACCTTCAGATATTCGGACATACCCTCAATGTAGCGTATGTCGGCAATCTTCACGCGCACCACTTTGTGCTCCGTCTTCAAGAAGATGTTCTCGTCGGTGAGTTCTGGCTCTGGCTCGGTTGGCAGCGAGAGCGGTGTGTTGGCGTGCTCATAGCGTTCCTTTACACGTAAGGCGGCGCGGCGGAAGTCGTCGAGACTGAACGGCTTCAGCAGATAGTCGACAGCATTCACCTTATATCCGTCGATGGCGTACTCGGAGTAAGCCGTGGTGAAGACCACAAGCGGTGGAGCCACGAGCGAGCGCACGAAGTCCATACCATTCAGGTCGGGCATGTTGATGTCGATGAAGATGGCATCAACACGCTCGCTGTTGATGATGTCGCGTGCTTCGAGAGCACTCTGACACTCGCCAACGAGAGTCAGGAACGGCACTTTTGATACGTAGGCAGCAAGTTGCTGCAGAGCCAGAGGCTCGTCGTCGATGATGAGGGTCTTTATCATAGTTGTCGAAATTATGTGTTCAGTGCAATTTATAGTTGTGTAAATCCTTTCTTAGTGTGGCGTGCGTTTAGCTCTGCATCGGTATGTCGAGCTTCACTTCGTACGTCTTTTCCGCATCGTTGATGCTCAGTGTGTAGTCGTCCTCGTAGAGCAGTTCGAGTCGTTGTCGCACGTTCTGCAGCCCCATGCCGCCTTTCTCGTTCGACTTCTGTGACTGTGTGGGTTTACTGTTGCGGCAGTTGAAGAGCAGTCGCTTGTTTTCCACTTCTACGCTTATGTTGATGAACGACTCCTCGCGGTAGCTGATGCCGTGCTTGAAGGCGTTCTCCACGAAGATGATGAGCATCAGCGGAGGCAGCTTCAGCTCGGGCAGTTGCTGGGGTAAGTCTACGTTGATGTGTACCTTGTTGCTGTAGCGCAGGCGCATCAGCTGCACGTAGAGGTTGAGAAACTCCACCTCGCGCGATAGCGGTATGAGCTTTTTGCCACCGTCGTACAGTATGTGGCGCATCATCTTCGACAGTTCCACGATGGTAGTCTTGGCTCGTTCGGGGTCGATGTCCACGAGGGCGTGTATGTTGTTCAGCGTGTTCATGAAGAAGTGGGGGTTCACCTGATATTTCAGATACTCCATCTGCTGCTCCAGGTTCTTCTTGTCGATAATCTTCTGGCGCTCCAGGTCGCGCTGCGACATGAAGTAGAGCTTTACGCCGAGGTTCATGCCCATCAGCAGCAGTCCGCCGAAGAACGCCACCAGCTCGCCCGGTCCTAACATCGGCAGAGGGTCGATGGGACGGAACTCCAACGGTTTGCTGTGCATAGGGTTCTGCGGACTGCAATAGCGTCCGTCGCCCAGTCGCACCGCAGCCACCCGTTCGTAGGCGATAGAGTCGGCTTTCCACTCTTCTTCCATGCGTATCTCGTCGATGTGTCTGTGCTTCGGTCGCCCCATGTAGTTGATGAACGTGCCGGCGAGCAGTAAGGCTACCGACAGACATAGGTAGGTTCCGGTCTTGCGCTTGCGTAGCAGGATGGGCAGAAGCAGGAAGTTGTGAATGGCGAACATCACAAGCCATATACTTGTGAACGCCCATGCGTGGAATATCTCGCCCCACGAGAAGGTGATCTTCGGGTTGCCTGCCATGCGTGTGTATATGTTCACCACTGGCGATGCATGCAGCAACGCCCACATGAACGTATAAATGGTATGCTCTTTACGAAAATTCATAGGCTTTAGTTTTTATAACTCTCTTTGTCTTTAATGTCTCTAATTCGTTTTTCTATATCTCCATTTCGGGATAGCGGGCTTTCAGTGCAGCCAGTTTCTGATGCGTCTTCTCGAGGAAGGCGCGGTGTTCTGCCGAGTCGGGGTTGAACGGGCGGTGGTTCAGGGCTGCCTTTATTGGCTGCCACTCGCTCAAGAATGCTTTTGTTTCGTTGCTGAAGAACGTGTCGGCGAAGCGTTCCCAGATGTAGTCGACGGCTTGCTGCGAGGGGTGCAGCATGTCGGGCGCATAGAAGCGATAGTCGCGAAGCTCGTCGCACACTATCTCGTATGCCGGGAAGTAGACGCAGCCCTCGGTCTGCTCTGCCACCTGCTCTGCTGCTAACAGCAGCGTAGCCTTCGACACGGCACTGCCGTGGAAGCCATACTTGGCGTAGCGTATCGGACTCACGGTGAGCACGACGCGCACGTCCGCTCTGCGCTCGCGCAGCATGTTTATGGCTTTCGTTATGTATTCCGCACACTCGTCGACGCTGAGGCTGCGCTCGGTGAAGAGTCGCTGCGGTCGCTTCTGGCAGTTGTCCACTATCTCGCCCGTCTCGTTGAGTATGTACACGCGGTTGGTGCCGAGCGTGAACACCGCCGTGCGCGCCACCTCCGCCGTCGCAGCTGCGAGGTAGCGCTCTACGGTGTGCAGTATGCTCGCCGGGTTGTACATCACGCCGTACGGATTGACCGTAGCGCGAAACTTGTCGTCGACGAATCTGCTGCCGATGTTGTCGGCAAAGCACGAACCCACGAAGAGCATACGCTCGCAGGGGGCTATCGCGAACGGCGACTTGTCGATGATGACGGGTGTGCGGAATTCCATTATTCTTACTCCTTCTTTCTTTTCATTTCAAAGACAACTCCGCCGATGATGGCGAGAGCCAGCAGCAGATAGGCTGCGTAAGCTGCGGTCTCGGTGTTCTTCACCGATGCCGGCTTGAACGTGAGCACCACTTTGTGCTCGCCTGGCTTCACGTTGATGGCGCGCAGCACGTAGTTGACGCGACCCACCTCTACGTCCTTGCCGTCGACGGTGGCAGTCCAGCCCGGGTAGTAAATCTCAGAGAACACAACCACGCCGCCCTTCGGCGACTGCACGGTGTATTGTAGTTCGTTCGGCTCGTACTTGTCGAGACGCGCGAACGCTGTGCCCTCCTGCTTGACGGCTTCGCCCAAGGCTGCCTTGAACTTGCTGTCGGCTACAGCCTCGTGGTGCAGGTCGAGCTGCTTGATGGCATCGAGCTCCTGGTTGGCGTTGTCTACATACTGGAGACGGTCGACGAACCACGCGTTGCCGTAGGCGTACGGGTTCTGCAAGGGCACGGTCTGTCCGCCCTGCAGCGGCATGATGATATACTTGGTGTTGAGCATGTTGAGCACCGGATAAACCGAGTCGCCCGGCACGCTTGTCATATCGCCCTGCGCCTTGGCGATGGCAGACATAGCCTGCTGCATCTCGGGTGCGATATATGCGTCGATAAGCTCCTGATAGCGGCGCAGCTTGGCAGCGTGGTAGCCGCCGATTGACTTATGGTAGTATGATGTCTCGTTCTCGTTGAACGTGTTCGACGCGAGGTTCAGCACGCGGTAGTCGAGCGATGTGTCCTGCAGAATCTGTCGGTCGGTGGCTGTCTCCTGCTGCGGAGTCTCGCGCACGCTGCGCTCCACGAACATTCCGTCGTTGAGGTAGCGCTTGTTCACCTGCCACATATCCACGAGACAGAGCGCGAAGAGGAGAGCCACGGCGTACTTTGGCTGCAGCTTCTTCAGCAGGGCGAGCACGAGGATGACGGTTCCGGCGAGTATCACGAAGAACGAACGCCAGCAGTCGGCGGTGAATATGGAGATTCGTATCTCGCGCAGATTGCTGATGAGCGGAGTGAGATACTCGCTCGGTATAGAGGCGAGCGCACGCAGCTCGGCGTTAGACACGAAGTCGGGGAAGAACACCGTAGGCATGATGGCGAACGCCACGCACATACCGGCTGTGAGCACGAAGCTGAGCACGAGCCACGAGCGGTTCTTCACCTCGCGGCACACCAGTCGGTGCGAAGCCGGACCGACGAGCAGTGGGGTGGTGCCCTTGAGGAAGTTCTCGGTCTCGAGCACCTTCTTCAGAGCCAGCATAGCAAGCAGTGGAATGGTGAACTCGGCGATGACGAGTATCGACGCCACGGTGCGGAACTTCGCGTACATCGGCACATAGTCGAGGAAGAGGTCGGTGAACCACATGAAGTTTCTGCCCCACGAGAGCAGTACGGAGAGCACCGTCGCAGCGAGCAGTGCCCACTTCATCGGGCCTTTTACTATGAACAGACCCAGCACGAAGAGCAGCATCACGAACGCTCCGACGTACACCGGACCGCTTGTGCCCGGCTGGTTGCCCCAGTACTGGCCCAACTGCTGATATATCTGATAGAACTCGGGGTTAGCCTTCTCCATCGCCTTCTCGTTCTGCGCCAGCGGCACCGAAGCGCCACCCTTGGTGTTAGGCACGAGCAGCGTCCAAGTCTCGTCGACGCCGTAGCTCCACTGCGTGATATAGTCGCGGTCCAAGCCGCTCGAAGTCTGGTTGGCAGCGTTCTTCTTCACCAGCTCGCTCTTGCCGCGCATCGACTCCTGCGTGTACTGCCATGTGTGGTAGAGGTTGGAGAGGTTGATCACCACGCCCAATACAGCCGCCACGGCGCACACCGCCGTAGCCTTGGCGAAGCGTGCCATCTGCTTCTGGCGCAGAGCCTCTACGAGGTAGGCGATGACCATGAACAGCACGATGAACAGATAGTAGTAGGTCATCTGCACGTGGTTGGCTTGAATCTCGAGAGCCGTGAACAGAGCCGTGAGCACGAAGCCCCACACATACTTGCCGCGGTAGGCGAGCACGATGCCCGCAATCATCGGCGGCAGATAAGCCAGCGCAATCACCTTCCAGATGTGTCCGGCGGCGATGATGATGAAGAAGTAGCTACTGAAAGCCCAAAGGATGGAGCCGAGCGCAGCCAGCTCGCGGCGGAAGTCGAACGCACGCAGCAGGATGTAGAAGCCCAGAAGATAGGCGAACACGTACCACACGTTCTCCGGAAGCCACAGGTGGTAGAACTTGCCCACGCCGTTCAGCACCTCCTGCGAGTGGTACGACGGTGCCATCTGATACGTAGGCATACCGCCGAACAAGGCGTTCGTCCAGCGCGGCATGTCGCCCGTGCGCTGGTAATACTCAGTAAGCTCTTCGCCCGCACCGCGTCCGGCTGACGAGTCGTGACGATAGAGGATGCGCCCCTCCGTGTCTGCCGGGAAGAAGTAGGCAAACGCGATGACCGCAAACAACAACACTACCAGCAAGTCTGGCAGAAAGCGTTTCAAAGTCTTCATTGATATTCTTGTTTTGTTTGATTATACATTAATATATATATGTTTGCAAAGTTACAGAAATAATTCAAAATATGCAGTAATCTAAGTGTTTTTCTTAACTTGCATGGTGCGCATCGACCGACGCAGACGTCCGCATCGACCGGCGCAGACGTCCGCATCGACCGACGCAGATGTCCGCATCGACCGGCGCAGATGTCCGCATCGACCGACGCGGATGTCCGCATCGACCGACGCGGATGCCCAAAGCTGCACTTTCGCAATGTAAAATATGTCATTAGAAACGCTCCGAGTGTCATTCTGTCAGACCGTCGGCTCTGCTTTTTGTCAGCAAAAGACAAGACATTTAGCTTTTGGCACACCATTTGTATATCAGTAAGCGAAAACATCAACCAATTAAAGTAAAAAATAAAAAAACGAAATATTATGGGAAAGATTATTGGAATCGACTTAGGTACTACAAACTCTTGTGTTGCCGTATTTGAAGGCAACGAACCGGTAGTAATCGCCAACAGCGAAGGCAAGCGCACAACTCCTTCAGTCGTTGGTTTCGTAAAGGACGGCGAGCGTAAGGTAGGCGACCCTGCAAAGCGTCAGGCAATCACCAACCCGAAGAACACCGTATATTCAATCAAGCGCTTCATGGGCGAGACCTATGAGCAGTGCTCGAAGGAGGTGACACGCGTACCGTTCAGCGTTGTGAACGAAGGCGGCTATCCGCGCGTTGACATCGACGGACGCAAGTACACTCCGCAGGAAATCTCGGCAATGGTGCTTCAGAAGATGAAGAAGACCGCTGAGGACTATCTCGGACAGGAGGTTACGGATGCCGTAATCACCGTTCCGGCATACTTCTCCGACTCACAGCGCCAGGCAACAAAGGAGGCAGGTCAGATTGCAGGTCTCAACGTTCGCCGTATCGTGAACGAGCCGACAGCAGCTGCACTCGCTTACGGCGTAGACAAGGCTAACAAGGACATGAAGATAGCAGTGTTCGACCTCGGTGGCGGTACATTCGATATCTCTATCCTCGAGTTCGGCGGCGGCGTGTTCGAGGTGCTCTCTACAAACGGCGATACACACCTCGGTGGCGACGACTTCGATCAGGTAATCATCGACTGGCTCGTACAGGGCTTCAAGGCTGACGAAGGCATCGACCTCTCTAAGGACCCGATGGCTATGCAGCGTCTCAAGGAGGCTGCAGAGAAGGCAAAGATAGAGCTCTCAAGCACTACCTCAACCGAAATCAACCTGCCGTATATCTCTGCAGAGGGCGGTGTGCCAAAGCACTTGGTTAAGACGCTGACACGCTCACAGTTCGAGCAGCTCGCACACAACCTCATCCAGGCTTGCCTCGTACCTTGCCAGAACGCAATGCGCGACGCAAAGCTCCAGACATCAGACATCGACGAGGTGATCCTCGTGGGCGGTTCGACCGTATACCAGCCGTACAGACACTCGTTAAGAACTACTTCGGCAAGGAGCCTTCAAAGGGCGTTAACCCCGACGAGGTGGTAGCCGTAGGCGCATCTATCCAGGGCGCTATCCTCAACAAGGAGAGCGGCGTAGGCGACATTGTTCTGCTCGACGTTACTCCGCTTACACTCGGTATCGAGACAATGGGCGGTGTGATGACAAAGCTTATCGACGCCAACACCACAATCCCGGCTAAGAAGAGCGAGACATTCTCTACAGCCGTTGACAACCAGACAGCCGTAACCATCCACGTGCTCCAGGGCGAGCGCCCGATGGCTGCACAGAACAAGTCAATCGGTCAGTTCAACCTCGAAGGCATCGCACCGGCACGCCGCGGCGTTCCACAGATTGAGGTGACATTCGACATCGACGCCAACGGTATCCTCAACGTATCTGCAAAGGACAAGGCAACAGGCAAGGAGCAGGCAATCCGCATCGAGGCTTCTTCAGGTCTGAGCAAGGAGGAAATCGAGCGCATGAAGGCTGAGGCAGAGCAGAACGCAGCTTCTGACAAGGCAGAGCGCGAGAAGATCGACAAGCTCAACCAGGCTGACTCGATGATCTTCACCACCGAGAACTTCCTCAAGGACAACGGCGACAAGATTCCTGCCGACCAGAAGCCGGGCATCGAGCAGGCTCTGCAGCAGCTCAAGGACGCTCACAAGGCTGCCGACGTAGCTGCCATCGACACCGCCATCGCCAACCTCAACAACGTAATGCAGGCAGCTTCTGCACAGATGTATCAGGGCGGCGCACAGCCGGGCGCAGGTGCTCAGGCAGGTGCACAACCGGGCGCAGACAACGGTGCAAAGGCTGATGACAACATCCAGGACGCAGACTTCGAGGAGGTGAAATAAGCACATAGAGAAATAAGAATACAATATCAAATGGAAAGCGTGTAGCTCAATGAGTTACACGCTTTTCTTGTTTTTGGCCGTACACAATAATATTGCTATCTTTGCGTTATTATTATAAACATCTGTACCTTATTTGTACCTGTAAGAAAAAGTAGATATGATGAGAAGAATAGATATTAAGAACTACAAAATGAATGAATTATGGCAGTAGCAAAGTATAAGATAGTACGGAAATGTCCTGTGTGCGGAGAAGAGTTCTTCGCAAGGACTTTGGAGTCCTGGTATTGTTCACCCAAATGCTCCAAGGTGGCGTGGAAGCGTAAGCATGATGAAGAAAAACGCCAACTTGAACTGGACAAGATTGTAAGCAATATGCCCAAGTCTAAAGAGTATATCAGCATAACGGAAGCGTATGCTATGTTTGGTGCAAGCCGCTCAACCATTTATAGGCTCATCTACATGAAAAAGATTTCCTTCATTGAGCCAGAGAAAGGAATACGACTTGTATGCAAAGGAGAACTAATGAATCTGTTTCCGTTAAGACAGTCTCCGCTTGACACCAAGCCAAGGAAACCAGTTACCATGTACCGCATGGAACCAGAGGATTGCTATACAATAGGTGAGATTTCCAAGAAATTTCATCTGGATGACAGCACCGTGTATGCTCATATACGAAAATACTCAATACCGACCCGGCAAATCGGTAATTATGTGTATGCTCACAAGGAATCAATAGACAAACTTTATAAAGATATAAAACCATTATGAAAAGATTAGATTATACTAAAGTCTCCGTCAAATTAAAGAAAAGTGAGTGGAGAGATGAGTGGTTCATCTATCTTGAAGCTTATCCTGTTTATGAGACGGGAAATGACAAACCCAAACGAGTGCGTGAATATCTCAGGAGGTCTATTACTACCCCTATATGGGATAAACGACGAAGCGAGCGAGCCGTTGCTGGTAGAATAAAGTACAAGCCCAAGCGAGATGACAATGGCGTTATTCAGTGTAAATCCAAGCAAGATATGGAAACTTGCCTTTATGCGGATGGCGTTCGAGTCCTGCGTCAAAAAGAGTACGACAACATGGCTCTCTTTACTGACCAGCAAATGGAAATGGCAGAACAAAGCGAACGCTCAAAATGCAATGTTCTGGAGTATATTGAGAAGTTAATCAAAGAAAGAGAGGAAACTGCGTCAGAATCGATAGTTGTCAACTGGCGCAGATTGCACACACTGTTGTCAATGTTTGCCAAGTGTGACTACATACAGTTCTCGCAGATTGACATGAAGTATATTGAGGCATTCCGTTCCTTCTTGATAAAGGCACCGCAGGGTGGTTCTAAGAAAGGAACTATTTCAAGGAATACGGCATCGACGTACTTCTCTATCTTCAAGGCGGCACTCAAACAAGCTTTCGTGGATGGCTATCTGAATTGTGATATTGCTGCCAAGGCTAAAAATATCATGTTTCAGAGTGCTCGAAGAGAGTATCTGTCACTGGAAGAACTTAATATATTGGCAAAGACTCCGTGTGATGATATACTAAAACGGGCAGCCTTGTTCTCTGCACTGACAGGAATGCGACATAGCGATATTCAAAAGCTTAAATGGTCAGAGGTTGAAGAATACAATGGTGGGTACCGTCTCAATTTCACTCAGCAGAAGACTAAGGGCGTTGAATACATGCCTATATCGCCACAGGCATACAAGCTTTGCGGTGAGCGCAAGAAAGACGGAGAACTGTTGGTGTTTGCCGGACTGCCTGACCCTTCATGGATATCTAGGCCTTTGGAACGGTGGGTAAAAGCATCAGGGATTACCAAGCACATCACCTTTCATTGCTTGAGTCACAGTAAATTCTTTTATTCATTGAATATCAGCGAGTTAAGTACTTTAAAGAATGTAACTGCTAACGATTTAGAAACGAGCTATATTCTTTTTCTTTCCCAACTTTGCAATATACAAAGAACGCTTTGATTTCGAGTGCAAAGTTAAATCTAATTTCTGAAAAACAACATTTTATGCTGTGATTTTACAAAATATTAAGATTAGTCTTTGCAAAGGTAAAAGAGTAGTTACCAACAGTAATTTTCATGTAACGTCATTTTAAGAGTATGGCAAAAAGAACATATTCATAAACGCATATATGTATCTTGCCATATTGGGAAATCAATTGCTTAGTTCCATTTTTGCAGATTATATTTCTATTTTGTCTAAATTACGACGGAATACAGCAGATTTTCAAGGGATTTGGATGGATTATCACGATAAAATATTATTTTTGTAGCGTAAAAACGATAAAAACATGAAGTTAAATCGCATAAGAGCAGTCTTAGAGGACAAAGGGATAAGCCAAACATGGCTTGCAAAGAAGTTAGGAAGGAGTTTCAGTACGGTCAATGCTTACGTATGCAACCGTTCTCAACCCAACCTTACCACACTTCTTGAAATTGCACAGTTCTTGTCTGTGGATATGAAAGAACTTATCACGGACAAAAAGGAACGCAATGATTGAAGAGATTATGAGAGACAAAATAATATCATAACATCATTTTGTGGATAAACTAAAATATAATATTTGCAAAATAAATTGAACTTTTCTCATAAGAAAAGAAATATACTATAAGAGTTCATATCTCTCTACATGTTAAATTATTAATTGCTGATAACTATGAGACTGAAGCCAAAACTCCTCAATGCAATAATATTAGGATTGACAATGTTCCTTTCAATGCAAACAGCTTTTGCTGCTTGCAAACAGTCATTTGCCGCTCAACAAAAGAAGGTAGCGACCATTAGCAAAAAGAGAGTTGTCAAGAGCAAGAAGAGAACCTATCGCAAGGCTTCGGCGCGTAAATATTCGCATAGGGAACTGAACGCCATTATGCGGATACTTGAGCGGAAGTTCCTGTCGAAAGACAAGACCCCGGCCTTGCGAAATGTTGTTGGATTTGGAATGGGATCCAACTCCATTGATGTTGCGCTCCGTTGGAACACGAAGGAGAAGCAGCAGGAGTTTCGTAGGCAGATTTACAACTCGCCCGCCATCAGGTTTGAGGGCAAGTTGGACCCTATCATCGACAACAGGGAAGGCGTGAGCACCTACCAAGGCATCTCCCTCAAGGCGGAGAAGCCTTCCTATCCATTGGGCACCACGGAAATCAGATTCACGATTACCAACCATAGTGGCGAGGAATTTGTGTATGGCGAAGCATATAGCATCACAGCCCAAGGAGCGAATGGCAATTGGTTTGTTGTGCCCACCGATTGCTTGTTCACGGCCATCGGTCATGTTTTAAGCGATGGTCAAAGCGGCACCATCACGGCCCATCTTTTTCCCGATATTCTGCCAAACAAGCCAGGCGTCTATCGCTTCTTCTACGAAGATAACATAGATGGCAATAAGGTGCTGCTTATGGCAACCTTTGAGTTGAAGTAAATAAAAAGAATTGTTGCTTATGAAAATACTCTTCAGTTTATTGGCATTTTGTTTATTTGCCTCATGCGTCCATTCTCAAGAAGCGCTGGACACGGTAAGTGTGCATGTACAGTATCGTGCATTATATAAACACACACATGAGCAAAAGGAAGCGTACGATGATATAAATCTGTTGGATATAGGGAGACATTCATCTCGGTTTTATAGCCAACGATTTGAGCATTTTCTGCATCAGCGCGACTCTGTTAATACGGAGTAATCCAAAAATGTTAAACAAATCTTGGTGGAATAGATAATGAAATATTTTTTAATGGGATTGAAACATTTTAAGAATGTTGCAATTGCATGTGCTCCAGACAATGTCGGTTTAGCGCATGAGTTAATCGGTGCTCTAAGAGAATCAGAGGTAATGCCATAACTAAATCGCCAACTACGACAGAAGCAAAAGATGGGAAAATTCCAAAGAATCCATTTGTAATGGATGAAATAGTTATATCTGTACCCAAGTCTAAAAATGTAAATCCAAATAATGACAATAATGAGACAGATAACAAATAGTATTAAATGCTTGATTGTTTTTGGTATATGGTTACTTGGTTTTAATACATTGAGTGCTTGTAATATCAAGCTCAAAATTGTTTACACCCAAGCTGACCTAAGAACAATTTTTGATATTACTCCAGAGTTGTTTGACAAGGGATTAATCAGTCATTCGCTTGATAGTATAATCGTGGTGTCAGATATGAAATTTTCCAAATTCTTCGACACTATAAATTCTCTTAAAAAAACAAGTGAAATACATCCTTCTATAAATGTTCGAGCAAAAATTATATTCTATTTGAACGAGCAAATCTTGAATACATATTATTTAGGAATGTTTTATATATACTGTCAGAATGGAATATACGAAGTAAACGAAGAATTCAGAAATATGATTAATGCTATAATAAAAAAAAGTGGAAAGTTGCCTATGTATTGATTAAAAAACGTTATGTCCCGTTACCCATACAAGGGTAACGACCAATACCCTTATAAGGGTGTTCATCATTACCCTTATATGGGTATTAAACGGAGAGGGCAAGAAATAGGAAAAAACAACGTTAAATAATTGATAACCATAGACAATTAAAAGTATGATAGAGTTTGAAGTAAAATCAAAGACGCAGCCTATTGGCAAGCGTAAGGGGCAGACGGTGTACTTCGCCCAGCCTGTGTCACAACAACATCTGACAAACAAGATGGTAGTTGACCGTATCGTGCGCGAAACCTCCCTCTCGGCAGGTGACGTAAGCAATGCGCTCATCAGTCTTGGTGCCATCGTGCGCGATGCCTTCGAATTTGAGGAACGCAACAACATTTGGAATACACCTTATCTTTTCAATGCGAAGGAATTCGATGAGGAGACAGGATTGTATTACTATGGAGCGAGGTACTATGATCCGAGGTTGAGTCTTTGGCTTTCTATAGATCCCAAAGAGGAAAAATATTCCAATGTGCCAACGTATTGTTATGTTATTTCTAATCCGCTGAAATATACAGATCCTACAGGTATGGAAATTGATATGACAAAAGTTCGTTTGGCTGATGAACAACTTAAATTGTCAACAACTCAGTCTGTAATAAAAGATTTGGCTTCTCAAACGGGATTACAACTCAGTTTGGACAAGGATAACAAGTTGCAATATGCTAAAAATGATGAAGGAAAACCTATTGTTAATAAGATTACCAACAAAAAAGGAAAAGAAATAGATGCAGGAAGTAAAACTGTAAGGAATATCTTAATAAAAATGATTGACAACAAAACCGAGATAGAAGTATCCTATCATGCTAAACGTACTGTTACATCTGGAACTCAAATAGGTCTCAGTTTTGAGCAAATCAGTAACATGGTTAAAGGTGCTGTTGGTGTAGATGGCAATACGCTTGGTTTTGGCATGACCTTCTTACATGAACTTCATCATACAACAATAGGTGGAGACTATCATGATTCTACAGAACTTTTTGGAACTGGACCAGTTGTTGATAACATGAATATAATCCGCAATGAACTCAACAAACAAGGGTTTAATTATGGAGAAAGGTTAAATTATAAAGCGATCCATACAAAAGAAGGTAATATTATTCCTTTTAATGAATCGGCTTTAACTTCGTTGAAGTACAATAGTTCCATGGGGAAAAAGGCTCATTATATTAAAACAAAATGAGAATCATTATGAGAATATTCTTTTTGATGTGCATTTTGGGGGCTTCTTTGACGATAGCAGCTCAGAATATCATTTATGGTAATAAAAATGAGCAGAGAGCTATAAATATGGCATTTGATATTCTGCAAGTTTATTACCATTCAAAAGAACTGTGTGTTTCAGATTCGATTTATGATCTTGATTGGGATATTTTTTCAGATATGGTTGATACTCAGACCAAACAAATTCTCTGGTCTTATCGAATAGAGAAAAAATTTATTTGGAACGCTCCAACATATTCTGAAGCTTTATTATCTATATTCGGTCCTGAAACTTGTGATTCTTGTATGTATATAGCAAATTTTTCGGAGCCATATAAAGGAATGATATGACGATAGCGCTGTATCGGTACCACGCGTAGCGGTGTAATCGGTACCATACTAT
>ERZ791612.589-NODE-589-length-19691-cov-3.049654_pt1 | contig 19691 bp, 21 predicted proteins | sample MGYA00509963_ERZ791612 | MGnify/ENA primary metagenome ERZ791612 (study PRJEB30046, sample SAMN00791906) | human gut metagenome | study: EMG produced TPA metagenomics assembly of the A metagenome-wide association study of gut microbiota in type 2... | reverse complement strand
TTATTACTTAATGAACGCTGGTTATAAATTAGGTAGTGGATTCTTGGCTAAAATCCAGGAAAATGGATTGATGTCAAAACTTACTTATGCAGCAAGTGTTTTAGGATTGATGGTTGTTGGTGGTATGACTGCTGAAAACGTTTCAATCAAATTCCCATTGGCATTTGGTTCTGGTGATGAAGCAACTACTTTAAATGATGTATTCAACAATATCATGCCTGGTTTAATGCCATTATTATTCACATTATTGGTTTACTACTTATTGAAAAAGAAAAATATTAAGACAACTACATTGTTGTTATTGTGTGTCGCAATCGGATTGATTGGCTCATTCTTTGGTATTTTAGGTTGTTAATAAATTTAAATAAATGGAGGAAAAGAAAATGGAAAAATGGAAATGCACAGTCTGCGGTTACAAAAAGACTGCCGTTGATATTCCTGCAACCGGTGTTGGAATCAGTTCGGATGACGAAGCAAATAAGCCGACAAACACCGTTTCTTCCGAAATCAGTTCTGCTGACCAAACAAACAAACCGATAAATACAGCCTCACCGAAAACAGGCAATACCAATAATATGATTTTGTGGATTGTCCTGCTGGTTATCGGCGGCGGTGCATTCATTACCGCAACGGCTGTTGACAGAAAGAAAAAGTAAAACAAATAACAGAAGAGATTAAACTATAAGGCGGCTATCTAAAATGATAGTCGCCTTGTCTTTTTGCAAAATTCATTTTTAATTTGCGTTTGTTGTTACCTGAGTTGCGTTTGCCACATAGCTTTCATACTCGTCAATGCCCCAGTTTTCTTTTACTTCATCAGAGATAGGAAAGGTGCGAAACAGCATTGTACTGCGTTCACTGTCTGCCTTATCCTCATTGGTGCTGAGAGCATAGACATTGCCGTTGTACCACAGCTCATTTGTATTTTCAAAGGTTGTAAGATAGAAAATATCCTGAATTGTATCAACCTTATTAATGCCCATTCCGCTTACTGCGGCAGCCATTACGGCACTTTTCATCAGGATTGTATCGCTGTTATTTTTCTCGTTTTCAATCGAAACAAAGTTGCTCATTGTTGTTCCGAGACCGATATTCATAATATAATTTGTCTTTGTTTCAACAGAGGCTGTGAAGCTGATTTTATCGGCATCGTAGTAATAATACTGATACTCCGTTCCGTTTGCATCATTCTGAGGACTGCCGAGCATTTTCCAACCCTTTGGATTAATCATATCAAGATTACCCGCCTCTTTGAGCATTTCGTTGTAATTATATGTAAATTCTTCAAGAGTGATTGCGTAGCACATTCCGTTTACATTTTCACTTTCTTTGCGAATGTTCGGATTTTCTGTTACCTTTGCCTCATCGAGAGTAGAAAATTTATCGGGCGCATCTACTACACCCGAAACATCGGCATTCTTCTTGTCAGAACAGCCGAAAAGTGAAAGCATGAGGATTGCCGCTACAATCAGAACTAAAGATTTTTTCATCAAATCACCAGATTTTCATATGTGTCAAAAACTCCACTTAAAAAAGTGGAGTTTTCTTATTTTTATCAATTATTCTTCCGTATTTTCTTCGGTTGAATCAGAAGTTTCACCCTCGTTATTTTCGGAAACTTCTTCTGCAACCGCTTCTGACGGTTCGCCGTTTTCTGCGTTATCTTCGCTCTCGGCTGATTCGTCATCTTCACCGTCAATGTGGGGAACACGGGCGATTGTTACAACCCTGTCGTCACCGTTTACTTTCATTACGGTTACACCCTTTGAAGGACGGGCGCAAACACGAATTGATTCGGCGGCAATTCTGATAATAATACCTTCTTCCGAGATGATAATAATATCATCGTCAAGGTTAACCACCTTGATAGCGGCAACATCGCCGTATTTTTCCGTGTGGTAGTTGGTAAGACCTTTACCGCCACGGCTCTGAACACGGTAATCATCGGGACTTGAAAGTCTACCGTAGCCTGTTTCGGAAACTGTGAGAACAAGACCGCCCTCACGGACAACACTCATTCCGACTACGCAGTCGCCCTCTTTGAGAGCCATTGCCTTAACACCTCGAGCCTGTCTGCCCATTGCACGAATGTCGGTTTCGTTAAAGCGGATAGCCATACCCTTCTTGGTAGCGATAATAACCTGACTGTTACCGTCGGTCATTCTTACCCACGCAAGTTCGTCACCCTCATTAAGTTCAAGAGCGATAAGACCGCCCTTTCTTGAAGTATTATATGCATTGAGTTCAATACGCTTGATAATGCCCTGACGGGTGACCATAACAAGGTATTTTTCCTCGTCAAATTCAGGCACTCTTATCATTGAAGTTACCTTTTCGTCGGGTGAAATCGGAATCAGATTTGCAATATTCACACCCTTTGACTGACGGCTTCCCTCGGGAACTTCATAGCATTTAAGGCGATAAACCCTGCCCTTGTCGGTAAAGAACAGAACATAATCGTGTGAATTGATAACGAACATTTCAGCCGCAATATCTTCTTCACGGCGTGACATACCCGATACACCACGACCTCCTCTGCGCTGAATTTTGTAGGTATCGGCAGAAAGACGCTTTACATATCCAAACTGTGTAAGTGTAAGAACGCACTCCTCCTGCGGAATAAGATCCTCAATATCAACCTCACCGCTGACAGCACAAATTTCTGTTCTTCTCGGGTCGGCATATTTATTACGAATCTGCATAATTTCTTCTTTTACGATTTCAAGCTGTCTTGGCTCGCTTGCAAGAATTTCGAGATATTCTTCAATCTTTGCGTGGAGGGCTGCAATTTCATCCTCAATCTTAGTCTGCTCCATATTTGTGAGCTGTCCAAGACGCATTTGAACGATAGCCTGAGCCTGAACATCATCAAGGCCGAAACGCTCCATAAGACCTGCTTTTGCACTTGCAGTATCCTTGCTGTTTCTGATAATTTTGATTACCTCGTCAATGAAGTCAAGAGCAATCTTCAAGCCCTCAAGAATGTGGGCTCTGTCACGGGCTTTTTTTAGGTCAAAATCAGTACGGCGGCGAATAACCTCAGCCTGAAATTCAATATAACATTGGAGCATTTCCTTGAGTGAAAGAATTTTAGGCTCGCCGTCAACGATAGAAAGCATAATTGCACCGAAGGTTGTCTGCAACTGTGTATATGAGAACAGCTGGTTAAGAACAATCTGAGGTGAGGCATCTCTCTTGATGTCAATTTCAATGTGCATACCCTTACGGTCGGAATGATCCTCGATATTTGAAATTCCCTCAATTCTCTTATCCTTTACGAGGTCGGCAATGTTTTCAATAAGTCTTGCCTTGTTGACCTTGTACGGAAGCTCCGTAACGATAATTTTATATCTGCCGTTTTTAGCTTCGATAATTTCAGTCTTGGCTCTTACGGTGATTTTTCCTCGACCTGTTGCATAGGCGGCACGAATACCGCTTCTGCCCATGATAATACCGCCTGTCGGAAAGTCGGGTCCGGGCATACACTCCATAATCTCTGCAAGTTCGGCATCGGGATTGTCAATGAGAGTACAAACTGCATCAATTGTTTCACCGAGGTTATGCGGAGGAATTTCGGTTGCCATACCAACGGCAATACCGCTTGAACCGTTTACGAGAAGGTTTGGAAAACGGCTTGGAAGAACAGTCGGTTCTTTAAGACGGTCATCGTAGTTTGACATAAAGTCAACCGTGTTTTTCTCGATATCCGTGAGCATTTCAAGAGAAATTTTACTCATTCTTGCCTCTGTATAACGGTAAGCGGCAGGCGGATCACCGTCCACCGAACCGAAGTTACCGTGACCGTCAACAAGCATATATCTCATGGAAAAATCCTGTGCAAGACGAACCATTGCGTCATAAACCGAGGCGTCACCGTGAGGGTGATACGAACCAAGCACCTGACCTACCGTGTCGGCACACTTGTGGTACGGCTTTGACGGATCAAGACCGATTTGATTCATTGTATAGAGTATTCTTCTGTGAACAGGTTTCAAACCGTCTCTGACATCGGGCAACGCACGGGAAACAATAACGCTCATGGAGTAGTCCAAAAAGCTTTTTCTCATTTCATTTTGCAGATCGACATCAATAATTCTCGAATTCTTGTTCTGATTCTGTTCGTTATCCATATTCTTTCCTCGCTTTTCAAGCTCTTGTTACTGTCTGTTCAATAATTTGTAATAATGTTATTTTGCGTTTTTTGGGTGGTTTAGTGTGTGATTTTGTTTCAGTAGGGGCGTTCATTGGACGCCCGCCTTGATGAAACGATTTGTTTTACACATATTTTTTGATGTGATGAAAAGTGTGTATGAATTTTGTAGCGGCAAACCGTGTTCGCCATTCATTTTGCTTGAAAAAGCAAAATGATTAAACAACATTTTTTATTTAACATCATTACCGATTTAAACAAATCATTTGTATCGCCAAGTAGGTTTTGCAATTGTTTTGATTTTGTGCCTTTATTTAATTCGTGTTTACACACGAATTGATTGGCGATCACTGATCGCCGCTACAGTATGGCAATACATTTTCGGCATATTTTGTACTGTTACTTGCGGGCGGCCAATGACCTCCCGTCTGAAATATAGTCGCAATGCGTTGCACATAAATGTGCCGCCTTTTGCTCGTTATTTCAGACAGCGCTTTGCTCCCTTTTTCCGCCACCGGCGGCGGTCGCAAGGCTACCCCTACTAACCCGTTAAAACAAATTTCACTGATAAATAAATTTAAAAAATTTAATATCAAAAGTGTTTTACTGCGGCTGAAATATCTTCGTAGAGTTTCGGAAAGCGTTTTTTGATGCTTGTGGGACGGAATGTTTTGGAATCTACAAAACCGTGTTCGGTTGTACCGTAGCCAAGTTCAGTTTCCGAACCGTCCTTTTCAATACGCTTTACCGTGTATGTAAAAATAATTCTTGCGGCTGTGATAGTCTGCACCCAAGTGCGGATAATCAGCTCGTCCTCATAAAGAGCAGGGATTCCGAAATGACAACTCAGGTTCAAAAGGGGAGTCATTACACCTGCATTTTCCATGTCTGTGTAGCTGATTCCGAACATTTTGATATAGTCATTTCTTGCTATTTCGTACCAAATCGGATAATTTGAGTGGTGTACAATTCCCATTCTATCCGTTTCTGCGTAACGAACTGTAACTTTTGTTCTTGCGTGCATAAAATCACCCCGTTTTTAAAATTTTGGTTTATCGTAATATATCAAACATCGAGATTCTGTACATACTTTGCATTTTTCTCAATGAAATCTCTTCTCGGCTCAACCTTATCACCCATAAGAATTGTGAAGGTTTCGTCTGCCTGTTCTGCATCGCTGAGATCAACACGGAGCATAAGTCTTGTTTCGGGATTCATTGTTGTTTCCCAAAGCTGCTCGGAGTCCATCTCACCAAGACCTTTGTATCGCTGAACTTCGGTTTTACCCTCAATTTGAGCCAGAATTTGGTCACGCTCAAGGTCTGAATACGCATATTTATGCTCTTTACCCTTTGAAATCCTAAAGAGAGGCGGCTGAGCAATGTAAACATGGCCCTCTTCGATAAGTGGACGCATATATCTGAAAAAGAAAGTTAAAAGAAGGGTTCTGATGTGCGAACCGTCAACATCGGCATCCGCCATAATGATAACCTTGTCGTATCTGAGCTTTGCAATATCAAATTCATCACCTATGCCTGTGCCGAGTGCAGTGATAACGGGCATAAGCTTGTCATTTCCGTAAACTCTGTCAATTCTTGCTTTTTCAACATTGAGCATTTTACCCCAAAGAGGGAGGATAGCCTGAATTCTTCTGTCACGGCCGCCCTTTGCTGAACCGCCCGCAGAATCACCCTCGACTATGAAAATTTCTGTTTCGCTGCTGTCTTTTGACTGGCAGTCGGCAAGCTTACCCGGAAGCTGTGCGGAGTCAAGCGGAGATTTTCTTCTTGCATTTTCCCTTGCTTTTCTTGCAGCCTCTCTTGCTCTTGACGACGCAAGCGCCTTTTCAAAAATTACCTTTGCAACAGCAGGATTTTCTTCGAGATAAACAGAAAGCTTATCCCTCATAAGGCGGTCAACCATTGCTCTTACCTCAGTATTACCGAGTTTTGCCTTGGTCTGTCCTTCAAACTGAGCCTCTTTGAGCTTTACACTGACAATTGCGGTAAGTCCTTCACGGACATCTTCACCGCTGAGGTTCTTATCATTGTCCTTCAATTTTCCGAACTTTCTTGCATAGTCATTCATAACATAGGTGAGTGCTCTTTTGAAGCCTTCTTCATGAGTACCGCCGTCGGTTGTATGAATGTTGTTTGCAAAAGTGAGCAAATTTTCGTTGTAGCTTTCGTTGTACTGAAGTGCAATTTCAACCGCAATCGTGTCATCTGCGTTTCTTGACGCAAAGTAAATTACATCGGGATGAATAACTTCAAGAGAACGCTTTTTGTGAATATACTCAACAAAGCTCTTGATACCGCCCTCATAGACAAAGTTATTCTGAATAATATTTTCAAGGTCACGCTCGTCACGAAGCTCAATGTGAACACCTGCATTGAGAAATGCCTGTTCACGAAGTCTTCTTTCCAAAACGCTGTAATCGTAAACCGTAGTTTCTTTAAAAATTTCAGGGTCGGCTTTAAAGCGTACTTCCGTACCCTTAACATCAGACTTGCCGATTTTTTGAAGGTCGGTTACAATTTTTCCTCTTTCATAACGCTGGAAGTAAACATCCTCGCCGTCACAAACCTTGACTTCGAGCCACTCGGAAAGTGCGTTTACAACAGACGCACCTACGCCGTGCAAACCGCCCGAAACCTTGTAACCGCCTCCGCCGAATTTTCCGCCGGCGTGGAGAACGGTGAATACAACCGTTACGGCAGGGAGTCCTGTTTTGCTGTTCACGCCGACAGGAATACCACGGCCGTTATCGGTTACTCTGATTATATCGCCCTTTTCGATGACAACATCAATTTTTGTACAATAACCTGCAAGTGCTTCGTCAATTGAGTTATCTACGATTTCGTAAACAAGGTGGTGAAGTCCTCTCGGTCCTGTTGAACCGATGTACATACCGGGGCGCTTTCTTACAGCCTCAAGTCCTTCAAGAACCTGAATTTCATCTGCACCGTATTCCTGTTCAACCTTTGAAAGCTCCATACCCTCGGATTCGCCGTCAAATTCAACCAATTTTTCAGCCTCAATCTCTTTTTCGTAGGCTTCATCAATGGCTTCCTCATTTATATTTTCGTTGGTTTCATCAATATTTTCATTCATATTTTCGTTGTTTTCAAGATTATCCAAAACACTTACCTCCGTTTATTCGATGAACGAACAGCGTTTTTGTTCGTTTGTTTTTTCTGCTGCTTTTTTGATATTTGAATATTTTCGCTTTTTTGAGCGTCTGCTCCGAATTTTCTGAATTTTGTAAAAAACGGCACAAAAAGCAGAAAAAACAGTATAAGTACGATATTTGTAATCATCAACGCTATCACATTTGTGCCTGAAAAAGCCGTCATTTCAAAGATATTGACGAAAATTCCTATCACAACTGCAATCAAAAATAAAATCCAAAGTCCCGAAAATGAGGTTTTGAACTGCTTTTTGCAGTGATAGCAGGTGTGAATTTTTGTATTTAAGCTCTTTCTTACATCACCGTAACGATAAATTGCGTGACAATGCGGGCATACGGGCAGTCTGAACACAATATCACCCGTTAAAACTTTCTGTTCACGGAATAACGGTTGCCGTCATCCGTTTTTTTATTTTCCGAAGCTTCCTCGGAATTTATGTAGTGTCTGCTTCTGTTCACCGTATGGTGCTGGGGCATTTCGGAGTGAATCTTTTTGAGTGTTGCTCCGCTTGACGCATGATTCTCGCTTGTATTATTAATCACGGAAACATATTCCTGCTTTTCAAAAGACGATGAATCGGAAGAAATCTCATTTGAATCAAGTCTTTGTCTTGCGGCATTTCTTTCGGCTCTGATTTTGTTAAATACATCCGTGTTAATTTCAAAATTATCATCGGTATCATTCTGCTGAGGAGTGATACTCGGAAAAGTATAGTTTTCATCCTCGTCAAGTTCCGAGGTAAGAAGATTGTCGGAATAAGCGATGCCTGCTTTTTTTGCCTCCATAGACTTACGGTATTTCTTGTACGGCTCATAGTGAACGAAGTTCGGTGAAGCTGCCGTAAAAATTATGAGCGGAATCGCAACGAGTAAAATTCCGAGAGGATTGCTCACAAGGCCTGCAAGAATCCAACCTGCCATTATTGCAAGAGAAATTACCACAGCAACAATAAAAAACAAAATTACCTTCTTATCAACTGCAACCTTGCTCTCTTTCCCGCACTTTTGGCAGATATATTCTGCTTTTCTTCTGCTTGCAAACGATGAGGCATATGAAATTCTTCTTCCGCAATAGGGGCATTTTCTCATTTTCATACACAGAACTCCTTTTTATATCCGTATCAACGGTACATAAGCTCCTTATAGGGAGATTGACTTCTTTTTATGAGTGTTTTTGATGAAAGCTGGCTGATATAAACGGTAATTTTGCCGTTCTTTTCACAGACAACAAAGGATTTCGGCAATTCAAACGAAACATTTACAACTCTGCCTCTTTTTTCGGCGGCAGTAAGATAATCCCTTGTCTTTTTTGACACTGTACACTCGTCCATATCAAAAATTCCGATAACCGTCTCGGTTGTGATAACGGTGTCCTGTCCGAGATGAAGATACATCAGCTCACCTCTCCGTTGTTCAGCAGAAAGATTTTTCCGTCTTTAAGCTGTTCTTTATTTGACTTTTCACAGCAGGTAATAAACACCTGACATCCGTGAAGTTCGTTGAGTAAAAAATCCTGTCTTTTTGCATCAAGCTCAGAAAGCACATCATCAAGCAGAATAACGGGTTCTTCGCCCATTCTTTCACGCAATACAGACGCCTCGGCAAGCTTCAGCGACAGAACCGCACTTCGCTGTTGTCCCTGAGATGCAAAAGCTCTGGCATTTTTACCGTTTATTATTATTTCAATATCATCACGATGAGGACCGTAATTTGTAAAACCAGTCCTTATATCGTCACTCTTGTGTTTTTCAAGCTTACACTTGAGTTTTTCATAAATTTCACCGACCGTATCATTCTCGGAGGCTTCGTATCCCGACATATAACGGATTTTCAGCTCTTCTTTGCCTTTTGAAATTCCGTTATGATATTCAACGGCACGGTCGGAAAGCATTTTTACATAGTCGATTCTGTTTTTTACAAGCACTGCGCCGCTTTTCAAAAGCGGTTCATCCCATACGGGAAGTGTGTCCGCAAGTGACGGCCGCCTGTAAATGTCTTTCAAAAGGGAATTTCTTTGATTGAGAATCCTGTTGTATTTTGAGAGAACAACCGCATTTTTGAGCTTTTCACGACAGATTGCACTGTCAATAAATTTTCTCCGCTCACCCGGACCTCTTTTTATAAGGCTGAGGTGTTCGGGAGAAAATACAACGGCGCAAAACCGTTCAATCAGTGCGGCGGCTGAATTTTTCTGCACACCGTTGATTTCAACGGACTTTTTTCCGCCCCTGAAAAGAATTTTTGCTGTTTGCTCACGCTCCTGACCGAGAAAACGCATCTCAATCCTCGCAAAACTCTCATCCCAATTGATAATTTCGCTGTCCTTTGAACCTCTGAAGCTGTGACCTCCGCAAAAAAACCACAGTGCCTCAAGCAAATTTGTCTTTCCCTGAGCATTGTCACCGTAAATTATATTTACTCCGTCACAAGGAGTGATTATATTGTCCTTTAAATTTCTGTAATTTTCAAATTTAAGAGCAATTACCTTCACTTACTTCATCAATCCCAAAGTTATTCAACGATTATTTCAAGACCGTCAAACACAGCCGTGTCGCCGACACGCATTTTTTTGCCTCTCATTGTGCAGATCTCACCGTTTACGGTAACATCTCCGTTCTGAATTACAACTTTTGCCTGTCCGCCGGTTTCTACCGCACCGCCGAGTTTAAGTAAATCCTGCAATTTTATGTATTCGCTGTCAATTTTAATTTTCTCAGTTTTCATTTGCCAACCTCATCGGAACAACTATGCTCAGATAGCTGTCACCCTTAACGGGTTTTACAATCATAGCCGTAAGTGAACCGTTGAGAATAAGCTTAATCTCATCGGTATCGGCATTTTTCAAAGCGTCAAGAAGGTATCTGTTGTTAAAGCCGATTTCAACCGACTCTCCGATGATAGGAACAGAGATTACATCATTGGCTCTGCCTACTGCGGATGTGCATGAAAGTTTAATTTCATCATCCGAAAAAATGCATCTTACCGGGCTTTGGATTCTATCGTTGTTCAAAAGCGACATTCTTTCAACTGCATCAATAATTGTTCTTGTATTGATAACTACCTCAGTTTTTGTCTCTTTCGGAATTGCAGACTTGTATTCTATGAATGTGCCCTCGATAAGACGGGAGATAATTCTGTAATTTTTGATTTTGAATGTGATATGTCGCTGACCAATGATAATCTCCGTATTTTCTTCGTCATCGGTGAGGAGTTTAAGCACTTCATGCTGAGTTTTTCCCGGAACAACAAAACGGTTTTTGCTTTCGCTGTCTACATTTTCACTGCGAATTGCCATTCTGTAACCGTCAATGGCAATAATTTTGAATACACCGTCCTCAATTTCGTAAAGTGAACCTGTGTAAATAGGTTTTGCCGTGTTTTCGCTTACTGCGTAGACTGTCTGTCTGATCATATCACGCAGAATTTTTGCGTTGAGAGTAATTCTGTCAGTCTGTTCAAATGACGGAAGGTCGGGATATTCAACAGATGACATACCGACAATCTGATAATTAACCTTTCCGCAGGCAATGTATGTAACCATACGCTCATCGGTTTCGATAAAGACAATCTCTTCGGGAAGTCGGCGTACAATATCAAGAAACAGCTTTGCGCTTACGACAATTTCGCCTTCTTCTTTGATTGTTGCCTCAATATCGGTTGTTATACCGATTTCGAGGTTATAACCTGAAATATTCAGTGTGTTACCGTATGCTTTTATAAGAACGCCTTCAAGTGCAGGAATTGATGCCTTTGTTGACACAGCTCTTGACACATTGGATATGGCTGTTGCCAAATCGGAGCGCAAACATGAAATTTTCATCGGGTGCATTCTCTCCTGTCTTTTTATTAATATTTTTATTGTAGTAGTAGTAGTAGGGGATGTCAAAATGTCAAAAAGCGGTGAGATTCCGCATTGACACTGAAAAAAAGCATAAACAAAAGATTTTTTCGATTTGTTTGCTTTTGTTGACAAAAATATTTTTTAGTAATTTTTTCAACATCGGGTTGAAGAATGTTTATGGAATGTTGAAAAATATGTTAAATAATTCAGCCTATCTGTCACGGATATTTTTGATGGTATCGTCAATGATTTCTTTGACCTTTCTGTCCTTTTCCATCATCTTCTGAACCTTCTGAATTGTGTATATAATGGTAGAGTAATGACGGTTGCCAAATTCTTCACCGATTGCAACCATTGAAAGCGTTGTAAGCTCTCGTGTAACATATATTGCAATATGTCTTGCGTTGCTGATATTGGCACTGCGGTTTTTCTGTGAACGAATTTCGTCTGCCGAAACGCCGTAGGTTCTTGCAACCTCGTCAATAATGCGTTCAACGGTAACCTCGGGCGGAGCGTCATTGTTGAGAATGTCGGAAATGATGCCCTGAACCGAATTAATTGTCGGTTTTTCACCGTCAAGGTAGTATTTGGCTTTGATTTTTTTAACTGTTCCCTCAAGCTGACGAATATTTGCCTTGATTTTAGATGCAACATACTCGCAGACTTCGTCCGAAATTTCAACTCCGTCAAGCTCTGCCTTTCTTTTTATAATGGCAATTCTTGTTTCAAGATCCGGAGGCTGGATATCTGCAATAAGATCCTGCTCAAATCTTGAACGCAAACGATCCTCAAGAGTTTTGATTTCCTTAGGAGGACGGTCCGATGTGAGAACAATCTGTTTTCTTGCGTCATAAAGTGCGTTAAAGGTATGGAAAAATTCTTCCTGCGTACTTTCTTTACCGCCGATAAACTGAACATCGTCCACGAGCAGAATATCCGCCTGTCTGTATTTTTGTCTGAATTCATTCATCTTGGCAAGACGGAGCGACTCAACAAGCTCAACGGTAAAATCGTCGCCTTTTATGTAACAGATAACCTTTGACGGATCGTTTTTCTTGATTTCATTGCCGATTGCATACAAAAGGTGAGTCTTGCCTAGTCCCGAGTTTCCGTAAAGAAAGAGGGGGTTGTAGGCATGTGACGGATTTGTTGCAACTGCAAGACAGGCTGCATGAGCAAACTTATTTGACGAGCCGACAATAAATGTGTCAAAGGTGTATTCGTAAGAACTGCTGTCGGGGCTTTGCAAAAGAGGAGCGGTTGCCGCCGATGTTGTGATTGATGCCGCCGCAGACGGCTTTGATTTTTTCGGCGCATTTGCCGGTGTGCGGAACTCAATATTGAACTTTGTTCCGAAAATCTCTTCAAATCCCTCGTTGAGAAGCGACATATAGCATCTCCTCAATGTTTGGGCGTGAAAGTCATTTGGCACAAGCAGATAAGCGGTTCCGTTGTCAAAGTCAAGGTCAACGGGCTGAATTCTGCTGATCCATGTATTGTAGGCGATGTCGGTAATTTTAGATTTACAGTAATCGCTTATAACTTTCCATGCGTCTTCAAAGGAGTCCATTAATTTAATCTTTCCCTTCCACGGTGCAACACACTGCACCCATTTTCCATAATTATCCCATTTTGATAAAATACCATTCTGCTTTATTATAACGCAACAAATTTAAAATTGCAATTACAAAAAGCCATTTGTAATTTATTGTAATTTATACTTTATTATTATTAAAGTGCGCAAACAGGGTGCAAATTTTACAATAATTCGGATATATAGTGTGTGTTAAATTCTGTGTTGCAATATATTGTATTTACCGATAAAGAAAAATAATTTGCTGCTGTTTTTCAAAATCAAAAGAAAATTTTAAATTTCATTTTAGAAAATAAAAAAATAAAAATTTTTGTTGACTACGGGCTGAAATTAAGATATAATGCTATATTGCAAGGTTATATTTTGAAGGGAGGGTTTTCATTATGTTGAGAACTTATCAGCCTAAGAAGCTCCACAGAAAAAAGGAGCACGGCTTCAGAAAGAGAATGTCTACATCTAACGGCAAGAAAGTTTTAGCCAGAAGAAGAGCTAAAGGTAGAAAAAGGTTGTCTTATTAAAGAGAAGACCACTTTTAACCGGTGGTCTTTCTTTTTTAATGCACCTGTTTGCAAGGTGGTAAATTTATGAGTGAATATATCACTTTGAAGGATAACAGGGATTTTTCCGGACTTTACAGACGGGGAAAATCCTTTGTTGGTCCTGTTTTGGTAACTTATGTGTTAAAGAATAAATCCGATAACCTGCGTTTTGGAATAACCACCGGCAAAAAAATCGGAAAAGCCGTAAGGCGCACAAGGTCAAGGAGGGTAATAAGAGAGGCTTATTACAAACTTTATCCCGATATAAAAAAAGGATATGACTTTGTTTTTGTTGCCAGAGGTAAAACACCCTATGTTAAAAGCACTGTTGTTTACAAGGAAATGAAAAAACAGCTTTCGCTTGCAGGTGTTCTTAAAGAGGGATAGTTTTATGAAACGAATTCTTCTGGCAATTATCAGGTTTTACCGGACCTCAGTTTCTCCGTTGACGGCAAGTCATTGTAAATACATTCCGACTTGTTCGCAATACGGTATTGAGGCAATTGAAAGGTTTGGTGCACTCAAGGGCACAGCGCTTACCGTTTGGCGTATTCTGCGCTGCAATCCGTTTTCAAAGGGCGGGTATGATCCCGTTCCGGAAAAAAAAGCCAAAGAGTAAGAAATTAAAGTGAGGTAACCGTATGCAGATCTTTGGTTTTCTTGGAAGCTTGCTCGGCTATGTGCTGTGGGGAGCTTTCTATCTTCTTAAAGATTTCGGACTGTCAATTATCGTCTTTACAATTATTGTAAGACTTTGTATGTTTCCTTTTACAATCAAACAGCAAAAATCAATGGCAGGTACCGCAAGACTTTCCAAAAAACAAAAGGAAATTCAGGAAAAATATAAAAATAACAGACAAAAGGCACAGGAAGAAATATATAAGCTCTATGAAAAAGAGGGCGTAAAGCCGACAGGCGGCTGTCTTACGATGATTGTTCCGTTCCTTGTTCTTTTCGGAGTATTCTACGCTGTTGCATATCCGCTTACAAACACACTTCATATCGACAGCGCAAAGGTAACCGAAGCTCTTAACTATGTAAATACAATTCCCGGATATACTGCGGCGTCGGGCGCAACCAATGCCACATATCAGGAAATTTATTTTTTGAAGGATTTCAGCTGTTTCCAAAATATTGACGCTATTCAGCAGATTTTTTCTGCCGACCAGCTCAATACAATCACTATGTTTGAAAAGGGATTTAATACATTCGGTATGAACCTTTTCGCAATTCCGCAGGACTACGGTTTTTGGAGTCCGATGATTCTTTTCCCTGTAATATGTTTTGCATCAAACGTACTTACACAGTTTATCACAATGAGAATCAACGGAAAGAACAATCCTATGCAGCAACAGCAGGGCTGTATGAAGGTTATGATGTATGCAATGCCGCTTTTCTCGGCATATATCGCCTACATTGTTCCGTCAGCCGTTGCATTTTACTGGATTGTATCTTCTCTCGTAAGCCTTGTTCAGTCGGTTATCGTGGGCAAGCTTTTCAGCCCTCAGAGAATGACAGCAACATCCGAAGCAAGACACGCCGCTCTTATGTTTGAGCAGGAGGCTCTTGTTCAGTATAACTATGTTCCGCACGGTCTTTCAGAGAGTGCAGAAGAAAATACAAATTCCAAAAAGAAGAAAAAGAAGTAGAAGTTTGAAATCAGGTGATATTGTGATTAAAGAAGCTATCGGCATTGGCGATAACGAAGTTGACGCATTAAACGATGCAAAAAAGCAGCTTGGTCTTGACGAAAATGCAGAGGTTGATTTTGAGGTTATCCAGAGAGCCGAAAAGAAAAAATTCGGTCTTTTCGGAGGTCAGCCTGCAAAGGTTAGGGTTACTCTCAAAGAAACTCCTGCAGAAAAAGCTGAACAGTTTTTGAGAGATGTTCTCAACAACATGAAGCTTGAAAGCGTTGTGATAGAGAAGAAAGAAATTGAAGGCGGTATCGAGTTCAATCTTTCGGGTGAGGATGTCGGTTTTGTAATCGGCAGAAGAGGTGAAACACTTGACTCACTTCAGTACCTTACAAGCCTTGTTGCCAACCACTCTGACAACAGCTATTTTAAGGTAACTATTGATACGGGAAACTACAGAGAAAAGAGAGAAAAGACTCTTGAAATTCTCGGTAGAAAGCTTGCTTTCAAAGCTGTTAAAACAGGCAGAAAGACAAATCTTGAGCCAATGAATCCTTATGAGAGAAGAATTATTCACACTTCTGTTCAGAAGGTAAACGGTGCTATTTCATGGAGCGAAGGCGAAAACGCAAACCGCCATGTTGTTATCGGTCCTGATCCAAAGGCAAAGCCCGTTCGCAGAAACGGCGGTTATAACAACAGAGGCAGAGGCGGCAGACGCCCATACAGCGCAAACCGTTCCGAGCATAACACTCCCGCAAATACTGACAGAAAGCCCCTTAACGAGGGCGGTGCAACAGGTCTTTACGGAAGAATAGACAAATAATTACAGGGCGGTTTTTAACCGCCCTTTTTTCTTGGTGATTTTATGAATTACGATACAGTTGCCGCAATAAGTACCGCTCAGGGCGAGGGCGGTATCGGCGTTATTAGAATTTCGGGTGACGATGCACTTCGGATTGCCGACAAAATTTTCTACTCCGTTTCGGGTAAAAAAGTTACTGAGATGAAAGGCTATACGGCATCGTTCGGAAAAATTTCAGAAAACGGTGAAGATATTGACGAGGCGGTTGCACTTGTTTTTAAGGCGCCTCACAGCTATACCGGTGAAGATGTTGTTGAACTTTCATGCCACGGCGGACTTTATATTACAAAAAGAGTTCTGCGTGCTGTTCTCAATGCCGGCGCCGTTCCGGCTCGGGCAGGCGAATTTACAAAGCGAGCATTCCTAAACGGCAAAATTGACCTCACCGAAGCAGAGGCTGTAATTGATATTATAAGCGCTAAAAGCAGGGGTGCGGCAAGGTCTGCTCTTTGTGTAAAAGAGGGTGCTTTGCGTAAGAAAATTGACGGTGTAAAAAATGACCTCCTCTCAATGGCGGCTCACCTTTCTGCGTGGGCAGATTATCCCGAGGAGGATATTGCCGAGGTTACGGCTGATTCCGTAATTGAAACCTGTGACAATGCAATCAAGTGTTTTAAGTCCTTACTTGACAGCTATGACTGCGGTCAGGCGGTAAAAAAAGGCATTGATACCGTAATTGCCGGCAGACCGAATGTAGGAAAAAGCACGCTTATGAATTTGCTTTCGGGATATGAAAAGAGTATTGTAACCGATATTCCCGGAACTACGAGAGATATTGTTGAAGATACGGTAACTGTGGGCGATGTTGTTCTGAATCTCAGCGATACGGCAGGACTTCGTGATACTGAGGATACGGTTGAGAAAATCGGTGTTGACAGAGCGAGAAAAAGACTTGAGCAATGCGGTCTTTTGCTTGCTGTTTTTGATAACAGCAGAGAGCTTGACGAGGACGATTATGCACTCATTGAGTCCGCAAAGCTTGTGCCTTCAATTGCCGTGATTAATAAGACTGATCTTGATAATAAGCTCGATATAGAATATATCAGTAAAAATATAAAATATATAGTATATATATCCGCAATCAGCGGTGACGGCAGAGATGAATTAACAAAGGCTGTTGAAAAAATTGCAGGAACTCAAAACTTTAATCCGAGTGAAGGCGTTCTCTCAAATGAAAGACAGCGAATTGCCGTTAAAAATGCACTTGATTCGGTTGTTGAGGCAATGAACGCACTTAAATGCGGTATGACATTTGACGCAGTAACAGTTTCAATAGAGGATGCAATTTCACACTTACTTGAATTAACGGGTGAGAGAACAAGTGATGAGGTTGTGGATAGGGTGTTTCATAACTTCTGCGTAGGAAAATAGGTGATATTATGAATTATTTTGCGGGTGAATATGATGTTGCAGTAGTCGGTGCAGGTCACGCCGGAATCGAGGCGGCTCTTGCGGCGGCAAGGCTTGGCTGTAAAACTGCAATATTTACCATAAATATGGATGCGGTCGGAAACTGTCCCTGCAATCCGTCAATCGGAGGAACGGCAAAAGGACATGGTCCACGTCGCGCCCTTTATTGACAGCGATATGATACGCCAGCAACTGCAACGGCACCGATACCACGATCGGCATCAGGCACTCCGCCACGACGGGCACTTCGATAAAGTAGTCGGAGCTCTTGCGTACCTGCTCGTCGCCCTTGGCGATCACGGTGATAACCTTGCCGCCCCGGGCCTTGATCTCCTCGATGTTGCTGGCGGTCTTTTCGTAGGTGTGATCCGGCGTCGCGATGGCGATGGTCGGCATCTCGGCGTCGATCAGGGCGATCGGACCGTGTTTCATTTCGGCGGCAGGGTAGCCCTCTGCGTGGATGTAGGAGATCTCCTTGAGTTTGAGCGCACCTTCCAGCGCCGTGGGGTAGTTGTACCCGCGTCCCAGGTAGATGAAGTTGTGCGCGTAGGTGAAGATTTTCGAGAAGTCGGCGATCCGGTCGTTCAGGCGGAGCACCTCTTCCAACACGGCGGGCAGATCGAGCAGATGCTTGGCGATCTTGCGCGAGCACTCCTGGTCGATCGTACCCTTGACACGGGCGATCATCAGCGCCAGCATCGTAAGTACCGTTACCTGTCCCGTGAAGGCTTTGGTCGAAGCCACGCCGATTTCGGGACCTACGTGGATGTAAGAGCCTGAATCCGTCGCCCGGGCGATCGATGAACCGATGACGTTGCAGATACCGTATATGAATGCGCCGCTGTTGCGGGCCAATTCGACAGCGGCCAGTGTGTCGGCGGTTTCGCCGGACTGCGACAGGGTAATTACGATGTCGTTGGGGCGTATGACCGGATTGCGGTAGCGGAACTCCGAGGCGTATTCCACTTCGACGGGAATGCGGCATAACTCTTCGATCAGGTGCTTCCCGATCAGGCCTGCGTGCCACGACGTGCCGCACGCGACGATGATGATGCGTCCGGCCTTGAGAAACTTGTCTTGGTGGTCGCGTACGCCGGAAAGGATAACGTCGGTGCCTTCGGGGTTGATCCGGCCGCGGATACAGTCGATGATCGTGCGGGGCTGTTCGTAAATCTCTTTGAGCATGAAGTGCGGGAAACCTCCTTTTTCGAGTTGGCTGATATTCATCTCCAGCATCTTGATGTGCAGGGGCTTCACCACGTTATCGAGCGATACGACCTGGAGCGGTTCGTTTCGCCGGATGACGGCCACCTCTTCGTCATTGAGATACACTACCTCTTTGGTATGTTCGATAATCGGCGTGGCGTCCGAAGCGAGAAAACGCTCGTTGCCCCGGATGCCGATCACCAGCGGGCTGCTTTTGCGCGCTGCCACGATCAGGTCTGGATTCTCTTTCTCTATAACTGCGATCGCATAGGCGCCGACCACTTCGTGCAAGGCCAGTTGCACCGCCGTGCAGAGATCGCAATGGTTAGTCTGCTTGATGTACTCGATCAGTTGTACCAGTACTTCTGTATCGGTGTCGCTCTGGAAGGTGTAGTCGTGGTTGCGCAACATTTCGCGCAGTACGTTGTAGTTCTCGATAATGCCGTTGTGGATAATAGCGAGGGTTTTCGATTGCGAATAGTGCGGGTGCGCATTTGCGTCGTTTGGTTCGCCATGCGTGGCCCAGCGGGTGTGCGCGATCCCGATGGTGCCCGAAACGTCTTGGCCTTGGGTGGCGCGCTCCAGGTCGGCGACTTTGCCTTTGGATTTGAATACATCCAGCGTTCCGTTTTCGTGTACCAGCGCGACGCCCGCACTGTCATATCCCCGGTATTCCAATCGGCGCAGACCTTGGATCAGCATCGGATAGGCCGGCCGGTCACCGAGGTAACCTACAATTCCGCACATGCTCTGAATTTTTTAGTTTTACTCCTGACAAAAATAACGTTTTTCATAGGAATATCGTACCTTTACAGGATCAATAAACCTGATGAGTTATGAACAAAGATAAGCGTTTGGAGGCATTCGGGCGCCTGCTTGACGTGATGGACGAGTTGCGGGTGAAGTGCCCGTGGGACCGGGTACAGACCTTTGAATCGCTGCGTAGCAGCACTATAGAAGAGACCTATGAATTGGTCGATGCGTTGCTCGATCACGATATGAAGAATGTCAAGAAAGAGCTGGGCGACCTGTTGCTGCATGTGATATTTTATTCCAAAATAGCTTCTGAAGAGGGGGCGTTCGATATCGCGGATGTGGCCGATACGGAGTGTGACAAGCTGATTTTCCGTCATCCCCATGTTTTCGGTGCCGTGCATGCCGATACGCCCGACGAAGTAAAACAAAACTGGGAAGACCTCAAGCTGAAGGAGAAGGAAAAAGAACACGAGAAGAAACGCGTGCTTTCGGGGGTGCCCCGG
>ERZ791612.584-NODE-584-length-19789-cov-55.007753_pt1 | contig 19789 bp, 9 predicted proteins | sample MGYA00509963_ERZ791612 | MGnify/ENA primary metagenome ERZ791612 (study PRJEB30046, sample SAMN00791906) | human gut metagenome | study: EMG produced TPA metagenomics assembly of the A metagenome-wide association study of gut microbiota in type 2... | reverse complement strand
TGAAAAAGCAGCTTCATGGGGAGCTGCTTTTTTCTTCACTATAAAAAGGACAGCATGAAAACATGGACATAGGCAGCCCATCTGAATGAAGCAGCCCCCAGAAAAGAGACTTTGGTACTTCGCAATTTACCACTGGAGACGGGAAGGTAAATCCCGTAACGTCCTTGTGTCCCCTTGAGGTGGCAAGGGAACTTGATTCGTGGGCCGCTTCTCTCTCCTATGAATCCAGTTCCTTTGCCACCCTCTATGCAGGGGCATAATAGAATCAATGATGAGAAGGCTGCTCTTCAGAGCTTTATTGTCCCATCGCTCAGCGGTGGCAAGGGAACTTGATTCGCAGGGAGTCGTAGACGACTGAGAATCAAGTGACACGCTTCCCAGCGGGGCGGGAAGGTGGTGCCGTAAGGCACCAAAGGGGGGGGGAAAAGCCACCGGAGGTGGCTGATCGACGAATGCTTTTCATGCCCTATGACACAGAAAAGCAAATCCCGTAACGCTGACTTTAAAAATTGCGGCGTCAGCCGCCACCACCACCCTCTGAACCTTTTGAACCCTTTGAACCTTCTGAACCCTCACGCCTGCAGGGCGTGTCCAATGACATACAAATCCATGACTGATACATCTTCCCTGTCCATCTGACTATATGACCAGAGAGGCGAAAAGGCCTGGCGAAAGGGCTTTCCAATTCCCGCGGTGCACAATCCATGGAAGCGGGGAGGAAAGACTGAGAACCTTCATGAATTTTTCCTCTCCGGCGCGCCGAAAACTCCATAAAAACTCCTGAGGCATGACCTGCTAGACATCCTGGTGGCAATATAGCGCATCTTTTCTTCCTTGACGACACAGACATTCCGCTTAGGCGGCTATCCCTGGCCGATTCATCGAAGCAGATGCCTTGACGCCCTACCGTGCATAAGTATGGGACCAATCAGGAGTTTTTACAATGAAAAAAAGCAGTCCATGAAGGGCTGCTTTTTTCATGCTGTCAAAAGGCAGCACAAAAACACGGATGGTATCCGAGCCAGTCAGTATGGCGGGCCTCTAGGGAAGCGCTAATTAAATCATTGTCTGCTTTTATTCGTGAATTTTTATGCAATGCAAGGAATGGAATGACGCAAATAGCGAGCTATTTAAGGAATCCCATGACGCAGCAGTGCAGAAAAATTCTTATAAAGGCAGACTCTGTGAATTAATTAGTGCTTCCCTGAAATCAGGCGGCAGCGCTAAACCGTAGGAAAATCCTGCGTCAACCCTGCTCTTGTCGTCCGGGAATGCGGGCTCATGCTGCAATGGATGGTATCCGTGCTTTTGCGATGGGTTATCATATTTTTTACGAATCTGCAGAATCCGTTTCGCTTCCCCGGCGCCGGGGAGCGGGAGGAGAAAATCAGGAGCCTGTATACAGGGATTCTTGATTCCTTTCTGTCAAAGCTGCATTCCGGCCGGAATGATCGCGATATACATGACAGATGGGACAGAGAATCCTTCCATGGAGTTTCCGGATTTCCTTCTCCATACATTTATATTGCATAAGCACCCCTTTTTCACAACCTTCCTTAAAAATTTTACTTTGATATGCAGATAGCACCATCAGGATTCTGTCATTTCTAGGGAAGCACTGAGGAACACTGAAATAAATTTTCAAAATTTTTTCTTTCAAGGGGTCTAGAAATCGAATCCTCTGCGATATTAATAATAGAGGGATGAAAAGACCTCATGAGACGATGAATCCGATTTCCAAACGGCCATCCTCCACATCCGCGGTAAAGAGAAGGGCAGGGGAATGAAGAATCATCAGGGAATTCCACTTTTCAATCCTCCCTTCTTCTACAATCGGCCGATGATAGACAGAAGAAAATGCAGTACCCAAAAAACAGAAGACAGAAAAGCAATAAGGAAGAGCGCTCGCAGGACTTTCCTCTCTCTGACGACATGTTCCGAGCAGCACCCACGTAAGCGGGAGAGCCAAGGCGCGGACGCCTGATTCATTGGTTGAACTTACCTGGAGACTCCCCTGATAGGCTTTTCTGTTTTTTTGCGTGGCATGACATGGATTGTCATGCCTTTTTGCATAATAGAAAGCAGGGAAACATATTTCATTATTTTTTCTACGAGCCCTGGTATAATACAGGTAGTAATTGTAAGGGGGTTCCTATGGCTGACATCATTGATTTGAAGGACGGCGTATATGAGAAGGTTATTTCCCGGGACTTTGATAAAAAGCTGACAAAGGCGCTGGCGGATAAGGAAATCTGGGTGGATCGGGTGGATGTGGATGCCCAGGAGGCAGTGGGGTATTTGTCCTCTTATCTGGAAAAGCTGATCCGGCTCTGTCTGAAGGATATTGCTGACGAGAATCAGGACCACTGCGTAAAGGATGAGCTGGCATTGACGAATGAGCTGGTGGAAAGGCTGGCGTCCCGGATTGCAAATCTGGGAGATGGCCATGATGTGACGGCGGGGCAGTTCATTTTAAAATCCCTGGAGCATCGGGCCAATAAGATTGCCAGAAAGAAATGGGAAGTGCCGGCTACATCACTGGTGAATTCCTTCCTCTTTACCAATTCCCGGAATGATGTATCCATGATTCATGAGCTGAACCGGGAAATCATGACCTGTGACCGCATGGATATGCTGATTTCCTTTATCCGCTTTTCCGGCCTCTCCCTCATTCTGCCCTGTCTTCGCCAGTTTACCGCCGGCGGCGGCCATCTCAGAGTGGTGACCACTACCTACATGGGCGCTACAGACCCGAAGGCAGTGAAGGTGCTGTCGGAGCTGCCCAATACGGAGGTTCGGATTTCCTATAACGTGAAGGAAACAAGGCTTCATGCGAAGTCCTATATGTTCTATCGGGACAGCGGATTTTCTACGGCTTACGTAGGATCCTCCAACCTGTCCCGCGCCGCCATTGCTGACGGTATGGAATGGAATATGAAGGTCACTGAGCAGGACCTGCCCGGTATCATTGCCAAGATGAAAGCTACCTTTGATACCTACTGGCATTCCGACGAATTCCAGCCATTTCAGGTGTCTGACTTTGATAAACTGAGCCGTGCCATCGACCGGGAAAGGGGACGAAAGGAAGAGGGGAGCGACACCACCTATTCCTTTGATATTGAGCCTTATCCCTACCAGCAGGCCGTGCTGGATGCACTCCGCACAGAAAGATTGGGTAAGGGCCGCTGGCATAATCTGGTAGTGGCGGCGACAGGCACGGGGAAGACCGCTATTTCTGCCTTTGACTATCGGAATTTTTATCAGAGCCGCAAAGGAAATGCTAAGCTTCTTTTTATAGCCCATCGAGAGGAAATCCTGAAACAGAGCATTTCCTGTTTCCGCCAGGTGATGAAAGATCCGAACTTCGGACAGCTGGCTGTGGGAAATTACCATGCCGCCCGCAGTGAGCATCTTTTCATGTCCATCCAGACTTTTAACAGCCAAAAGTTCTGGGAAAAAATGGATCCCCTTTACTACGACATGATTATTGTAGATGAATTTCACCATGCGGCGGCCAAAGGGTACCAGAAGCTTCTGAACTGGTTTCATCCGAAAATCCTGCTGGGCCTTACGGCTACGCCGGAACGAATGGATGGGAAGAACATACTGAACTATTTCGGCGGTCATATGGCGGCAGAAATCAGGCTTCCCGATGCCATTGAACGACGCCTGCTCTGCCCCTTCCATTACTTTGGCATCGACGATCCCGTGAGCCTTTCCAATATCAAGTGGACCGGTGGCCATTATGATATAGAAGAACTGGAAAATGTATATACCGGGGAAGGAGCCCTGGCCAGCCAGCGGGCCCGTGCCATTATCCAGGCTCTGGAGCGGTATACAGCGGATATGAGAGACGTGAAAGCCCTGGGCTTCTGCGTTTCTAAAAAACATGCCCATTTTATGGCAGACTACTTCAACCGGCAGGGTATCAAAGCCCTGGCCCTGGACGCAGACAGCCCGAAGGATGTTCGAAATGAAGCCAGGCAGAAGCTGGAAAGCGGAGACATCACCATCATTTTCGTAGTGGACCTTTTCAATGAAGGGGTGGATATTCCTGCAGTGAATACAGTCCTCTTCCTTCGTCCTACCAACTCCATGACCATTTTCCTTCAGCAGTTGGGGCGCGGCCTTCGCCTTTTCCCGGAGAAAGACTGCCTCACGGTACTGGATTTCGTAGCCCAAGCCAACAGGAAGTACGACTTTGCCTCCCGCTATGCCTCTCTTCTGGGCAAAAGTCATGTGGTCATCAAGAAAGAAATCCAGGATGGATTTCCCCATGTACCTAAAGGCTGCTCTATTCAGCTGGAAGAAATCGCTGCCCGCCATGTACTGGAAAATATTAACAGCCGCCTTCGAAAAAATGAATTTTATATGGACATGGTGAGGGAACTGGCCGCCGCTTCCGGTACCATTCCCACATTGGAAGAATTCTTCAAAGCCACCGCCATTGATCCCCACACCTTTTATAATGAAAAACATACCTTTGCCAGGCTGCTGGCAGATGCCGGGCTCATTCCCGATTTTCCCGTGACCGAAGAGGAAGAAGTCCTTCGGAAAGCCCTGCCAAGAGTGCTTTCTATAGACTCGCCCAAATGGATTTCCTTCATGGAAACATGTTATGAAACTATGCCGCCTGCCTTGACGGAGATGGAGAAAAAATATCTCCGCATGTGGCAGCTCACCCTGTATCCGGAAGGTGGGAAATGGACTTGTCCGGCACCGGAAGACGCAGTGCGTCGTTTCCAGGGACAGCATGAACTGACCGATGAAATCAAGGCACTCCTTCGCTGGCAGTATGACTCCATCGATATCATTCCGGAAAAGCCGGACCTCCCTTACCAAACACCTCTGGAAGTATACTGCAACTACAGCAGGGATCAGCTCTTTGCTGCCCTGGGCTTTGCCAAACCCGGCAGCATCAGGGAAGGCGTGAAATATCTGACTCCTGAAAACAGCGATGTGGTGACTGCGCCAACCGATGTATTTCTGGTGACCCTCAATAAATCGGAAAAAGAATTTTCCGATACCACCCTGTATGAAGACTACTCCATAGACAGACAGACCTTCCACTGGCAGAGCCAGAGTACCACCAAGCCGGAATCCAAAACAGGACAGCGCTATATCCACCAGAGAGACAACGGGACCACTGTGCTCCTTTTCGTACGAAGTGCCAAACAGGACGCCTACAAATCCTCCATGGCCTATACCTTCCTGGGCCCCGCCCACCTCATGAGATGGGAAGGCTCACAGCCCATGACCATCATTTACCATTTGGATAATCCCATCCCGGCCAAGTATATCACCAAAACAGACAGCGCCGGCGTGCTGTAAGGGAAAAGGGGAGCCGCATTCCCATCTATCCCGCCTGCCTTGTCATTTCGAGCGGAGGCACAAGCCGGTATGAATCCCTCTTCCCATGGAGCCAGTGAAAGAGAGACGAGAAATCTCCCTGCACTACGTTAAGAATGGTTTATGGCATTTCTAACGACATAGCCCCTTCCCGCCGGGCGGGTCATTCTGAACGCAGTGAAGAATCTCGGTACATGACGTTAATGACTTATAAGCGGTTAAATACCAGTCAGCGGGAAGAGCGGCTGCATGACGCTGCAGCCACCTGCCGTCCTGGCAATTCTCAATTCTCAAATCTCTATATTCCCAAAGGAGACCAAATGCGTGAAAATCCAAAAGCCGGAGAAATCTGGCACCACTTCAAAAACCACGACTACCAGATCATAGCCATAGCCACCCATACAGAAACAAGAGAAAAACTGGCAGTCTACCGGGCCCTTTATGGCGACTACGGCATCTACGCCCGGCCCTTGGCCATGTTCCTGTCGGAAGTGGACCATGAAAAATATCCGGACGTGAAACAGAAATACCGTTTCGAAAAGAAAGGCGACGGAAAATCCTGATGAAAACCATTCATGTGGCAGCGGCGGTGATCGTAGAAAATCATAAAATATTTGCTGCTCGTCGGGGCTATGGGGAATTCAAAGGATACTGGGAATTTCCCGGCGGTAAAATAGAAAAAGACGAAACGCCGGAAACAGCCCTTCGGCGGGAAATCAAAGAAGAACTGGCTGCTGATATCAAAGTAGACCGATTCCTGGGCACCGTGGACTACGACTATCCCCACTTCCACCTTACCATGGAATGCTACCTGTGCCACGCAGCAAGGGGGACCCTGACCATTCTGGAACATTCTGCTTTTCGGTGGGTGAAGAAAGAGGAACTGGACAATATGGACTGGCTTGGCGCGGACAGGTTAGCGGTGGAGTGGGTGAAGGGGCTGAAAGAGCGCTGGTAAAAAAAGTATTTTGAAGCAGGGATGGTGAATCATGGATATACAAAGAATACATTCTTTTGAAAATCAGGCGGTGCTGAAAGAATACTATGCCAAATACCTGAAAGACGTTAGAAAAGTCAGTGATTCCACAGTGAAACACTACTTTGACGCCCTCAATAATATTTCCCGATATCTGAAAGGAAAGAATTTGCTGAAAAGGGATATTTATGAGGTTATGGATTTGAAGGAACTGTCAGCGTTGAAGGAAATACTATACAAAGATCCCGTTTTCATTAATCTAAATAAGCAGGGCCACCAGATGTACAGCGCCGGGATGAATAACTATTTCCGCTTCGCCAGCGGCGAATTCATAGAGCAGGAACATGTGGCGGCTCGGGAAATGGACATTCCCATGACACCGGATGCGCCTATTGATTCCCCTGAAAATCCCTCCGGTACCTACGTGGCAAAATCAAAGCATTGGAAGCGTTCCTCTATCCTGCGTCGACAAACCCTTGCCTTTGCCCATTATACCTGTGAGCTTCACCCAGAGCATAAAACATTCCTGGCGCAGAGCACTCATAAACCCTATATGGAGGGGCATCATATCATCCCCATGGTTATGCAGCCATCCTTTGACTATAGTCTGGACGTATACGCCAACCTCATCTGCCTTTGTCCCATCTGTCATAGGCAGATTCATCTTGGCCTGAAGGAGGAGAGGAAAGATATGTTGAAAGAAATCTATGAGCAGAGGGAAGAAAGATTTGAAAAGAGCGGGCTTATGATAACGGAAAATGAGTTTGTGGAGCTGGGGCTCAGGTGAGAGTATAATATATCGAATCCGATGTGGTTTTCACTTCGGATTTTTTATTTTCATCTTTAAGACAAATCCTGTCATGTATCTTGAGTATAATAAAAGTAGAAGTTATTAAAAATGGTCATTGCATGATATAATTAACTTATATTGAATAAGACCTATTGCGAATGATCTGAATAGAGCTATAAGTATTACGAAGCAGGTGGATTATGGCCCGACTGAATCATGTTTGTATGTGGAATGGAAAGCAATGGCAGAGAATCACGGCAGAAGAAGCAGGAAAAAAGTTTCCTTATACCGTTTCTGCAGAGAGTCATATATTTATATGTGAGTTATGTGGACAAAGTGTTATTCTGACCAGCGGTGATAAAAGGATACGCTATTTTAAGCATAACCGTGGAGAAGATGAGAAGAATTGTCCGGACCGGAGCGGGAACACTGGTTATGAAACATTTAAGAATGGTGACCATGGTCTGCCTTTAAAAATCGTTTTTGACGATGATGCTAAGAAAAGATTCCATTTCGAGTTAGGGATGATTCCGGTTCCTCAGGGATTTCTGATTAATGTTCAAAACAGACAAATAAAAATCTTTCCTCGCGGAAATGAGTCACCTTATGTTTATAATTTTGAAAGAATAAATCCAGATACAGTTACATACTTGGATGTTGGAAATTTACCTTATGAACAGTATAGTGTGGAGGTTGATTCCAGACTTAAGAAATACTGGCCGGAAACCATTAAAGGCCCTTCTCCAAAGGGAAGTCTATTCGATGGAAAAACCGGAAAACTGCTTATTCCGGATTCGGAGGTCACAGCCCATAAGGATTATTATTTTCTAAAATTGGGGTCACAGAAAAGCTACGATATTCCTAAAGATATATTTCTTAAGTTTGTATGTAAACAGAATGATTTCTATTTATATACGTTTCGATGCAGTTTATATAACGAAGATACGGCAAGATATTTATGGAAACTACATTATCGTTTGACTGACCGTCCCGTGAGTATTCAACCGATTTGGCCCCTATATCGGGAAACACCATATACGATTACCCATAACCGGGATTACACTTACTTTTTTATTAATGGGAATAATGAATCTGAAAAGGGAAGCGGTATTCGGACAGAAATTTATCCGATGCCGGAGCATCCTGTTCAACCGAAAAAGCAAGGATCAATTACCCTTTTAAAAGTTCCATGTAAATCAGATAGAGTAATGATTTCTGCGGGCCGCTCCAAAGTCCTTACCTTTAGATATTTCTATAGAAGGAAAATGGATGAAACGGCTGATATTCCTCCGGCTGAAGTACGTGATGGCAAAGGAAATCGTATGGAACAAACTATTTATACAAGACTCCCTGCTCAAAAAATCCTTATTATTTCAGCACCCTATGATGGAAAAGTCAGGGTACGAGATGGGCATAGAGTTTTAGTATATGAAGATTTGAAATCAGGGCAGGCATTCAGCCAAAAGATTGATCGATTGGGCGTTATTGTCGAGATTCTTCAAGGATTGGATGTTGTCTTTAAAATCGAATTTAAGAAAAAGAAACAATCTTCTACCAGGCATGAAAAACGCTGGATAGAATTGTTGGACCATTGCTCAGGAGATTATATTCCTTTTGGACGCCATATAGCATTAGCAACAGCGCGATTAGAGAATATGCCTAAGTTGCGCCATTGGGTGATGAAATGTGTGAAGTCCGGTTATATACGGGAAGATGCGTTACGTATCATTCAGTCAATTTTATTTTCTCGGAAGTGAGGATGAATTATGGCTAATATTGATAATCTAACAACAACGGAAAAGAAAGACCTCTGCAATTTGATTGGTGGAAATAATTTTATGAGGTTTTTCAAAGATAATCCCAACGAATATCAGAAAATAAAGCATGGATTTAGAGTAAAAAATTTGAAATCAGAAGAGGCACTAGCTCTTGGGCTTAGATATGTTGGGAAACCGGTGATTAATCGTTTCATTGAACGGCTTACCTCCTGTGAACTTGAAGAAATAAAAAAACGTCACGAAGATTTTTTGAAGGAAGAAAATAATAAAGGTCTGGCTGATTTCACGGCTCTCAAAGGTTCATTATTTAGACAGAATATTCCATTATATTTTAAACTATCAGAACGTGATGAATCTGAGGGATATATTCAGCTTTTAAGTTATTTGGTTGAAAATGCTGTTAAAGAGGATAAAGAAAAAGAAGAAGCGGATAGTTCTTGCAATTTGTTAACTAGGCAAGTAAATGAACTGAAAAAGAAGCTGGAAGATAGCGAAAATTTATATACCACAGAAAAACAAAATCATGAAAAATTACTGGCAGCTGACAAAGATTTACAAAATGAGTTGGAAGAAAAAATACAAAATGCAGAAAAGGCAAAGCTGGAAATTTTGAATGACCTGGAAAAGGAAAGAAAACTGACAGTTTCACAAAGAAAAACTATTGAATCATTGAAAAAAGAAAGACAGAATGTGGTAGAAGAATTAGATCAATTAAAAGATGCCTGGGGTTCTATATCAACATTACCGTATATGTCACTCTGTCTTGTGGAAAAATCAGGCTATTTAGACAATAAAATACGGCTGAGAAGACAGTCTGATATTCAAGATGGCATGATTTTAGATTCTTACAGTTCTAATATTCCTTCATCAAGGCCTTATCTTTTCGGAAAAAATCTTCCGCCGGTTGGAACTATTGGTGTGTGGAGATGGAATGAGGATGAGAACCATTATGTAACAGTCCAGAGAAATCTTGCTTTTCAGTTGATTCAAGTCATTATGCTCCAGGCCGCGAATGAGACTTCATTGGTTGAGGCTGTAAAAAATGGTGTGCCTGAGAATTTTATTGCTGATGATATTCTCTTGGTATATCAATCAGATGCAGAGCGTTATGTTGGTTTATATTGCCATAAAAGCGATTTCGTTCAAAATGGAACTGCCTATTATTTAAGAGATGATGTATACAGCTTACCAATGTATAAATTCTCCGGATATCCATTTATTTCAGTTGGAGAATATATTTTCTATAGGAAACCGTACTTGGGAACCATAGAATCATATGTGCAGGTTAAAAGTCCTGATGAGATTATCAAAAATCTACTTTTGCAAAGAATGACCTGGGCTAACATGAAGCAAGAGGGAATCGTCCGCCATAATTTCCAGCATATAAAAAATCTTTTAGGGAAAATGATGATTCCAAGCTTCTATGAAGAAGTGGGCGAAGCATGTGACTGCTCTTTAGTGGAAGCGAAAGAGTTGGTTGCAGATTTTATTGATAAATCTAACCGTCATATTTCAGGAAAAGATGTTGCAAATAGTGTCATCGCAGATGTAATTGAGAGTAATGATGATTTGAGAAAACGAATGAATGAAATATCTTATAAGCGGTGGCTGGAAGAAAACAAAGAGAGTATTACTGCAAAGAATCATGAACTCGAGGAAATAGACAAAAAGCTAGCGGAAAAGCAGTCAGAGGTGGACGAACTTCAGAAAAATGAAAAAAATCTCATAGCTGAGATTGATTCATTGGAAAAAGAACTTTCTACCAAGCAGGAGATGAGCACGCAGCTGGACGTTGAAGTGCGAAAAAATATCCAAAATGCGGAGAAGAATGTTTCTTCTTTCTTAGTGGATTTGATGATGAAATATGGTTTACATACAGAAACAAAGGCTTTAGATGCCAAAGCTAAAACCAAGTCTTTGTTTAATCCAGGCTCAAAATTAGAGAAAGAGCCTGACACATTTATTGACAAAACAGACTTTCTGTATAATTTGTCTGAAAATCTCCAGTCTGCTGGAATTGCTGAAGAATATACCTCAAAATTATCGTATTACCTTTATGCTGCTTATCTCCAGCGCTTTCCTATTATGCTGGCAGGACCTAATGGAGAAGCTGTAGCAGATGCATTTTCTTGTACTGTCAATAATCAACTGGCTGGAAAAGTAGACTTTCACGGCGATTTTGATAGTAATACTTTTTCCATGATTCGTCATTCTTCGGATAAAGTAATAGCAGTGACCAATCCATTTAATAGCAGGTGGATATCCTATTTACCGAAGCTTTTGGAAGATGATAAATTTTATATTCTTATCACTCCCTATCCAGAGGAAATGCAGTTAGAGCCGTCCAGCTTGTACAATCTGATATTTCCTTTGAGTATAGATGAAATGATCGACGCTGTACCTCAATATGATGGATTCATGGGTGGCAGCTGGGACAAAAAAGAGGGCTTTGACGAGATTAAACCAAATACTTCATGTAAACGTGTTTTGGAGTTGTGTCAAATTCGTCCTTTGATGGAGAAAAATGTGGGTAGAGTGATTCAGGCTTGGTGCAATCTTTCCGGAGAACAAATGATATCGAATGACGACAGATGGCGCTTCATTATTTATCCCTATGCCTATGCCACAAGACATATGAGTGAAGCAGCTCATTATCTGTCGGATAGAAATATTCAGGTATCCGATTCCATTTCTAAACTATTTGAAAAAGCAAATGAGGAATAAGTATGGCCGCCAATGTGTTCGATGATTTATTTACCGAAATCGCGGAAGAATTTTCTATTCCCAGGAACCCGGGCGAAGAACGTAATAACTGGTATGTACGGCTCATTTACAGCCTTTCCGCACGCATGGGTTATGCGTCTCTGTGGGATTTCGAAGAAACGGAACAGCATTGCTCTATCCAGCATTTCAAAAACCGAATTTCAAATATTTTCAAATCCTATCTGGCAATGTGTCCGGAAGTGAGAAATTTGTATGAATCGGCTGGACAGCAACCTTGTAATCAAATAACGGAATTTATTTACAACATCTATCTTGATACAGGAAATATGTATCATAGCAACTACTCTGTTTATCCGGTTATTCCTAAAGCAGCGCAACTGGGAGCCGTCATATTGACCAGAGGGATGCCTGTTGACATGAAACAATATGTCAGCGGTGCCGGTACCTATGTAAGAGGCTCAATTTCCATAGAGACTTGTGATGTAATGGATATGTTTCAGTTGGACAGGGGATGGTTACCCGATGTATGGAGTAAAATCCAATCTCAAATTGTTCAATGGCATCAGCTGCAAAATGTCCGGGGCATCGAGTATTTGAATGAAGATATTAAAAAGGGGACGAGAAAAGGATACTGGATTCCTGTTCCTGTGAAGCATGAAGATGTCTCACTCGCACGAATTAAAACAGAGGGTCAGCCGCTTTTCTATTTTTACAAACGTACAGGTAGAGAATTCCTTTTTTCACAGATTCCCTCTTCGTTATCTACGAATATCAGGCTCTTGCAGTGTGCGTGTCTTTCCTATAAGGAAAATTTACCAGATATCAGGTACAAGGTACTGGGGCAGGATGTGTTATTGAATCTTGGATACATATTACCTTTTGCAGAACAAAAATGGATTTTGCTTTACAGTTGGCCTCGCACTTTAAATCATATAGATAGTAATTTCACTCGCGTGATGAATCGGGATGTATTTAACGGGATGCGTTCTGTACTGGAACCAATGGGATTTAGATTTAAGGAAGATATGGGAGTGTGAAAATATGTCGAACGGAGCCGATTTCTTACATAAAAAATTAAGAGAAGAATTAGAGGATTATATTAAGACTCAGTATTTAGCAAAAACACCGGTTTTGCTTCAGGCTTTGGAGCGGAAGCTGGATGAAGAGGGTATCCTATATCAGAAACCTTATATTGAATCTTCACCTGCTTATAAAACGGCAGTTGATGGTATAAAGAAGGCCCAAATACCGGAATGGATGAAACAATATTTTTCTAAACTTTCGAAGGCAGGAATCGGAGTATATCCATCCCCTTTTGTTCATCAGATTCAGGCTCTTGAAGCAGCGGTAAATGGACAAGACGTTTTTGTGGCTACAGGTACAGGCTCCGGGAAAACGGAGTGTTTTATGTGGCCCTTGATGGCGAAAATGGCGGATGAAGCTAGAAATCGTAAAAGGAGCTGGGAAAAACGAGGTGTTCGTGTGGTTATTATGTATCCCATGAATGCTCTTGTATCAGACCAGGTGAGCAGGCTGCGCCGTCTTATTGGAGATAAGAATGATAAATTTCTTCAAGTATTTAGAGAGACCTGTGGTAATGGGGCAAGAAGACCTCAATTTGGTATGTATACCGGGCGCACGCCTTATCCGGGAAATACAGCCACAAAAACACAGGATAAAAAATTGGCAAAGACATTGGAGCAGATTGCCTGCTTGAATGGAGATAATCAGGAATTCTTAGAGCAATTGGAGAATAGTGGAAAAGTTCCTTCAAAAAAGCATCTCGAAGAATTTATTCTACACTTGAAAGAAGGAGAACATGTAACGAGTCCTGAAGATGCAGAATTGATTACGCGCTTTGAAATGCAGAAATGTACACCGGATATTCTGATCACAAACTATTCCATGTTGGAATATATGTTACTTCGACCAAGAGAAAAGAATATCTGGGATGATACCATGCAATGGCTGCGTTCGGATGCCCATAACAAGCTTTTATTTATCATCGATGAAGCTCATATGTATCGTGGTGCCGCCGGTGGAGAAGTGGCTCTTTTAATCCGTCGTTTATTCCATAAATTGCATATTGATAGAAAACAGGCCCAGTTTATTTTAACGACTGCCAGCATGCCATCAGGAGAGGCAGAAGATAAAGCAGTGATGAAATTTGCCTGTGACTTAACTGCTGCAGATGACTCTTCCCATATTTGTTATTTGAAGGGGGAAAGAGCAGAGTTAATACAAATGGATGTAAAAAATATTCCTTTTTCTAAATTTGAAGAAGCGGATGTATCCTGTCTGGAAGATGAAACAAAAAGGTTGAATGCTCTTAACCAATTTTGGCAGGGAGTACTTGGTGCACCGGGCTCTTTTAGTGACTTACCTGTTGCTTATAATTGGCTCTACAATCACCTTTTATCCTATGCGCCTTTTTATAAAATGATAGAAAAGTGCAGAGGAACTGCCGTTTCGTTAGATGAACTTGCTAAAGATATCTTTCCGGATCAGGAAAAGGCAAAAGCACTGGAAGCGGTGGGCGTCCTATTAGCAATTGCGCCGATGGCTAAAAATAAGGAGGGGGCCATCTTATTCCCCGTGAGAATGCATATGCTTTTCCGGGGAATCAAGGGTATCTATGCATGTACAAATCCGGAATGCCCGCATTCTCACACTGATAAGGCATTATCCTTGGGAGAACTGTACTTGGATGATGGTCATTTAACGTGTAGTAAATGCGGAAGTATGGTTTATGAACTGATTAACGATCGCCGGTGTGGTGCGCTCTTCTTTAAAGGCTATGTTTCTGAAAAAGGAATGCGGGAAAATAATTGTGAATATTTATGGCATTATCCTTTACAACTGCCTGATAATGATATCAAGGAAATCCATTTATTTATACCCGATAAGGAATTTAAAAATACTAAGCAGGATCGCACTTTCCCTGTAAAGGCATGCTATTTGGATACACGGAGCGGTTTTATCTACTTTAAAGATGATGCTATGGATGGAAAACCGGGAGTTAGAAAATTATATTATTCGACATATGATAAAAATACTCCTGACACGTTATCTTTCAGTAGTTGCCCTCATTGTAAACGTCCTTTAACAATAACTAGACTGACTTCATTTGCCACAAGAGGTAATCAGGCATTTAACAGTTTAATTCACAGGCAGTTCCAATTAGAGCCGCCGGTTTCTGGAAAGAATCCGGAAAAATATCCAAATGAAGGGCGAAAAGTCCTTCTCTTTTCTGACAGCCGACAGGGCGCTGCTAAACTTGCCAGAGATATGTCTGAAATATCAGATATGGGAGCAATCAGACAGTTATTTGTTATGGCAATCAAGCAAATGTGTGAGGATGGAGATAATGTTTCTCTTGACCGGCTGTATGGGTATTTTTGTGCTGCTGCAGCTAGGAAGAATATTTTATTGTTTCATGGAGACGACAGGAAAGCCTTTGAGGAAAACTGCTTGTTAGAGAACGAGAATATGAAACGAGCCGAGCGAAGAAAATGTAAGTACATGCCAAAGCTCACTATGAATGACGCTCCTAAGCAAATGCAGGAAAATGTTATTCGACTTTTTGCCGGTGGATATAATACTCTTTATGACAGTGCAGAATGTTGGCTCATGCCGAATGAAGGAACCTTTGATGATATAGCTGATGACTTTATAGAGAAAGGGATATATAAAGATGAATCTGATTTGCAGATAATGGTGAAAGAGTTATTTAACGCTTGGTGTTTGAACATTTTTGATTCTTGTGCAGCTTTAGGAAGTAATATAAGTGATGAAATAAGAAGAAACGTTCGAGCTTCGTATTCCGGGTATGGACTAAAATCAAACTGGGAATTCAGCAAAGTTATTAAGCAGATTATGGGATGGAAGAAAAACTCAGAGGAAGAACGTCAATGGAAAGAAGCATTTGATAATTTCCTCGGAATATCTCAAGAGACTGGGAACAAATATATTAAACTTTCAGAAGTATGTCCCGTATATGATATTTCTCACACTTGGTACCGCTGCAATCAATGCTCTGGTATTACACCGTTTATGTTGAAAGGCCATTGCCCAAGATGTGGATCAGAGAATATTCATCATATGGATGATTCTCAGATGGAAGCTTTGAGTTATTGGAGAAAACCCATTGAAGAAGCTCTTCAGGGGGCACCTATCCATATTATTGATACGGAAGAACATACGGCCCAGCTTTCTCACAAAGATCAAAGAGACGATTTGTGGAGTAAGACAGAGGATTACGAATTGCGTTTTCAGGATATTATTTCCGGAGATGAAACGCCGGTGGATATTTTAAGCAGTACCACAACGATGGAAGTGGGCATTGATATTGGTTCATTAATTGCTGTGGGGCTCCGGAATATTCCGCCCATGCGGGAAAATTATCAGCAGCGGGCCGGACGTGCGGGTCGAAGAGGAGCAACCCTTTCAACCATTGTTACATTCTGCGAAGACGGGCCTCATGATACTCTGTATTTTGACAACCCGGTACCCATGCTTAGGGGAGAACCGCGTAAACCCTGGATAGATGTGCAGAGCTTGAAACTGCTTGAGAGACATATGAGTATGATTATACTTCAAGAATTTATTCAAGAAGTAAAACCCGATAGCAGTCTTGATGACATGGAAGCTACAAGCTTTTTGGATAATTATTTGAATGACTTTTATAGCTTTGTAGCCAGGTATCCATTTTCTCATGATGATATTTTGATTCCGGCAGGTGATAAAGAGCTTAGTCGGGAAAGTGTTTCTAATTGGCTTCGTAAACGACTGGATGGATTAAATGATAAAAGAACTAAACATCCGGAATTGTTCGAAGGAGATGGAAAGTCTGTAAGGCCGAAAAGTTTGCTGGATGCATTGTATGAGGATGGCGTGATTCCTACCTATTCTTTCCCCAAAAATGTAGTAAGTACTTATATTTCTGACGGCAATGGAAAAATCAAGTACGATGTGGATCGTGGACTTGATGTTGCTATAGGGGAGTATGCTCCGGGACGCGCTATTGTAGTCGATAAACAGACCTATCAAATTGGCGGTTTCTACTATCCAGGCAGTGAATGGAAAAGTAAAAATAGAAATCCTGCGTCTACGTACATGAAGGACCCGAATTACCTGAAACCAATTTGCAAATGTAATGATTGCGGATGGTTTGATGTTACTGGAGAAAATATTGAATCCTGTCCTTTTTGTGGTAGTCATAATTTGCAGAGGGATTCTAGAGAAATGCTCAGGCCCTGGGGATTTGCACCTAAAGATGGAAAGGCCATAGCAGAAGCGCAGCTGCGTGAAGAATATTCGCATGTGCAGCAGCCTTTGTATTCCACATTGCCTCCTTCCGATGAAATGATGCGAGTACCCAATACCAAGCATATTAGAATGGCAAAACGGACAAATCAATCCATAATTATGATTAACCGGGGCCCTGCAGGAAGAGGGTTTATGGTTTGCGAGGATTGCGGAGCTGCCATGCCTGGGGACGATGCGAAGGTACTTAAGAATGTATCAGCACCATATCATAGATACAAAAAATGCTCTCACCCTAATACAAAAAATGTGAACATTGGCTATGACTTCGTAACGGATATGCTGGTTCTTGAATTTGCATTGGATGACGAAAAGATTGATACTAAAAATATTTGGGGTAGAAACAACCCTTGGCTTGGAAGAGCGGCACAATCTGTTGCTGAAGCACTAAGGCTGGTGGCATGTAAAGAGCTGGATATTGAGTTTACAGAGTTGGTCACCGGGTACCGAGTACGGAAAAATACCAGGGGAACCTTTGTGGATATTTATCTCTATGACAGTTTATCTAGTGGGGCTGGTTATGCGGTAGGTATTGCGGATTCAGTTACCAAACTGCTAAAAGATGCGAAAAGTCTTCTAGCTGGATGTGATTGTGAAACGGCATGCAATAAATGCTTGAAGCACTATCGAAATCAGCATATCCATGGTATGCTTGATCGGCATTGCGCACTTCAGCTTTTAGAGTGGGGGTGCTCAGGGCATTTGGCAAGTCCTATTTCAGTTGATAAGCAGACAGTGTATTTGAAGCCGATTATTGGAATTTTGAGCAAAAAAGGCTGTTCTATATCAAAAGATGGTAAGCGGATTGTTGCTCAAATGAATGAAAACACTAAGCAGGTCATTGTTTATCCTGCTATGTTGGCAGAACCCCATAATCGAGATATTATATATGTTAGCGATGCACTTCTAAAATATGCAAAACCGTTGGTCTTAGAGAAAATTATTGATAGCTTTTGAGAAAGATAAACCAGGATAGCAAAAGGCTGGGACTCATGTGTTCCAGCCTTTTTATTTCATATAATTTCTAAAAACTTTTTCTACCATCAACCTGTCCCTGTCATGTGTTATGACCATCATAAGGGTAAAGGCACAGTTTCTGATTTCATCCATTTCATAGAGGGAAAGCGGAACAGGGAAGGGCAGGGACCTGCCCATGCGCCAGGATTTCCTCAGTCCTTACTGGAGGGGGTCCATCCTGGCGGGAGGCTGGCTTTGGAGCCCAGGGCGGTGACGTGGGAGTTGTATCCTTCGGTACCGGCGCCGGGGCGGCCGGTGGGGTAGTAGACGATGCGGGAGGGATCTTCCCGGTCCACGGAGTAAATGTGGTCGGCGTCTTTTTTCTGCTGGTCTGCCAGGGCGAAGGGGCGGTTCAGGGGCAGTTTGGAGCGGGCCATTTCTGTTTTTCTTGTCTGCTTCAGCAGCCATTCGTAGCAGGCCGGTGTGCCGTGACCGTAGAACCAGGCGGACATGTGGCTGACGCTGCCGGTGAGGACGGCCTGGTAGATGCCTGTTTCATTGGGCCTTGCGGTGAGGCGGCGGATGGATGCGTTCCGTTTCCTGGCGGTGGTGGTGCTGTCGAGGAGGAGTTCTTCCCGGGGGATGGTCAGGCCGGCGAGGTCCTGATAGAGTACCCGGTATTCTGTATTTTCCTGGGCCGTATTGAGGTAGAGGATGTTGTCGTCGGATACCATGTAGAACCAGTTGTTGTAGTTCACCGGATTTCCGTGGCTGTCTTTCTGCCATACGATGGTGCCGTCGGCAGGCATGTTGTAGTAGCTGGTGCCGTTGAAGGGGTAGTCTTTGTTGAAGTTGTTGCCCCATTTGCAGCTCATGGGCAGGAGGGCGGCGAAATAGTTGTCCCGCTGGGCTGCCATGGCCATGATGGTCATGCCGCCCATGGACTGGCCGCTGCCGTAGATGCGGTCGGGATCGATGTGGTACTGGCGGGTGAGGTGGTCCATGAGCTGCCAGATGGCAGGTTCGGCGCAGCTCAGGGTCCAGTTGTCCCTGGCCATGCGGAGTTCATAGTGGGGATGGGCTTCGTCCATGGCGTAAAATTCGGGAATGGCGGGGCATACTACGATGACGCCGTCCAGGCCGTTTTTTCTGGCGAGGTTCTGGAAATCTTCAGAAGCGTAGTTGGAAGCGGCCTGGGATTCGGTGAGGGTGAGGCGGGGGTCGGCGCTCATGGAGCCGGCGTCATGAATGTGAAGGAGCAGGCCGTAGGTTTTATGGGGGTCATAGTCTTTTGGCACGTAGAGGGCGTAGGGCAGGTCCAGGTCCCAGTATTGGCCATTGGCTTCGTCGAAGCAGTGGATGGCGTGGAAGGCGGTGCCGTTTTCCAGTGTATGGAGCTGGTATCCTTCAATGCCCCGGATATGGTAGGAGCCTTCTTTGGCGTAGTTGTAATATTCCGGTGCCCTGGGCTTTCCGGTCTGGGGGTCATAGCCTACGTAGGTTTCTTTCGTGTAGTTGGTGATGGCTTCATCGGATGGGAGGATGATGCCCTTTTCTGCCCGGATGGCTTTCTTCTGGGTTACGCCGGCATACATGGTAATGGCATAGGACCGGGGGAACCGTCCGGTCTGGTAGTCCGTATTCACTTCGATGATGACATAGGAGCCCGAGGAGGTGCCGCCTTTGGCGTCCATTTCCGGCTTGTCATTGACATAGACTTTTTTGATTTGACCGGGGTCTTTTCCCTGGGTCAGGTCTTCTTTGCGAAGGGTGGTACCGTAATCATCAATGGAGTAGGTGTCTGTATCCACCGATGCACTTGTCAACAAAAATTTGACACGAACCTAAAAAAATTAGGCATAAAAATTGAATACTTGTACAAGGCGCAGT
>ERZ791612.582-NODE-582-length-19813-cov-23.799474_pt1 | contig 19813 bp, 19 predicted proteins | sample MGYA00509963_ERZ791612 | MGnify/ENA primary metagenome ERZ791612 (study PRJEB30046, sample SAMN00791906) | human gut metagenome | study: EMG produced TPA metagenomics assembly of the A metagenome-wide association study of gut microbiota in type 2... | reverse complement strand
TGAAGGAAGTTCGCGTTTGCGAAGCAATGAAGTCCCCGGTGGGGACTTTAAGCGACGGAACGGTCTTGCATCAGCAAGATGGAGGGACCAAGCCCCGACAAGTTCCGATTTGGGAAAAGAGCAATTTAACGCTGGAGGAAGCTGCGGCTTATTCCGGCATTGGCATCAATAAGCTGCGTTCATTATCGGATAACGAACATTGCCAGTTCGTGTTGTGGGTGGGTTCCAAGCGGCTCATCAAGCGGCGCAAGCTGGATGAATACACGGAGCGAATGTACTCGCTTTGAAAATGTCCCGGATATTTTTCAAAACGTCTTGCAGAGAATGGCGTATCTGTGGTACTATGAACACAGAACAACGCTCTTTTCTGTACCGCAATGTAGAAAGGAGCAACGCTCATGGCAACAAATCAGAATACGAAACGCAAGGACAAGGCGCGTGTGGTTCTCCGCAAAGGGGAATCCCAGCGCAAAGATGGCAAGTACGATTTCCGTTGGACTTCCCCGGATGGCAAGCGACATTCTATTTATGCCGCGACCTTGGAGGAGCTTCGGGAAAAGGAAAACGACATTCAGCGAGATTCGCTGGAAGGCATCAAGGCAGAAGCACGGTACGTCACCCTGAACGATGTGTTCACCCTGTGGGCAAAGGTCAAGCGCGGCCTGAAGGACAACACTTTTCGGAACTATCTGTACCTTTATCGGCAGTTCGTGGAGCCGGATTTCGGCAAATCGAAGGTGTCTGCGCTCAAAAAGTCGGATGTGAAGCAGTTCTACAACACGCTGGCAGACGAGCGGGGCTTGCAGGTCTCTACGATTGACAGCGTACACACGGTTCTGCATCAGGTGCTGGACATGGCGGTGGATGACTGCTATCTGCGGAGCAATCCCTCGGACAATGTTCTACGGGAGCTGAAAAAGGCACACCAGTTTGAAACCAACCGCCGTAAGGCGCTGACCGTCGCAGAACAGAATCTGCTGCTGTCCTACCTCTCCAAAACGCCGAAGTACCAGCACTGGTATCCGATTTTCGCGGTCATGCTGGGAACTGGTTTGCGCGTAGGAGAAGCCACCGGTCTGCGCTGGTGCGATGTGGATTTAGAAGAAGGCACGATCTCCGTCAACCACACGCTGGTCAACTACGACCGCCGTGAGAACAACGGCGGCAAGAAGGGCTGCTACTTCAACTGCCACTCGCCCAAAACAAAGGCCGGTGTCCGCACTGTTCCGATGATGGACTTCGTGAAAGAAGCCTTTGAAAAGGAACGTGCCTATCAGGAAGAAGCAGAGATCCATTGCACGGTAACGGTGGACGGTTACACGGACTTTATCTTTGTCAACCGCTTTGGAGAGTGCCAGCATCAGGGAACGCTGAACAAGGCCATCCGGCGCATCATCCGGGACTGCAACGATGAAGTGCTGGCGAAGAATCCGAACAGCACTGTACTCCTGCCGCGTTTCAGCTGCCATACCCTGCGGCATACCTTCACGACCCGGATGTGCGAAGCGGGCGTGAACATCAAGGTGATTCAGGATGCGCTGGGACATTCGGATATCTCCACGACCTTGAACATCTATGCGGATGTGACCAAGGAACTGCGTAAGTCTGAATTTGAAAATCTTGACCGTCAGTTCGCACAGTGGAAAGACCCTGAAGAATAAAATAAAGCATACGCCAAATACGCCATACGCCATTTACGCCAATTCATACGCCAAACGATACAGTTCGGATAAAGGCTTGTGTAGAGATGTAAATGAAATGGCAAAATTCAACCCTTGCGGTGTAGAGTAGTATCAAGAAATAAAGGCTTATAACTGCTCGTCGATGACATCCCCACGATGAAGCCGATTGAGCAGTAAAATACAAAATTAAAACGCAGATACGACGAAATTTTGAACAGATTTCAAGCAACATCTGCGGTGCTACACCACAACTACACCAATTTTGGGACGTTTTCCCGAAAAGGAGCCTTACAAAGCGGTGTGGTGTAAGAATTGAATAGGTGGATTGGTGTAGTAGGTACACCGAACCCGTAAAGACGAAAAAGGCAGGTACACTATGGAAACATGGTGTGCCTGCCTTTGTGCTTATTATTGAAAGATAATACGAGAAAGTTGTGGAAAGAATGTTACAAATGCGATAAGCTTTAATTAAGAAAAGTCGATGTGCAACAATCATCAAATGTACATCAACAACCATGATTCATGGCAGGGAGCTTAGGACACAAAAGTTCATCCGATGCAGTTTTCTATGCATCCGATGAACTTTTTTCAGTAGTGTTTCCTTTTAAGCCACCTTGGTCTTTCGCAGATACCCCCATGCTGCCAATCCAACGAGCAGAACGATTTTGATCGGTGCCGATGCCAGCAGTACATCTGCCTGAAAGAAGGCATGCCCGCCTGCATAGAGAAAATCAAAGCTGATCATTTTATACAGCAATGCATTGGAAAGCCCAATGCCCCCTGCCGGAATCAGGGTGGACAGCCATTCTCCGAAGGAGCCCGGCACGACCATATAAACAATCAGCGGTGCCACCACACTGATCAGCGCCACAGACAAAGCGGTCAGGTTGTTCTTGGCCCATACGGATGCCATCAGCACAAAGGCCACCTCCGCAAAGAAGATCAGGAAGTTTGCCACCAGCATGGCCCACTCCATCTGACCAACGGTATACGGCAGCAGGCTGGTCACAGAAAACAGCCATTGCACGGAAGTTTGGGTACTTTCCCAGCCAAATAGAGCATTCGTGACCAGGATCCACACCACGCCGCAGAGCAGATACGCCGCCCCTGTGATACTAAACGCCGCCGCTAGCTTTGCCGCTGCTAGCCGCAGACCGCCGTTTTTTGTGCACAGTTGGATGTCCTGTGCCCCGGTCTGTGCATCCGATGCAAATACCGGGGCCGCAATCACCGCGCACAGCAGGGTGAGCAGCAAGCTCAACAGGGTCTGGTAATCCATTGCGTCTGAACTGACCCCAAATGAATAGGTGAACGGTTTTTGTACAGCATCGAACTTTTTCTGTGCAATGGCCTGCGCCTGCTCATAGCCGGGCTTTCCGCTTTGTTCCAGCCAGATCACCGATTCCAGCCGTTTGGGGAGCTGGCTGTAAAAGTTCTGCATATCCTCTGCGGTCAGCCCCATCACGCCCGGTGCCATGCCGGTTTTCGGGTCGGCAAAGGCTTCCTTTGCGTTGTTCACAAGAGGCTGATACCGGGCAAGTTCTTTATAAAATACCTCGACCGGGATATCGTTGATGGAGCTTGCATCATACTGCCGGTACACCCGCTGATAGGCTTCCAGTGCTTCCTGCATGACATCCGGCGTGATGGTACCGGATACCTGCTGCTCCTGCCGTTTCCGGATTGCTTTCAGACCCGTGTAACGCACTTCGTTTCCGCTGGCATCCAGTTCCGTCCAGCCGATAAAGGTCACCGGCAGATATGCCATGACCACAGCCAGCACCAGCGCAATGGCCAGCAGAATAGCTGTCATACGGGTTTTGCACACACGTTTCAATTCCAAACGATACAGGTTCATTTTGCTTCCTCCATTTCCTCCGGGAAAAGCCACAGATACAGATCTTCCAGCCGGGGCTGTGCCGGGACGCTGTCCGGCAGCTGCGGTGCATCCGCCAGATACCGCAATGTTACCGTTCCGTCCGGCTCGTTGCGCAGGTTCACCACCCGCAGCCGGTGTTCCCACCGGGCAAGCTGTTCCATCGGGATATTTCCCTGCCAGACTTTGGCTTCGATCTGCTTTACCAGCCCTTCGGTGGTGTCCTGTGCAATGATTTTGCCAGCCTTCATCACGGCATTTTCGGCCGCAATGTATTCCACATCCGAAACGATATGCGTTGAAATGAGAACGATCCGTTCCTGCGCAAACTCCGACAGCAGATTGCGGAAGCGCACCCGTTCTCCGGGGTCCAGCCCTGCCGTGGGCTCATCTAGAATTAAAATTTCCGGGTCGTTGAGCAGTGCCTGTGCGATGCCTACCCGGCGCTTCATACCGCCGGAAAGCTTTATGATCTTTTTGCGGCGCACCTCAGTCAGGCTTACCCGCTCCAGCAGTGCGTCGATCTGCCGGGCAGCCTCTGTGCGCGGAAGACCCTTGAGCGCCGCCATATATTCCAGATAGTCCTGCACTGTGAATTCCGGGTAAAACCCGAATTCCTGCGGCAGATACCCCAGCTTTTCCCGGTAGGCCGCACCAAGCGTCCCAATCTCCACCCCATCGCACAAAATCCGGCCACTGCTGGGCCGCAGAATGCCCGCCAACATCCGCATTAAGGTTGTTTTGCCTGCACCATTCGCCCCCAGCAGCCCCCACACACCCGGCGTGAGAGTGATGGACACATCATCCACCGCCGTTTTATCCCGGTATCGCTTTGTAACATTCTGAATTTTCAGTTCCATGACTTGTTCCTTTCAAGCTTCTGCAATATATTCTGACCGGGCGGCAAGCTGGATGCACTGCAACACCATACAGAGCACCAGCACGCCCGCCGCCAGTGGCAGACCTTTCGGCAGTTCCGATAATTGCACGAACCGCAGCAAACACAGCTGCCCTGCAAACAGTGGTACAGCCCCGGTCATCATCCATTCCGGGCGCACCCAGCGCAGCAGCAGAAGCAGCTCATTGTTTGCGGTCAGGAATGGCACGGTCAACACCGCCAGCAGTTGCCCGATGCTCCATGGCACGGCTGCCCGCACATTGAGTACCAGCACTCCCAGCAGGATCGTTTCCCCCGCCAGCAGCAACAAAAACCGCATCACCAGCGGACGACCGATTCCTGCATAGGTGGCTTGTTCCAGTTCAAGCATCTTATATTGACTTGCCCGGTATAAAAACGGCAGACCGAGCAGGGCTGTCAGCATGGCAAGTGTGCTCAGACCAAACAGTGCATTGCGTAATGTCCATGCCTTCTCCCACAGGGCAAGTTCCCGGCCCACACTGTACAACGCCAGTGCCGCCATTGCTTCCAGTGCCCACACCTTCCAGCCCAGCAATTTGAACTGGCAGTGCAGCAAATCACGCCAATCACTCCGTTGTTTTACGACATGTTCCGCCCGGCAGCGGCGCAGCAGCGTTTTCGGTGCGGCTGTGTCAAGCTCTGTCGCCAGTGCTCTGGACAGTTCTTTTTCAAAGGCTCGATTCATCTCCAGTCCTCCTTTTCCAATTGCATTTTCAAGGTTTTCAATGCGGCACGCAGGCGGGACTGCACCGTGCGCAGGGACAGACCTGTGATCTGCGCGATCTCCCGCAATTTAAGCTGTTGTGCGAACCGCAGCAATACCAGTTCCCGCTGTTCCGGCTCCAGCTGGGCCGTCAGCGCTCGCAGGTTTGCTTTCTCCTCTGCCGCAGCAAAGCCGCTTTCCTGATAGGCGGGTTCGCCCGGCAAGCTCTCCAGCGATACCTCCGTCCGCTCCATCGTACGGTTCAGATCGATGCAAATGTTTTTTGCGATTTTGTACAGAAAGGGACGGAATGCCCCCTGAAATCCACCACAGGAATCCAGCCAGCGCACCGCTTTCAAAAAGGTTTCCTGTGCTGCATCCTGCGCCTGCTGCTCGTCTGCTGTATGCCAACGGCAATAGTTCAGAATTTGTGGATAGTACGCTGTAATCAGAGTGTCCAGCGCACCCGTATCTCCGCTCTGCGCTTTCCGCAGCAATAATTCTGTCTGGATACGGTTCACCCCCTTCCTGTCTATTAAAACGTCCCATATCATCAAAATGATTTCTGTTTTTTCAAAAATTTCAAATAATTGCCTTTATTATGTTCTTATAGCTTTATTATAATAAAGAGCCTTGTGTTTTTCCTTGTCAAGAGGGCTGGCACCGTCCAGCTCTCTCTCTTTTTGCCAAAGTTTTCATTGTTTTTTCTTGCACACTGCCGAAAGTGACGTGTTTTCAAAAGTTCGCGTTTGCGCAGCGCAGCGGAGCAATGAAAGCCCCAGTGGGGCTTTTAAGCGACAGAACGGTCTTGCGCAGCAAAATGGAGGAGCCCGCCCCGACAAGTTCGCGTTTGCGCGGACGCGGACGATCTCATCGGTCACAAAGCAGACCTTGACATCAGCGTTATCAGTATGCAGCAGGAAAGCGCCGTTCTTGCGCTCCATGCCGGTAAAACGGGAGCAGATCTCCATGGCTTTTACTCCTCTCAGTTGATTTTTGATAAAAAATGCCCCCATTCCCCTTTAGATGCAGGATATCTTCAGAGAAATGGGGGCAACGTATTCGTTGCTTTACCCGGAACAGTCAGGGATTAGAACACCCAGCAGCACCAGTGTACTGGTCGCGCGCGGTGGCCTACCTTCAGACCCATTATCAGGACCCGACCCTTACCACCGCGCAGCTGGCGCAAGAGCTTTACGCCAGCCGGGAGCACCTTTCCCGTGCGTTCAAGGAGTGCACCATGGAGAGCATCCACAACTACCTGATCTATCTGCGGATGCAGCACTGCCGCAAGGCGCTGGAAGAGGGCGTTTCCGTTCTGAATGCCTGCACCGAAAGCGGCTTTCCGGATTACAGCAGCTTCCTGAAAACCTTCCGCCGTCTGTACGGCATCACCCCCACCGAATACCGCGCACAGCACCGGACAATGGTGCGTTAAAAGCTGCGGCAGGAGAATACGAAAATTTTTCTCAAAAAGGGTTGACATTCTACCCGCTCTGTGGTATTATACTTGAGCAGTCAGCGAGAGCCGCTGAAAAGCAAAAAGTAAATATCGCGGGGTGGAGCAGTCTGGTAGCTCGTCGGGCTCATAACCCGAAGGTCGTTGGTTCAAATCCGGCCCCCGCAACCACCAAGCAGGTTGAATTTTTTAAATTCAACCTGTTTTTTTGTGTTCACATCAAAGTGGGAAGCGCCGCCGCTGTTGCACATTGTGCAGCGTGAACAGTGTAGAATATTATTATAACTTTTTATATTTGATCAGTGTGCAAAAAGAAACTGTCCTACGTTAAATGTTCACATCGTTCGGGTTGAACATTGTGGGTGCGGAATGCTGTGTTTCCAGGTCTGAATGCCCACATTGTTCAAAACTCTGTGGGTCATAGGCGCAGCCCGCTGCGGCTTGAACAGTGTAGCCCGCTGCGGGCAGCGCAGCCGAAGTCAGTATGTGTTTGTCATGCTTTTATCATACTGCTTTTGCTTTGGAAGAGTTAGAAGATCTTCAAGGTAAAAACGGTCGTTTTTGCAATTTTGCGCGATTGCGTCTGCACTGCATCCGGAGGATATCGTGTTTGTTGCCCGGCAAAAAGAATAAAACTTTCCCATTTTATAATAAGAACGTTCTGGCAAAGACCGTCTTTTTCTGTTATACTCTAGCCAATGAATACAGCTGTAACAGGAGGATGTTATGGAAAAGAATGTACTGAACACCGATCTCACCGGCAAGGTGGCTGTCGTCACCGGCGCAAGCGGCACGCTGTGCTCCATTTTTTCCAAGGCGCTGGCCCGAGCGGGCGCAAAGGTGGCGCTGCTGGGCCGCAACATGGATAAGCTCAAGGAGCTTGCGGACGAGATCGAGGCCGAGGGCGGCACCGCCAAGGGCTACACCTGCAACGTGATGAACAAGGCCAACTGCCTGCAGGTAGCCGAGAATGTGCTGGCAGACCTTGGCCCCTGTGATATCCTTGTGAACGGTGCCGGCGGCAACAACGCCCGCGCCAATACGGACAAGGAATATTTTGAGATGGCCGATCTGGAAAGCGACACCGTCACCTTTTTTGATCTGGACGAGAGCGGCGTGGAGATGGTGTTCAACCTGAACTTCATCGGCACCCTGCTGCCCACGCAGGCATTTGCACGGCAGATGGTAGGGCGCGAGGGCTGCAACATTCTGAACATTTCCAGCATGAACGCCTACCTGCCCCTGACCAAGATCCCTGCCTACTCCGGCTCCAAGGCTGCTGTGACCAACTTTACCCAGTGGCTGGCGGTGCACTTCAGCAAGGTGGGCATCCGGGTCAACGCCATTGCCCCGGGCTTTTTTGCCAGCGAGCAGAACGCAAAGCTGCTCTTCAACGAGGACGGCACCCCCACCGACCGCACCAAAAAGATCCTTGCCGCCACCCCCATGGGACACTTTGGCGACAGTGAAAAAGACCTTGTGGGCGCACTGCTGTTCCTGCTGAACAACGACGCGGCAGGCTTTATCACCGGCATCTGCCTGCCGGTGGACGGCGGCTTCTCGGCCTATTCTGGCGTGTAATAAGTACTGCAAAATATACAAAACCACCCCTGTCTCCCGGTGCAGCAGCCCGGCGGGACAGGGGTGGTTTTTTCAACGGGGTTGAACAAAAGGCTTCCCCAGCCCGGGGGAAGCCTTTATGCGGAAAATGGATTTCTATGGGGTCACTTCTTCGGGTGCTTTTTGCGCCATGCAAGCGCCACGGCAACAGCAGCGCACGCCAGCACTGCCAGCGGCCAGACGGAGGCCAACGCAACTACCAGCTGCTGCAAGCCATTCACAAAGTTGCCCCAGCCGGAGACAAGGGCCGTGCCGATGCGGGAGAAGAAGCCCTCGTCGGCGGGTGTGTAGGTCTGCACCTCGTTCAGGTCGATATACACGGTGCACTGCTGCACCTGATCGCTGTACCAGTCCAGCTGGCTCTGCCAACTCTCAATCTGGGACTGCACCTCGGTGAGAGAGTCCTCAATCTGCAGCAAGTCCGAAAGAGTTTCGGCCTGTGCCTGCAGCTGCTGTAAGCGGGTGCGCTGTGCCTGCAGATTAGAAAGCCGCGCGGACACGTCCATATACTGAGTGGTCACATCATCGGCCTGCTGGCTGCGATAGGTCACATTACCGGCAGCGGCCACAGCGTCCAAAAAACTCTGGTAATTGGCCTGCGGCACCCGGTAGGTCAGGCTTACGGAGCGGCTGGAACCGCTGCTGGAATATTCGCTGCTGGATTCCAGATAGCCGCCCGCCTCGGCAAGGGCGCTGTCCAGCGCACTGCGGGCTGCTTCGTAGTCCTTGCTTTCCAGCGTCAGGTTGGCGGTGTAGATGATCTTGGCGCTGTCCACCGCAGGGGTAGCAGCCTCGGTGCTGCCGGTGCCGCTGTATTCCGTTTCCAGAGAGCGGTCGTCTGCCTCCAGACTGTAATTCACCGCCTCGGGGGTGCTGTCCAGCGCGGCGTGCTGGAGATCAAACCCGCCCGCTGCCACAGAAGCAGCGGAGCTGTCGGCAGAGCCTTCGGCTGCGTACAGGGTGGGCGCGCTGCTTTTTGCGCTGCCCATCCCGATGCCCAGATGCAGGGTGCTGTAACCCAGCACGCACACGGCCAGACAGGCAGCCAGCGTGCCCAGCTGCTTTACCGGGAAGTGGATGGGCTTTTTCTTCTTGGCTTCGGTGTTCAGGGGTGCTGCGGGTGCAGCGGTCTGCGGGGCAGGGGCAGCCATCATGGGTTCGGCCTTTTCCTCCGCGGTCAGGGTGTCGGTCATGGCCAGCAGCTTTGCCTTCAGATCGTCCGGGGCAGCAAGGTCATCAACCTCCATCTTATATTCATACCACCTCATCTTCGATCTCCTCCTTCAGCATCATATGTAACTGTGCCCGTGCGCGCCGCAGCCAGCTTAGTACCGTGTTTGTGGGCACCGCCATCATCCGCCCGATCTCTGCCGCAGTGTATCCTTCGTAGTAATGCAGATAGATGGCATTGCGGTAGTTTTCCGGCAGGGTGCGGATGGCATCCAGCACGCTGCCGTCCTCCTCCAGAACATCGGGGGCGGGCAGGTTCTCGTCCAGCTCGGTGTCCTTTTGGTGGGCGGCGCGGGTCAGGTCCCGGCAGCGGTTGATGGCCACCCGCAGCAGCCATGCTTTGAGATGCTCCTCACTCTCAAAGATGCCGTTGTAGTGCAGCAGTTTTTCAAACACATCCTGCACCACATCCTCAGCATCGGCTGTGCAGCGGCAATTATGTACCGCAGTGCGGTAGACGGTGTCGCTGTAACGCTGCACCGCCAAGGTAAATACTTCGTTTCTGGTCAGCTGTCCCATTGTTATAAACTCTCCTTGGATGCCCGGAAGCGGGCTTCTCGATGGAATGTTTGTGGTTCTCACGGGGACGTTCACTTGATATACGGCTCAGCATCCCCGATTATTGCAGAACAAAACCCGGATCCTTCCATTTTTTGTGTACCGGACGCACCGGACCGCAAGGTGTGTCCACGTTCTCCGACAGAGGTTGGATATCCTGCCGGTTTACCGGTCAGTATACCACGGAATCGCAGAAAGTAAAAGAGGGGAGGGTGCTCCTTCTTTATTTATAGACCCTTTGCAGCAGCGCCAGCCGCTCGGAGAGAAAGGTCTCGGCCTTGGGGTGATGCAGCCAGCATTTGCCGTCGGTGCTGTGCACCAGCTTGTGCGCCAGTGCGGCGGGGGAAGTGTCGATGGCCATCACGTCCTGCATGGTCAATTGCAGGGTGAGCGCCGCCGGGACATCCGGCAGAGGCGGCAGCGGGTCCTCCCACACAAAGGGCGGCAGCAGCTGCACCGCCACGGTCAGGCGGGTACACTCCTCGGTCAGCAAAAGGGCGGCGGGGGTGCCGTCCGGCTGCACCTGCAAGCTGCTGTATAAAAGCTGCATCCGGGCAGGGGAGAGCAGCCGGGTCAGGCCCTCTGCCGGAGCTGCCGCAAGCTGCAGATACCCGGCGGCCTCCTCCCGGTAGATGCGCCGGGCAGGGGCTTGCAGCCCTGCGTAGAGGGCGGGCAGCATAAAGCTGCCGCTTTTTTCCAGCGCCTGCTGCGCCAGCAGATAGAACTCGGTCAGCGGGTACGCCGCATCCGGCTGCGGCATCCCGAAATCCGGCCGCGATACATGACCTCCACCCATGGGAACCTCCTTGACAAAACACGATGGTGCGATTATACTATAAACAGAAGGGGCGCTGACTGCAAAGGTCAGCTTTCCATCCCGCATTAGTCAAAAAGATTGACCGCTAGTTTGGTAGACTGGGGCGGTCAATCTTTTTTGTTGTCATCGTTTTTCTTCTGCGAAGCTTTATCCATGACCTCAAAGGTCAGGCGAATTACCTCAATGATCAATCCCAACAGCGTAAGAATGACCATCAGCAGGTTCAGCATCTCCGACAGATCCATCTGACATCCCTCCCTTCACCTTCAGGGCTTGGGGAGGCTTGGCTCAAAAAAGTTCTCCTCCCACAAGCCGCTGGTTCGTTCCATGTACAGGAAGAAGCAGTGCTGCGGGATGGGAAAGCATGACCACCGATTATGCAATCAGCGCCGTATTCTTAGAATATCATATTTTTTGACGGATTACAATATATCTATTGATTGTAAACCCTTTGCAAACTTTTCCGTTGACCTGCGGCGCACCGGTGCGGTATACTCGGGTACAGATGCCTTACAAAACGAAAAAACAGAGGGAAAACTGACCATGAAAGACAAAAAACTGACTACCTATCAGATGGCTGTCACCGCGGTGATGGCTGCCGTGCTGTGCGTGCTGGGCCCGCTGACCGTGCCTATCGGAGCCGTGCCCATCTCGCTGGCAAACTTTGTTATCTGCCTGACCGCATGGCTGCTGGGGCCGAAGTTCGGCACCCTGAGCGTGGTTATCTATCTGGCACTGGGCGCCATCGGCATTCCGGTATTCTCCGGCTACGGTGCCGGCCTTGCCAAGCTGGCAGGCCCTACCGGCGGTTATCTGGTGGGCTATCTGCTGCTGGCTTTCATCGGCGGGATGTTCATTGAAAAGAGCAAGGGCAACCCGGTGATCTCCGCTGTGGGTCTGGTGCTGGGCGATGCCGCCTGCTATGTGCTGGGCACGGCATGGTTCGTGTTCCAGATGCAGTGCGAGCTGGGCTACGCGCTGACCGTCTGCGTCTACCCCTTTATTGCGCTGGATCTTGCAAAGATCGTGGTGTCCTGCATCGTGGGTGCGCTGCTGCGTAAGCGCCTGACGCAGGCAGGCGTGCTGAAGCTGCAGAATGCAGTTTCGGAATGATCGCTAAGCGGAAAATTATTTTTAGATAGAATAAGCCCGGAGGGTCTGCGAACCTTCCGGGCTTATCTCTTTATTCCTGATATCCCAAGGTGGCTGCCATGACCGCCTTGATGGTGTGCATCCGGTTCTCGGCCTCATCAAACACGATGCTCTGGGGGCCTTCGAATACCTCGTCGGTCACCTCCATGGCGTCGCGGCCAAAGCGTTCGCCCATCTCCTTGCCCACGGTGGTCTTGTGGTCGTGGTAGGCGGGCAGACAGTGCATAAATACTGCATCCGGGCCTGCAATATTCATCAGATCCTGATTGATCTGGTAGGGGGCAAGGTCGTGGATGCGCTCCGCCCACACCTCAACCGGCTCACCCATGGACACCCACACATCGGTGTACAGCACGTCCGCGCCCTTTGCTGCCTTGACGGGATCCTCCTCAAAGGAGAGGGTCGCCCCGGTCTGGGCGGCAATGGCCTGACACTGCTCCACCAGTGCGGGATCCGGCTGGTACTTTTTGGGGGCGCAGGCGGTAAAGTGCAAGCCCATCTTGGCGCAGCCTACCATCAGGCTGTTGCCCATGTTGTAGCGGGCGTCGCCGAAGTAAACGAAGTGGATGCCCTTCAGATGGCCGAAATGCTCCTGAATGGTGAGGAAATCGGCTAAGATCTGGGTGGGGTGAAACTCATTGGTCAGGCCGTTCCACACCGGAACACCGGCGTAGTTTGCCAGATCCTCCACGATCTGCTGGCCGTAGCCACGGTACTCGATGCCGTCAAACATCCGGCCCAGCACCCGGGCGGTGTCGGCGATGGACTCCTTTTTGCCGATCTGGCTGCCGGAGGGGTCCAGATAGGTCACTTCCATGCCCAGATCGTGGGCGGCCACCTCAAAGCTACAGCGGGTGCGGGTGGAGGTCTTTTCAAAGATTAGAGCAATATTTTTGCCCCGCAGCTGGTCATGACGGATACCGGCCTTCTTTTTGGTCTTCAGGTCAGCGGCCAGCTCCAGCAGCTGCCCGATCTCGGCAGGGGTGTAGTCCAATAGCTTCAAAAAGCTGCGATTTTTCAGTTCCATTGTATATTTCCCTCTCTATGCAAACGCTCTTGAATATTTATTCAAGCTTTGATCCTATTATAATACGTTGCATCGGGAAGGTCAAGAGGGAGCTTACAGCTCCAGCTCTACCCGGCGTCCGGTGGGCTTATAGGGGGTCAGCCGGACACCGGCGTGCTCGAACATGAACCGCGCTGCAATGCTGGAATCGCTGTCGTGGTACTTGTCGCCGTAGTACACCACCTCGGCAATGCCGGACTGGATGATGGCCTTGGTGCACTCGTTGCAGGGAAACAGGGTCACATACACCCGGGCACCCTTCAGGTTGTTGTGGGCGCTGTTGAGGATGGCGTTCAGCTCGGCGTGGCAGACATACATATACTTGGTCTGCAGGGGGGCACCCTCCCGCTCCCAGGGCATCTCGTCATCGCTGCAGCCCATGGGCATCCCGTTGTAGCCTAAGGAAAGGATCTTGTTTTCCGGGCTTACGATGCACGCGCCCACCTGACTGTTGGGGTCCTTGGAGCGCATGGCGGTAAGCAGCGCAATGCCCATAAAATATTCGTCCCAGTTGATATAATCCTCGCGCTTCATCGCGTAAAACCTCCTGCCTCTTCCGACGGGTCTGCGGCTTGACAAACCCGGAAAAATAGACTATACTACGAATAGAAAGAGCGCTGACTGCAATGGTCAGCTCCTCATCCGGCTAATCAGTCGTAAAGAATGACCGCTTGCTTTCTGAGGGCATGAGCGGTCATTTCTTTTTGCCGTTGGAAATCGTCCATGCGATCTCGAAGGTAATGTAGATTGCTCCGCCAAGCAGCGTGAGCAACAGCACGACCTGTTCAAACGTCATGAGGCATCCCCCTTTCCGCTTTCGCGTCAGGGGAAGCAAAAAGTTTTTCGTCCCCCTCTGGCGCGCAGCCGGAAGGAGCTAAACCACCGATTATGCAATCAACGCCCTTACCGCCGAAGCGGCACTTACAGCATACCATAAAACCCGCATATTTGCAACGAAAACTCCCGGTCTCGCGCCTGCACGCGCTGCCGGGAGTTTTGCCTTTTTTGCAAACGGTTTCTGCACCGCAATGTCAACTTGCACAAAACAGTGCCCGGAAGTTTGGCAGGCGTTTTTGCTAAATTTTGAAACGATATATTTAAAAATCGTTTCAGATGTGGTATTATCTTTGTAAAATATGCCACAAAAACGGAGAAAACGCTCCGTGCGGCGGAAATGAGGGAAAAACCGATATGAAATACGCAAGCAACAACATCCGCAATATTCTGATTGCCGGCCATGCCGGCAGCGGCAAGACCACGCTGACCGAAGCACTGGTCTATTTTTCGGGCGCTGCCGAGCGTATGGGCCGGGTTGAGGACGGTACCACGATTTCGGACTTTGATCCCGAGGAAGCAAAGCGCAAGGCCAGCCTGTCGGCTTCCGTTGTGCCGGTGGAGTACGAGGGCATCAAGTACAACCTGATCGATGCACCGGGCCTGTTCGACTTTGAAGCAGGCGAGTACGAGGGCATCCGCGCCGCCGAGAGCGTGCTGGTGTGCGTGTCCGGCCGCAGCGGCGTTACCGTGGGCGCAGAAAAGGCGTTCCAGCTGGCCCGCAAGAACGGCAAGGCCACCATGGTGTTCGTGTCCAAGTGCGATCTGGAAAACGCCAACTACTTCAAGATCCTTGAGGATATGAAGATCCGCTTCGGCTCCACCATCTGCCCCTGCGTCGTGCCCGCAAAGCTGGATGACGGCACCCCTGTGTACATCAACCTGTTCAGCCAGAAGGCCTTCAAGTACGAGGGCGGCAAGCAGATTCAGGTAGACCTGCCGGACATCGGCCACCGTTTCCAGGGCCTGATCGAGGCCATGAGCGAGGCCATTGCAGAAACCGACGATGAGCTGATGGAAAAGTTCTTCGGCGGCGAACCCTTTACCACCGAGGAGATCGTGGAGGGTATGCGCAAGGGCGTTAAGGACGGCCTGATCACCCCCGTGTTCTGCGGCAGCGCCGTGAACATGCAGGCACTGGATATGCTGCTGTTCAATATGCACAAGCTGCTGCCCAGCCCGGAGCACGAGGCCAGCACGCTGGCTGAGGACGCCAACGGCGAGCCGGTGGAACTGCACTGCACCGAGGATGAGCCCACTGCCGCCTACGTCTTTAAGACCGTGGCTGACCCGTTCGTGGGCAAGCTGAGCTATCTGCGCGTTATCAGCGGCAAGGTGACCGCAGGCGAACCGCTGACCAACGCCCGCACCGGCGAGGTGGAAAAGATCACTAAGCCCCTGACCGTCCTTGGCAAGAAGCAGATCGAAAACGACGGCATCGGTGCCGGCGATATCGGCGCTGTGGCAAAGCTGGTAAGCGCAAAGACCGGCGATACCCTGTGCGATGCAGACCGTGTGGTCAAGCTGCCCGCCCCTGTGTTCCCCAAGCCCAGCCTGTTCATGGCGGTTACCGTGGCCAAGAAGGGCGACGAGGGCAAGATCTCCAGCGCACTGGCACGCCTGATGGAAGAGGACCCCACCCTGTGCTGCATCAACAACGCCGAGACCCATCAGCAGGTCATCGGCGGCTTGGGCGAGCAGCATCTGGATGTGGTCAAGGCCAAGCTGAAGAACAAGTTCGGCGTGGAGATCGGTCTGGAAGCTCCCCGCATTGCCTACCGTGAGTCCATCCGCAAGGCCTGCCAGAAACAGGGCCGCCACAAGAAGCAGACCGGCGGTCATGGCCAGTTCGGTGACGTTATCATCAACTTTGAGCCCTGCGACAGCGAGCAGGTGGTGTTCGAGGAAAAGGTGTTCGGCGGCAGCGTGCCCAAGAACTTCTTCCCCGCCGTAGAAAAGGGTGTGCGTCTGGCTGCCGAAAAGGGCGTGCTGGCCGGTTACCCCGTGGTCGGCCTGAAGGCCACCCTGCTGGACGGCAGCTACCACCCGGTGGATAGCTCTGAAATGGCCTTTATCATGGCTGCAAAGTTGGCCTATAAAGCTGCTATGCCGGAGGCCGGCCCCGTCATTCTGGAGCCTATCCACACCCTGAAGGCCCATGTGCCCAACGACAACACCGGCGACATCATGGGTGATGTGACCAAGCGCCGCGGCCGTGTGCTGGGCATGGAGCCGGACGAGGACGGCTTGCAGACCATCATTGCCGAGGTGCCGCTGGCAGAGCTTGCAAACTTTACCACCTTTATCCGTCAGACCACGCAGGGCCGCGGCTGGTTCACCACCGAGTTTGCCCGCTATGAGACCCTGCCCGAGACGCTGGTGCCTGCTGTTGTGGAGCAGGCCAAGAAGCTGGGCAATCTGGACGAGGCCGCAGACGACTGAGCACTGAACCCCTGATTTGACATTTTCCTGAGCCCCCGCCGACACTTTTTTCCCTCTGTCGGCGGGGGCTTTTTTGCGTAAAAATGGAACACCGGAGCGTCCGCAGATGCTCCGGTGTTCCGAAATCATAAAAAGTTTTCTGCTGAAAAATGCTCTGGCGTTATACGCCGGAAGCACCATAGTTTGCCAGCACGCGGGCAGAGGGGTCGTTGACGTTGCAGCCCGGCCATGCTTTGTTTGGCATCCAGAAGCCCACGATGGTGCGGCTCTGGTCGTGGTAGTACTTCTCAAAAATTTCGCGGTAGAACAGGCTCTCCTTGGTAAAGGGCATGCAGTGTGCCGAGTAGTTTGCCCGGCGCATCTGGAACTCCTCGTCGGTGTACAGGCTCTCGGCGTACTCCTTGATGTCGTCCACCATGCTGTGGCCCACGGCGTCCGAGAAGGCGGCCTTTTCGCGCCACAGGATCTCCGGCGGCAGCCAGTCGCCCTCAAAGGCCTTGCGCAGCAGGTACTTGCCCTTGCCGTAGCGGTTCAGCTTCTTTTCCGGGTCGATGGCCATGACGTACCGCACAAAATCCAAGTCGCCAAAGGGCACGCGGGCTTCGATGCTGTTGGAGGAGATGCAGCGGTCTGCCCGCAGCACATCGTACATGTACAGCTCTCGGATGCGCTTCTGGCTCTCTTGCTGGAAAGCATCGGCGGTGGGGGCGTAGTCGGTGTATTTGTAGCCGAACAGCTCGTCCGAGATCTCGCCGGTCAGCAGCACACGCACATCGGTCTGCTCGTGAATGGCCTTGCACAGCAGATACATGCCCATGCTGGCGCGGATGGTGGTGATATCCCATGTACCCAGCAGCCGGATGACCTCTTCCAAGCTGCTGAGCACCATCTCGCGGTTGATGATGATCTCGTGGTGCTCGCTGCCAAGATAGTCCGCAGTCTGCCGGGCGTATTTCAGGTCGATGGCATCGGTGTCCATGCCGATGGCAAAGGTGCGGATGGGTTTGCCCAGCTTTTTGGCAGCAATGGAGCACACCAAGGAGGAGTCGAGCCCGCCGGAAAGCAGGAAGCCCACGGGTGCATCGGCGTCCAGCCGCTTTTCCACACCGGCGATCAGCTTTTCGCGGATGTTCTGCAGGATGGTGGGCATATCGTCCTGCATGGGGGCGGGCACATCCGCAATGTCCTCGTAGCGCACAAAGCGGCCGTCGCAGTAGTAGCTGCCAATGGGGAAGGGACGGATATCATCGCACCAGCCGATCAGGTTGCGCATCTCGGAGGAAAAGGCGATCTTGTGGCTGGACTTGGAGTAGCCGTAGAACAGCGGACGGATGCCGATGGGGTCGCGGGCGGCGATGAGACGATCCTTGCGGGAATCGTACAGGATCAGCGCAAACTCCGCGTCCATGTGGCGGAACATATCCAGCCCGTACTCGTAGTACAGCGGCAGCAGGATCTCGCAGTCGCAGTCGGAGCAGAACTTGTAGCCACGGCGCTTTAAGATCTCTTTTTCGAACCGGAAGCCGTACAGCTCGCCGTTGCACACCACGCAGTCAGCGCCCCGGTAAAAGGGCTGCATCCCCTCCGGGGTCAGTCCCATGATGGCAAGCCGCCCAAAGCCCATCAGGCCGTAGGGACCCTCCACCACTCGCTGGTCGTCCGGCCCGCGGTCCACGGTGCGCAGCAGATACTCTTTGAATTTTTCGGCACTCAGGTCGTGCCCCGTATAACCCATAACACAACACATACTTCTTACCCCTCTTAAAATAAAAAAAATACGGCAGCAAATTCATCCCATAGTCCTAGGACGAATATGCTGCCGTATCCGTGGTGCCACCTAAATTACCGGCATACGCAATACGCCGGTCACTTTTGTGCGCTCTCCCCGTTGAAAGCACTGCCGCGATAACGAGCGGCGCACGTCTGCCCCTACTGCTGCGCATGCAGGTTCAGGGAGCGGCTCACGGGTGTTCTTCGGGCTTCGTTTTCTGCGCGGCTTCCAGCATCCCGCACTCTCTGTAAGAAAAACCTGAGGCCTTACTTTTCCCGGTCAACACTTTTATTGTCTGCATTGTATCACGGGTTTTTGTCCGTGTCAACACAGCAGGCGCATTTTTTTGCAGGCTGTTCTTCCGTTGCGGACGGTGCCGCGTTCTGCGCGCAATGACGGCACAGCCCGTACAGCACACTGCCCTCGCATTGCAGGGTAAAGCCGTGCTCCGCCATCAGGTGGGCGCGCACCTCATCCATAAAATGGCAGTCCAAGTGATAGATGCGCCCGCACTGCACGCACTTGAGGTGCAGGTGCTCCCGGCAATGGCGCCCCTCGTCCACATACTGGAACACCGCCCGCTCGCCTTTATCGGCTACATATTTCATAATGCGCTGCTCGCCGGCAAGCTTGTCCAGATAACGGTATACAGTGGTGGGGTTGGGGCTTGCGCCCTGTGCCTCCAGATGCTCCAGAATGTTGGAGGCGCTTACCGCGTGCTGGCAGTTGTTGATGAGGTAATCTAAGATGAGTTGCCGGGTGCGGGTGTTGTAGCCATCGCTTCGTGCCATGAGAGTTTCGGTCCTTTCCGGTGTAGATGTGTTGTTTTTTACCCCTATTGTAGCACAGTTTGCGCTTGGATGCAAAAGAAGCGGGCGGAAAGTCGGCCTGTTTGGCGACAAGCACAAAAAACATTGTAAAAAGTAGCAAAATCGAGGCGTAATCTTTGTATAAAACGGAAAACACTCCAAAGTTAAGCAAAAAGTCTTGTAAAAAATGCCCTAATGTGAAATAATGTATTAGATAAAGTGGTTGGATTGCAGCCGGGATACAAGCTGGCTGAACATGAAGAAGAAGCCGGCAGCGGTGGGTTTGTGCTGCCGGGTCGGACGTTTTGGAACGTTTTTTGGAGAAGAATAGGAGAGTGTGCTTATGAAAGAGCAGGACGCACAGGCAAAGCTCAGCCTGAAGCTGCAGGCGTACCAGTACCTCAAAACCAAGATTTTGAACTGCGAGTACCGCCCCAACGAGTTTCTGAACGAGCAGAAGCTCTGCGCCGAGATGGGCAACATCAGCCGCACCCCCATGCGGGATGCGCTGGGGCGTCTGGAGCAGGAGGGGCTGATCACCATTCTGCCCAAAAAGGGTCTGATGGTCTCCGGCATCACCGAAGAGGACGTGCACAGCATGTTTGAGATGCGTCTGCTGGTGGAGCCCTACGCCCTGCGTACTTACGGCAATGCCATCCCCCGGGAGCAGCTGGAGGCCTACGCCGAACTGATGCACCACAGCGAGCGCATTGAAGATTTCTGCGAGTCGGACGACGACTTCCACGAGCTGCTGATGAGCACCCTGCCCAACAAGTATCTGCGCTCTGCCTACGACCGCATCACCGGCCTGAACACCCGTTTCCGCATCATGACCGGCAAGGTGAGCATGATCAATCAGGAGCAGACCTGTGAGG
>ERZ791612.580-NODE-580-length-19872-cov-4.511884_pt1 | contig 19872 bp, 13 predicted proteins | sample MGYA00509963_ERZ791612 | MGnify/ENA primary metagenome ERZ791612 (study PRJEB30046, sample SAMN00791906) | human gut metagenome | study: EMG produced TPA metagenomics assembly of the A metagenome-wide association study of gut microbiota in type 2... | reverse complement strand
TATCCGTTCATTACAGGCATCTGCACATCCATAAGCACCAGATCATAATCACCTGGTCTTGAATTCTTAACCTTCTCCACAGCCTCTGCTCCATCTTCCGCTGTATCAACCTGAAAACCATATTCACTAAGGAGCGCTACTGCAATTTCACTGTTCAGTTCATTATCTTCCACAAGCAGTATACATCTGCCTCTGAAATCCGAACCTGCTTCCGGAAGAATTGAATCTTCTGCTCCAGCCTGACTCTGACCGATAGCTGTCATCAAGGTTTCTCGGATATCTGACATAAACAGAGGTTTCGCACAGAAAGCAGTCACCCCTGCTGCTTTGGCTTCTGCTTCGATATCTGACCAGTCATAAGCAGTCAGGATAATAATCGGTGTATCGTCACCAAGGCTGCGGATCTGACGCGTAACTTCAATTCCATTCATATCCGGCAGACACCAGTCAATGATATACGCATGGAAGGCATCTCCCAGTTCCATAGACTGCCGTGCACGGAGAACAGCTTCCCTGCCGGAAAGTGTCCATTCTGAGCGCATTCCAACCCTCACAAGCATTTTTGTCACGCTGTCACAGGTATCGAAGTCATCATCTACAACCAGTGCCTTAAGGCCTTCCAATTCTGCAATTTTCTCTATACGGTGCTGCTCAGGCTGAATCCGGAATGGCAGACGGACAATAAATTCAGTACCTTTGCCCTGTGCCGTCTGAACCACAATGGTACCGCCCATCATATCCACAATATTCTTGGTGATTGCCATGCCAAGTCCTGTACCCTGAGTCCTGCTGACTGTGGAAGTACGCTCCCTCTCAAAAGGAGAAAAGATCTTCTTCACAAATTCCTGACTCATACCGATTCCGTTATCCTTTACCCGGATCTCGTACAGTGCACTACCTTTTGCTGTCCCCGGTAACTGCTTCAGCCGGACAGAGACAGTTCCTCCTGCAGGAGTAAACTTAACCGCATTGGACAAGAGATTCAAAAGTACCTGGTTCAGTCGCGTCTTATCACAATAGACGTCCTCATTTGTAACATCCATGGCATCCATATAAAGCTCCAGCTGCTTTGCGTAGATCTGCCCGCTGACGATGGTTTTCAGGTCGTGCAGCACATCCGAAAGGTTGACTTCCACTTCTTCCAGATGGATCTTTCCGCTTTCGATGCGGCTCATATCCAGCACATCGTTGATGAGGGAAAGTAGATGATTGCTGGAAGCGAGGGTCTTGGCAAGATAATCCTTCACCCGGTCTTTATCGTCAATGTTGCTGAGTGCCAGCGTGGTAAAGCCGATGATGGCGTTCATGGGGGTGCGGATGTCGTGGGACATATTGGAAAGGAAGGTGCTTTTGGCGCGGTTGGCAGTCTCGGCCGCTGCAACGGCATCCGAAAGTGCCTGATTCACCTGCCTGTCGGCGGTGCGGTCGGACAAGACAAGGATATACTTGGTCCTGCCCTCTACCTCGCTGCCCATGGCGATGTTATGGAACCAGCGCCGCTCTTTGGTCTCCCGATGCTCAAACTCGAAATCCCATTCGCGTTGCTGCCCGCTGAGCAGTCCTTCCAGAAAGTTCTTGTCGCGATCCGGGTCATCCTTCGGGTGCAGCGCTGCCAGAGCACGGGCATCCTGCCGCACTTCTTTCCACGGGATGCCCAGCAGCCGTTCGACGTTGGGGCTGACATAATCCACCTTGGAGGTCTTTGCGTCCAGCATCAGGAAAACGTCGTCCACGTTCAGCGAAAGCTTTTGGAACAGCTCGTCCCGGTACAGGATCTCAGTGTCCTTCCGGCGCAGGGTCGTATGGCTTCTGCGCAGGATCAGCAGGATGATCAGCACAGCAAGGCCAAAGGCGATGCCCGCCACGATCTGCACCGTGTGGAACCACAGCTTATCCAGACTGGCATTGACGATGCTGACCGGCACAAGCCCCACCATCGTCCAGTTCTGGACCGCGGTATCCTCGTAGACCAGATAATAACTGGTGTCGCCCAGTTTGACCCGCAGGTTTCCGCTGCGGCCCTGCGCAAAATCATCCGAAAGGGCAAGAATCTGTTCCTCGGAAAGGTCGGAATGGTCGCGCAGCATCGCAATGAAGTTGTAAATGATTTCCTTGCGATTTACGGAATTGTCAATCACCACCCGCCCATCCGGGTAGATCACATAGTTGCTGGCATTGCCCTGAAAAGCAGAGCTGTCCAGCAATCTCAGCACAGCATCATTATAATAGGTGATGGCAACGGCATCGTAGGCAAAGCCCCGGTAGCTGCCCTGCGTTTCGGGGCAGATGAACGCAAGCATCGGGGCTTTGCCGGGCAGCGCCGTATTCACGACGATATCCTCGCCATCGGAGAGCTTTTCGTCCAGATTGGTCTGCAGGCCAAGGTAGCCGGTTCCCCCGGTCACGGTCATGTAGTTGCCGTCATAGGAAAGAAAGTAGAAGTTAACAAATCCGGTTGCCTGCTGTGCTTCCTCGATATAGGCCTGAATTTCATCCTCATTCGAGGTGTTTTTCAGAAAGCCGTTGCACAGATGCAGATAGGTCAGGTTTTTGCGCACCATCTCTTTCAGCATACTATTGGATTTATACAGTACCTCTTCCAGATGCGAGGTGCTTTCCTGATAGATGGTCTGCGACATAAACGAGATGTACCGGAAGCTGAAACCGGCTGCCAGAAAGACCAAAAGAAGGATGGCAGCGGCGGCAGGCAGCCACTTGTGCCGGGAATAGCAGCTGCGTTTGGATTCGTGCTTTTCGTCTGCCATTCCGCTCACCTCAGTGTCATGTAGTTTTCCGGCTCTGCAAGCGCTGCGCCGCCGGAGATATAATCGCGCCATGTGTTTTTTACCCACGTATCTTCGCCAGCAGACGTGCCGCTATCGCTCGCAAGCAGCGCTTCCATCTGCTTTTCCGTTGCAAGGCAGGTCACGGTAACGGTGTCGTTATCTCCCAGCGGCTGCCCGTTCCGGGTGATGCCGGTCAGGGTATAGCTGCCGTTATTCTCTTTTACCTCCACAGCAATGCCGCTGACCACTGGCAGAGAACCGCGGTTGAAGGGCACAAACCCGCCCTCGCAGCCTTCCACAAAGGCGTGGACGGTCTCTTTCAGCTCCGCACCGGTCATGGTGCGCTGGCGGGACATCAGACCGTTCGGCATGATCATGGAAGCTGCCATTTTCTGGTTATAATCCGCCTGCAGCACACTGCCGGTAAAGCTGTTTGCGGTGGCAAGCAGCACATCGGTGCCATACACGCCGCGCAGCGTGTTTGCCATCACGGAGAAGGCAGCGCTGCCGCCGTTTGCGTGGAATACGTTGGAATAGGCCTTCCCGGAGGTCAGCACGGTCTCGTTGTCGGCAGGCTCCTCATCGGCAAGGAGCTGGGCATTGAAGGCCTGATACGCCTGCTCAGCGGTAAGCTCGCCTGCGATCATTTTGGAGACCACATCCTTGGAAACGGCAAAGAAATCGTTGGAGGCGATGCGGATATACATGTGGTTTTCTTCCACCACGCTGCGGACGTCCTTCAGATACTCGGTCAGGCGCAGGGGAACGTTCTGGCTGTAGCTCAGTATGTCCTGCCCCTCTGAGACGATGCGGTTCTGCGCCTGTTCGGAGAGCATGACGTTCAGCACCTTCATGGCTTTTTCGCGGCGCGCGGTGTCCTGCTCCAGATCCCGGTTCAGGGCAACTTGGAAATAGGGGGTGGTCATGATCCACGGTTCGCTGTTCTGGCTGAAGAAGGGCAGAAAGATCGTGTCGATGCCCTCATCCTGAAACATCTTCACGCCGGCAGAGCTGCCAAAGTACATGGCAACTTCTCCGTTCCGGAACATTCCGGTCACATCGTCGTAATTCAATGCAAGATCATCTGCTGTAAGGTGGGTATCCTGAATGAACTGCTCCATCCGCTCAAACGCCCCCGGCCATACGGTGTCGTCCAGACCCACCCGCGCGGTGCTGGCGGGGTCGCTGTAGGTAGTGCGCCACTTGCGCCCCGCGGTGGTGGTAAGCTCGGCAGCGGAAAGCCCCTGCAGGGTTTCCATGCAGGTGTAGTCGTAGGTATAATCGGAGGTAAAGCCGCGGATGCCTACCTTTTCAAAAGCCTGACAGGCCGCTACAAAGCTTGCGTAATCGGTGGGCAGGGGAATATCGTACTGCTCAAAAAGGCTGCGGTTGACCACAAAGCCGTGGGCATCCGCGCAGACCGGCAGCCAGTTCACGCTGCCATCCTCGTTTTTGAAGCTGTTGAGGTAGGTGTTGTACACAGCGCCCGCCTCATTGGTCATGGCAAGGTTCATCAGGCTGTCCTTCAACGGTGCCGCATCGTGCAGCGAGAACCGGCAGCAGGTGATGATATCCGGCAGACCGCCGTTTTGCTGCAAAAACTTGTAAAAATCCAGATCGTTGTTGCCGACGATGAACTCAATGTTCACGTCCGGCAGCTGGGACTGGACATAGGGGGCATAGTTTTCGTACAGGCTGGTGCTCCACAGATACACCTGAATAGTCTGAGCGTCTTCCTGCTCCTGTGTTCGTTCCGCATTTTTTTCGCTGCATCCGGTGAGCAGGGATAGCCCCATCACCAGTGCCGCAAGCATGGAAAATAGGCGGCGCAATGTTTTTGTTTTCATCCGATCCTTCTCCTCACACTTCTTGGGCAGCCATCGTTTTGCGGTTGGCTGCTTTGGCTTACTGATCATACATCACCGCCCGCAAGAGTGTGTGCTGTAAAACCCACCCACGGAAAGGATGCCGCAATTTTTGCGTCTTTTCTGTTTTGCGCTCTCCCTCTACCGCGAAGGGGCACAGAATGACAGAGACATAAAAATATTTTACCACTGCCATGAAAAATTTTCAATAAAATTTCATATATTGAACCATAAAAGCTGTGTAGGATTACAATAGATGTGTCACAAAGTGAAAAAAGACGAATGAGTCGTTCGGTGGTACAGTTAAATTGCTACACCAAGCATCACAGAAACACATCATTGACAAACCTACATTGTGAACTCAAGGAGCCTGTCCAAAAGAAAGCATAAAAATGCGTATAACGCCCTATGAAATGGTGTCACGGGGCGTTTTATTTTGTCTTGTTTTGTGGGCGATGTTGCGGTTTATGTTGCGGTTTTGCGAAAACTTGCGAGACTAAATAAAAAATCCTACGAAATTACGATTCTAAACGTAAATTCGTAGGATTTTTGGAGCTACTGACCTGATTCGAACAGGCGACCTGCTCATTACGAGTGAGCTGCTCTACCAGCTGAGCCACAGTAGCAGATAAAATTTTCTTGCATGTTCTGCAACGAGAAATATTCTATCATACTTCCTGTGCGCTGTCAAGATTTGATTTTGCGGCAGAACAGGTGCAAATAGTCTGTGACGCAAAAATATAACTGCCCTCCGAGAAAAACTCGAAGAGCAGCCTTGCATACAAGAATAATCAGTTGAACAACTTACGGCCGATCCAGATGCAGATGCAGGCACCCACAACGGAAACGAGGATCTCACCCACGATGCCGGTAGCACTCAGACCAATCAGGCCGAACACGATGCTGCCTACAAAACCGCCCAGAATGCCCAGCACGATATTGCGCACGGTGGAAGTTTCGCTGCCCATAATGCGGCCGGCGATGTAACCAGCCAGAGCGCCGATCAGCAGACTGAAAATAAAACCAAACATAATATTCTACCTCCTGAGTTTTAAAGCTCTGCGCTCTGCCCGGCGGTTCCCCGGGCAAAGCGGCAAATATCCTTCAAACAACATTTTTCGCATTCTGGTTTGCGCGCATTGCACACTGCCCGACCATGCATCACAAAGCGGTGGCACAGGTCGCTGCCTTCTTCCGGAGGAACGATCTTCCACAGGGCCATTTCCACCTTCTGCGGTTCCTTGATGCCGTCCACAAGGCCGATCTTGTTGCACAGCCGGATGCAGTGGGTGTCTGTTACGATAGCAGGCTTGCCAAACACATCGCCCATGATAAGGTTTGCGCTCTTGCGGCCTACGCCGGGCAGGGCGAGCAGCTCTTCAAAGGTGGTGGGCACCTGACAATCGTATTTATCGCGCAGCACCCGCATACAGGCGGAGATGTCCCGCGCTTTGGAGTGTCCCAACCCGCAGGGCTTGACGATGGCTTCAATGTCTTCGGGTTCCGCAGCAGCCAGCGCAGCAACATTGGGATATTTGGCAAACAGGTCTTCCACCACAATGTTCACGCGGGCATCGGTGCACTGGGCTGCCAGACGCACGCTGACCAGAAGCTGCCAGGCGTGGTCATAATCCAATGTACAGCCGGCATCTGGGTATTCTTTTTTTAACCGGTCAATCACTTCCAGCGCCAGCGCCTTTTTTGCAGTAAGGTCTTCTGGTGCTTTTTTGCGAACAGGCATTTCATCCACTCCTATCGACAAAAGCTGATACGATAATACCATGTTTTGCGTTTTTTGTAAACTGCGGGCAAAAATTATCTGAGAATGATTTTCAGATAAAACCTTGCTCTTACTGCCAAAATGCGATATACTATAGAAAAATGCTGGGGGAATCGCGCCTCGGTACGGGAGGAGGAAAACACGATGAACGAACCACTGGCACAGCGTCTGCGGCCCAAAACACTGGCAGATGTCTGCGGTCAGCAGCATCTGTTGGCACCGGGCAGGGTGTTCCGCCGTACCATCGAGAGCGGACGCATCCCGAACATGATCTTCTACGGCCCGTCCGGTACCGGAAAAACGACGGTGGCACGCATCATTGCAGAAAACAGCGGTATGACGCTGCATAAGCTCAATGGCACTTCCTGCGGCACCGGGGACATCAAGGCGGTGCTCAAGGATATCGGCACGCTGGCAGGTGCGGGAGGCATCCTGCTGTATCTGGACGAGATCCAGTACCTGAACAAAAAACAGCAGCAGAGCCTGCTGGAATGCATTGAGGACGGCTCGGTGACGCTCATTGCATCCACCACCGAAAATCCATACTTCTACATTTATAATGCGCTGCTGTCCCGCTGTACGGTGTTTGAGTTCAAATCACTTTCGGCAGCGGATGTGGAGCGTGGGGTGCACAATGCACTGAAAAAGCTTTCGGAAGGGGAGAGCACAAAGGTCTGCATGGACGAGAATGCCTGTGCCTACCTTGCTGAGAGCGCAGGCGGCGACCTGCGCAAGGCGCTGGGCTGTCTTGATTTTGCGGTGACGGCAGCTCCCATTGAGGATGGGGAAAAGCACATTACGCTGGAAATGATCCAGCAGGTCACCCGCCGCACTGCCATGCGGTATGACCGGGAGGGCGATGACCACTACGACATCGTGTCAGCCTACCAGAAGTCCATGCGCGGCTCCGACCCAGATGCGGCGCTGCATTATCTGGCCCGTCTGCTGGAAGCAGGAGATCTGCCCTCGGCCTGCCGTCGCCTGATGGTATGTGCCTGCGAGGATGTGGGCCTTGCCTATCCACAGATCATCCCCATTGTGAAGGCGGCAATTGATGCCGCCAACATGGTGGGCCTGCCGGAAGCACGGCTCCCGCTGGCAGATGCCGTCATTCTGGTGGCCACCAGTCCCAAGTCCAACAGTGCCCATGATGCCATCAACGCGGCCATTGCGGATGTGCAGGCAGGCCGTACCGGGCCGATCCCGCGCCAACTGCAGAACAAGCACTACGACGGTGAGGATGCGCTGGTAAAGGGACAGAATTACAAATATGCTCATGATTACGCCCACCACTGGGTGGAGCAGCAGTACCTGCCAGATGCCATCAAGGACGTGAAATATTATACCTTTGGCGATAACAAAAATGAGCAGGCGGCCCGTGCCTACTGGGCAAAGATCAAGGGCGAAGAGAACGTCTGAGCCACGCCTTACACCCAAAACCCAAAAACAAAGAAAAAGGAGAACGATATGCGATATTCCAAACAGCGCGAGCTGGTCATGCAGACGGTGCAGAACCTGTGCGACCACCCCACCGCCGAGGAAATTTATGATGCTGCGGTCAAGGAATGCCCGGGCCTGAGCCTTGGCACCGTATACCGTAACCTGAATAGTCTGGTGGATGCGGGCCGGGTGCGCCGGGTGTCCATTCCAGGCAAGGCTGACCGCTTTGACCACACGCTGCCCTGGCACAGCCATCTGTACTGCACTGTGTGCGGCAGCGTGACCGATGCCGAGGTGGACGAAAAGCAGGTAATGAAGCTGGTGAAAAACCAGAAGGGCTATGTGCAGGACTGCGCTGTTGTGCTGATCGGCGTATGCGAGGTCTGCTGCGAGAAGCAGGCGCAGGAAAACGCCCACTGAACCATAAAATTTGCACGGAACCTCTTGCCCGGAGCGTATAAACAGGGTATACTATAGAGAAGGCTCTTTTCAGAAAGTGCAAATAGATTTTCGCCGCACAGGGCGCTTCGGCCCGGCGGAGAAGGATGGTTTGATTGGAATACATTAGTTTTGAACATAATAACATTGCCGCTGAGCTGGTAAAGCAGTTCTATGATACGCCGCCGCTGGCCTTTGTGCACAGCTATGGCTGTCAGCAGAACGTGAACGACGGCGAGCGGATCAAGGGTGTGCTGATGGACATCGGCTATGGCCTGTGCGATAAGCCCGAGGATGCAGACCTGATCCTCTTCAACACCTGCGCCGTGCGTGAGCATGCTGAGCAGCGTGTGTTCGGCAACGTAGGTGCCCTGAAGGGACTCAAGGAAAAAAAGCATGATCTCATCATCGGCCTGTGCGGATGCATGGCCAACCAGAAGCACGTGGTAGAAAAGCTGCGCCAGAGCTATCCTTACGTTGACCTGGTGTTTGGCGTGGACGGCATCGACACCCTGCCGCAGCTCATTGCCCAGAAGCTGCAGAAGCATAAGCGTGTGCTGATGGAGCCCGCCCAGCGCCCGGTCATCGTGGAGAATATCCCCATCCGGCGTGAGAGCGAGTTCCGCGCATGGCTGCCCATCATGTACGGCTGCGACAACTTCTGCACCTACTGCATCGTGCCTTATGTGCGCGGCCGCGAGAAGAGCCGCAAGCCCGGTGATATCCTTGCTGAATTCCGCGGTCTTGTGGAGGCAGGCTATAAGGAGATCACATTGCTGGGACAGAACGTCAACAGCTACGGCAAGGGTCTGGAAGAAAAGGTGGACTTTTCTGATCTGCTCAACCTGCTGTGCACGGTGCCCGGCGATTATCACATCCGCTTTATGACCAGCCACCCCAAGGATGCCAGCCACAAGCTGATCGACACCATTGCCGCCCAGCCGAAGCTGTGCAAGCACCTGCACCTGCCGGTGCAGTGCGGCTCCGATGAACTGCTGAAGAAGATGAACCGCCACTACACGGTGGAGCAGTACATGGAGCTGATCGAATACGCTCGCAAAACGGTGCCCGGCATCACCTTTTCCAGTGACATCATCGTTGGCTTCCCCGGCGAGACCGAAGCGGACTTTGTAAAGACGCTGGAACTGGTGCAGAAGGTGGGCTATATGCAGCTGTTCACCTTTATCTATTCCAAGCGCACCGGCACCAAGGCTGCCGAAATGCCGGACCCCACCCCCCGTAAGGAAAAGACCGACCGCATGACCCGCCTGCTCAAGGTGCAGGACGAGATCGCCATGGCGCTGGTCAAGGCGCAGGTTGGTCAGACTGTGAAGGTACTGGTAGAGGGCTTTGGCCGCAATGAGGGCACCCTCTCCGGCCGTCTGGACAACAACCTGACGGTGGAGTTCACGGCAGACGCTTCCCTGATGGGCAGCTATGCCAACGTACATCTCACGGGCGCACGGGCGACTGTGCTGCTGGGTGAGCTTGCCTGAGTGATTCCGGGGCAGTGCCCCTGAACGTATAAAATAAGAAGGAGACCATTCAAATGGATTGCATTGATCTTTTCAAGCGCGCAGCCGTTGCGCTGCAGACCGATAGCCGCTACCTCGTTCTGGATCAGACCCGCAAGGCAAACGATAAGGACGAAGAGCTGCAGAACCTGATCGGCGAGTTCAACCTCGCCCGCATGGATCTGAACAATGAGATCGGCAAGAGCGAGCGCAACGATGCCCGCATCGCCGAACTGAACGAAAAGGTGAACAGCCTGTACGGCCAGATCATGGGCAACGAGGGCATGGTGGCTTACAACGAGGCCAAGCGTGACTGCGAGAACCTCGTGAACTATATCGATGCCATCATCAACACTGCCATGTATGGCGGCGACCCCATGACGGTACAGGAGCCTTCTGCTTCCTGCACCGGCAGCTGTTCCACCTGCGGCGGCTGCCACTAAAACCGGCAAAAACAAAACGCGGCTGTGCAAAACAGACCGCGTTTTGTTTGCAAAAGCGGTTACAAGCCGCAAACTTGTGCACAGAACCATAGAACGGGAGAGAGGGTAAACCATGGCAGAGCTGTCGCCCATGATGCAGCAATATCTTGAGATCAAAAAACAACATAAGGACGAAATTCTGTTTTACCGCATCGGCGATTTTTATGAGATGTTCTTTGACGATGCCCTGACGGCATCCAAGGAACTGGATCTGACCCTGACCGGCAAGCAGTGCGGCATGGAAGAGCGAGCACCCATGTGCGGCGTGCCCTTCCACAGCTACGAGGGCTATGTGGCGCGGCTGATCGCCAAGGGCTACAAAGTAGCCATCTGTGAGCAGGTGGAAGACCCGGCCAAGGCCAAGGGCCTTGTCAAGCGGGATATCATCCGCGTGGTCACACCCGGCACGGTCATTGAGAGCAGTATGCTGCAGGATGACCGCAATAACTACATTGCCAGTATCTTCCTCAAAGGAAAGAAAGCAGGTTTGTGCTTTGCGGATGTCTCTACCGGTACGGCCCATATCACAGAGCTGAATGCAGACAAGATTGCCCCGGCGGTCATTACGGAGCTGTGCCGCTACCATCCCAGCGAAGTGCTGATGAATCCGGGTCTGCTGGACTGCCGCGAGGTGACGGCGTACATCAAAAAGAATATGACTTGTTCGGTGGAGCTGATCGAAGAGGAGCGCTATGCACCGGGCCTTGTGGCGGCATCGCTGGAAAACCAGTTTGGCCGCGACTGGGCGCAGACCACCGGCATTGCAGCGGACGGCCTTGTGCGCTTTGCCATGGCGGCACTGCTGGAATATCTGCACGATACCCAGATCAAGGGCGTGGAACGTCTGAAAACGGTCATAACCTATAATAAGGCCCAGTTCATGCGTCTTTCGCCCGTGACCCGCGCCAATCTGGAGCTGACCGAGACGCTGCGCGGCCGCGAAAAGCGGGGCACGCTGCTCTGGGTGCTGGATAAGACCAGTACATCTATGGGCAAGCGTATGCTGCGCAGCTGGATCGAGCAGCCGCTTATTTCCAGTGCACTCATCAACCACCGCCTGAACGCTGTGGAGAGCCTTGTCAAGCAGACCATGGCCCGCGGCGACCTGACCGAAGAGCTGGGTTACATTGCGGATATGGAACGCCTGATGACCCGCACGGTTTACGGCTCTGCCACACCCAAGGAGATCTATACGCTGGCCCAGACCTGCGACCGGCTGCCCGGCCTGCGCAGGCAGGCTGAGGCCTGCGGCTGCCCGGAGCTTGCTGAACTGGCAGTACAGATCGATCCGTTGGAGGACATCAAGGCCCGTATTTATGCGGCGGTGGACCCGGAAGCGCCCTCTACCCTCAAGGATGGCGGTGTCATTGCCAAAGGCTACCATGCCGAGGTGGACGAGCTGCGTTCCATCCGCGACAATACCAAGGGCGTTCTGGCGCAGCTGGAAGCCCGCCTGCGGCAGGAGACCGGCATCCCCAAGCTGAAGATCGGCTATAACCATGTGTTTGGCTACTTCATCGAGGTAAGCAACTCCTATAAGAGCATGGTGCCGGAGACCTACATCCGCAAGCAGACCCTGACTTCCGGCGAACGCTACATCACGCAGGAACTGAAAGAGCTGGAAAGCAAGATCCTAGGTGCCCACGAACGGCTCATCACGCTGGAGCACCGCCTGTTCAGCGAACTGCTGGAAAGCATCAGCGCTCAGCTGGACCGCATCCAGCGCACGGCCAATGCGGTGGCCCAGCTGGATGTGCTCACGGCGCTGGCGCAGGTGGCAGCGGAAAACAACTACTGCCGTCCCATCGTGGACGACAGTGACGAGCTGACCATCACCGAGGGCCGTCACCCTGTGGTGGAGCAGATGCTGAAAGGCAGCATGTTTGTACCCAATGATACCACCCTGAACTGTGGTGCAGACCGCTGCCTGATCATCACCGGCCCCAACATGGCAGGTAAATCCACGTACATGCGCCAGAATGCACTGATCGCGCTGATGGCGCAGATCGGCTCCTTTGTACCGGCTTCCAGCTGCCATGTGGGTGTGGTGGATGCCATTTTCACTCGCATCGGTGCGTCGGACGACCTGTCTGCCGGTCAGTCCACCTTTATGGTGGAGATGACCGAGGTAGCGGAGATCCTGAAAAATGCCACCGCCAAAAGCCTTGTGGTGCTGGACGAGATCGGCCGCGGCACTTCCACCTTTGACGGTATGAGCATTGCCCGCGCCGTAGTGGAGCACATTGCAGACCCCGCCAAGGGCCTTGGCTGCAAGACTCTGTTTGCCACCCACTACCACGAGCTGACCGAGCTGGAAGGCGGCGTGGACGGCGTAAAAAACTACAATATTGCAGTAAAAAAACGCGGCGAGGACATCACCTTCCTGCGCCGCATCGTGCGCGGCCCGGCGGATGACAGCTACGGCATCGAGGTGGCAAAGCTGGCAGGTCTGCCCGGCAGCGTGACCCGCCGCGCCCACGAGGTGCTGCGCGCGCTGGAAGCAACTGCACCTAAAAATAAAGTAGAGCAGATGGATTTTGATGCCCTGCAGGAGTATAACTCTCCGGCTGTGCCCAGCGAGATGATGGACAAGCTGGAAGCTCTGGATGTGGAAACACTCACCCCCATTGAGGCTTTGAACTTCCTCTACGAGCTGAAAAAGACCCTGAAGGGCAGCCTGAACAGATGAAACTGCTCTACCTGACCCTGACCATACAAGGAGGGAAAACACCATGGCAGTGATCCATGTTCTGGATAAGCACACAGCCGAGCTGATCGCAGCCGGTGAGGTGGTCGAGCGTCCGGCATCCGTTGTTAAGGAGCTGCTGGAAAACTCCATTGATGCCGGTGCCACGCAGGTGACCGTCAGCATTGAATCCGGCGGCGTCAAGCTGATCGAAATCAGCGATAGCGGCACCGGCATCGAGGCAGAATATATCTCCACGGCGTTTATCCGCCACGCCACCAGCAAAATTGAAACACCGGACGATCTGACCAACATCCATACGCTTGGCTTCCGCGGTGAAGCACTGGCATCCATTGCCAGCGTGGCCCGTGTAGAGCTGACCACCCGAACAGAGGTGGACGAGTTTGCCACGGTCTACCGCATTGAGGGCGGGGAAGAGGTCTCCCGTGAGCCGGGTGCCAGAGCTGTGGGCACCACCATCCGGGTAAAGGATCTGTTTTACAACACGCCTGCCCGCATGAAGTTCCTCAAAAAGGACTCCTCCGAGGGCACCTTTGTGTCGGATACAGTTACCCATGTAGCGCTCAGCCACCCAGAAGTCAGCGTCAAGTTCATCCGCGAGGGCAAGCTGCAGTATGTCACGCCCGGCGACGGCCAGCTGCGCGGTGCAGCCTATGCGGTGCTGGGCCGGGAGTTCAGCCGGGACCTCATTGAGCTGAAAAATCAGGAGGGCGTGTACCGCATCACCGGTCTGGTCACCCCGCCCAAAAGCTGCCGCGCCAGCCGAAGTATGCAGCATTTTTACATCAATGGCCGCTATGTACGCAACCGCACCATGATGGCCGGTATGGAGATGGCGTTCAAGGGGACCATGATGCAGGGCAAGTTCCCGGGCGGCATTCTGCTGCTGGAAATGCCGGCCGACCTTGTGGATGTCAATGTGCATCCGGCCAAGATCGAAGCCCGCTTTGCCCGCGAAAATGATGTTTTTGATGTGGTGTATCATGCCGTCAAGCTGGCATTAGCTCAGCCCGGCACCGGTGAACGGCTTTTTACCTTTGAAGCAGACAAAAAAGATGAAAAAGCTGAAAAACCAAAAATAGACGCTGATATAATCAAAAATGATGTAAAGAATAATAACTTTACAGGCCTTTCTGCGATCATTCGGGGACAAGCAGACCCGGGCGTTCTGCCACAGCAGCACTGGGAACCGGCAAAACCCGCCGCAGCACCGCAGCAGCCTGCCCCGGCTGCTGCAATGCAAATACCGACAGCACCCAGTGTGCTGCGCTGGAAAGGCAGTGCTCAGAACGAGGATATGCTGGATCCGTTCGTGACCCTTCACAGTCCGAAGCTGGAAACGACAAAGGCACCAGAGCCGTTCCGTGCGGCGGCAAGTGAAACGCAGCTGGATGTGGAACCGGAATTTGGTGAGACAAAACTGCATTCGCCTCAGGACCATATGGCAGCGTGGAACCCTGCGCAGGAAGCACCGAAGGAAGAACCTGAGAGTGCACCCTGTGCAGAAACAGAACCGGACGCGCCGGAAGCGGCAGAACAGGAAACTGTACTGGCCGAGCCGGAGCAGATGAACTTTGATCCGACGGCGGATCAGCCGGAACCGCTGCGCTATGTGGGCGAGGTGTTCAGAACATATATCCTTGCAGAACGCGGCGATGAGCTGTGCCTGATCGATAAACACGCTGCCCACGAGCGCCAGCTGTACGAAAAACTAGCCGCGAACTATGGCAATGTGCCCAGCCAGATGCTGCTGGAGCCTGCTGCCATCGACCTTGCTGCGGAGGAAAAGCAAGCCCTGCTGGATAACATTCCTCTGCTGGAAAATGCGGGCCTTGAGATCGCGGACTTTGGCGGCAATACCGTGGTGCTGCGCGCGGTGCCCGCAGATGTGGAGCCGCAGAATGCCGAAAGCCTGCTGGTGGAGATCGCAAATAAGCTGCTCAAGGGCGGCCATGATGCGCTGAACGAGCACACCGAGTGGGTGCTGCATTCTATCTCCTGCCGTGCAGCCATCAAGGCGGGGGACAAGTCCTCGCCGCAGGAACTGCTGGCGCTGGCCGAAAAGATCCTTTCCGGCGAGGTGCCGCCGTTCTGCCCGCATGGCCGCCCCTGCGTACTCAAATTGACCCGGAAGGAGCTGGAAAAGCAGTTTGGACGCATCGTATAAACATCCCGTGGTGGCCGTCGTCGGCCCTACCGCAACCGGGAAGACAGCGCTGGGCGTAGAACTTGCAAAACATTTTTCCGGCGAGGTCATCAGCTGTGATTCCATGCAGATTTATAAAGGTCTGGACATAGGCACGGCAAAGGTGACACCGGAGGAGACCTGCGGTATCCCGCATCACGGCGTGGATATCCTTACGCCGGACAAGGCTTTCAGCGTGGCAGACTTTACCGCCATGGCCGGAAAGCTGGAAGAAGAGATCTCTGCCCGGAAGAAGCTGCCCATCCTTGTGGGCGGCACAGGGCTGTATGTTCAGAGCTTTCTGTATGGGGTGCGCTTTACAGAGGAAAAAGCACCTGCCGGTCTGCGGGAGCAGCTGGCGGCGGAACTGGCTGCAAAAGGCGGTGCTGCCATGTACGAAGAACTGAAGCAGGCCGACCCGGAAGCTGCTGCGGCTATCCACCCGAACAATCAGGTGCGGGTGCTGCGCGCACTCGAACATTATCGTGCCACCGGCAAAAAGCTGAGCGAACAGAAGGCGGAGTCTCTCCCACCGGAGCGACCCTACCGCAGCCTGATCCTCGGTCTGGATTTCCCAGAGCGCGCGGTACTTTACCGCCGCATTGACCTGCGTGTGGACAAAATGCTGGAAGCGGGCCTTATAAAGGAAGCGGAGCATGTCTGGCAGAACCGGGAAAGCTTCCGCACGGCAGCGCAGGCCATCGGATACAAGGAGTTCTTTCCGTATTTTGAGCAGACGGCTCCACTGGAAGCCTGCACGGAAAAGCTCAAGCAGGCGTCCCGCAACTATGCCAAGCGCCAGTTGACCTGGTTCCGCCATATGGACGGTGTGGTTTGGCTGGATGCCGGTGCACCGGATGCAGTGCAGACTGCCATCCGCAAAACTAGCGAATTTTTAGCGAAAGGATGATCGATATGCCGGATGAGACCCAGAAGGAACGCCATGCGCCGCATGTGCTTACCACTCTGGCAGGCGTGCTGATCGCGTTTCTGCTGCTGGCAGCAATTTATGTGGTGTATCAGGCCGCACATATCCTGTTCCCGCAGAATGTTTATGAGACTGCGCTGCCTGCGGTCATTTCGGATACGGTGGAAGCCGACGGAGTTCTGCTGTTCGACGAAAGCTATGTGGCAGGCAGTGGAAACCTTGGATATCTTGCTGCCGACGGCGAGCGCGTTTCAGCGGGCACCGCAGTGGCAGAGGTGTACAGCAACGCTTCGCAGGCTTCGCTGCGCCTGCAGCTGAACCAGCTGAATGATCAGATCGACCTGCTGCAGAAATCGCAGAACACTTCTGCGCTGCAGCTGGATACCCTTTTAAAAGAACGTTCTTCTGCGCTGTATGACCTGCTGGATACGCTGGACGACAGCGATTATGAAGCGGTGGATGATGATGCCAATGCCTACCTGCTGGCCCAGAACAAGCTCTGGGTGGTAACGGGCGAAGCTGCAAACTTTACCGATCAGATCACTGCGCTGGTCCAGCAGTCCCAGAGCGTGCAGGCGCAGCTGGGCAGCCCGGCGCAGATCACTGCACCGCAGACCGGCTATTTTGTGCGCTCTTCCAGCAGCGGACGGCTCAATGCCAGTGCCGATGATATCCTTGCACTGAACGCACAGGAGCTGCAGGGCTATCTGCAGTCCGACCCAGTGTTGGCACTGGACGGCTGCGCCGGTAAGATCGTGGCAGGGTTCACATGGCGCTATGTGGGCGTGTGCACTGCAAAGCAGGGCGAAAAGCTGCTGGGTCAGAACGGCAAGCCGCTGAGCACAGCGGTGGAGATCAGCTTCCCGGGTCAGGTGGAGAACAGCCTCAAGGCCACCGTCACCGAGGTGGAGATCGATCAGGACAGCGGCCTTGCCCGCTTTGTGCTTGCCTGCAACTCCATCAACGGCGATGTGCTTTGCCTGAACCGGGCTGCAGCACGCATCTCGGTAGGAGAGCGCAGCGGCCTGCGGGTGCCTGCTGCGGCTGTGCACTATTTAAAAGAGGATGGCACCGAGGCACAAACGCAGGGCGAAAACTACATTCCCGGTGTGTACGTGAAACTTGGCAATATTGCCCGCTTCTGCCCGATCGACCCGGTGGACGCAGACCATCCCCTCATCACGGACGGCGATTACATCCTTGTTCTGCCCGAAGGGACCGAGGGCTCGGTCAGCAAGGTGAGGCTTTATGACGAAATAATCGTTTCCGGACAAAATTTGTATGATGGAAAGCTTTTGTAGTTATTGACATCTGAGGCAAAAAATCCGATAATAGATAAAGCTATTATTTGCATCTATTTGCAAAGAACGCCAGGCAGCGCCATGCTGCCCGAATGAAAGGAGCAGATTGTATGTCTTTGCTTGACAGCATTAAGAAAGGTCTGTTTGACCAGGAAGACGATTACGAGGATCAGTACATTGACGATGGCCCCCAGATGGTAAACAATAACAATGGCACCGGCCTTGGTGCTGACGACGAAAATGAAGAGCCTGTTGAGGGTGCCAAGAAGAACGGCAAGGTGGTCAACATCAATGCCACCACTCAGCTCAAGGTCGTTCTGGTCAAGCCTGAGCGTTTTGAGGATGCCAGTACCATTGCTGACCACCTGAACAACAAGCGCACCGTGGTGCTCAATCTGGAGTCCACCAATAAGGAAGTGTCCCGCCGTCTGGTGGATTTTCTGTCCGGTGTTGCATATGCAAACAATGGCCAGATCAAGCGCGTGGCCAACAGCACCTTCATCATCACTCCGTACAACGTGGATATCATGGGTGATCTGCTGGACGAGCTGGAGAACAATGGCGCGTTCTATTGATCCGCAGCCCAAGGCGGCGCGCGGGTTCATCCCTGCGCGTACCGATGAAGAACGCTATCTCATGCGCCATATCGAGGACTTGGCCCACACGGCCTTTTCCCGGGACATTGCGCGGTATTCGGCTTTCCTGAGTGACCGCGAGCAGGACTTGGCCCGCGCGGCACTGGGCCGTGCCGGTGTGCAGGAGGGCTTCCGGTTTGAGGGCGGCTGGCTGAATGCGGAGCGCAGGGTGCTCTGTATCGAGCCGGAGTACAGCTGCGGCGAAGCACCCATCTGCTGTGTGCGGCTGCAATGCCATGCACAGGCGGGGGCTGCGCTGCCCGCCCACAAGGATTATCTGGGCAGTCTGATGGGCCTTGAGCTGCGGCGCGAGGCGCTGGGAGATATCGTTCTGCCGGAGGATCAGCCGGGCACAGCTTATGTGTTTGCGCTGGAACCGGCAGCACAGCTGATCTGCCGGGAACTGTTTCAGGCTGGACACACGGAGCTGACCACGGAACTGCTGACGCTGGATGAGGTGCCGCAGTTTCCGCAGGCGGAGCGTGAGATGCACAGTGCAACGGTATCGTCCCTGCGGCTGGACGCTGTGCTGGCAGCTATGCTGCACTGCAGCCGAGGACAGGCTTCGGAACTGATTGAGGCGGGCAGGGTGGAGATCAACCACCTGCCGGCGGATAAACCTCATGCGCAGGTATATGAGGGCGATGTGTTCACGGTGCGCGGCAAGGGCCGCTTCAACCTGACTGCACTGCCCGGCAAAAGCAGAAAAGATCGGTCGATCATCGAATTTTTTCAATATTAAAAGCAACGGGAGGAAATGACTATGCTGACTCCGCAGGATGTCCGTTCTGTGCAATTTGAGAAAAACCTCCGCGGCTACCGCACAGAGGACGTAGACCGTTTTCTGGATAAGGTGGAAGAACAGCTGCGGGAAGACGATGCGCAGGCGGAACAGCTTCGCAAGCAGATTGCGGACCTGACTGCTGAAAACCAGAAGCTGCACGATGAACTGAAGAGCTTTGAGGCAGATGGTGAAATGCTCAAGAGCGCGCTGATCAATGCACAGCGCATGGGCGAAAATGTCATCCGCGAAGCAAACCAGAAAGCAGAAGAGATCATCCATCGTGCAAATCTGCGCGGTGATGATATCATCCGCGATGCCAACGAACTGCTGCAGAAGGCAAACGACCGTGCAGACGAGATCGAGAACGAAGCAAACGAGAAGCGCCTTGCAGAGGAACGCGAGTATGACCGCGTGCGTTTGGAAGTGACCCGCTTCAAGTCCGATGTGCTGAACCTGTACCGCAGCCATGTTGAGTCTCTGAGCCGCCTGCCTGAGTTCCAGAAGGAGGAGCCCGCTGAGGATGCTCCTGCCGAGGACGAGGCGGCAGCTGCCGAGACCACTGCCGCCGCTGTGACCGAGGAGATCGCCGAGGCACAGCCCGCTGCAGCGGATGTGGATGCTGAGGACGAGGCACCTGCGGATGAAAAGACCAGCGAGGAGTTCTGGGCACAGGACGAGAGCCAGCTCAAGCTCGACCCGCCCCCGGCCCCTGCCGCCGAGGATGAGGCTGCAGCGCCGGACTACGCTGCTTTTAAGGGCGTGAAGTTCAGCGAGTGATCCCAAAATCGTTTTAGTAAATTAGAGGAGTGTGTAACCATTGGCTAAGAATAAGTCCCAGTACGATAGTACCCTGAATCTGCCCAAGACTCTGTTTGAGATGCGTGCCGGTCTGCCCAAGAAGGAGCCCGCCATGCTGGAGGATTGGGAGAAGAACGACCTGTACAACAACCTGATCAAGCACAACGACGGCAAGCCCAAGTTTGTCCTGCACGACGGCCCTCCGTATGCAAACGGCAACATCCACATG
>ERZ791612.566-NODE-566-length-20207-cov-6.596715_pt1 | contig 20207 bp, 20 predicted proteins | sample MGYA00509963_ERZ791612 | MGnify/ENA primary metagenome ERZ791612 (study PRJEB30046, sample SAMN00791906) | human gut metagenome | study: EMG produced TPA metagenomics assembly of the A metagenome-wide association study of gut microbiota in type 2... | reverse complement strand
ATAGTATGGTACCGATTACACCGCTACGCGTGGTACCGATACAGCGCTATCGTCACCTTGATATGCGGAGGAATTTTGAAGTGGCTGTTTTCGGGAAAATCACCATATACCTTCAAAAGTCCCTGCTGTACAGCTTCTTGTCTTGTAAAAGAGCATACTTCAATAAATCGCCTTACAAGTTTATCAAGCATTTTCTCTTCTTGCCAGTTTTCAAGAGTCTGTCCTGGAGGGCATTGATTGAAATCGAAATCCTTGAAGTTTAAAGATAACTTGGGCTGTTCATCTTTCACCTTACGCTCATCTCTCACATTGGCAGTACGGCTATCGGAAGCAGCAGTGCTTTTGAACTTGTTTTCAAACTTACTCTTCTTTTTTGCAGCCATACTCCATGATGAATTTATCAATGTTGCCGAAATAAGGAATAGCACCATAGCGTCCTAGCAGATAATCCTTAGAGAATGACGCATCGTTACGGACGCTATTAGCCTGATTGATTTTGTATTCCACTAGAGAGTACAAATCTGATGTACCCTCAGAAGATTTCTCAGCGAACCATATCTGATCACGACGAAGTAAATCCTTACGCAAGAGGTTTGTATCGTGAGTTGTTATAATCAGCTGCGCCCCCAAGGTGTTCATCACACTATAGAATAGTTTGAGTAATTCTACTGACAACTGTGTATGAAGACTTGCGCCAAACTCGTCAATCACAAGCACACCACCATTTTGGATGGTGTCGAAGAATGGACCGAGAAGAGCAAACAGTTTGGTTGTACCCAAGGACTCAAATTTGAAATTCAACTGCTCCTTACCAATTACCGCCCCATTGTCATACAGATCATGGGTTGAAAGAATTTCCAACTCATGTTGCTCAATCCGATGGTTGGAATCTGTCGGGAAATGGATGCCCAAACGAGATAATATTTCAAAAGGAGTATCTTGCGTGTCAACTTCTTTGACATTCTCTTTTACGTTCATATCCTTGATGCAATTATCCACTATCCCAATCATGTTGAGGATTTGCTCGCGAATCAAAGGATTGTGTATAAAAGTCCTTGCTGTATAAGCCAAGGTGTTATCGTCTAAACCTGAAAGAATATTGAAACGCTTACGAAACCATTCTTTTACCTTCATTGCCACTTCCACATTGAATTGAGCAGCAGTGGAAAGGTATAGGGCATTACTTCTTGTTTTTGTATCAACTCCTCTTGCCCCCTTTACCACTTTTGAGTTGACCTTGATATTTTGTCCTTCACGCTTAAAACAATAGCTCTCTTTTATACTTCCTTCAAGTAACACAAAGAGCCATTCGGTCAGCACTTTGTTCTGACTGACCTCAAATCCATATCTGTATCTTTCTCCATTGCAGATGAATATCATTTGCATAGAAATAGGCTCTTTTGTACTTTCCACATCAAAACGATAGTTAAGAAGAGAGAGACGCTTGACGATGCTCTCATCGACAAATGACCGTAGCACCATAGACTTGAAAATATCCATAGCCGCAATTACAGAACTTTTACCCGAACCATTTGCACCATAGATGGCAGCAGATCTTAAATAACGCTTGCCGTTATCCATGATGGAAACATTCGAGTAACCATCGTTGCTCTCACACTCCTTGACAGTAGTGCTTGCAACCATACTAAGCGAAACCTCATCTCTGTATGACATGAAATTTCTTATTGTAAATTCTATCAGCATTTGTTCATACGTTCTTATTTGTTACGGATGCAAAAATACAAATAAAACTTCATATAACCATAAAAATTGAGATTATTTCACAAAAATCATATTAATATATATAAAACAACTAGTTTTGGTGACTTTTGATGTAACAAAAAAGAATTTTGGGATTGAAAATAATTCCTTTATATTTGGTCACTATATGCAGATGCTCTCCTGTTGCACGTCCTGTAGAGCCTGATCTACCAATAATGGTGCCGGCAAAAACAAGAGTTCCCGGGGCGATATGAACTTTAGATAAATGACAATAGCTGATGGTGAAGTCGGCATGACGAAGGATGATGTAATTGCCAGAGCGAGCATCGTAGCCAACTTTCTCCACTTTACCATCCATCATAGAATATACATACTCGTTATGCGCTTGAAGGTCTATACCATGGTGCATAGACTTTCTACCATAGATAGGGTCACGACGATAGCCATAAGGGCTGGTGATCTTGATTGATTTCAGTGGATAAGTGATGCTTGGATAGCTGCTTATCCACTGTTTTTGTTTGTTATCCACAGAGTCTGTTTTCTGCTGAGGTTGATTCTTCATTATAGAATCCACTGATGAGTTAGCAGAAAATGAAGACTTCTCCTCCACTTTTCTGATTTTGTAACGGCATGCGTTGTTGCTGACGGTATTGAACTGCGCCTTTGCACTTGATACCGCCAGGCAACTTATTACCCATAATGCCACTATTTTCCTTTTCATGGTGCAAAGTTAGGGAAAGAAATCAAGAGTGATAAACGATGCAGTGAAAGTATAACATAAAATAAGATTAAAGTATGATTGAGAGTATGAAGTTCTGATATAATCATAATAAAACGGAAAAGATTGGACGGTGAAGCATGGTCTTTCTTGTATTCATTACTCTTGGGCTATCTTTGCATAAGACAAGCTGCACTCGGCAATAAGAAAGTAAACTTTCATTGCGCTCGTTTGCATTGTCTTTGCATAGTATTATTCAAAATATGAATCAGAATATGAAAAGAAACTCATTTGAAGAAAGCGAAGTGCCGTATCAGACACTTGCAAAGTTCGGTCTTACCCATGAGATGATAGAAGACCTTCCGATGCATGCATTGGAAGACATCAGCAATGGTCGTCCATCGCCAGTGTTGCCTGTGAGTATGGAGGTAAACGAAGGATATAGTATCAAGAGCAGAACCCGATTTGCCTTGGTAAGAATGGCAGACGGAAATGTTGACGTGATGTTCTATCCTGTTTTGAAGTACGCCCCATTGGACAATTTCACCAAGGAGCAGCAGGAACTGTTGAAGCAGGGCAAGGCTGTGGTGGCAGATGTGGATATGCCAGATGGCACACATGTCAAGGCATTTGTACAGATTGACGGAGAGACCAACCAAGTGATGGCTGTGCCGACACCAGTGATTGGTAGAAACTTGCAGGTGCTATCTGACGAACTCTGTCTTGGAGGAACTGAACTAAAGAGCATCCAAAATGGCGAGGCACTGACATTTGCCGTAGAAGACGAACCTGTGACCGTAGGCATTGACCTGAAGAGCGATACTGGCATCCGCTTCGCCAACGGTGATGGTGAACAGTGGCGCAAGGAGGGCAAGCGAGAGTGGGACAAATACACCTTCGGCATCTATGGCTGTTGGGTAATGGATGATGACGGTAATCTTGACTATGTTCCAGAGGAGGAATATACCGAAGAACTGTGGAATGAGCAGAAAAAAGCAGCTGGAAGACATGCTTCTGCCGTTGCAAGAAAGTAAAGTGAAACATCAAACTTTGGGAAGAAATGAGAAAAGGACCTTATTATACAGAAGACATTCTCGTGGAGAAGATGCAGAGCGGTGAATACGGTTGGCTTGATTATGTGAACCATTTCAGTGAGGAATGGCAGAACGAGTATGAGGAATACTGCAAGGAACACGCCCTGTGCATCGGCAACGAGAGTGCGGAACAGTTTGTGAAGTACAAGGACGAGCTGTTGGAGCAAGGAACGGAAACAGAGAACGCTTAATACAATCATGCTATGGCGATAAGAAAGAACTTGAATCCAAGGCAGATGGACATACAACCAGAGATGCGTGACATCTTGATGCACAATGGTATGCAAGCCCATATCATAGCCAACGGTGACGGTTATCAGTTAGCGGTACAGGGACATGACTCCCCACTGCTGACCTATAACCTCACCGAGAAACAGATGTTGGCATTGACCGATTGGGGAACCAACTCTGCCAACAATAAGGCGTACAATGTCTTTACCAGCATCATCGGCAAAGACTTCTATATGCCGAGAAACCTTGTCCATGCAAGAAATGCCAATGGAAGAGTGGCTATGGGACTGCATGGATATAGGATTGGTACTGGAGAATACGGACGGTTAGGATGGAGTCCAGAGTTTTTAGGTTGGACACCGAGAATGCAGGACGGCTATCATCTACGCAGAGTCGGAGGACAGATGTTCTATGCAGGAGCACCTATGGTAGCGGAAAGACCAGACAGAAGGCTGAAACCTGGTGAGTTAACCTCTGGAGGTTATGGCTTTTACTATAAAGGACAGCAACAAGTAGCATCACAAGCAGATGTATTACAAAACCTGCAAGCCGTGATGACACCTGTAGAAACACGTCCAAGAAGTCAAGAGCCAGCCAAACCCTACAAGGAACTGATAAGCTCACCTGTATATTTCTCCAACGATCAATGGCAGGAATGCCTGTCTTCACACGGTATCATCATCGATGAGAAGGCAAAGACACTCACCATCCAATCAGAAAGCACCAAAAGTGATATGGTGTATGACTTGACCGACGATGAATTGAAGGCATTGACCAACAATTCTGTCAAGCAAGTATCTGTAGCCAAACGACTGGATATATTGAATAATGTCATCAAGGACGATTTCACCGACAAGATAACGATGGATATGCTCAACAGCAAGGAGCGCATCCATATCGGTTTGCGTCCAGAGGTGCAGCAGGAGTTGGATGGCAAGATGCAGTTGCAGTCAACAGTAGAACCATTGCAAGTGCAGCAAGAACCTATAAACAATAAGATGGGCATTGTAGATGGGCAGGACTTGGACGAGAGTAAGGGATGGTTCCGTGAGGGCAAGCATGGCAGAGAAGTGACTGTTGGCGAGATACGAGTGGAGCCAGAGGAGCAGGAAGGCAAGTACCGCATGACCGCCATCATCAACGGTGAGCGAGTTAGTCACGAGATAACGCAGAAGCAGTATGACAAGTTCATGGCAGTGGATGACTACCACCGCATGAAACTCTTTTCCAAGATATTCGGTGAGGTGGATATGAAAGACCGTACCAGTTTGGGAACCAAGATTGGAGCTGCACTGTTAGCAGGATTGGGTGTTGCTGCCGAAGTAGGCAGTGAGCTACATCGTCCACATGGCGCACCTGTAGTGATAGTTGACCACCATCATGGTGCAGCACCTGCGCCACCTCGTCCCTACTTCAAGCCAGGAGTAGATACGCCAATGGATGTGGCGGCGAGAAACTTTGAGGCTGCCATGAACCAAGAAGTATTGCATCCTCACATGGGGAAAGGACTATAACGGAATACGCTTATGGCAAACAACGAACTGACATATAATGATTTCTTGCAGCGTCTGAACATACAGGAGCTGCTGGTGGACGCAGGCTATCAGTTGAACAAACGAGATGGCTTGCGCTATCCGTCGTATGTAAAGGTGGACAGTCATGGACAGCGAGTGAGAGGCGACAAGTTTATTGTCACAGGCAATGGCAAGTGCTGTTTTCAGCCACCAGAGCAGAAGAACTACAACGTGATAGGTTTCATCAAGGAGCATCCGACGCTGTTTGACGACTATAAGCCAGGGATGTCATTGGACAGACTGGTGAATGTGGTATGCAACAGACTGTTGAACAATCCCATTGATGTGCGTGAAAGCAGAGTGTCAGAACCCAAGCGAGATGCCAAGCCCTTCAACCTGTCAGACTATGACATCTTGCGTTTCAACCCAAGGGAAAAGGACACCCAACGGAAACACTATCCTTATTTCAAGGAAAGAGGCATCAACATGGGAACCCAGTTCGCCTTTCACAAGCATTTCTTCTTGGCGACCAAGCGTCGAAATGACGGATTGAGCTTTGCCAATCTCGCCTTTCCACTATCCTTGCCGTCCAAGCCAGACTGCATCGTTGGATTGGAAGAGCGAGGCAGACCGAGACGAGAAGACGGTAAGGCATACAAGGGAAAAGCAGAAGGCAGCAACAGCAGTGAAGGATTGTGGATAGCCAACCTGACAGGTAAGCCATTGAAAGAAGCCACAAATATTCTATGGTTTGAGAGTGCATACGATGCCATGGCAGAGTACCAAATCAACCCGGTGAAGAGCATGTATGTCTCGACTGGAGGCACACCCACTAAGGGGCAAATAAAGGGAATGCTGGAAGAGACCCGACAAGCGAACCATTATTTGGGCTTTGACAAAGACGAGGCAGGACGTGGCTTTGTGAAGAACTTCAAAGCAATCGCCAAGGAAATGGGATTTGCAGACTTCACGGTGCAAGCCTTTCATCCTTTGGGACAATATAAAGACTGGAACGATGCCTTGCTTGGCAAACAAGACCAACGGTTGATAGACCAAGGAGAGATAGACTTCGACTATTTCGAGTTCGCCAAGGCGCAAGAGGCTGAGAGGCAACAAGAGCAAGCCAAACAGAAGGAAAAAGAGGAACGGACATCGGGCATTCGCAGATGAAGCACGGTGTCATTATCAAAAAGGAGAACTATGCAGCAGACATATCGGTATAGAAACATCATCATCAAGCCCCATTGTATGCAGTTCGTCATCAACGAGCTGCACTTGCTTGTGCTTATAAGCGTAGGCTTTGTATATGCAGGTATTGATGATGCCGTTCTCTCCACTTTGGTGTTTGTCCTCTCGCTCTTGCTTTCCCTATGTTTGGCATATCGAATGGTCTATCTATGCAGGATGCGGTACATCATCAGTAACGAACAATTAGTGTTTGAGCATGGCGTGTTTCATCGTGAAGTAGATTATCTGGAACTATACCGTGTGGTGGATTTCAACGAAAGTCAAACTTTCATGCAGCAACTATTCCGATTGAAAACCGTGAGCATATATTCTGGAGACAGAACGACACCAAGGCTTGACATTATCGGAGTACCGATGAAGGAAAACTTGGTAACAACCATCAGAGAACGAGTAGAAACCAGCAAACGCAGGAGGAGCATCTATGAGATTACAAATAGGTAAGATATGGTTGATAGCAATTATCGGCATAGCAACGGCATCGGAAGCCAAGGCACAATTGGTGTCATCCAATCCCTTGGAATGGATGGCATTGGCAGAAGGCAATGAACTTATCAACAGTGAGATTGAAAAGCAAATCAACGGACAGACCAAGACGGCGTTGTTGCAGAATACAATGGCTGCTGAGTTTAACCAGATACACAAATGGGAGAAGAAGTACAACAGCTACTTGAAATCAGTGAACGGCTATGCCTCTTCGCTGAAAGCATGTACCCATCTGTATGATGATGGTGTGAAGATTTTCATCACGCTCGCCAAGTTGAAGGCAGCTATTGCCAATAATCCGCAGGGCATTGTGGCAAGCATGAGTATGAATAACCTGTATATCGAGACGGCAACGGAATTGGTATCGGTTTTCAATCTATTGAACGATGCCGTGGCGAATGGTGGCACAGAGAATATGCTGACAGGAGCAGACCGCTCCAAGACCTTGTGGGCATTAAACGACAAACTATCTGCTTTCCAAAAGAAGCTCAACAAACTGTATCTGAGCATCCGCTACTATACAATGAGTGATGTGTGGAACAATGTCACGGCAGGGATGATAGACAGAAGTAATAGTGAGATTGCTACGCAAGCATTGGGGCGGTGGTGGAGAGCTGCCAAAGTCAGTACACCATAATTATATAAAAGCATTCGAGTATGAGAACATGGATATTTTGCTTTGTCATCATGTTGCTTTCCGTCTGCAAGGTGCAAGCCCAGAACGACCCTGTGTTGGCAGGAATGATATGCGCATATACAGACAAGGCTGAAAAGGAGTTGAAGAACCAGAAGAAGGTGATGCTGATGCAGACCACTGGTCATATATGGTTGAAAGAGGAAGTGGAAGGAACCACCAATCTGCAACGAGAGTTCAACAACTACTTGGACTCGTTCCGCTCCATCGTGGTGTATGCTGCACAGGTATATGGCTTCTACCACGAGATAGACCGACTGGTGGATAACTTGGGAGGTTTCACCAGGCAACTGGACAAACATCCGACAAATGCCCTTGCCGTAGCACTGTCTGCCAAGCGCAACAAAATTTACCGTGAGTTGATAATGGGCAGCGTGGAGATAGTGAATGACATCAGGCTTGTATGCTTGTCGGGCAACAAGATGACCGAGAAGGAACGAGTGGAGATAGTATTCGGCATCCGTCCCAAGTTGAAGGTGATGAACAAAAAGCTGCAACGGTTGACCAAGGCGGTGAAGTACACCTCGATGGCAGACATCTGGGCAGAGATAGAAGAAGGAAGTCATGATAAGGCCGATAAGAAAGCCATTGTGAAGGACTGCATGAACCGATGGAAGCGGAATGGAAAGATCAAATAACAACAAAAAGATACGACTATGAGTATATGGGCAAAAATAGCAAAGTATGGTGGTAGCACCCTAAAAGGCATAGGAAGCTATGCCAAGCAAGGGTTGAAATCAGCAGGAAACGCTACCATACATCCAACCCAAGCACTGAGAAGCACAGGAAGTGCTATGAAAACAGCCGCTGTGGGCAGTGCAGCAGGATATGTGGCATGGCAGAACCTTGTCAACGACAAGAGCATGGTGGAGATAGCCAGTGACGTGGTGGTCGGAAAAGACACCACGGAGAAAATATCCGAGGCTATGGAAGACGTGAAAGGATTGAAGAACAAGGCAGGAGAAACCGTGGATGCGGTGAACGGTGCCATGGGCGATATCAACAGCAAATGGAGCGGCATGAGCAACTTCTTCCGTGGTATCTTTGGAGGAAACGGACTGGAGATGTTCGGCAACTTCTTCAAGAACTTAGGTAAAGGTAACGTGTCGGGACTGAGCCTTGCAGGACTGGTAACGGCAGCGTTTCTCACCTTCGGACGTTTCGGGTGGCTTGGCAAGATAGCAGGAGCCATGCTCGGCATGATGCTCATCGGCAACAACTCCAACATCAAGAACATCGTCAGTGGTGATGGCGGCCAGGGAAAAGATGTGAACGAAGCAGAAACGACCGCACGCAGTGGTGGCATGAAACGATAAACATAAAAATGACAACAATATGAGATATACAGAAGAAATGATGCTGCAATCGAGAAGCGGCTATTGTATGCCCTTTGAAGAACGAGGCAAAGACGTGGAACTGGCACTTGGCTATGGGAATCAAAAGCATCCTGCAACAGGAGACGTATTTTTCCACCACGGACTGGACTTTGAGGCAAATCACTATCTGCTGTCAGCCTTGGCAAGCGGAACGGTGTCGGGTATCGGCAATGATGCGACACACGGCATCTACCAAGTGATACGCTACGGCAAATATGAAGTGACCTACGCCCACCTTGCCAACGTGTTCGTGAACTTCGGACAAAGCGTGAAGGCAGGAAACATCGTGGCATTGAGCGGTGACAGACTGCATTTCGAGGTAAAGTTTGACGGCAAGGAAATCAATCCGATTGATTTTCTGACCATGCTATATGGCAATGTGAAGGCAATGGAACAGACCGGTAAGACTGGTTTTCCTGAGTTTGAGACCTACGACATGAATATAGCCACACAGTATGACAAAGACCAGAAAGAGATAGAAGAATTGATGCTGCGCTTCATGCCATCGTATATGGAAGACCTGTATAAAGGTATGTATGTGACACCGCAACATGCAGAGCAGTCGCTGAGAAACATTTTTTCGCTATCAGCAGCAAAACACTATTTCTATGAAGCTATGCCATCCATCAGCAATCCGTTAGGCATCGGGCAGAGAGCTATGCCCTTGGCTTGCAAGGTGCAGAACCTGCTGATTGCGGATTTCTTGAACTATCTGGCATTGCGGCATGGCATCTATCTGTCCACATTGAGCGAAGTTCTAAAAAAAAACTCCATGACGAAGCCATAACAACAAGTGGCATCATCGACCCACTTGTTGATTTGAACATCGATGTTCAGAGCTTTGACATTCCCAGGTTGGTAAGCGTCTATCCAGACCGTGCAGGAGTGAGATGGTGGACAAAGGCATGGTTCAATAACCGAGAGGAAGGAGAATGCTCCGTGGAGATAGAACTGCAGCAAGCCCTCCTCTTCATCCATGACAGAATAGAGAAGGACTCTTGGCTGGAGGAATACTTTCCAAAACAGATGGAAGTGTATCACCAAGCCATCGAGCAGACAAGAGAACAGATATTAGGTCAACTAAACGTAACGCTATAATGAGTACAATCAAGAACCCTACACGCTTTGCCGAACTGGAGTATTGCCTTCAAGGATATTTTGACGGCAAGCTGGCACCTGTGATGAAACAGGTGCGAGATGACTTGACTCACAAGCAACTGGAGGAAAGAGGCAGATACCAGAGCAGTTTGGCAGGAGTGCTTGCTTCTGCCAATCCGTATGCCGACAACACCGAGTTTGTTCTAAAGCAAACAGGCAAATGGAACAGCAAAACCACGGAGGACTATCTAGCGATGTGCAACCAGAAGATATGGAAGGACAAAAACATCGTGAAGGATTTGGCTCTTCTTGCTGGCGAGTGGCGCAATGCCGTGGTGAAGGAAATTGGACGAAGCAAATATGACGCTTTGTCGAAAGCCTGTGGCGAGGATTTGGCATACGCATACGTTGCACAAAGGATGGAAGACCTGATGATTGGGAAGCTCGTCAAGGACAATACACCCAAATCAACGATGGACTACATCTTGCGAAAGGCAGCACAAAACAGCATCTGGGGACTGCAAGAAGAACTGATGAAGTCACCATTGACGGCAGAGATAGAAGCTCGTGGCGAGAAAGCCTATAAGCCAAGCAAGACGGAGAAGTTTACTGGAAGGGCTACCGCCTCGGTAGTGGATGCCGTGACTATGGGCGGTATCGGTAGTTGGAAGTCATTGGCTACCTTGGTGGGGAGCGACATGGCATTGGGCTGTATCCTCGATTCCAAGAAGGGAAACGGCGAACAGCGGAAAGAGCAAGCCATGGAATTGAGCATCAGCAAGGGCGTATTCGGACAGAACGGCAATGCCTTCACTGGTTTTCGCTCACAAGCCAAGAAAGTGAATGCCACCGACAATGGCTATGTCAAGACGCTCAACAGCAAACTCCATAACAAGATACATATCCCACAAAAAGCATTTACATCTATGGCATGGACAGATAACAGTTTTAAGTTTCCTTTCCAAAAAGAGCAAGAGAAACGGAACGATCCGAAATACAAGAATGTACCGCTGATAGTGGCACCCGGCAAGGAAGATGCCTATCTGGAAGAGAAAGCCAAGCACGACGCAGCCAAGGTTGCAGAGGCAGAGCACATCATCCAAGAAAAGAAAGAGGCAGAGGCGCAACAAACAGAAACTGATGAACAACAGCAAGCGCAATCAGAAGAAGAACTGCAAGAACAACCTGAAAATGATAACAGCAATGGTTGGGAAGGACTGTTGAAGAACTTCGGACTGAATGGTTTCAGCGACATCGGCAATAACCTCGGCTATGTGATAGCTATGTTGCCAGACATCCTTGTTGGACTGTTCACTGGCAAGACGCAATCATTAGGTTTGAAAGACAACATGATGCCAATAGCCGCCATCCTTGCTGGAATGTTCGTGAAAAATCCATTGCTGAAGATGACACTCATCGGTATAGGCGGTGCCAATCTGCTGAACAAGGCTGGACATGAAGCATTGGCAAACAAACGGGAAGGCAATGATGGGAATGCTGTATCATATGGTAATACAACAGCACAAGCAGTGCAATATAAGTTCTATCCAGACGAACCGTTGAATCCTCGAATAGCCAACCCTGTGCTACAAGGCAACTGTTTAGTGGCAACCATCGACCGAGTGCCATACACCATCCAACTGCCAGAGCATGTGGTTGGAGCATATCAAGCAGGAGCCTTACCACTCAACACCCTTGCCAATGCCGTGCTTGCCAAGAGTGACCAGATGAGACAGATGGCAGAACGCAACTATGGCGAGCAAGAAGTGAGAAATGTGAGAAACGAGGCGATGGAAAACGCAGAGCTGCGAGAAGTTATCCAACGTTCAAGATAAGATAAATCGTAAAACAATCATACAATGAAAGAGAAAAATCCACAAGAGAAGAATGCGGCAGAGCGCCAAGTGTCACTGATCACCGATGCCCTGTCGAAAGCAGCCGGGAATAATGGAGTCTGGCTGAACGAAGAAGGAAAGCAATATCCACGTTTCTATCCCAAGGGAGCGGCAGTGAGTCCGTTCAATGCCATGGTGTTGGGATTAAACTCAGACAAGAACGGATATGCCACCAATCTGTACACGCTGTTTAGCGAAGCCAAGAAGCGAGACGAGTCTGTGATGGCGCATGAGAGAGGTGTGCCGTTCAACTGGTATGCGTGGAACAAATATGTGAACCGTCATAATCCGGAAGACATCATCAGCAGAAAGGACTACCAGAAATTGTCAGCTACCGATCAGACACAGTACAAGGGCATCCACAATCGGGAAATACGAGTGCTGTTCAACATCGACCAAACCATGTTGCCACTGAAAGATAAAGAAAAATATGAAGATGTGGTGAAGGCGAATGTCAGTGCGAATGAAGACAAGGCATTGCGTAGCCAAGTAAATGACTTCATCCAGAAGATGAAGGAAAACCTGATGGCGGTGCGCAAAGACGGAAGCGGAGTGGCACACTATGACACAGAAAAAGATGCTGTGTATATGCCAAAGCAAGAAAACTTTGAGCAATATAGCGATTATGTGCAGGAGATGTTGCGCCAAACGGTGAGTGCCACAGGACATCAACAGCGACTGGCAAGGGAGGGCATGGTGATGAAAAACGGCATTGCGCCATCGGAGGATGCCGTGAAGCAAGAGAAACTGGTTGTGGAACTGGCTTCGGGCATCAAGATGATGGAAATGGGTATGCCAGCCAAGATTTCCAAGGAGAATATGGGACTGGTGGACTACTGGAACCGCGAATTGAAGGAAAATCCATGTCTGATAGATGCCATAGAGAGTGATGTGAACAATGCCTTGGACGTTATTCGCAAGGCAGAGCGTGGCGAGAAAATAGAATATTCATCCTTGAAGAACGAGCAGCAGACCACCGAGATGCAAGCGCAGATGCCCAAGCATTACTTTGTAGCTGATGAGATAGCCAAGCATCCTGACAGCGAACAGAAATTTGTGGTGATAGTAAGGGACAAAGAAAACAAGAGTGCCGATGTGGTGTTGCCTGCAGGAGCATCATTGGAAGTAAACAACGAGGTGTCGGGCATGAGCAAGCAGCGCATTGAACATGCCTTGCAGAAGGAAGGTTTTCTGTCTGTCAAGTTCTACAATCCCGATGGTGCATTAGGCTACCATCCTGATGACAGTTATTTCGCAGGAAAGGATATCACCGTTGCAAGATTGAAGAACTGGCAATTGGAAGACATATCCAAGATAGACGTGAGTGATGCTGTGAGCCAGAGCAAGCAGGTGGGCTTCGATCGCATACAGATGGTGCAGGATGACAACAAGCGTTGGGCGATGTATATCAAGCCAGAAGGACAAAAGGCTTTTTCCATCTATCCCGACAAGGCGGATTTGAACCGCTTCTTCACCACATTGAAACAGGCGCAGGACACGATGGACAGTTTGAGAGTGGAACTGGCACAGAAATACTATGCGATGGCAGAGACAAAGCCTGACCTGAAGGTGGACTTGTTCGGCAGCGGTCAGCACAACGAGGTGGACATGAACCGCATACAGAAAGTGAACGTGTTCAAGGCAAAGAACGATGTCATTCTGTGTGCAGCCACTATTGATGGCGCAGACAAGCTGCAACCTCGTGTGGTGTCGCCAAGCCAATGGCAACGAATGTGGATTGCCGAGGACAAGAACGAATATAAGAAACATCTTGCAGCAACCTTGTTTGCCGACATCCTGCAGAAAGGACAGGCGCAGGAGCAGACAGCATCAGAAAAGCAAGGAGAGGAAACCGAGGTGAAGCAAGAAACGCAAGTCTCCACCGATAAGAATGAGGAAGAGCATCGGGAATATCATGAGGAAGAGAACAAGCAAGCTTCCTCTGAGGAAAAGACAGATATTAGGGAAGAGAAGGATGCGACTGTTCAAAGAGATAATAACGCTACTGTGGAAAAGAAGGAAGAAACAAAGGGTAAGCAGAAGGAAGAGACCAAGGACTCTCCCATCATGAAGCAATGGAAGGAGTTAAAAGCTAAGCATCCAGATGCTTTGCTGCTGTTTCGTGTAGGTGATTTTTATGAGATGTATGAACAGGATGCCAAGCGAGGAGCGGAAGTGTTGGGGATTACATTGACAAAGAGAAACACCCAAGCAGGTCCCTACATGGCTGGCTTTCCACATCATGCCTTGGACACCTATCTGCCCAAGCTTATCCGAGCTGGAGAACGAGTGGCTATCTGTGACCAGTTGGAGGCACCCAAGCAGAAGCAAGAGGAGCAAAATACTGAGGAACAGCAGCGTTCTGGCGGTATGAAACGATAATAATGAGGATATAAAGACATGAGCAAGAATCAGCAATATGCAGAAAGATATGCTGCCGAGGCGATGGAACAAATGAAGCGATATGGCATCCCTGCTTCCGTCACCTTGGCGCAAGGCATCTTAGAAAGCCGTAATGGACAGAGTGAACTGTCGCAGTTGGGCAACAACCATTTTGGCGTGAAGGCTTCGAAAAGTTGGCTGAAGAACGGTGGTGATTATCTTGTCTATACCGATGACAAGCCGAATGAGAAGTTCTGCAAGTATGCCACGGTGGGTGACTCATACGAACACCATTCCAAGATATTGAAGAACAGCAGCCGCTACAGCCAATGCTTCAAACTCTCTCCCGATGATTACAAGGGATGGACAAACGGCATTGAGCGAGGCGGTTATGCCACCAGTGGAGGATATGCAGCCAGTTTGCAAAAGATTATCGAGATCAATGGATTACATAAGTATGACCAACAGGTGATGCGAGAGATGAGGGCTGAGGGCAAGAAGTTCGGCGTAGAACAGAATGCAAGGACTTCAGCAACGGTATCGTCTTCGGTATCGACATCCAATAATGACGAAAAGAAGCAAACAGCATCTCAAACAACCAACGACAAATACTCATTCCCTGTGAAAAGGGACGAGTTCTTGTTTGTCACTTCTCCATTCGGTATGCGTCAAGACCCTATGGACAAAAGCAAACAGCAGATGCACAAGGGCATTGACATCAGAGCCAAGCATGATGATGTGTTGGCAACCGAGAATGGTGGCAAGGTGGTAGCTGTGAACCACAATGCCAATACTGGCGGTGGCAAGTCTGTGACAGTGGAATACGCAAGATCGGACGGAAGCAAGGTGCAGACCACATATATGCACTTGGACAGTATCGTCGTGAAGGTGGGTGACGAGGTGAAAGCTGGGCAAAAGTTAGGTGTGTCGGGAAATACCGGCACACGCACTACTGGCGAACACTTGCATTTCGGAGTGAAAAACATATCGGTAGACGGCAAGACAAGGGACGCGGATCCTGCATCATACTTGGCGGAGATAGCGCAGAAAGGTAATCTGAAGCAACAGGCATTGTATAACGGCAATGACCTGTTGGCAAAATACAAGGAAAACAGTTCGGCTGTGGACACGAGTCTGTCACCTGACGATTGGATGAAGAAACTGCTTTCATCTGAGGACGCAAGCACAGGATTGTCAAGTGCAGACCCGATAATGGGATTGGTGACTACCATGTATAGCAGTCTGCTTGCCCTCGCTGTGCAAATAGACAGTAAAAGCGAGGAAGAGCAAAGAACGCAAATCTCAGAAGCTGTAAGCAAAAGGCAGGTGGACTTGAAACCGTTGATGCCGACTATGAAGGAATGTGTGCTGAGTGTTGGCGATAATGGAAAGGCTGTGTTGCAAGCGGATAATGGCACTACCAAAGTGACGAGAGAACTGACCAATGCGGAGTTCTGCAGATTGTCACAAGTGTTGGGTGATACCAATCTAAGTAACGAAGCCAAGAAAATGCGTATAGCAGGAATGGTGAATACTATCGTGCTGACGCAACAGGCATCACAAAACTATGAGCAAGTCCAGGAACAGCAAGAAAGTCGAAGTCAGACAATGCAAAGAAAGTAAGATACTTGGAAATTCCACATCTTGGTCGATTGAAAACGAATTAAAAAGTATTTGAGCTATGATTAAATGTAACGTAAGTGTGTGCGGAACCGTCAGCAAGGCTGCAGTGGTTCGCAATGGGAAGGACGGAATGCCTTTTACGACATATTCCGTGGATGTGGTGGTGCCAGCCAAGAGTGGTATCAACAAGACCGTGATTGTCAGTTGTATCATGGATGGTGACGATGCGGAAGGCATTGTCGTGGGCAACCGCATTGAGTTGAAAGGTGTATTGACCTTCAAGAAGAAAGATGACAACCTGTATTTCAACTTGAAAGTATCGGAAGTGAACCTTTCGCCTGTATCGGAAAGCAAGGATGGCATCGTGGGCGACATGGAGTTCAAGGGCAAGGTCGGTAAGGACATTGATATGAAGAAAGGCAAAAATGGTAAGGCTTTCCTGATGTTTTCTGCTTTCAGTGCAGAGAAGATTGGAGAAGAATTTGCCTTTACATGGGTGCGCTTTGTCCGGTTCTCGGAAGAAAAGGAAGAATGGCTGCAATCGAAAGCCACCATCGAGGCAAAGGGCGAGTTGGAAATCTCGGTGTATAACGACAGACTCAACTTAGGCTGCAAGGTGGCGGAGTTGAACCAGTGGGAGAAGAAACCGTATCATCCTAACAATTAGCAAGTATGGCATATTACAATAAGAGTCCACAGAATAATGGCGATGGAAAGAATGCTGAGGACAGAGCCTTGGACACCTTCGCCAACATGATGATAGAGAAAATCGAATCGTTGGGAAGCAAGGACGGATGGCAAAAGCCTTGGTTTACGGAAGGTACATTGAGCTGGCCGAAGAACCTGTCTGGCAGGGAGTATAACGGCATGAATGCCTTGTTGCTCACCATGCTCTGCGAGAAGAAAGGCTACGAGTTGCCAGTGTTCTGCACCTTTAACCGTGCAGTGGGTTTGAACTATCAGACCGACAAGCAAGGTAACAAGAAGCAGATGGTGGATGCCAATGGCGAGCCGTTGCCCAAGGTTGGCATCAATAAGGGAGAGAAGAGTTTTCCCGTGATGCTGACAAGTTTCACCATTGTACACAAGGAGACAAAAGAAAAGATACCCTATGACGACTACAAGCGAATGAGTGCTGAGGAGCAGAAGGAGTATAATGTCTATCCGAAGTTGAATGTGTACCAGGTGTTCAATGTGGCACAGACCAATCTGAAGGAGGCAAGACCTGAATTGTATGCCAAGTTGGAAGCAGAGAACAAGCCAGAAAAGGCATTGGTGAAGGAAGGTGACATGTATTCGTTTCCTGCTGTAGACCGGATGTTCAAGGAGCAGAGATGGATTTGTCCCATCAATATCGAACACCAGGACAATGCGTTCTACTCCATTTCCCGCAACCAGATAACCATTCCTGAAAAGTCACAGTTCAAGGATGGTGAGTCGTGGTATGGAACAGCGTTCCATGAGATGGTTCACTCGACAGGAGCGGAAGATCAGTTGAACCGTCTCAAACCACAGTCGGGCTTCGGTTCCGATGAATATGCACGTGAGGAACTGGTTGCAGAGTTGGGCAGTGCGTTGGTGTGCCAGAAGTATGGCATGACCAAGAATCTGAAGGAAGACAGTGCCGCCTATCTGAAATCTTGGCTCGGCAGTCTGAAGGAGTCGCCAAGTTTCATCAAGACCACCTTGATGGATGTAAAAAAGGCAACGTCTATTCTCACGCAGAGAATAGACGAAGTGTCTTTGGAAATGAAGGAGCAACAGAGTGAGGATGTTGTAGCTTCGGTATCAGATGAGAAAATGGATGCGAAGGACATGAAACAATCTGCATCATATGACAATAGTGAGCAAACTGAGGCAGAAGAGGACAAGGTCGCAAGGTCTGCATTCCGCCGATAATGAGGCTGTTTGTAGCAAAAAAGCATAAATCCAAGATGCACACATATATAATTGTGTAGGCATCCTGGATTTTTTCATTATTCGGGTATGGCATCTTCGCTGTCATCATCTTCCTCATCTTCGTCAGCAAGCCATTTCTGCCAATCTTCCTCGTCAATGGTGAGTTCGTTCATTTCCCAATCATATGCGAGTTCAGGCATTGGGGCACGAGAGTAAGGAAAATGGATGGTATAGCCGATTTGTCCATAGGAGACATGGAGCGGAGTGACGCAAAGGTCTCTGCCGAAATAGCTTCGGGTGGTAAGATATTTGCGCCAGTCGAAACGCTCATTGAGAATGTTTCGACATAGGCGGTAAAGATATTGTTCTATTGTCATACGGCTTGAAGTTCCAACTGTGAATAATATTGTCTGAATGCCTCATAAAGGTCAGCCATCATGACTTCGGCTTCCTCCATGTCTTTGACTATATCGGCAATGTGGTAAGGTGCGCCATTTTTGCCGTGACCGTCTGAGCCAATCCAAATGTACGCTTCCTCGTCAACATCAAAGTTCTCGTAATACTCATGGATATTGTCGATGAAGGCTTCCATATCATCGTCTTCAAGTTCCACGCTGAAATTGAAATCTTGACCATAGGAAGTGTATTTGGCGAAGTTTACATCTGTCTTGCCGTTTTGTGGCTCGGAGAAATCAACGCTCCATCCTAATATTTCGGCTATCTCCGTTATCTTTTGCTGTATCATATCGTTTGATTTTTAGCAGCCATAGGCAAGAAGCCTACGGCTGATGTGTGGTTTAAGCTTCTTCCCTGTCATACATATCAGACAGGAACGACTGCAATCTCTCGTCGGGAATGTTTCCGATTGGGCAAGGCTTGAAGCTTTTGTCCTGCAATATCGGTATCTTGGGAAGGTTATGTCCGACATCCACGCTGATACTCTCCATTTCCTTGATGGAAGCATAGCCATATTCTGTATCGGCAAGACCGACAACGATAGAGAACAGCGTGAAGTCATTGCCTTCCGGCTGACCTTCCAATACATACCAACGGACTTTGCCGATGAAGAAGACGCATTGGCAAATGGCATCCTTCTTCTTGCCGTCCTGTGAATAAAGCGGATATTGCTTGAACTGCTCCGCCAACTGTGGTGTAATCAATCTGCTTGTCATAACTGCATTATTTATTGGGTGAATACTCTGATGAAGATGGATAGTAGAGCTGCTGCTCACGCAAGGCTTCAATGGCTGCATGTGCCAAAGTGCAAGCCCATTCATTGCGAAGGTCATAATAGCCCTTCTGATAGTTTATTGCCAACTGCTCCATGAAAGCCATCATCACCTTGAACTTCTCGTTTACAAGAAAGCGGTGGTCATTGGCAAACTCTGCACCCACCTTGGATGCGGAACACATCTTGCCGTTCACGAAGCGTGAAAACTCATTGGCAAACTCCTTGTCTCTTTCGTTAATCATATCGTTCATATCTGTTCGGATTAAATTGTGAAACTTCTTTTTCTTCCCTATTCTCGAAGCCTTTACGACTTCATCGAGGGAATTGATTTTACGTGCAATCAAGAGTTCGGACATGGAGGCAGACAAGACAAGGAATTGGAAGATTATTTCATTGGAATACCCCAATCTTTGATTGGTGGAAGGCTGCTGATGAAATAACCTGCTAATAGCAAGGCGGTACTTGACGGTCTGGTGGGCTGAACTAAATTTGCTAAGGAAAAACAAGGGAGGATGAAGGGGTATGGGATGGATTATAGCATGAAAATGGTTAAAGAAATAAGCTGATCCTGAGGCTTCTGTTCCGTAATAGCACACCTTTGCCAGTTCCCGGTTTCCTTCCAGTTTTGTGATCTGGTAAGTTCCGCTCCCCGGACCGGGCTTCGATGGCTGAATACAATATGCAGTAGCTGTCACATTCCCAAAAGACACGGTAAACGGAGCAGTCACATAGGAACCAAGGCCGTAATCCGCATAGTAGTAATAACTGCCCTGGGTAATCGTTACGGATTGAGATGCCCTGGCAGCTTTAGCAGCCGGAGCCTGTGCAGTAAAGCTGACACTTTCCCCCCGTTCCATTTCCTGAAGATTGATCCCCTGTTCTTCCGCCTGCAGGAGGGCTTCCCCAAGTGTCATGCCGGTTTCATCATCTACGGTTTTCTGCCCTTCCGCACTTTCTAACGCTTTATCGAAAGCCTCCTCCGAAAGCATTTCTTCCTTA
>ERZ791612.556-NODE-556-length-20311-cov-65.377320_pt1 | contig 20311 bp, 18 predicted proteins | sample MGYA00509963_ERZ791612 | MGnify/ENA primary metagenome ERZ791612 (study PRJEB30046, sample SAMN00791906) | human gut metagenome | study: EMG produced TPA metagenomics assembly of the A metagenome-wide association study of gut microbiota in type 2... | reverse complement strand
GGCCAAAGGCCCGGCGGCTGGCTCAACCCTCACGCCCGTAAGGGCGTGTCAACCTACGGGAATACCGGCAAGCACCGCCTAAGTCCCACTCCCTCACGCCCCAAAGGGGCGTGTCACTTATGTTCCTTATATCCCAGTTCTCTCAGAATATAATCTTTATTCTTCCAATCTTTGGTGACTTTCACCCACAGGTCCAGGAACACCGGGGCGCCGATGAGGTTCTGGATTTCTTCCCGGGCTTCCTGGCCGGCGGCTTTGAGGACGCTGCCTTTTTTGCCGATGATGATCCGTTTCTGGGAGTCCCGCTCCACGTAGATGGTGCAGCGGATGTAGACTTTGCCGTTCTCCCTTTCGGAGAATTCTTCGGTGTATACGCCGATGGCGTGGGGCACTTCGTCTCTGGTGCGGGTGAGAAGTTTTTCTCTCACGATTTCCTGGACGATATTTCGTTCCGGCTGGTCAGTGACCATATCGTCAGGGAAGTACTTCGGTCCTTCGGGCATGTATTTCACCACGCACTTCATGAGCTCATCCAGGTTCTCCCCGGTTTTGGCGGAGAGGGGGATAATTTCAGCGAAGGGGTAGATTTTGCTGTACTGTACGATTTTCTTCAGCACTTCTTCTTTGGAAATGAGGTCCGTCTTGGAGAGGGCCAGGATGACCGGCACTTTCCGGTCCTTCAGAAGGGAGAGGATGTATCGGTCGCCGGCGCCCAGGGGATCGTTCACGGCGCAGAGGAAGACGATCATGTCCACCTCGTCCAGGGCGTCCATGGTGCTCTGGCGGATGGCTTCGCCCAGTTTGCTCTGGGGCTTGTGCATGCCCGGGGTATCCAGGAACACTACCTGGGCATTGTCGCCGTTCCACACGCCGGTGATTTTATTTCTCGTGGTCTGGGCGTGGGCGGAGACGATGGAAATCTTTTCTCCCAGAAGGGCATTCATGAGGGTGGATTTTCCCACATTGGGCCGGCCCAGCAGGGCAGCGAAGCCGGAATGAAATTTAGTTTCTTTGTCTGTCATGGATTCTCCTTATTCAGTCAGTGTTTCAGTTCTTCAGCCCTGAAGGAAGAAGGAAACAGTTCTTCCAGGGTATAGGTGCGATAGTCTTTAGATGACTTTCCGCAGATGATGAGGGGCACATGAAATTCAGACAGCACCTGGCGGCAGATGCCGCAGGGCATGGTGTAGTCCTCATGGCTCCCGATGATGGCGATGGCGGTAAAGTCCCGCTGTCCATCAGCCACGGCGCTTCCCAGGGCATTCCGTTCCGCGCAGAGGGCGGCGCCGTAGGAAACGTTCTCCACGTTGCATCCGGCATAGATGGTGCCGTCTTTGGCCATCAGGGCCGCTCCCACGGGATAGCGGGAGTAGGGAGAGTAGCTTTTCTTCCTGGCCTCCTCCGCCTTTTCCAGAAGGCTCTGGATGACCTCAGCCTTCATGTTCCGCTTCCAGCTTGCCTTCGGTCATCATGCGGGTAATGCCGCAGGCGCCGAGGATGTCTTCCTCCGCCTTTCTCATGGCCTTCTTTTCTTCCGGATCGTAGTGGTCATAGCCCAGGATATGGAGGAAACCGTGCACCGAAAGATAGGCCATTTCCCTTTCCTTGCTGTGGCCGAATTCCTTCGCCTGTTCCACCGCCCGGTCCAGGTTGATGACGATATCGCCCAGAGCCTTTTCCTCTTCCGGAATATCGTCTTCCCCTTCGTTCAGGGCAAAGGAAAGGACGTCAGTGGGCGCATCCACATGGCGGTAGTCCCGGTTCAGCTCATGAATAGTCTCCCCGTCGCAGATGAGCACGCTGATTTCCGCATCCTCCGGCACCTTCTGGAGCTCGGCGCCCTTCTCCAGCACCTTATGAATCAGTGCTTCCAGTTCCTCACTGTAATATTTCATATCGCTGTAATTAATCGTGATTTCCATGGCTGCTGCCTCCGTTTTTATTTCTTTTCCTAGCATCTTCCTCATAGGCATGGATAATGGCGGCCACCAGGTCGTGACGCACCACATCGTCCTCAGTGAAATGAACCTGTCCGATATCCTTCACCCCGCCGAGCACCCGGAGAGCGTCGATGAGGCCGCTCTTCACATGGGGCGGCAGGTCGATCTGGGTCACGTCGCCGTTAATCACCATTTTGGACCGGAACCCCAGACGGGTGAGGAACATTTTAATCTGCTCCACCGTAGTATTCTGGGCCTCGTCCAGAATGACGAAAGACTTCTCCAGCGTGCGTCCCCGCATATAAGCCAGCGGCGCCACCTCGATCTGCCCCTTCTGCTGGAGCCGCATAAACTCCTCGGGGCCGAACATATCCAAGAGGCCGTCGAAGAGAGGACGCAGATAGGGATTCACCTTCTCCTGCATATCGCCGGGCAAAAATCCCAGCTTCTCCCCCGCTTCCACCGCCGGGCGCACCAGGATGATGCGCTGCACATCGTGGTTCCGAAGGGCAAAAGCCGCCAGGGCCACCGCCAGGTACGTCTTTCCCGTGCCTGCCGGGCCGATGCCGAAAGTGATGGAATTCCTCCGGATGGCGTCCACATAGAACTTCTGCCCCAGCGTGCGGGGACGGATGGGATTGCCGCTCTTGGTGAAATTGATAATATCCTCTTCCATATCCTCCAGAAGCTGCTCTTTTCCCTCATCCATAAGGCGCATCACCAGCCGCACCTGCCGCTCCGACAGACGGATACGCTCACGCACCATGTGGCGGAGCCGCTCCACCACATGAACCGCCTGCTCCACCGCCTCATGGTCTCCCTTCATGCGGATGAGATTTCCCCGGCCCGATATATCAATGCCGTAATGGTCTCCCATGACCTTCAGATACGAACTGTCTCTTTCAAAAATATGGGACGCTTCCTGCGAATCCCTGATGAGTATTTCTTCTACCCGTTCCGTAATCATTTTCCTTTCATGAACCCTGTCATTTCAAAAACCGCTTCACTGCCCTGCCGTCCAGATAATGGCAGCGGCAGCCCTGGGTAATATTTCTTTCCTCCAGAAGCCGGTCGATGCGGTCCTTCACTTCCCACCAGGGAGAGCCGCCGTTCACAGTAATCGTATTTCCACCCGACGCCCGGCCTACCATGCGCTGCACCACGATATCCTTCCGGAGATAAGAAAGAAAAAGCACCGCCCGCTCCATGTACTCCTCCATAGGAAGAAGCGAGACCTCCCCCTTCTCATACATGTCTGCCAGCTTCGTCCCCTTCACGATGTAAAGAGAATGAAGCTTCACCTCCGTCACCGGCAGCGCGGAAATAATCTTCGCCGTCTCCGCCACATCCAGCCGGTCATCCCAGGGAAGATCAGCAATCACATGGGTGCAGAGATCGAAGCCATACCGCCCGATGCGAAGAGATGCATCGATAAACTCCGCAAGCCCATGGCAGCGGTTCAGCACAGAAAGGGTGTGGACATTACTGCTCTGGAGCCCCAGCTCCACCGTCACATCCTTCCCATACCTCCGCGACGCCTCCTTCAGCACATCCAGGTACGCCTCATGAATGCAGTCCGGCCGGGTAGACACATCCACCGCCACCACCGCCGGATGACTCATGGCCTCCTCCACCCAGCTTTTGAAATCGGACAGAGGGGCATAGGTATTCGTAAAATTCAAGAAATAAGCAATAAACTTCCGCGCCTTGTACTTCGGCCCCACATGGGCCATGCTCCGGTCCAGCTGGCGGGTAATACCCATGCCCACCGCCTTCGTCTCATAATCAGCGCCGATGGACCCGCAGAAAATACAGCCCCCCGACGAAAGACACCCGTCCCGGTTCGGACAGGTCACCGGAAGAGACACAGGGATCTTGTACACCTTCTCCCCGTACCTCTCCTTCAGATAATCAGAATAATTCCTATAACGCTCCATACATCTCCTGTACTTCAATAAACAATGAGTCAATTTAATTATATAACAAGCCGGAAAGAATTGCACATGGGACGCGGGACGCGCCCGTGGACACACCTTCGGTGTGAGGGTTCTTAAGATTGACCGGTCTGACGGCCGGAGGGTTCTTAAGTTTGACGGCCCTTCGGGCCGAGGGTTGCGGATTGCCGCTCCGCGGCAATGCTTATAAAGTCAGCGTTACGGGAATTCCTTCCCGCCCTCATCGTCATTCTGAGCCGTAGGCGAAGAATCTCGGTACAAGGCACTTATGAGCTAATCGATAGTAAATACCAGTCGGCGGAGCCGCGCCGTCAGGCGCTCCCCAGCCACCAGCCACTAGCTCACTAAAGATGTTCTATCCAAACTGGCGCCTTCTATCAATTCATAGGCGCCCTACAACAACCCTCGCGCCAAAGGCGCGTCAAACTTAAGCCCCTTAAGAACCTTCGGCCCAGCGGGCCGTCAACCCTCAAGCCCGATAGGGCTTGTCCATAAATCGCCTTATTGAAATTCCTGAATACATATAGTAAAATATAAATATAGAATCATAATATATTTCAAAAAGGAGGTCCATTATGGATACCAAAGGAAAAGGTTTGCTCTACGAAATGAAAAACGGTTACCCCATCACCATGTCTGAAGAAGAATACAAGGCAAAAGAAAAAGAAATCCGCTCCATCGCCTCTGACCTCTACGTCAATATGGACGTACTGGATCTTGTGGAAAAAGACTACAAACTGAAACTCCTGGTCCTCTCCATGGCCTCCTACTTCGGCTTCGACCGGGCCACCGGCGAAGACCTCCTCCAGGCCGCCCACCTCACCTGCCCGGCAGAACTGAACCCCATGAAATACTTCTTCATGAAAGCCGGCTGGACCCCCTACTATCTGGAATACACCTTCAAAGAAGACCTGGGCACCCACTTCCATGAAGTCATGGATACCTTCTACACCGACGTGGAATTCTACATGGACATGTCCGAACACCTCCAGTACGTCCGTCTCCCCAACGCCCTCCGGGTCATCTGAGACAGCTGTACAAGGCAGACAGCACTAAAAAAAGCACCTTTCGAGGTGCTTTTTTATTGATTATGGTCTTTCCTCTCCGCCGGTGGGTAGTCCTCCGGCCGGATGGAAACTATCGTTTTACCCTCTTTTTTGATTTCCAGAGTATAGCCCATGAGGCCAAGGGCCCTGAGGAAAACAGAGAGCTTCACACTCATCAGGCGCCCCCTTCCACCTAAGAAATCTAGTAGCTTGTATCTAGTAGCTAGTAGCTTGTAGCTTGTGGCAAGTATCCAGGAAACAGGAACTGGCAACTAGCCACCAGCCACCAGCTACCGCACCGTCAGGCGCCCCCTATTCCTCCTTCTTGAGGACGACATTGATACCTTCTTCGATCTTGCTGCGAAGAAATTCATTGGCAGCAGCACCCACTTTGAAGTAGCGATGTGAGGAGTGCTGTGGTAAGATGAGACATAAAGGAATCTTCTTTCTTTGTGTTTTGTTTCGGCACTTAACACTATAAAGGAAAATGGTTCCTTTTTCTATACCCACTTTTGAGTTTACACAAATGATTTTACACTATCGTGCAGGGTTGGAATAGGACCTAGTATTGCACAATATGACGCAGAAGAAGTGTTACGCTCAACGATTGAATTTGCAGAAAAATATGATGTAATGGTACACGGGCATCTTGCGGAGAGTAAGAGTGAGTATGACTTTACGATGGAACAATTTGGGTGTTCGCCGGTAGAATGGTTCCGGAGGAATAATCTGCTTGGAGATCGGTTTTATTATGCCCATTGTATTCATTTGGATGAACAGGATATAAAAGTATTAGCAGAGACTGGAACCGGCGTTGTAAGCTGTCCCATTTCAAATATGTATCTCAGTTCCGGCTCCTGCCAAGTTCGTAACATGATGGACGCGGGTGTTGAGCGCATTGGTCTTGGGGTTGATGGAGCTGCCAGCAGCAATTCATCTAATATGATGGAGGAAATGCGGGTTGCTTATTTATTGAATCGATTAATCCATGAAGAGAATGCCTGTACATCTGAGAATATTTTATACATGGCTACAGCTGGTGGAGCAAAAGCGTTGGGAAGGAATGATATTGGTACCTTAGTGCCGGGTAAAGCAGCAGATTTGATTCTGCTTGACTGGAGTTCACTTTCCTATGCAGGAAGCCGAAATGATCCTGCTGACTGTATCGTACGTAGTGGTGATGCCCGTATGGTAGATACTGTTATTGTCAACGGAGAGATTGTTGTTAAAAAGGGGCGATTGCTACGCATTGACGAATGGCAGAAAAGTGCATATGCTGATGAGATTAGTCATGAATTACTTCAGAGGGCTTCTAAGCACTTTCTCGCCCTTCAAGAAGAAATCATTTCGTCTGTACAGGAATCTACAGGAGGGGCGTTATGAGAGAAAAAAACTGGCTTACTAAAATTATAGTAATTCTTGTTGGTTCAATTATTTCTGCTTATGGAATTACGCTTGCTATGTATGCTGGATTTGGCAGTGCAACTTTGGCTGTATTATGGCAGGGAGTCTCCAAAGTTACTGGGATGAGTATCGGAATGACTTCTTTTGTGATAGCAGTGGTCATGATCGTATTTGTATGGTTTTATGACCGTTCACAGATCCATATTGGAACTGTTCTGTATCAGGTGGAATACAGTGGGTTTGTAGAGATATTCAGTAGGATACAAAGATACAGCGATATTGTCTGGATAAATTTCCTGCTGATGTGCATCGGTATTATTCTCTTTGCAATAGGAACTGGCATCTATGCATCAGCAAATCTTGGGCGTGGTTCTTATGAGGCAGTGACATTTTCTCTGGCAGGGAAAAATGGATGGCCTGTCAAAATTGTCCGTATGATATTGGATGCGGCGATGGTCGTTATCGGGGTTTTGTTGGGAGGTAGCTTCGGTATTTGTACGATTATTACAGTTTTGATATCAGGCCCAATTATCCAAGCTACTGTACAGCGAATGAATAAATTTGTTTTTGGAGGGAAGTAAACCATGTATGATATAAAAATCAAAATGCCAGAATAAATGGATCCAGCATAAAATAACGGCAGTAACGATAAAAAGCTATCGTTACTGCCGTATTCATTTCTCTTCTCCATCAGCTTTCATTACTCATAGCCAACCCCCTCTATTTTCGGGTATAAAAAAAACGGCCTTTTGCCGGAATACGTTAAAACCTCGCTAAATATGGACTTTTAGGCTATGCGTACCTTTCTTTAAATTGTATCAATCCCAAGCATCTTTGCTCGATGTAGATGCATTTGATTTTTCCCTCATACTTAGGAAGAAGTGACTTCAAAGCCAGCAAATTATCTCCATGGATAATCATATTCTCGCTACCATTATCTTCCTCATGCTGTCCTTCTTCATCGACGCTGTACTTCCTCTCCAGTACATGGTATGGCACCTTCAGATGATAATTCACTACCTTGTCTTTTCCTATCCAATCCAATTCAGCGTGGGCATTGGTCGTCCCCCTTCCTTATTTTCTCTATTGTAGCAGAATCAAATTCAAAGTTGAAACCATAAGTTATAGGCATTTGTTTTATATAAAAATGTGCCCCTCCGATAGAAGGGCGCTGCCATCATTATCCTTTTACAATTCAATAACTTCAACAACCAGCTGCCGCGCCGTCAAGCACTCTCGACCGCGCTGCCCCGCTGACTGGTAATTACCGGCATTTCATTCATTTACTATTTTTACCGATCGTGGGATGGCCCCTTGACTCCTGTCATTCTGAACGCAGTGAAGAATCTCGGTGCGTGGCGAGGATGACGTCATTGGAATTCATGCAGGGGCCTGGTACCTGAAAGCATACTTCCCGCCGACTAGTATTTACCGGCACTCCTCTCACTTGCTATTCTTACCGAGATCCTTCGCTATCGCTCAGGATGACAGTGGACGGCGGGGCTCCCCGATCCCATTCCCGGTCCCGACCTCGATCCCGACCCCGGCCACGCCGTCAGGCGCTCTCGACCGCACCGCCCCGCTGACTGGTATTTACCGGCATTTCACTCACTTATCATTCTTACCGAGATCCTTCGCTTTGTGGAGACCCTGCAGAGGGTCTCCAAGTCAGCCGAGGTTGGCCCTTAGCCTGCACATAAAAGGGCCTTCCGATTGTCGGCTGACCGACCCCGGATGACAGTGGACGGCGGGTGTGCAAGTAGCTAGTTGCTTGTAGCTTGTAGCTAGGAACAAGGAACCCGCCACCAGCTACCAGCCACTAGCCACCGCGCCGTCAGGCGCTCCCCAGCCACCAGCCACTGGCCTTTATGCCCTCACATTTTGCGATAACACACTGTCTCATACCCATCGGCCCTCAGCAGCAGCCCCGGCATCCAGTCCGGTGTTCTTTCCATGATTCCTGTGATTTCTTCCACCGCCGTCCACTCTTTGCATTCCACAATCGCTTCGTCATGGACATGGCCGCAGAGAAAGTAATTTCTGAGATTATGCATGACGTAGGGATTTAGCGTTTTGGGGCCTGTGGGACCGATGGCATTGCGAGATTGACTTTTGTGTACCCGTCGTCGTGTGAAATCATGCTAAAGCCTTCTTCTTTTGAAGGACGTAAATCCTGCATAGTATAAAAATCAGGCCCTTTATATATTTAATCTGTTTTTTTTATTATTTCTACACTTAATAGCCAAATCCTACACACGTTATCTTGAATTTCTATTAAAATGTAGAAAATTCCTCTATCAAAGCTCTTGTATACTCACTTTTCGGCACACTAAAAAGAGATTCCGTCTCCTGTACTTCCAGAAGGCGCCCTTCTTTCATAATACCGATTCTATGGCAGACACAACGAAGAAGATCCAGATCATGGGAGATGAAAAGGTAAGAAAGTCCTCTCTCTTTTTGGAGCATCAACAGTTGTTCTACAATTTCTGCCTGCACTGATACATCCAGCATGGAAGTAGGCTCATCAAGAATAAGTATTTCTGGTTCTACCAAAAGAAGACGGGCCAGGCAGATACGCTGCAGTTCTCCGCCTGAGAGCTCGGAAGGCATCCGAGGAAGGAGTTCTTCCCGTAAGCTGAAGCGATCCATGATGGGGGATATGAGGGGCAATTTTTCTTCCATGTGATACAGGAGAAGTGGCTCCTTCATGGACTCCTCGATGGTCATTCGGGGATTCAAGGAGGCCATAGGATTTTGGAAAAGCATCTGCATGCCCCTTCTGTTCCTTTTCATTTTCTCCGGTCCAAGGACAGAAAGATTTTCTCCATGGAAAAGGACAGTACCTTCGCTTATTGGAAGAAGTTGCATAACCGCCCGCGCGAGGGTAGATTTTCCTGCTCCGCTAGTGCCTGCAAGACCCAGTGTCTCCCCCTTTTCCAGCGTTAGACTGACATCATAAAGAGCGAGCTCTTTCTTCCTGTTTAGTATGCCTTTTTGAAACCAATGGGAAAGATGATGTACTTCCAGAAGACTCATGGTTTATACCCCTTTCACACATTTCACAAAGTGTTCTTCCCCTGTTTTGACCATAGAAATCATCTTTACGCAGTGAGCAGCATCATACAGAGGACAGCGGGCGCCAAAGATACAGCCTCTCCCTAATTTTGTCAAATCCGGTGGCTTTCCTCTCATAGGATGGAGGCCCCGATCCGGCTGTGCTGCAAGTAGTCCTTTTGTATAGGGATGACAGGGCTGGCTAAAAATATCAGCAGTCTTTCCAATCTCTAATAGTTCTCCCGCATACATGACAGCTGTATAGTCCGATATCCGGCGAGCCAGCCTGAGGTCGTGAGTGATAAGGAAAATACCGGTTCCCTGGTCCCGGAGCTGGCAGAACATATCCGCCACTTGGTGCCGCGCGAAAGCATCAAGCCCTTTGGTGGGTTCATCAGCGATGAGGAATGACGGGTCTTCCATGGTCATCATAGCACCCATGACTCGCTGAGCCATGCCACCCGACAACTCGTGGGGATAGCTGCTGAAGATTTGATTGCCATCAGAAAGTCCAAAAGAAGAGATTCGGCGGAGCCCTTTCTTCACGATCTCTGCCCTGTTTCCCCTTTTGAAAAGACGAAGGGCTTCAGTTACCTGGTTTCCTACCTTCCATAGAGGATCCATGGCGGTTACCGGATCTTGGGCGATCCAGCTGATTTCCTGGCCCCGGAAGTGATTCATTTCTTTTTCTGAAAGAGTCCGGAGATTTTTCCCTTTATAAAGAACTTCTCCAGATATATCCGTTTCCGCAGGCAAAAATCCCATGATAACAGCGCCGAGAATGGATTTTCCGCTCCCCGATTCTCCTACCACCGCCGTAATATTCCCAGCTGCGAAGGAAATGCTCACGTCTCGAAGAGCCCTAACAGGTCCCCGATCAGAGGGAAAAGTGACAGACAGGTGTTTCACTTTCAATTCCATCAGAATCTCTCCCCTCCATTGATATTTTTCCTCTTCTTCCAGTGGTCCCGAAGGCCGTCACCCAGCAGGTTAATGGCCAGGCAGAATAAGGTGATACCTATACCCGGAGCCAGTATCATGAGTGGATAGGATCGAAAATATGTGCGAGAATCGTTGATCATAACGCCCCAGTCCGCCACCGGCGGCATGACGCCAAGTCCCAGATAGGACAAGGCGGATGCAGACAGCAGAGATGTACCAATGCGGAGTGTGAGAAGTACCACCACCACTGGCAGTACATTGGGAAATACGTATCGTCGAAGTATATAGCCATGTCCCCCGCCCAAACTGCGGATACCTTCCATATAGGTTTCACTGCGGATACGGATGACTTCACTTCTGACAATCCGGGAAAATCCAGTCCATGACGTAAGGGTCAGGGCGATGAGTATGCGGAAATTATTTTCCGGCAGAATAGCAGCGATGGCAATCATAAGACTCATGCCCGGAAGGCCTTGGAAGATACAGACCAGACATTGTATGGTCCGATCAATGAATCCGCCAAAGTATCCGCCTGCCATCCCCAGAAAGAGTCCCACCACCATGGTACAGAGAGCTGAGGTCACCGCAAAAGCCACAGATGTCCTGGTGCCGTAGATGGTGCGCGACAGGATATCCCTTCCCAAGGCGTCAGTGCCCAGCCAGTGGGAGAAGGATGGGTACTGCAGGATTTCATCGGTATTCACGAAGAGAGGATCATAGGGAGAGATAAGAGGCGCAAAAAGGGAACAGAAAAGGAGCAAGAAAATAATGGCCTCCGCTGCCCGGTAAGGGCCATGGAGTTCTTTCATCAGTTTCATAGGTTTACTCCTCTCTTTGGACTCAAAATATAATAACTCAGATCTACAAGGTAGTTGAATACAAGAAATACGGTGCCACTGATAAGGACATAACCTTGAATGACGGGATAGTCTCTTCCCCAAATGGCAGCGAGGACGTAACTTCCAAGCCCAGGAATGGAGAAGAGATTTTCAATAATTACCGAACCTCCAAGGATGGATCCGAAGAATGTGCCCACCATGGTAATCACAGGGATCAGAGAATTGGGAAGCACATGGTGCGCCATGATCCAAAAAGATGGGAGGCCCTTCGCCCGTTCAGTAAGGACAAAGGGTTTATCCATGGTTTCCAGAACGCTCGTTTCTTCCAGACGCAGCGTAGCTGCCGCTGTCCCAGCCGCCAGCACAAAGGAAGGCAGTACCATATGAATAGAGTCACCATATCCACTGGACGGGAGTATCTGAAGTTCCTCCGAAAAGATAAGCATCATTACGATGGCCAGCCAGAAAGAGGGAATGGAAATGAAAAGCAGTGCCACCAGCCGCAGAATCATTTCCTGAAGGCTGTCCTTACGTAGTGCTGCCCACACCCCTGCCGGAATTCCCAGCACCAGCACCCAGGCCATGGCCCAGATGGCCAGATGGAGGGTCACCGGAAACCGGCGGATCAGCTCGTCCGCCACTGGCTTATGTGTGAGGTAGGATACGCCAAGGTCTCCCACCACCGCCGACGACAGCCAGGACAGGTACTGCACCCAGTAAGGGCGGTCGAGACCCATGGAATGCTGCATGGCCAGGATCTCCGCCTCCGTAGGCTCCGAAGTACCATCCATGGTGAGGGCTGCAATGGCCGGGTCCCCTGGGGACAGCACACCCAGGGCAAAGGCGAGGATGGTAAGACCGATGAGAAAAGGAATCACCATGAGAATCCGCCGGAAAGCATAGACCAGAAAATCCTTCATTCCTCTCCCTCCTTCACCCAGTGCACCTTATCCAGGGTCACACCATACACTGCCGCATCGTAACCGGCGATTTTCTTCGAGCTGACGGCGATATTCTCGTCTTCCATAAGAGGGACCACCGCCGGATGATCCAGAAGTTCCTGCAAAATATCATCATATATCACTTTTCGGTCTGCCACATCATAGGTTGTATCTAACGTATTGAAATCTTCATCAATTCTCGGATTAGAGTACATGAAATGACTCGCTTTATTCGTAGTCCCACCGGTTTTGAAGAATTCCTGCAACAGAGAAGTGGGATCCAGATTTCCTAACCCCCTCGTACCTATGGCAAGGTCATAGTCTCCCCGCTGCATCATCTGTCTGGCAGTGACCCCATCGGCCATGACAATTTTCATATCAAGACCCAGGTCTTTGAGCTCAGACTGAATGAATTCACAGATGACTTTGTATGGATACCTTTCCAGTCCATACTGGGCAAGCAGCATCTTGACTTCCACCCTATCATCACCAAGCACTTCATGGGCCAGCCTCTTTGCTTCTTCCGGATTGTACTCAGGCTCAACTATCCTTGCAAAAGGATTGGTGCTATTAAGAAAGCTTCTCGTAGGCGTCCCGAAACCGGCGAAATAGTATTTCACTATTTTATCCCGGTCTATGGCAAGATTAATGGCCTTCCTCATTCTTTCATCGTTAAATGGGTACTTACCGCCATTCACAGAAAGATAATGGGAAATACTGGAATGGGCTGCATTAACATTGAAATTTCCGGATTTTTCCAAGTCCTTAACCATAATGGGCGTAAGTCCACCGATATCCAATACCCCCTGGGCTTCACCGGATTTCAGTGCCGAATACCTGGATTCCAGAGATGTAACGACATTGATTCGAATCCGCCTGGCCTCTGCCTTATGACCATAATAACCATCAAAGGGTTCCAGGATCGTGTAGGTATCAGCTTTCCTGTCGACTATCTGGAAAGGACCTGTCCCCTTGGCAATTTCAGTAAAATCACCGGTTTCCCGATTGAAACATTTCGGGCTGAACATGGCGCTTCCCCAGCCTGCCATACGGTAAATCAGCATGGGTACAGGCTTTTTGAAATAAAGATGGACCGTGTAGGGATCATCAGCTTCATAACGAACTAATCCCGGATAAATACGATCTACCAGGTATCCATAAAAAGAAGAAGGTTTATATCCCATATGGGTAACCCGGTAAAGATTCTCCTTCACCGCTTCCGCATCAAACTGGACGCCATCCTGGAATATTACGCCCTGCCGTAAATGGAAAATCCATTCCGTCTTATCGAAATTCGATTCCCAGGACACCGCAAGCTGGGGTTGTATCTGGCCGTCGTTGGAAATGCCGATCAAAGACTCCCAGGTCTTTAAGATGACTGTGGAATAGTAGGGATCCTTTTCCCCAGGCGAAAGATCTCTCCCCGCCACCAGAACAATCTCTTTCGAAGCAGAAGGAGCATCATGACCACACCCCGGCAGAATCAATAACAGTGATGAAAAGAGGATGAGGAGAACTGATTTCCATATCCGGTTCACCGGAACCAACCTCCTTAAAAAAATAAGGGCCGCACTTCAATGCGGCCCTCTTCATTTCCCAGAGCTATCAGTAATCGCTGAAATATGAATTATGCAGCATAAAGAAATAATTCACGCTCAATTCGATTAGAAGCTGAATTTAGCAGAAAGCATAAATGTTCTTGGCATAGAGAGGCCAAAGGTGGTAGAGCTGCCACGGCCCATCCAGTAATCCTTATTTGCCACGTTGTAGCACATAGCCTCCAACGTAACCGGATACTGGCCCAAATGGGTCTTATAATTCACCCCAAGGTCAAATACTGTATAGGATGGAATTTCTGTACGTCCGAAAGGTGCATGGCTGTTATCGATATAGGAAGATCCACACCAAACAGCTCTTCCGATAAGGCCAAGCTGATCATTTGGTTCATAAACCAGGCCAAGTACTCCGCTCCAATCGGCTACACCGTTTACCCGTTTTCCATCGTAGGTCCCCCCCTGTGTCCTTGTACGTTTTGCATCAAGATACATAAGACCACCAGTAACCGTCCATTTCGGAGCCAGCTTGCCATTCACAGTCCATTCGACGCCTTTGAACTTCTCCCTGCCGTCAGCCTCGCGGTGATACAATCCATTGCCCACTTCTTTATCAATCAGGCTCTGCTGGTTGATATAGAAATAGCTGAGGGTAGTGAGGATATTACCAATCTGGTACTTAACCCCTACCTCTCTCTGTTTGCTCTTGGATGGTGCAAGAGTATCACCAACATTATCATACCGATGAGAACCATTGGTTACAACAGCTCCGCGGGACAGACTTTCGGTCTGGCCGGCATAAATGGAGAAGTTATCATTTGCCTGATATGTAATGCCGTAAGTAGGCAGCCAGTCACCATTCTGGAAATTAGTACCATTCAATTTATTTTTGAAATTTTCATGTTTATGGGATGCGGCCACAAGGAAATTCCATTTATTGTACTTCATGGAATCCGCAATGGTCACACCAGTATTTATTTCATCCCAGGATAATTTGGCTGGACGAAGTGTCGGAATCGAGAATGCGCTTGTATAAGCTACGCCATCATAAAGGCTGCCTCCGATGGTCCCTTTACCACTGTTATGACTATCATTCCAGTATTTAGCCCAGCTTCTGTCTACCGCCAGAGAAAGGGTATGCTGGACAACGCCGGTGTTGCCGCTAAAGCGAAGGCCCGTCTGCATATAGGTGTTAGAGCCGATTTCATTCTGGGCGTTAGAAACATTGTTTGAAGTAAAGTTACCTTTTTCATCAAACTGCAGTGCGGAACTAGAATTATACTTGTTGCCACTGCGTACGTTACGACCAATATTGGTAAACCAGGTCACGTGGTCATTGATTGCCTTATCGTGGTTAAACGTAAAGAGCCAGCCATGCATCCATTTGGTTGTTCCGTCAAAGTCGTAATCCGTATTGGAGTCCGGTGCAGACGGAAGCTTATCAGATTTACCGGAATAGGTAAACCAGCGCTGTCCCTTATTGACACGAAGATCGAAGGAACCAACGAAAATGTTTGTAGTCGAAGTCTTACCTCTTCTATCCAGGTTTACAAAGATATTCTTTTCATTTTTTTCTGCGTTCTTAAGAGCGAGTTCTCCATCCATATACTCACCCATGACGCGAACGCCCCATTCATTGTCTTTTCCAAGGCGATGACTGAAATCAATATATTCACCCCAATTGCCTCTGCCAGAAAATGTCTCTGTAAATGTGGTCACAGGCTTTTCTCCAGCTCTTTTTGTAACTACATTAATGGTGCCCGGCGCAGGGGTAGCGCCACTGTTGGTACCGTTATTTGACATACTCACACCATTGACGCCTGCATTCGGTCCGGATGTGATATCCATACGTTCGATAATGTGGTTAACCGGTCCATTGAACTGATAAAACAAGCTCGGAATACCATTCAGCATGATATGGTTGCCATTCATATTGATGCCTCTCATACTGAAATCAGTATACATGGGAGAGCTTGTACTGGAACGGATGGATGGATCATTCTGAAGCACGCTGGCCAGTGGCTGGGAAGGATCCGCAAAAGTATCAAGCATTTTCGCATTCATGCTTACTTCTGTATATGGAATTTCATGGATACTTTTATTTCCTAAAATCCCGAGTTTCGCAGTTTCATTGACTAATCCACCTGGGGCTGCTACCACCTGTGCTGCTTTATCACGGTCAGCTTCCACGGTTACTTCATTAAGTGTTGTCGTTTCAGCAGCATCTGCAATCACGCCGCCAATCATGGTGGAAGCAACGCCTGCCAGAATCAGAGCTGTTAAATTCTTTCTATTCATGATTTCCTCCTGATCAGGTATCAAATTATCTCTTAGAAATGCAACTGCGCTGTAAACGTCAGCGTTCTTGGCGTAGACAAGTAAACCTGGTTGCCGCGGGATACCATCCAGTAATCCTTATCGAACAGGTTGTAGCACATCAGCGTAAAGGTAGTGGGAATCTTGCCAATATGAGATTTCAGGGATGCGCCAAGATCGTATACTACGTAACCGGGAGCATAGAACCTTTCATTAAATACCGGAGATTCGCCGGTATAAACGGCCCTGGCCATGATGCTCCACTTATCATTGGGATCATACTGGAGTCCAAGGAAGCCATTCCATTCGGTACTGCCGATTTCTCTGACTCCATCCAACGCTCCTCCCTTTGTCTTTTCCTGTTTAGCATCCACATGGGCAACGCCGGCAAACATGCTCCACTTATCAGCGATACGGCCATTGACGCTGAATTCCACACCTTTACGGCGAACTCTGCCACTCTTGGAATAATAAGTCAGACCGTTCCTGACTACATCAATATAATTGTCCTGCTTCACATCGTAATAGTCTAAAGTCCAAAGCAGTTTATTTTTCATGTATTTCACGCCAATTTCATTGGACTTTGTCTTCAATGGGGGTAATACGTCATCTTTATTGGCATATTTACTACCGGTTACGGTTAAGCCAGCGTCAAAGAATTCTGTATGGTTCCCGTAGATAGACAGGTTGTCATTTGGCTTATACACGATGCCATAAGTCGGACTTGTAGCAGAGGTCTTTGTGGTGGTTACACTGGAAAGTCGACCGCTGGAAGCCCAGTTAAAGGCCTGTGATTCGGCTTCATGGCGATGTACTCCGAGAATGAAATCCCATTTCTTATACGACATGGAGTCTACAACGCCAAAACTTTTAATTTTTGTTTTATTATTCCAACGGGTTAAATAATGGCCACTGGGGAATGCAGTCTGATGGATACCTGTGTACAGGTCACCGGTACCGATAATGGCATAGGGATTATCATAAGCTGTCTTTCTATCACGCTTTGCCTGGTTATAGGAAATTGTAATGTCATGCTTCAGTGCACCAGTATTATAGTGAGCTACCGTACCAGCCTGCCAGTACCAGTAATCCTGTGGAGTAGCTCCGGCTTTTTCCTGCAACCCAGGTACAAACTTATTATTTACCAAATGACCGAGAACGCCCTGCTGATTAAGATAGTATCCACTGCCGCCATTGGCCATTACATTCTTATCCAGATTATTCTTTTCAAGTCCGATATTAACAAAGCCATCCCAGTGATCATTGAATTTCTGTTCATGATTGTACACAGCGAGCCAGCCATGGGTTGCTTTAATCATGCCATCAAAACCATAGTCATTGGAACCATTGGGAACCTTCGGCAGTCCTTTCGAAGCCGGATCCAGCAGGAACCAGCGGAGGCCCCTCTGAATTTCAAAGTTTCTATATCCGAAGAGTAAATTATCCTTTGTATGTTCACTTCTATGATCAATATTGGCAAAAATACTCTGTCCAACAATTTTGGTCCCTTTCACTGAAGTCAGGCCATTGATATTTTCGGTCATAACCCGGAGGCCCCATTCCTTATTTTTGCCGAATCTTTCACCATAATCTATATATTCACCCAAGAGGCCACGTCCGGAAATGGTCTGGGTATAATCCAGTACCCGTTCCTCCGGTGCCACTTTGGAATGGCCACTTACAATACCGCCTGGTGTCGTTGTTTCATACTGGACGCCAGTACCAAAGAGTCCTACGTTAGCTCCGGAAATCAGATTAATACTTTCGAGAATATGAGTCGGCGTTGTGTACTGTGTGAATACGCCAGGAACCCCATTGATGTAATAGTTTGTACCATTTGTCCGGGCACCGCGGAACGAAAAATCACCATGAAGAATACTGCCACTCTGCCGGACAGATGGGGAAAGGACAAACATGCTGTCCTGCGGCTTATCCGGGCCTCCATATACGGTCATGGTTTTCTGTGTGATGTTAGTTACCGTGTAAGGAACATCCATGGTACTCTTTTTGCCAAGAACACCAACTTCTACTTGGGTATTTACATATCCTCCCGGAAGTGTCCCCTGTTCTTCCTGTTGCTTCTTATCTTTGTCTGCATTGACAATGACCTCATCCAAATCTGCTGCACTGACTGCCATCCCACCCAGTGTGGATGCTGCTATCCCCACCAGCACTAGTGCTGCTAGTTTCTTACCTTTCATAACTTAACCTCCCTGAAACAACTATAGAAATAGAAAATTTATTTCATCCCGTTCCGATTCCCTTCGTCGGTTTTCAAGGAGTGTGGCCGTGTTTCCACCCTTTTCCGGCAAAAGTATAGGACCTAGGAAGAAATCCCCTAAATTAAAAATGCCCCTTCCTCCGCAGGAAGGGGCCTAAAAGGGCGCAAGAAGAAAAGATATGCTTCTGACATAATGCAATCCCATACCCTGTCCATCGCAGGAGGTACTATCTCAAACCAGGCAGGTCTTCTGACTTAAGTTCCTTGTTCTCCAAGTCTTCTCAGGTTTCCCCAATGACAAAATATGAAGAGCTCCCTTTTACAGCGGCGGGACCGTTCCGGACTTTCACCGGATTCCCTATTAAGTCTCCTATGAGACGCCATAGTTTAACTTTAATTAATTTATTATGCTTATGATTTTAATTTTAAGGCATATAAAAATCAATACCTTTTAATGCAAAGTACTGTTTATTATAATTATTTATATAGATTTTCTTTAATGTTTAAGGCACGGGTCATTCTTAATGAAAAGATGCAGATTTTAAAAGGCAAAATTTTTTTGAAAACTTTTCCTCTTGGGGCAGCCATGTCGAAGAGTGTTGTAAAAAGGAGGGGCTTATGCAATATAAATGTATGGAGAGGCAAATCAGGAATCTCCATGGAAGGATTCTATTTTCCATCTGTCATGTATATCGCGATAATTCCGGCCGAAATGCAGCTTTGTCAGAAAGAAATCAAAAATCCCTGTATACAGGCTTCTGGTTTTCCCCTCCCGCTTCCCCGGAAGCCCGCCATACTGACTGGCTCGGATACCATCCGTGTTTTTGTGCTGTTTTTGGCAGCATGAAAAAAGCAGTCCCTCATGGACTGCTTTTTTTCATTATAAAAACTCCTGATTGGTCCCATACTTATGCACGGTAGGGCGTCAAGGCATCTGCTTCGATGAATCGGCCAGGGATAGCCGCCTAAGCGGAATGTCTGTGTCGTCAAGGAAGAAAAGATGCGCTATATTGCCACCAGGATGTCTAGCAGGTCATGCCTCAGGAGTTTTTATGGAGTTTTCGGCGCGCCGGAGAGGAGAAATTCATGAAGGTTCCCGGTCTTTCCTTCCCGCTTCCATGGATTGTGCACCGCGGGAATGGGAAAGCCCTTTCGCCAGGCCTTTTCGCCTCTCTGGTCATATAGTCGGGCAGGCCGGGCAGATGTATCAGGCAAGATTGGATGATATGCCCTTGGACACGCCTACAGTGTAAGGGTTTACGGGGCTGCGCCCCGAGGGTTGTGGCCGCCTGATGGCGGCAGGTTGTGTCCCCACAGGGGGCGACAGCCCTAACGGGCTGAGGGTGGTGGTGGCGGCTGCGCCGCAATTTTTAAAGTCAGCGTTATGAGGGAGGGTTCTTAAGTTTGACGGCCTTTCAGGCCGAGGGTTGTGGATTGCCGCTCTGCGGTGCACAGCGAACACATTTTGCACTATGCGAACTGGATTTGTAAGGAAGCGTTAGCGACCTGAAAATCCAGTGAGTCAGTGACAGCAGTGGATGAAGGAGCGCTAGCGACGCGCAAAATGTAGTGAGTCGTTTCCCCTTTAGGGGCAATGCTTATAAAGTCAGCGTTACGGGATTGGCTTTATGAGTCATATAGTTTGATACGCATTACGATGATGAGCCACCTCCAGTGGCTTTTTTTCCCCCCCTTTGGTGCCTTACAGCACCACCTTTCCCCGCGGTATCGGTCGGGCGACAAAAGGAAAGCGCCTTTATGGGCAGGCTAGGCGCCTTACTTCGCCCGACTTGCACATCCTATGCAGGATGTGCACAGTGGACAATAAAACTCTGAAGAGCGGCCCGCGAATCAAGTTTCCTTGCCACCGCAAGGGAACACAAGGACATTATGGGATTTACCTTCCTGTCTCCAGTGGTAAATGGCGAAGTGCCAAAGTCTCTTTTCTGGGGGCTGCTTCATTCACATGGGCTGCCTATGTCCATGTTTTCGTGCTGTCCTTTTTATAGTGAAGAAAAAAGCAGCTCCCCATGAAGCTGCTTTTTCACCACAAAGAAACCCGGTGCCTTCCCATCCCCTATGCCCAATGAGTTCGGTGTC
>ERZ791612.553-NODE-553-length-20394-cov-68.738630_pt1 | contig 20394 bp, 10 predicted proteins | sample MGYA00509963_ERZ791612 | MGnify/ENA primary metagenome ERZ791612 (study PRJEB30046, sample SAMN00791906) | human gut metagenome | study: EMG produced TPA metagenomics assembly of the A metagenome-wide association study of gut microbiota in type 2... | reverse complement strand
GACGTATGATGCAGATAGGTTAATCCGTAACGCTGACTTCATAAGCATCGCCCGATAGGGCGATACCACCACCCTTTGAACCTTCTGAACCTTTTGAACCCTCTGAACCCTCACACCGAAGGTGTGTCCAAGGGCAAAGCCCCGTCAACCCTCACACCGAAGGCGTGTTCAATGGCGTGTCAGGCAGGGTGAAATAGATTTCAAAGCGGACCACGCCATCTTTCTGGGTGAAGTTCTTAAAGCCTTTATAGGACATAATAAAATGATGGACAGAGGTCATACCGATACCATGTCCCGGCCTGTGGGTCACAGGGTAGCCGTCTTCATTCAAGGGAACCGGTTCAGCATAGTAATTTTCCACAGAAAGGAAGACCTGGCGGCCCTTGGTCTGCAGGTTGATATGGAGAAAGCGTTTATCCTCATCCTGGGTTTCTGATACGCGGATGGCATTTTCCAGAAGGTTGGCCAGGGCAAAGGAGAGATTTTCCTGCACCTTTGGCACCTCTTCCGGAAAGTTTACCCGGCAGGTGACGGGTATGCCGGCGTCTTTAGCTTTGACGATGTAAACGGAAAGCACCGCATTGACGAAGGGATTCAGACAGAAGGGATGAATGGCGGTCTTTTCCAGATGCTCGTCAAAGGAGCGGAGTAAATGGAGGGCTTCTTCCGATTTCCCGCTGCTGATGAGGCCGTAAAGGATATTGATCTGGTGGCGCATGTCATGGCGGAGAATGGAAAACTGTTTGGTACTGGCCTGTATGAGGAGCATGTTGCTCTGGAAGAAACGGATGGCTTTCTGCTGCACTTCATTTGTGCTTTTTAGAAGGACCTCTGTTTCCAGATCCCTGGCCTGCAGCTTGATATAGCGGTAGAGGGCGATGAAAGGCACAAAAGTAAGAATCCGGGAAAGCAGTTTGTCCATGGTCCAAAGGCCCGGCTCCAGGCTGATGGGCAGCTGAGTGAAGGCAATCAGCAGAGGCAGGAAGGCGATGTAGTAGCCGTAGGGCTTATCATTGATGAGCTGGCGGGAAGGACACATATGGCGGAACATGCGGGCTGCAAGGGGCAGGGAGAGGAGAAAATAGAAAAGAAAGCAGGTCAGCTGCATGGAAAGACGCCATTCCACAGGAATGTTCTTCCCCAGGGAAATAATGGTCAATATGCTGGCAGTGTGAAGGAAGAAACTCCAAAGGCCCTGCATGCCAAGGACAAAAATCTGCTGAGCAATGAATCGGGGCAGCCAGTAAAAGGAAAGGAGCACATAGGGAATCCAGCCCAGCGCCAGGGAGGCCTTGTAAAGGATGACCGTGTGGGTGAACCCCTGAAAGAGGACGTAGTAGAAGATAAAGTTTAAAAGGGCCAGAATGATAAAGGAAAGGGCCATTTTCTTCCAACGGTTTTGAGGAAGAAAATCGAGGAAGGCTTGAAAAAAGATAAAACGGCCTGCCAGATGAACCAGGACCGTGCAGAGGGCCAGGGAAGAAATCGTATCCATAATGTACTCCTTTTAAAAAGGGATAGGTGGTGCAAGTGGTCATGGAGGCGCGTACACGGTCAGCCAAATCAAAGGAAAGCGCCTTAATGGGCAGGCCGAAGTTAGCCCTTAGCCTGCACATAAAAGGGCCTTCCTATTGTCGTCTGACCGTTTGAAGGCGTGTCCAGACCCTGTTACTTTGACAGCATATACTGCATATAATGCTGTTTCACTTCTTTTTTCTTTCTCCGGCTGATGGGAACGGAAATATTTCCTTTCAGCAGGAAGGAATCTTCTTCCATGGATTCAATGTAGTCCATGTTTACCATGAGCCGGTGGTAGCATTCGAAGAAGCGGTGGTCTGATGACAGATTCCGGGCCAGATCCTGGAAGGCGTTGGTGGTGTTGATATTCTTTTCTATCAGATGAATGGAAGCGTTTCTGCCTTCGCTGCAGTCCATGTAGAGAATATGGCTGAAAGGAACGCGAAGGGTTTCGCAGCCGGGAATGCGGGCGGAGAGTACTGCCGGTTTCAAAGAGCCCCGGGGAAGGGCGTAATCCAGGGCATGAAACAGCTCCTCCCGGTGGCTTGCCAGGGGCTTTAGAATATAGCCCGACGCAAAAACCTTATATCCTTCCAGGGCGTGTTCCCGACTGGTGGTAAGAAATATGATTTTTACGCTCTCGTCCAGCCGCCGCACTTCCCTGGCCACATCCATGCCCTCCATGGCAGGCATGTAGATGTCCAGGAGAATGAGGTCAAAATCATCGGGTCGGAAATCTGCCAGAAACGAGGGACCGTCCATGTAGGAAGAAATGGAAATTTCCATATTGGCCGCATCGGGACGGTTTTGGAAATAGGTATCCACATAGTGCTTCCCAATATCAATATCACTGGGATTGTCGTCGATCAGGGCAATTCGTATCATAAGATTCCTCCTATCCCATCATAGAATGACTGCTTTGTCTCTATTATACTCAAAAGGAAAGGAAAAAGGGGAAACAGCGGAAGAGAAATGGTTTCCTGCGAGTCATTGGCTAGGCTGGCTTTTCGCATCCTATCGGGTCATTCTTCATGTCATTCAGAATGACCCGTCCGGCGTAAAGGTAAACATGTAACCTCCTGCCACCCTGTTCAGGGAGCAGAATAAAACCCTCCATACCTGTTATGATATGTGGCAATGCATAGCATCCATAGGGCCCCTTTAAAAATTGCGGCGAAGCCGCCACCACCACCCTCGGCCTGAAAGGCCGTCAAACTTAAGAACCCTTGGGCCCATAAGGCCCATCCATCTTACGAACCTTTCTACACAACCCTTCTACACAACCTGCGGCACCAGCCGCGCCCCCTTTCTTTAAAATCTGCGCCCCATAGGGCGCCACCACCTTTTGAACCCTGTGAACCCTCTGAACCTTCACACCGACGGTGTGTCCCATGGTGAACCCTCTGAATCCCGCCGCTCCGAGGTCCCATATACGAAAGTATACTTCCTTCCCTTTCCGGAAGGATTTTTTTATTTTTCAGGGGACATATTTCTTTTCCATAGATCCCCTGTATATCTTCGAAGACCGGAAAGGCGGGAAATCCCCACGGGGTGGGATGAAGCGGTGCCGGCCACGGATGGGGAGAAGAAAAGTTGAGAGAAATAAAAGGTATACTTTCGTATACTTTTTGTGTTTTTGTGTATAGTCTATACTTCAGACAAATAGAAGAGGGAGCCTTAGCTCCATGAAATCCGGCAGAAAAAATAGTTTTACAGGCTTGAATAATGTGCATAAATATGCATTATTTAAAGTCGCCCATTTTCAGACAAACGAAAAAACTCTGCCGGAAAGGAAAGGCAGAGTTTTTCTTTTGCCGGAAAATCAGAAATTGACCACTTTTGCAGAAAAACGACCACTTTTGCAGAAAAAATAGAAAGTTTAGTTTCTTTAAGATATAGTCAAGACAGATAAAGCGGAACAATTGCATAGGAAATCAGAAGCGTCATATGTCGAAAAAAATATTGACTGGGGACCTTTATTTCGTGCGCCCTGAAATCGGGAGCAGCGGAAAACGAGGAAGATTCATAGAAAGTCATACACAAAAAAACGGCGGCGCCGAGGGTTTCTGGGTTCTGTATAATCTGCATACATGAATTCAAAGGCCCGCTCTGAGCCTTGAAAATATAAGTGTATATCATAAGGCCGTGTAAAGGAGGAATATACGGAAACCGGCCGGCCACTGGGACGAAGTCCATGTGGAATTTATAAGTCAAAATACGGCACATCCGGCTAAATGCCGCAGAAAATGATTCAGAGCATCTATCATTTCCACTCAAAGGAGGGTAACACCATGAATAAGATTTACAAAGTCATCTGGAGTAAAGCGAAGCACACCTATGTGGTGGCATCGGAAATCGCCAAAGGCCACACCAAGGGCGAGACCACAGGGAGAGGACTGAAGAAACTGGCCGCAGCCATGCTGGTGGCAGCAGCTCTTCTGAGCCCGAGCTTCGCCTGGGCTGAGGATACGGCGACAGTGACTGATACGGGCAATATCAGCGCCGCTTCTGCCAGTGTGACCAATTCTATCAGCGTAGGCCACAACGCCAATGTAGGCGGTGCTGTAAATGCAGGTAGCCTGAACAGCCGTGGTAATCTGAATGTGAATGGCAATGCTCTGGTCAAAGGTACCCTGACTTCCCAGTCTACCATCAACGGTAAAGAAATCGTTTCCCAGACCAATATTACCGCTAAAAATAAAGTCGTCGGTATGCAGGGCGTCGTTGATAATACCCTTACCAGCGGGAATTATGTGACGGCTGGCAATACGGTAGGTAAAAATATCGTTGCACTGGATACACAGGTCAAAGCCAATGCGGATCAGTTTACAACGGATAAGACCAGCACGGCTCTGCACATTTCCCGCAGTGGCGATTTAATTGTAGGCACTAAAGAAAATCAGACAGTCAAAGATATGGAAATCCGTGGAAAATTGACTTCCGGAAGCATTTCTACCGGTGGTATCACTTCTACGGGTGATGTAACTGTAACAGGTAAAATGGCTGCGGACGGTGTGACCGACGAGACTACCAAAGACGGAACTTATATCAAACAGAACAATACGGTAGGGAAAAACCTGGGCAGCCTGGATACACAGGTTAAAGCCAATGCGGATGCTGTTTCTAAGCTTGATACTCGTATTACCAATGTAAAAGAGTACGTGCTGAGTGAAACCAACAAGAACTATGTAAGCAAGACAGACGCTGCAGTTCAGGATGGGGCCATCGTAAAAGCGGCCAACACCATCGGCGATAACGTGACTAAACTGGACGCCGCCCTGGCACAGGAAACGGCTGCGCGCCTTGGTGCCGATGCACAACAAGATAAGGTGATCCAGCAAGTCAATGAAAATGCGGCCAAAGGGATTGCAACTCTGGCTACGGCTTACAAAAATGAAGTTGCAGCCCGTGAAGCCGCCGATACTGAGATCAAGCAGGCTATGACGGACCAGAAGACCAGCACAGCCCTGCATGTTTCCAAGGATGGCAATCTGATTGTAGGGACCAAAGAAAATCAGGTCGTCAAAAATATGAAAATCAATGGGCAATTGACTTCCGGAAGCATTTATACCGGTGGTATCACTTCTACGGGTGATGTGACTGTAGCAGGTAAAATGGCTGCGGACGGAGTGACCGATGAGACTACCAAAGACGGAACTTATATCAAACAGAACAATACGGTAGGGAATAATCTGGTCAGCCTGGATAAGCAGGTCAAGGCTAATGCTGATGCCATTAATACCGAAGCAACAGCCCGTGAGAAAGAAGATGCAAGGCTGAATTCTGAAATTGTGAATACAAATAAGTCCCTGAATGAGGCAGCAACCAATCTTTCTAAGCTGAATACGGCAGTTGTTGATGGATTTAAGACATTGAAGCAGGCTGATGAAAATGAAGCTGTAGCCCGCAAAGCTGCCGATAAAGCTCTCGACTCCCGGGCTAAGGCTCTGGAAGATAAGACCGAAGCCATCACCTATGACAAGGATTCCAAGACGGTCATGGTGGAAGGCAAGCTCACCGCTACCGAAGGCATCACCGATGGCACGATACAGGATGGCAAGTATGTGAAGGCTGATCACTATGTAGGCCAGAACCTGAACGCGTTGGACCAGGGCCTGCAGGCAGAAGAGAAAGCCCGTGTAGCAGCCGATACGGCACTGGATGATAAGATTACGGCAGAAACTTCGGCCCGTGTGGCAGCGGATACCAAACTGGTAGAAGCCGTTAATAGCGGAGTGAGCCTGAGCAACGATAATGTATTGCAGAAGAATACCACTACCATTGATGCCCAGGGCAACGTGACTACCTCCAAAACCGATGCCAATGAAATGATCCTGAACAAGGGCAAGGACAACCAGATTACCCTGAACGAAAAAGGTATCAAAGTGGGTCTGAATAGTGGAGTCATGGACAAAGACGGTTTCTATGCCGGCGGCGATACCTACAGCGAAGCCAAAGCAGCCCTGAAGTCTGACGGCTCCATCAAGGGGGCTGATGGCAAGTTCACAGTCAACAGCGCGAATGGCACGGTGAGCGTCAACGACCAGATTGAACTGAACGGTGCTACCGGCGTGGTCAAATCCAATGGCCTCAACGTGGGCGATGGCAACTTCACGGTAAACAACAATGGCGGCGTGAAAGCAGCAGATGGCAAGATTACCCTGAACTCTGACGGTAGCGTGAAAGCTGCAGACGGAAAATTCACGGTCAATAGCAATGGCGGCGTGACAGCAGCAGATGGCAAGATTACCCTGAACTCTGACGGCAGCGTGAAAGCGGCGAACGGCAACTTCACGGTAAACAGCAATGGTGGCGTGACAGCAGCAGATGGCAAGATTACCCTGAACTCTGACGGCAGCGTGAAAGCTGCAGACGGAAAATTCACGGTCAATAGCAATGGCGGCGTGACAGCAGCAGATGGCAAGATTACCCTGAACTCTGACGGCAGCGTGAAAGCGGCGAACGGCAACTTCACGGTTAACAGCAATGGCGGCGTGACGGCAGCAGATGGCAAGATTACCCTGAACTCTGACGGCAGCCTGAAAGCAGCGGACGGAAAATTCACTGTTGACACCAATGGTGCTGTGAAAACGGCTAATGGTAATACTACCATCGACAGCAACGGCAATGTGAAGACGGTGGGAACCCTTAGCGCAGCCGATGGCTCCTTCAAGGTAGATTCTACCGGCAAGATTACTTCTACAGGCCTTGATGCTGGTAACGGCACGATTCAGACGACAGGTAGGGTACAGGCTGGCGATGTCAAGACGGGTACTCTGGAAACAACAGGCGATGCTACCATCGGCGGTGACTTGACGGTCAACGGCAAGTTGAATGTGGATGAAATCGACCTGACCAAGAGTGGCATTGTAGGGGACAACAACGTAACGGCCAGCACGAAAGTGGCAGCCGGCGAAATCACGGGCTACAAGAAAGCTACCAGCACCAAAGATGGCAGCGAAAAAGAAAGCTCTTTCGACTACGATGAAAACAGCACTTCCACTTGGGCCAAAGCTACCGACGCAGATGGCAACTGGAAGAAGAGTACCCTGACTGTAGAAGGCAGCGATGTGACTTCCAAAGTGATTGACTCTGATAAAAACAGCAATACATCCACCCAGACTGCCAGCGAATCCAATTCTACTATTACCGGTACTGCTGATGGAAAGAACTACAAGTCCTACATCACCCAGAACCTGAAAAATATTCTGCAGGGAATCAAGGAAGGAACCAATGAATCTATCGTTGACCAGACAGAAACGGGAATCAAGAGCACCGCTACCGACGGGAAGAACACCGCTTCCACCAACCTGAGCAATAAAGGATTCAATACCTTCGCTAGTGACGGAAAAAACAAGACCTACACCAAGCAGACTGCTGAATCTCTCACCAGCCAGATTGGCGATGATGGCAAGGTAAAGAGTGTGATGAATGCTGACGGCATTACCAATAATGCAGATGGCGGCACCATCACCAACAGCGCCAAAGATCTGGTGAACAAAGCAACCGGCAATATGACCAACACCGTTGGCGGCAAGCTCCTCAATGATGTAACCGGCGATATGGAAAACAAGGTGGGCGGAAACCTGTCCACTACCGTAGGCGGTAGCCAGACTACCACCGTCACCGGTGATAGCAACCTCACCGCTGAAAATATCAACAACACAGCAACGAACAAGATTACCAATAAGGCACTGGATGTGGAAACTGAAGCGAAGAGCTCCATTATGAACAAGGTATCCAACGATTACGGTTCCAATACTTCCACACAGCTGTCCTATGAGACTAAGGAAGAAATGAGTGCCAACGGCAAGACCGCTTCCTACCTCCGCGGCGCAACAGAAGAAAAATCCCAGCTCACCGATGGCGCTAAGAAGACTACCATCGATACCGTGGCAGGTCAGACCAATACCAATATCACCGATGGAACCAATACATCCAACGACCTGCAGAAAGCAGATCAGATCGCTTCCTCCGTAACCGACGGCACCAATACCACCGTTGTGAACCAGGATGCCAAGAGCCTCGCTTCCTCCATCACCGACGGAACAAAGGCAAACAACACCAGCAGCACGGTAGATGCATCTGTACAGCGCATCCAGACCGATGATACCCACTACAGCGTTTCTTCCAAGTCTGCTTCCAAGATGGAAGATGCCCTTTTCAACGGCTCTACAGTCATTGACAGCTTGAAGGATGCGGAAAAAGGACTGGTTAGTACGGCAGTCACCGATGGAACAAACCTCACCGGTTCTTCCATGACTGCAAAGGGCATTACAAGCAGCGCGGCTGAATCCATTGTGAATGAAATCGGCGACGGTTCTGCAGTGAAGAGTGAAATGACTGCCAATGGCATCACCAATACTGCGAAAGACGGCACTATCACCAACGATGCCAAAGACCTGGTGAACACCGCCTCCAACTCCATCACCGACAAAGTAGGTGAAAATGTAGAGCGGACCATGACCACTGAAAAGATTCAGGACAAAGTAGGCAAGACCACGGTTACCACCACCGATGGCCTGACCAAACTGACCAATGAAGGTGGCACCCATAAAACGGAAATGGACTTCGCCGATGTACTGAAAGATCTGGGTGTTCGCGGCAATGCAACGGTGGATAAGAAGCTCACTGTAAAAGGCGATTCTGACCTGCAGGGCAACGCAACTGTCGGAAAGGACCTGGAAGTGAAAGGCAGCACCAAGCTGGATGGCACCCTGGAAGTAGTCGGCAAGTCCACCTTCAAGGACGACGTCACCATGGAAAAGAACCTGGATGTGAAAGGCATCACAACTACCGATAAACTGGTGGTTAACAACGGAGCCACTGTAGCCGGCGGCACCACCACCGATACACTCCATGTGACCAGCACTGCAACCTTTGATGATATTGTGACCATGAAGAAAGACCTCTCGGTCGGCGGAAATGTGGATGCAGCTTCCTACACCGTGAAAGATACAGGCATCAAGATTGATAAAAATGGCATCAATGCCGGCGGCACTAAAGTCACCGGCCTGGCTCCGGCAGATATCAGCCACGCAGGCTCTACTGATGCCGTTTCCGGCGGACAGCTCTATGAGACCAATACCAGGGTCAGCGGACTGGAAACCCGTATGGGCACCGTGGAAACCAGAGTGGATAAACTGGACAACAAGATCGACAAGGTAGGCGCCAACGCAGCAGCTATGGCCAACCTGCACCCCCTGGAATTCGATGAAGACTCCAAGTGGAATGTGGCAGCAGCAGTAGGCAGCTCCGGCAGCGAAACTGCCAGTGCGGTAGGCGTATTCTATCGGCCTAATGAAAACGTGATGGTCAATGCCTCTGCAGCCATGGGCACCGGTGAGAATATGTTCGGCGGCGGCGTATCCCTCCGTCTCGGCCACGGCGGCAACAAAGCCAAAGAGGCACAGATGAAGGCAGCTGCAGCAGAAAATAAGGAACTCCGTGCTAAAGTGGACGACCTTACCGCCCGCATGGACGCTCTCCTCTCCGTACTGAATCCCAATATGTCGAAAGATTTCCCGGATGTGCCGGAGAATCACTGGGCCTACGAAGCCGTTTCCCGTCTGGCAGGCAATGGCATCGTGGAAGGCTATGAAGACGGCAAGTACCACGGAGAACGGCAGATGACCCGCTATGAAATGGCAGAAATCATCTACAACGCCCTCTCCAAAGGCGCTAAGGCGGAAAAGAAACTGGTTGAAGAATTCCGCCCCGAACTCCAGGCCATGGCAGCCCAGAAAAAAGCCTAGCCTCACCAATCACTCCCCCTTCATCCCTCCAAGCCGGATGACTGCTAATATGAAGGACAGTGATATGAGGATATAATCCCTGCCCCTTCCCCCCGGAGGGGAAAGGGATCATAAACCCCCGGGACGAAAGTCCCGGGGGTTTTGCGATGGGATTGTGACAAGCCCCTATGGGGCTTGAGGGTTGACGGCCCGCTGGGCCGAAGGTACTTAAGGGGCTTAAGTTTGACGCGCCTCTGGCGCGAGGGTTGTTGTAGGGCGCTTATGAATTGATAGATGGCGCCCTTTTATAAAAAAACCTTTACAACCGCCCTGCGGGCGTCGGAAATGCATCCCTTTTGGTGGCTGGCGCCACCACCTTCCCCCCGGCGGGGGGACTTTATTCTTCGCTATGCGTTGAGCGACTTAAGTCAGCACTAAGGTAAGGGTAGAGTAAATCTCCCCCACCGGGGGAGATGCCGCAGGCAGAAGGGGTGCATTTCCAACGGGCCATAGGCCCGGTTGTTTGTTTTTTCATTCCGCAAAGCGGAATTACAAACTCATTGCCCCCTGAGCGAAGCGATGCACAGCGAACATGATTTGCACTATGCGAACTGGATTTGTAAGGGAGCATCAGCGACCTGAAAATCCAGTGAGTCAGTGACAGCAGTGGATGAAGGAGCACTAGCGACGCACAAATCATAGTGAGTCGTTTCCCCTTTAGGGGCGAGGGGTGTGGTGGGCGCCTCTAAATTATAGAAGGCGCCGGTTTGTATAAAACCATACAACCGCCCTGTGGGCGAGGAAATGCACCCCTTTTGGTGGCTGGCGCCACCACCTTCCCCCCGGTGGGGGACTTTATTCTTCGCTATGCGTTGAGTGACGAACGAGGCTTCGCGGTGTTTTATTCTGCCCCCTGCATAGGTGGAAGTCCGGCGCGGCCGGATAGGGGGGCGAGCGCAGCGAGCCAGTCAGCAGGATTGTTTTCATGTCATATGACACTGAAAGTAAATCCCGTAACGCTGACTTTATAAGCATTGCCGCAGAGCGGCAATCCGCAACCTTAGGGGCCAAAGGCCCCGTCAAACTTACGAACCCTTGGACCGAAGGCCCATCCATCTTAAGAACCCTTTTTATGCAACCCTTCTACACAACCCGCGGCGCCAGCCGCCACCACCACCCTCTGAACCCTTCTGAACCCTTCTGTACCTTCTGAACCCTCTGAACCCTCACACCCGATAGGGTGTGTCCAAAAGCCGCCCCCTCATTTTTCTTTAAACATCCCTACCAGCTGGGCGCGGTTTTTGATGTCCAGTTTTTTATAGATAAGGGAGAGCGCTTTTTTTATGGTGATTTCCGCCGCGTTCATTTCAGCGGCGATTTCTTTATTGGTTCTGCCTTTCATGACGAGGCGGATGATGCCCATTTCACGGGCGGTGAGTTTTTTGCTCAGCTGATCCAGGTGGATTTCTTTTTCCAGAATCTGCCCAGCCGATTCAAAGCGGGAGTCCATGATGTCTTTCAGCAGGGAGTAGGCAGGGCTGGCTTTGAGGTGGGCCCAGCGGGAGGCAAGGCGGTTTTTGACGGTGAGGAAGGGGATGATGAGGTGGTCCGGCTCTGCCAGGCGGAGGGCTTTTTCCATGGCTTCCAGGCATTGGGCGTTTTCGTGGAGCATGTCGCAGGCGATGGCCTGGTGGAGGAGGGCGTGGATTTCGCCTATGAGGGAGCGGCGCTGGCGGGCCAGTTTTTCGTGGCGGCGGGCAGAAGCCAGGAGGGTTCTGCCGTTTCCGGGGTGGACGAGCCGTTCGTCTTCCACAATGTGTAGGAAGGTAAGGGCAGGGAAATAGAACATGGAGCTGTTGATAGCTTGATTTTGGCGGTCCCCGCCTTCTTTGGAGGGGAGGATGATTTCCAGGCTTTCATCGCTCATGCGGGCGAGGAGGGCCTGGAAAGGCTGGGCGGTGTTCATGAGTTCATGAAGCTTTTTTCGGGACTCTTTCAGGCTGGCGGTATCTCCGTAGAAGTAGGAGAGCATGGCCTGGTAGTGGAGGCAGCGGATTTGGATGGAAAGGTCCTCCCTATAGGATTCGGTGGTTTCCAGGGTAGAGAGGGCGTCTTCTGCTTCGCTGAAATGGCCGGTGTTGAAGGCGTATTCCATCTGGAAATAGAGGGCCCAGGTTCCATTATGTGGCATGCGGTTGATACGGCGGCAGATTTCCTGAATTTCTATGAGCTGCTCCGTTTCTTCTTTCAGTTTTCTCGGCGTGGAGTGGTACATCATAAGGAAGGAGGGACAGCAGAATCCGAGACGGGGCGCTATGAACTGGTCTTCCAGATGAAATTTGCGGATGTCTTCAAGGACTTTGGCAAAGAGGGAGGTCATGGTGTCCAGATGATTGAAGGCGGTGGCCCCTTCGAGAAAGGTCAAGGCCGTCTGCCCCGAGAGGGAGAGCTCCAGCCGCTGGATGCGGGCCATGTTCCTTCGATAGCTGGCATGAAGTTCGGAGAAATAGAGATCGTAGGCCATGAGAAGCACTGTTTTCATGTGCTTCTTCATCAAGTCATGGGGAATGTGGTCCAGAAGGTCGGCAGGATAGATGCGGGGTCCCGCCAGAAGAATGGAGTCGGTGCCTTTGTCCAGAATAATGAGGGAGAGCTCATAGTTTTTCGCCAGGCTGGCAAATCGCATGGCTTCGGGGAGGCTTCCCATGGAGTAGTACCAGTGGGCCGCCTTATCCAGGTACTGCCGCTGTGTTTCTTCGCTCCAGATTTGGAATTCGGACTGGAGAAATTCCTTCATCAGGGGAAAGAAGAAATATTTGCGGGTCTGCCGATTTAGATAGAGAAAAAGGCCGTTCTTTTCCTGACTGGAAAGGATGGCGGGCACATCTGCGTCAGGGCACATGAAAAGGGCCTTGCTCACAGAAAAGCGGTCGAAAAGGGAAAGAACTGTCAGGGTTTTTCTTGTGGCCTCGGACAGATAGCGGAAAACCTTATCATTGATGGTGAGGAAGAGCTCTTCTTTCTTCCTGTCGTCGATCATGCCGGTGCCGTAGTGGTTATGGAGCCAAAGGTCCTTCACGCCTTCGGATACCGCAAAGGTTTCCTTATCCTTCAGCTTGTTGTAGGAAATGGAATTGTTCAGATGTACCAGTTCCCAGCCATTGCCGCTGGCAGCTTCCGGATTTCTTCGATAGAGAAAATCACATTTCATATGTTCCTTCAGAAAGAGCTGGAGCTGCGGCGCCGTTTCCAGATCGGCGGTCACGGTGTAGAGCCAAAAGTCCTGGCTCAGAGGATGGGATATCCACTGCTCATGGGAGAGGACTGTGGGAATCATCTTGTCCCTGGTAGTAATAAAGAAACGGGTCACTGCATCCCGTCCGGAAGCAGCCATATCGGACCCTCCTCCCGTCCAGGTGATATCCCGGGCCATGAAGGCAAGAAGCAGGGTGATTTCGTTCTTTTCATAATAGTCATGAAGGATTTCCTGGGAGCAGGAGAGCAGGAGGCTTTCTGTGTCGGTCATGGGAATCAATCCTTTTTTATATACGATAAAATGGATTCTTTACTGCATTATATCATATGGATGGTGGGTGCCATATGGACAAGCCCCTTTGGGGCTTGAGGGTTGACGGCCCGCTGGGCTGAAGGTACTTAAGGGGCTTAAGTTTGACGCGCCTCTGGCGCGAGGGTTGTGGTGGGCGCCTCTAAATTATAGAAGGCGCCCTCTTATGATAAAACCTTTACAACCGGGCTTCGCCCGTGGAAAAACTATACAACCGCCCTGCGGGCGAGGAAATGCACCCCTTTTGGCGGCTGGCGCCACCACCTTCCCCCCGGTGGGGGGACTTTATTCTTCGCTATGCGTTGAGTGACGAACGAGTCTTCGCGGTGTTTTATTCTGCCCCCTGCATAGGTGGAAGTCCGGTGCAGCCGGATAGGGGGGCGAGCGTAGCGAGCCAGTCAGCAGAATTGTTTTCATGTCATATGACACTGAAAGTAAATCCCATAACGCTGACTTTATAAGCATTGCCTATGGCAATCCGCAACCTTCGGGGCCAAAGGCCCCGTCAAACTTACGAACCCTTGGGCCGAAGGCCCGTCCATCTTAAGAATCCTTTTTATGCAACCCTTTTACACAACCCTCGGGCTGGAAGCCCGTCAACCCTCACACCGCAGGTGTGTCCAATGAACCCTCACACCGAAGGTGTGCTATAATAAAAATCAAATCAGTTGATTAGGAGGCTGTCATGTCACAGAGTGCAATGCAGGAAATCACCTGCCCCAAGTGCGGGAAGAAACATTCCTTTCAGGTTTGGGACAGTATCAATACCCTTGAATTTCCGGAAATGAAAGAGAAGGTAAGGAACGACGAAGCTTTCCGCTACCGCTGCCCTGACTGCGGTGCCACGGCTCTTTTGAATTACAATTTCCTTTATCACCAGCAGGAGGACAAAATCCTGATTTTTGTGGATGCCGACGGTTCTTCCTATGGTGATATGGAAAAGATTCTGAAGCAGAGAGGCAATGCGTTTGACGGGTACCGGAAGCGCATCGTCCTTTCTTATAACGATTTCAAGGAAAAACTCCTGATTTTCGATGCAGGGCTGGATGACCGGATTGTGGAAATCATTAAGTCTTCCATTTGGGACAATGTGGAGGAACGGTACAAGGATAAGCACATTGATGAAATCTACTTCGCCACCAACGAAGACGGGGAGAATGGATTCCTTTTCCGGAAAGAAGGTCACATGGTGGCGTCCATGGAATTTGACAAGGCTCTTTACAATGCCATCAAAGAAGCGGCCCTTTCCCGTATCGATGCCATTTCCAGAGATGATCTCATTATCGACAGAAATTGGGCCAAAACCATTGTAGCCCGTCTGGGATAAAACAGGGAAAAATAAAAAGAGGCTGTGAAGAAATGATTCCCCTTTTTTCACAGCCTTTTTGCGTGGCAATTTCTGTGTGCAGGGGGAAAATGCCTGCAGGACGACCGGAAAGGGAGTGCAAAGCCGCCGAAGGCGTGTCCAAAGGCGTCATCCGACATCGTCATCTCGAGCGGGGCTGCGTGCCGGTATGGGTGGTAAAGACTTTAGGCAATATGAAGCTCTGAGTCGAGAGATCTCCTGCCCCAATGCTTCATGAACCATGGTGGAGTGAGATTTCTCCACTCCGCTTCGCTTCGGTCGAAATGACGATAGGGGTGCCCGTCGCCACCGTCATCTCGAGCGGAGGATTTATGAGAAGATTGTCTCGCGGTGTTTTATTCTTCCCCCTGAACAGGGGGAAGTCCGGCGCAGCCGGATAGGGGGAGGCGAGCGCAGCGAGCCAATCCGCAGAATGTTTTTCATGCCATATGACACAGAAAGTAAATCCCGTAACGCTGGCTTTATACTCATCGCCCGATAGGGCGATACCACAACCCTCGGCCCGAAGGGCCGTCAAACTTAAGAACCCTTGGGCCCGAAAGGGCCCATCAATCCTAAGAACCTTTTTCCGCAACCCTTCTACACAACCCGCCGCCGACAGGCGGCCACAACCCTCGGGGCGAAGCCCCGTCAACCCTCGCGCCAGAGGCGCGTCCCCTTGATTGACATCCCCTGCCGGTATCCCCTATAATAGCTACAGTACTAAAAAAACCAAATCAGTACTGGGAGGAAAAATGAAAGACAGGCTTGTGCAGGCGACGCTGGAAGAAATGAAATCGCGATCGCTGAAGTTTACCATGGATGATCTGGCAAGGAAACTCCATGTCAGCAAAAGTTCCATTTATAAGATGGTGGAGTCCAAGGAGGATCTGGTGCGTCTGGTGATGCACTGGGCCATGGAACGGTTTGACCGGAAAGCGGAGACTCTGCTTCATGGAGAGGGGCCGGTGAATAGACGGCTCATGTCGTTCTGCGGCCTTTTCTTTGATACCTTCTGGTACCTGCCGGATGCGGTGAATGAGGATCTGGAATCCAGGTATGAGGATATCTGGAAGGAATGGGAGAGCTACCGGGAGTCGAAGTTTGATGATATGGTGGCACTTCTGAAGGAAGGCGTGGATAAAGGGGAGTACCGGAAGGTGAATCTTCCGGTGGTACGGCAGTGTGTATTCTACGCGGCCCAGGGTCTCACGGATCCTGCCTTCCTTCGTGAAATGAATATGACCGGCAAAGATGTGCTGGAGATTTTGGAAGATATTATGCTGAAAGGTTTGGAAAAGCAGGAGCATGGACAAAGTCCTGAAGCACCTATGAAAGAGGGGGAGAAGTCGAAATGAGAAACTGGAAGAAATGGGTGTGCCTCACGGCAGCGGGTATGGCATTTTTCATGGCCGGCTGCGGTAAAGAAGCCGCCGTATCTACAGAAGCGCCGCTGGTGAAGACGGTGGTGGCAGGAGAAGCAGCCAAAGGGGAAAAGACAAGTTTTTCCGGTACGGTGCATGGGTATTTTGAATCTCCTCTGGCTTTCCAGACAGGAGGACGCATTATGGCCCGGTATGTAGACCAGGGCCAGCGGGTGAGCGCCGGTGAAGCACTGATGAAGGTGGATTCCAAGGATGCCGAGGAGCAGGTGGCTTCCGCCCAAAGTGCGGTCATTGCGTCCCGGGCCAAGGCGGACCTGGCCTATTCTACGCTGGCCCGCTATGAAAAGCTTCACGCGGCCAATGCCATTTCCGACCTGAATATGGACCAGGTGAGGAACCAGGCCCAGCTGGCCCAGGCGGAGCTGGATTCTTCGGAGGCCACTCTTTCCAGGGCAGAGAATAATCTGGGCTTCACCCTGCTCACGGCGGACCGGGACGGCGTCATTGGTTCTACTCTCTATGAGGTGGGGCAGGTGGTGGCTGCCGGTACGCCGGTGGTGACCATTATTGATGATTCCAGACTGGATGTGCATATTTCCCTCACCGAAAAGCAGTACCGCTCCTATGGTGTAGGTACGCCGGCTACAGTGACCTTCTGGGCCCTGCCCGGTGTGACGGTGGAAGGGACGGTGCGTGATGTGGCAGCCGCTCCCAATTCCCAGACCGGCACCTATGATGCCAAGGTGACCCTGGTGGATCCGCCGGACACCGTGGCTGTAGGCATGACGGCAGAAGTGAAATTTGGCAGTCAGAAGGACAGTCAGGGATTCATGATACCGCTGTCGGCCATGGCTTCCCAGAAAGAGAATCCGTCCGTGTGGGTCGTAAAGGACGGCAAAGTCCATCTGGTGCCGGTAACGGTGGGCCGGTATGGGGATGATACCGTGGAAATTACCGGCGGCCTTTCCCGGGGGGATCGTATCGTTTCCGCCGGCGCTTCCAAGCTGTCGGAAGGTGAAGAGGTGAGGACATGAAAAGGCTGAATCTGGCGGAGTGGGCCATCCGCCATAGACAGATTATTTATTTCTTCATCATTTCCATTATTATTGGCGGTGTATTTTCCTATTTCCGGCTGGGACGCAGTGAAGATCCGAATTTCACAATCCGTGAAATGGTGGTGGCAGCTGCCTGGCCGGGGGCTACGGCAGAGCAGATTACAGACCAGGTCACCTATCCCCTGGAGCGGAAGCTCCAGGACACCAAGGGCCTGGACTATATCAAGTCCTTCACCCATGACGGGAAGACAGTTATTTATGTGGACTTGAAGGATGAAGTGCCTGCATCGGAAGTGAAGCAGCGCTGGCACGATGTGCGAAACGCCATAACAGATGTGTGGGGCGATATGCCTGCCGGCGTTATAGGGCCGGTGATTAACGACCGCTTCGATGATGTGTACGGCTCTATTTACGCTTTGACCGGCGATGATTACAGCTATGAGGAAAAACGTAAGTATGCGGAAAATATCCGCCGGCAGCTGGTGCTGGTGCCGGACGTGCAGCAGGTGAAGCTCCTGGGCGTACAGGAGCAGATGATTTATGTGGAAATGGACCAGAACAAGCTGGCTTCTTTCGGACTGAATCCTTCTGATATTTACAAGGTGCTGCAGCAGCAGTCCGCCATGATGCCTGCCGGCACCATCCATACCAATACCCGCAACGTGGCTATCCGGGTGGAAGGTCTTCTGGGGACTACGGCAGCTCTGGAAAATATTCCTATCCATGTGGGTGAGCGCAGTTTCCATCTGGGCGATGTGGCCAAAGTGACCCAGACCTATACAGACCCGGAAACGTCCCTCATGTATTTCAACGGCAAACCGGCCATCGGCATTGCCGTGGCCATGGCCGACGGCGGCAATAACCTGACCCTGGGCAAGAACCTGGAGGCTGCCGTAAACAGAATGAAAGGGGACCTTCCGGCAGGCATGGAAGTGAGTCTGGTGGCTGACCAGCCGAAGGTGGTCAATAATTCCATTGCCGAATTTACAGAAGCCCTGATTGAAGCCCTCATCATCGTGATGGCGGTGAGCTTCCTGTCCCTGGGCCTTCGGAGCGGCATGGTACTGGCCATGTGCGTGCCGGTGGTAGTGTGCGCCTCTTTCCTCTTCATGAAATGGCGGGGCATTGACCTTCATATCGTATCCCTGGGCTCCCTCATCGTGTCCCTGGGCCTTTTGGTGGATGATGCCATCATCGTGATTGAAATGATGCAGGTGAAACTGGAGCACGGATACAGCCGCATGGAGTCAGCCGAAGGCGCCTACAAGGCCTGCGCCGCTCCCATGCTGGCAGGCACCCTGATTACTGCCGCCGGCTTCATTCCCGTGGGCCTGGCCGTGGGGCAGGTGACAGAATATACCAATTCCCTTTTCTGGGTCATCAGTTCCACCCTGGTACTTTCCTGGATTGCTTCCATTTTTGTCAGTCCTGTTTTGGGATACCAGTTCATTAAACTGGGAAAACCGAATCCCATCAAAGTGAAAGTGCAGGACAAGGCTTACGGTGTCTTCCGCAAAGCGGTGAAATGTTTTATTCATTACAGAAAAACGGCCATTGTGGGCGTGGCAGGCCTTTTCATCTTTTCTCTCCTCACCCTGCCCCTGGTGAATCGGGAATTCTTCCCGCCTTCCGTTCGTCCGGAAATCATTCTGGATGTGAACCTGCCTTCCGGTGCATCCATTAAAGACACAAAGAAAGTGATGAGCGCCGTGGCAGACAGCCTGTACGGTGACAAACGGGTGTCCTCCTTCTCCACCTATATCGGAGATACAGCGCCCCGTTTCATCCTTCTTTTCAGTCCCCAGGCAGCAGAAGACGACCATGGGCAGATGATTATCGTAGCCAGAGATACCACTGCCAGAGACAGCCTCCAGAAAGATGTGCAGAAATTCCTGGCCGACAGCTATCCGGAAGTGCGGGCCCATACCCGCTTCATCCAGACCGGGCCGCTGGAAGAATATCCGGTAATGCTCCGACTCCGGGGGCCTGACGCCGGAAAGACGGCAGCCCTGGCAGAAGAGGCACTGGCCCTGATGAAGCAGAACCCCCACGTCACCAATGCGTCTCTGGACTGGCCGCAGCAGACACCTACGGTTCATCTGAAAATCAACCAGGACAAGGTACGGGAACTGGGCATCGACAACTATGCCGTTTCCCAGGACCTCTATGTGAAACTGTCGGGTTACAAAGTGGCTGAATCCTATCAGGGCGACCAGCTGGTGCCCATTTCCTTCCGCCTGGAAGGGGATAACGCCGCCCGTCTGGGAAGCCTTTCCTCCCTGCCGGTGTATGCAGGAAACGGGCGCTACGTGCCGCTGGGCGAATTCGCTGATATTTCCTACCAGAACGAAACAAGCACCATCTGGCGCAGAAATATTGAACCCTGCATCACCCTCCGCAGTGATATTACCGGTGATGCTACCTCAGATACCGTGGCCTCCTCTGTATATGACAAGACACTGAAAGATTTCAGAAATAACCTGCCCGAAGGGTACACCCTTGAAAAAGGCGGCACCCTGGAACGAAGCGACATTTCCATGGGACAGATCATGGCTACCGTGCCGATTATGATATTCATCATCCTCATGATCCTCATGTTCGAGCTGAAAGACCTGCGCCTCATGATTATTGCCGCCATCTCCGCTCCCCTGGGCATGATCGGCTGTATCCTCACCCTGGTGGTCACCCAGAAGCCCATGGGCTTCGTAGCCATCATCGGCATGCTGGCCATCGGGGGCATGGTGGTGCGAAACAGCATCATCCTGCTGGACCAGATCCGTCAGCACCTGGAAGACGGCATGACTCCCTATCAGGCAGTGGTAGAATCGGCGGTCCTCCGTTTCCGCCCCATCATGCTGACCTCCTTCGCCGAAGTACTGGGCATGATTCCCCTGCTCCCGAACCCCTTCTGGAGCCCCATGTCCGCAGCCTTCATCGGCGGCCTCTCCGTGGCCACCCCCCTGGGCCTCCTCTTCGTCCCGGCCCTCTACTCCTTTTGGTATAAAGTGAAAGAACCGGAAGATATAGTGGAGGAATTTGAAGAACGGGCCGAAGAAAAGAGAGAAAGGAAAGCGGAGAAAGATAAAAATAAAGAAGCCCGGAAAAAGGCAAAGAAATAAAAAGAATCCATCCCGAATGGGGTGGATTTTTTTTGATGGGTCACGGGACAAGCCCCTTTGGGGCTTGAGGGTTCAGGCGCCTGTGGTGCAGTCGGGATCGGGACCGGGTCGTGCTTTTCAGTATTCCCGAAGGTTGACACGCCCTTACGGGCGTGAGGGTTGAGCCAGCCGCC
>ERZ791612.535-NODE-535-length-20663-cov-7.127135_pt1 | contig 20663 bp, 12 predicted proteins | sample MGYA00509963_ERZ791612 | MGnify/ENA primary metagenome ERZ791612 (study PRJEB30046, sample SAMN00791906) | human gut metagenome | study: EMG produced TPA metagenomics assembly of the A metagenome-wide association study of gut microbiota in type 2... | reverse complement strand
GCTATGATGGTACCGATTCATGCGCTATAGTGGTACCGAATCGCTGATACTGTCAGATGCAACGTGGCAGATGATATAAACAAGTGACTCTTCAGATAAAATGTCATTACAATTTTATCTGAAGAGTCACTTGTAAAGAACGACCGAAAATAGCCGAGAACGACCGCAAAAATGACCGCAATGACCGCAAAAACGACCGCAACGACTGCAAAAACGACCGCAACGACCGCAAAAACGACCGCAACGACCGCAAGAACGACCGCAACGACCGCAAGACTTATATTATGAGTAAAGTTCTTTTTCGCCTATCTCTGTTATCAGCCATTTTTTGCCATTCGAAGATTTTACTATAAGTTTATCCTTTGCCATATTAACAAGGAGACGACCTATTTTTCGTAACTTTTCGTCACGAGTGTTGTTTGCAGGAAAAACATGTTGAAGGGTTTCAAATGCATCTTTACGCTGGAAACCTAATTCTCCAGCATTATGCGCTAATTGAAGCAGCAGCTTTTGAATGCTGTTTTCAGCAAGTCCTTTCTCCTTGGTATAATGACCTATTTGGTTTGTCAACTTGGCAACTTTTAGAGATATGGTGTAATGTGGCGCACGGCCTTCTATCAATCCTTTTTCATAAAGATGCTTTGCAGCTTCCTTGGTAATGGGGTGGTGTTTCTGTACCGCATCTAACCAAAGGCACTCTTTCAGAGACAAAGAGCTATTTGTTTTCAAAAGATTGGTATATTTCTCGTCAATCATCTTGCCATAGATAGTGACTCCTACAGTACGATGCTCATTGTCAATATCGTAATCAGGCATGGGGAAGAAACGATTGCGTTGTTCAGTGTAAATCTTCTTGATGCCACGTCCTACGGTATCAATCATGTTGAAGTTGACCATGCCTCGGCATAAGCATTCGTTGCGATAGTGAAACTGAGGACCTTTATGCTCCAAAGCATTCTCTATGGTGCCGGGAATAAAGCTACCGCCATTGCCATAGTATAAGGTGCTTGGACCTTCTACGAAAACTATGCGCTGTTGCAAGGTGTAATCTTGATGGGCGATGGCATTATGTAGAGCCTCACGTATGGTATATTCATCATACTGCTTCATCGTATCAGGAAAGAGGGTTCCGCCTGGCAGTTCGCGCATGGTTTTGTTGCGTATCTTGCCCAACACCTTATCTACAGTCAAGATGAAAGGAATGGAGAAGTGTTCATAATCTTGCACAATCTTCATCTTCCCAAGTCCAAGTGATTTGTGCAACGGCAGGATGAATCTTTTGGATAGAAAGCGGCTTGCCTAATAACAGTATTGCAGCACGAGTGATTTGGCCGTCTCGCATCATCATGCTATTAGCTAAGAACTCTTCTGTTGTCCACGCATCTATTTCTTCGGCAGGAATACTTGAAGAGTGTACTTTCTTGAACATGACTTTAGCTGTGGCTACTGCCAACTCATCCAAATCATTGATGGTCGCATTGGGTACGAGTTGGGCTGTCCAATCTAGTATTGGTGGTTGTTGGCGGATGGCATCTTGTTTGGCTTGGTTCAATGGTTTTAGACTTTCGCCATCACGACCATAAGCCACACCTTTCCAGTGCATCACGATATTGCGTGGCGATGCAGGAACTTGGAACAACAAAACACGTTTGCCTTCAACCTCAATAGGTACAATATCCCTAAAAATAAGGTTGTCTGTAGTGTGTTGAGACATGTCTTGCTTTAGGCGGTTCAAGGCTACTTCACCATATTTGAAACTGGTGCCAATGATTTGGTGTTTCTTGTCCCAAACACCGAAGACTATCCAAGCGAACTCATGTTCTCGTAAGTTTGCTTCATTGCTGAGGGCGGAGAAGTACTTTCCCAACTCGTCAATATCAAAGTTGGTCTCTGCTTTCTTAAACTCTACGACCTCATTTTCAGAGTGGTCCCAAAGTTTGTGAAATATCTCGTTAAAATTTTCCATTGTTCGTTATTTTTAATTTTTATACAAAGGTACTATTTTTCTATAAATACTTTAATGATTATAGAATGTTAGCATATTTCTTTCATAAAGAATGAAATTGGAAGTGATATGAACAATTTTTGTTGTTCTTTAGATAACTTCTTGAAATATATTTCTGCCATTGTTTTATTCTCTAGTAATAAATGAATAGCAGTCTTTTCTTCATTGGTTATATCTGGACTATCTAAAAGATCAATCAACGAGTCTTTTTCTTCCGATGTAAAATTTCTTTCTCTTTTTATGATTTGATAAAAGTTAATGATATGGCAAATCTTATGTTTCGCAGCTTTATCTAAGATCCATTTTGAGAGGGACTTGACTGCATCCAAAAGCATAGGGTTCTTTGTCGACAAACCATCATACGTGTTTAATGCCATTAATAAATCATTCGTAGCTCTATTGTATATGTCTGGATTATATTGTGAGGCAAACTCATAACTTGAAATAATCATTGAATAATCAATATTGTTGACATTGGTAAAATCCTTGTTGCTGGATATAGGAGTGAATGGAGAACTGATAAGTTTATCACCATTGGAATTTTCGTATGCAAAGACTAATGTTTCTGCATGCTTAAAAAACTCTTTTATCTTATATTTCCCATTTGACACTTTGATAGCAAACAACAGAAAATTGTATTTTCCTATTGTTGCTATGGTAATTGGATTCAATTCGTGAACTTGGGATATTGGCTTTTTATCAATGATAGCTTGTCCCAATAAATCCAAACATATTGCATCTTCATCGCTTAAGTCTCCGATGTTTACATCATCTTTAACGCCCATCAAATCAAACAGCATTTTTGCTCTACTCCATTTCTTATATTCTTCTTCTATTTCTTTATAGTCTGAGGGAGAAATACTTTTTACTTGTACTTTGTTTCCCCCATAGCATATAACTTTAGTCTTTATGCATTCAAGCAAAAAAACTAATTCATGGAGTCGTGTACTTATGTTGTAATTATTTGAATCAAATTTTATAAAAATTATTTTTTTATTGATGATACAGATAGTTAAGAAGTTACCAATATTTACAATTCCTGTATCTTTATTTTTATAAATATCATATTCTGTATAATAAACTTTTCCTGCAACTTTGACGTTTTCTATTACATGAGTTCCACCATACACTGAATATTGTTGCTCTCCGATAGGGTATTCTGTAGTAATTCCATTATCACCAGTTTCTGCATAAAGATACACTGGTTGGTTAATGAGTTTAGATAAAGCTTCCTCTTTAGTTTTACAACCAGAAACAGTTGCTGTTATTTTATACCCATGTTTGCTAGCTTCTTCTATAGACAATATTTTCTTGTCTGTAAAAGAAATTTGCTTTTTACAGTCACGATGGAAGTCTCGCAAGTCATTTTCTAAAGACGCAAAGCCTGGGTTGACTGGCGATAGTCTTATTGATACTTTATTCTGATTATTTGCTTTTTGAATATAGCGTCTTAAGTCAATTGGTGCTAATTTTGCTAGATACACAAAGTTTCCAGTCTTTGTTATGTAAACAACAAAGAAAAGTATGCCACCATCTCTTTTGTAGGCGTGTAAGTCTGTTAACCTTATCTGATATGATGGGGTGTTAGGGATGTGTTTTATTGTTTTACCCTTTACCTGTACGGCTATACGAATCGTAGTTTGATTCTTGCTTTGCAAATAAATGAATCCATCCCAAATCGGCTCTCTGTCATTTTCTGAAATGCATGGATTAAAGAGTCCATTTTTCAAGAAAATGTCCTTTACTGCCCCAACTGCAATTTGTTCTATCTGCCTACTATTCATATTGTTTCCTAATATAAAATTTTACTATTTATAGTTCAATATAATCAGTCTTTGAATATCTAATTTTTGTGTTTTTTAGTTTGGGATGTGTTTGTAAAAGACATCTTAGCAAATGTAAACTTCGATAAATAGACTTACATAATGAATGCTGTTTAGATAGATATTCATTTGCATAATCATCTAATTGTATTTTATGAGCAGGTGCTTGCCTCTCTTTGCGCAAGTGCTTTAATGGACTTAATATGTCATCGCAAATGCTATTGTTTATATGGGTAATCCATTCGTTTAAACAATCTAATGAGCCTCTTGTGCTGCCTTTGTCTCGTTCTATGGACATAAACATTTCGAAAAAATGTACATCAATGTTAGATATCACGATTTTTTCTAACAATAGCAAAAACTGATTATAGCTTTCAAGGCTAGGAAAAGGAAGAATGTCGAATTTCTCTAAATTTTCCTTGCTATACGTCTTTCTAAATAAAGACTTGCTGAACGCATCTGTTGTTAAATCATTTATGTTTACAATTTCCTTTAATATGGCTCTGTAAATTGTGTCAGGAAAATTCCATGACACATTAAAAAGATTATCGTAATAATCTTTTAATATTTTACAATTTGCAGTATCTTTTATCATATGTCCAAGCCATATGCTTTGGTTCATTGAAGACATATTTTGTAGGTCTCGTGGAAATGCAACAATAACAAAGTCCTCTTTGTTTCTGCCAATGCCAAATGTCTTTAAATTTATGTATTGTGTACTATTGATATCTGCATCAGAATGAATTTCTCCTTGATAATCATTGAACTTCAGATTTTTTCTTGGGTCAAATGCATAATGTTGTAATACATTGTATTCAAAAAAGCAGGCTTTAAGCTGCGGATAGCCTATTGCCATCATCTTTTTAAATGGATATAATGCTAATTCTGATACATTTCTGTTCTTTTCCAAGTAAGATGGAGATGGATACAAAACTAATTCTTCATTGAATGAATAGTTCTGAATGTATTCAACTTGTTCTTCTATAGAAGGAAAACCAAATCTAATGATATATGGATTGCTGTCAAATTTTGAAGAAAGTACATAAATGTCTCCATTCTCAATTAGCTTTTGTAAAACATCTTTTGTTTCATCTTTTGAACATGATGTTACGGAACTTAATGGGAGACCATTAAATTCCGTAGATTGAATATAGTGCAAGTAAACTTCATCAAGAAGTTTGTCTATACTTTTTTGATATTTGATGGAACTATTCATATTGTCCAATTTAATTGTTATATCCGAATTTATTCCAGACATCGAGGATGAGGCGCTTGGTGCGGTATTCACCGTACTGGCGTATCTCGTTGTCTTTCAGCATGACCAACTTGTAGCTATGCTTGACTTAATATAGCATATATTCTATTTTGCTCTTCTGACAATATATTTTGGATACATGTTTTCAAATTCTCCTTTAAGGAAGAATCCTTGATAGTTTCAAGCAATCTTTCTTTAACAATACCGGCAGCTTCTTCTTCAATATTCTCATAGTTGCCATGAGATTTAATAATCTCACTAATTGATTTCTGAGGTGTAAATCCAGGGATTTTATCGATAACCATTTCTATATGCTGTCTATCATAACTTTCCCAAGATTTCAAATTCTTTTCAACATAGTCTATTATCTCTGCCTTGTTTTGAGGTAAATCTTGCATTAAATCCAAAAATGAAGAAAAATCTCCGAGGATAAGACCATAGCTATTATAGAGCTTATTATAAACTAAATTAAATTTGTTTACAGAATCTGATTTGGGCATTAAATCAAGTAAAAGGGTTGCTTTGAATCCTTTTTCATCTATGTCACGAACTAAATATTTTAATCTTGCTCGCTCTTCTTCACTAAAATGTCCGTCTATAAATTTGGATGCAATATTGGTAATTTCCATATAGTCGAATGATGCCTGAAAATCAACTAAAGCAGTGCGCAAGTCTCGGAGTTTATCTAATTCTTGATTGTATTTTATTACTGAAAGTTGAAGATTTCGGTTTGCAATGTTTTCAGTATGGTTTTGCTGATTTTGTTTGTATAGTATGTATAACGCAATTGCAGAAGACAAAACAGCCCCGATATAACTACCCCAAAAGCTAAGCCATGATGAACTGTCTCCTGTAATCGGGAACAGAATTGGTTGTACCATTAGAGTATTGATAATCAAAGGTGTGACTATGATTAACAATAATTGAATAAAGTATTCTTTTATGTATCTCAAACAACTCTTCATTTAAACGTATATAATATTGATTTTATTGAACATCTTAACTTTTGCAATAGTCTTTAAACTCCTTCCTTGTCATAGCAATACCCTTGGATGCGTTGCTATCAAGTCCATAGACAAAAGGAGAGGATAGCAGAGTATATTTGCCTAACTTCATACAAATGCGGATAGGTTTGTCATAACCTTTATAGTTTTTAGATTGTCTTTTAGCTTCCGCTTTCTCTTTCGCCAGCACTTCACTCATATCCATTGCTTCCACCGAGAGCACATGATAATATCCTTTCACCAAGTGGTTGTCTACTGGAGCAAAGTATTTTATTTTTTGGAAATCAACACCCGAAAGAATGGATTTATAACCAGAAAAGAATATTTCGCCTTGACCATTCAAAACCAATTCTTTGTTGATATTCACATGGCCATCTACTGATGCGATGTAGAATGTACCTTTATTAACTGGCTCGTCCGAGTATTCCAATCCTTTTTGAGGTATGCTTTCTTCGAGTAATTGCTCTCGTCCGTTGTCATCTTCAAGCCAGTGGCGTATCTGTCTGTGCAATGCTTGCTCAGAACTGTTGGCATCAATGATAATACTTCCGTCATTGGCATGTTGCTCTTGGTCGGGACGCAAAGGAAAAGCACCTATACCAATCAAGCGGTTCGACTGCTGATAGTAATAGTCACCATTTTCTGCGTCAAGTGCCTCCAACGGTATGCGACCAGGAAAAAGCACATAACCTGCTATGATTTCTTTCTTTAAGTGTTCGTGGTCACGTCCTTCTTCCGTGTAGTATATGGCATCACGGTAACGATGCATCTGGTCAATGGCATCAGCTGGCGGTACATCATAACGGCTGTCATATCTGCTGCCATTTTCATTAGTATCGGCTATGCGGTATTTTGCATCAAACAGATATGTAAACTTCATGTTGTCTTCTGTCTGCTTGCTTAATCTCAGCACAATGTCAGGACGCTGCACCGTTGTCATGGTGTTGGTACCTCTAATGGCTGAAAGGGATTTGCCTTTATGTACTTCGGCATTGTAGCACACGCTTGCCAACTCAATGCCTGCTTGGTTGATGAAACTTACAGAACCACCATACACAAGTTGTGGAATGAAGTCGTTTGTAATGTCTCTGCCGTTCACCTTTGGATTAGCATTCTTGCCCAATTCGTTCATCACGTCCTGCACGATATTCTTCACCTTTATGAAGCACCAGATTTCATAAAGGTCGCGAACGTCCTTCACTTCCAGTTTCCGCAAGCCATCCTCCAGTTCATACCCCTGTTGCAGTTCCACCCATTTCTCCATGATGGTCTTGTAGCCTTGGGCTTGTTTCATTACGAGGTTGTCTTGCGTGAACCCTTTGAACTGTCCTACGCCACGGAAAAAAGCATTGTTCGAGAGCTGCATCAGCTCGTTCTCCATGTCAATAAGCGAAGTGTCTATGCGCTTGGGGTCATCAAGATGCAAGGCTGTCATTATGTGTTCCTTCACTACGACAAAGCGGCGTGTCATTTCTCGAATGGCGTATTTCAAGAAACGGTTCTCTATAGTGTCATGGCTCAACGTCAGTTCCTCTGTGCGGTATAGATGGGCAGGATTGTCTTTGTGCATCTGGTATTCGTTTTCCAGTTCTCTGGGAATGTATGCCATGCGTTCCGCTCTCTCATACTTTGCTACGGAGCGCAAACGCCGTTTGGGGCGATCAATGATTTGGCGTGCTGCCGTCATGATGTCGGCATAGCACGACTTGAATATCTGCCACCATATCAACGAATTGTTCTCGCCTGCGCCTTGACGCATACTGAGATAGGTGTCCTTCAGAAACGATGTGCTCAGCATGGCATACTCATGCTCTATGTCAGAGATGATTGTCTTCAAGTCTGAGCGATAGTCCAACTTGTAGCTCAACACTTCGGTTATGAACTTCAATTCCTTGGATTGTTCTTCCCCTTTTACTTTGTAGGTGAAGCAGAAGTCGGTCATACCCACTTGATTGTGAAAGTTCAGTGAGCCGTATAACTCATCGCCTGTGCTGATAATGGTGCTTTTGTCCTTGCCGTCTGTGCGCAAGTGGTCATTGATGGCAAGTGACAATTCTTCCAAATCCTTTCCCTTGCCACGTACAATAAGTGGATATTCTGTATTCTCGAAGAATACGGCTTCATGGCGGATGTCATTTCCTTCCTGTACGTTTCCGTCGAAGGAAAACTTGACATGCTGTATTTCCGACGTGTAGCGGCACAATAACTTTTCGGCACTGTCTTGTTCGTCAGTGTCGATACAAAGATTACGGACGGTCTCGGCTATTCTCCGCTCATGGTTAGGACATGAAAACCTTATCAACAAGTCCTCGTTTGTCACTTCAAAGTTGAATACACTTGCCATACTTTTGTGGGCATGAATGTTTAGTTCCAGAAAGAAACAAAATGGTCACGTTTCAGTTGACTGAGCATACTGTCGATCTTTTTGACAGACAGTAAATCCTTTTTATTCTGTTCTGTGGAAACTATTTCATCGTCATTTTCTGTTGCGGTTTCTTCGGTAGCATCACTATCAACATCGGTATTAATGGTCTCACCTAATTGTTCTGTGATGATATTTCTCAATGCCGTAAGTATGTTCAGATCACCATATCGCTTGGCGGTATCAACATTTACCCCAGCATTTGCTATGCGTTCTTTGTCTGCTTCCGAATCTGTAATTTTCAGTTTCGTTTCATCGCCCTCTATACGTGATAGAATTTTCATCAGTGTAAAGTTGTCAAGCGCAGCTGTGCGGTCGGTTTGGCTAAACTCTTTTGATGCTTGCAGATAAATCAAAGCTTCGTTGGCAGCACGATATCCAAGTTTGAATGGAGTGCCTTCAAGCAGAGCATTGACACGCTTCAGATAGTCTATCGTGAACTTTGCATCCTCACCAAGCTCATCGATGATTTCCCTTGCCTCGATGTGACGATCAACAAGCAGTTCATTCAAATCGGCATCATCATTTTCCTCTAATGCCTTAACAATGGCTTTAAGGTCATCGTCTGTTGTGTCGGTAAGGAAACTGTCGTAGTTCACCTCGTTCATCTCTACCGACATTGCTCTGTCGAGCACCTTGCGCGAGAAAGAGAATGTTGTTTCGTCCATGTTCACAGTACCTATTACAATAAGATTCTTGGGCAAGGTCAATCCTTTCGTTTGGAAATGTTCTTTGATTTTTAATAATTCAGAATTCGTATTGCTAGCTTTGACTTTGGGGAATAAAGTATCTATCATCATGTCACCAATGCTTATGTCTACACCATTCTCATCTTTGGTAGTACCAAACGAATTAAATGGCTTAATGATTGGGTCAGTCAAGTACTCTTCACCCTCAAAACTACGACTCTCAATGGCACTCAGAAACTCTGCGAAATATTCCTCTACAGGAGCAAGATTCATTTCATCAAGACACAAAAAGAACGGCACTTTTGGATGTTGCCATGCCTTAACGATAAACTCAATGAAAGGAGTGAACACATAATGCGGACTCGGAATGTTCGACAGATAACCGATCACGTCCATTGAGTTGTGCCAGTTGGGCTTCACTTGTATCAACTCAAAGTTGGCTGGCGAATGCAGTGTCCAACGGTCATTGGCAAAATCCGTTCCCTTATATCCTTCAGCTTTCTGCAATTCTTCTGTCACTGTTGCTTGTGCCAACTTACGCACGATACGACTCTTGCCGGTACCACTGATGCCGGCAAGAAGCATGAAGGATTTGGTGCGGATGGCGGTGAGATATTGTAAATAATAGCCTTGAGCAGAATTTATAATTAAGTTCGAGAATTCTGATTTCTTCTTAACCTTTGTCTCTCCATTCCAAAATGCCATTCCAAAAGAATTTTGCGAAATAAGCTCCGACAACTTAACTCCCTTATTTATTTCAACTATATAATTATCAGAGAGTCCTGCTCTACTAACAATATTTTTTACAGACAGCTTATTGGCACGAATATTTTGACCATATTTAAGTCCGAATAAATGGATACCGGCAACTTGGGAATGATTGTTATTACCAGCTTTATACATGCTTTTAAGGATATCACCTAATTCTTGTTCAGAAAATAAATGACTTGATAAATCGTTTACTATAAGCTCATCAATAGTTTTAACAATAGGCTTTATAGACGTGGTTTGGATGATACTGCTGTCAGTCCATTCTTTTAATTCCCCGGGTATGTGCGGTTTTGTTGGAATCCACACTACATATTTTGCCCGTCCATTTTGATACCAATAGAATTCCTTTGTATGGGCAATAATCGTTTCAATAATAGGTCGGTTAGACCCACTATTATTCATGAGTTGGCTAATGTTGAAAGGAACATTTTCCTCGATTCTTTCTGCTAAAACTTGAAGATATGTATCTGCGATACTATGATCTTTCCCATCAGGTGTTTGGGAATAGACCCTCGGCTCAGACATATCTATTTTTATATATTCACACTGTTCATCACTGCGAATATACTTAAAATATGTATTTGGACTTAACTCATTTATGAGCTCCAATAGATGTTGTAACTTCATTTTCTAATATTGTGATTTATATAATCAAATATTTCATTGGCAATACCTTTTGCTAGAACAAAAGGAACGCCATTACCAACAGTCTTGAAAGCATCGGTCAATGTCACATCATGAGGAAGGACAAAGTTTGCCGGTAATGATTGTATGGCCAGTGCTTCTGCGACAGATATGCGACGAGGAAGATATGGATGTATGTGTACCTCATTGTTGCCATAAGCTGCTGTTGGAGAATAACGCCAACGGTGTAGACGCTTGTAACACTTTTTCTCAACATCCCCCTCATCTTTAGTTTTGAATCGGACTATCCCAGCACGAGGTTTAAAGAACATATCCTCATTAGGGTGATGCATTACATCGTTTTTCTTCCACCAATGTTCGACTGTTAATTCTTCAATGATTTCTTTAGGCATTTCTGTTTCTACACCTTCATTGTATGGAGTCTTGTCAGGCCACTGGATGTTTTGTATTTCTTCAAGTTTATATTTTTTATGTACTTCCCAAGGAAAGTCTGCAAGACATCCATTATCTGTTTTAAGGTTTAACCGATCGGCTATATTTTGCCGGACTCCTATCAATATAATCCTATCTCTGTCTTGTGGAGCACCAAATTCCAAAGAATTAACTAATTGCTCAGTTAAACAATATCCATTATCTCGGAATTGTTGCTTTAGTTCTTCGAAAAAAGCTCGGTGTCTTGCCGTTCTGTATAATCCTTTTACGTTTTCAAATAGAAAGAAGTCTGGCAAAGCCGTACATATCAATCTTGCGTATGTTTCAGACAATTTGCCATTTTCACCGTCACGTCCTCTATTTTTACCGGCAACTGAAAAATCAGGACATGGAGGACCACCGATAAACCCAGTAAGTTCTTCTTCCTTTGATTCTTCAACCCAGCCTAAAAGTCTTTGCATCTTATCCTCATGTGTTCCATCGACATACTCTGTTATATCTTCAACATGATGACCATACCGAGGTTCTGCTATGCCTATGTTTTGGCGTGCGTATCTATAAATACGGTTAAATGCCTCATGAAATTCATTCACGAAAACAATGTTATAATGTCCTTGTAGCTCAAAACCTAAATCAAGGAATCCTGCACCAGAAAAGAACGAAAATATATTCATTATGACTATTTGTTTTTATTTCTTTCTCCTCACTAAACGTCTTTATCTCGTCAGCAAGTATTCTATATTATTCAACCTTCTTTGGCAATTTATTTGAAGTCTTTTCTATTTTCTTCTCGTTGCTTGCCACTCTGCGTTCCACTTTCTTGATGTCCTCAGCAGGAGGAAGGTTTTCGGGTTTTATACCTCGTTGCCCCAGCATCTGCCTTACACTGACATTGTTCTGAACGTGTTCGGCTGTTATGCTTGGTTCACCATAAAGGTCTTTCTGCTCCACATTGTAGTTTGTCATTTCGGTTGCGAGATTCTTGGCTGCAATAGTCAGAGTAGGAAGAAAATCTGCCAACGGGCGTGTTGACTTGATACCGAGGCGATGTTTCATGTCTTCGGTAGTATGTCCGCCAAACAAAGCAGTGTCGCCTTTTGAACGTATACGACCAAATCCACGGTCATCAACACCTCGCTCATAAATATTGCGAGACAATAGTTTTTCTGAAGCACGCAGTCGATCGCGTGTTTCCAGGCGTGACACCTGCTGCAAATGCTCGGCTATAAGTTCTGCCCGCCTTGTCTGCAATGCAAAATAACCTTGTGCAAATGCTATTTCTTCTTTCTTTGGATCACCATTCTGAGCTATAAGATAACAGGCAAAACGAGTAAGCATATAGTCCTTGACTTCACGCTTTGAGCCACTACCCAATGCAACCATTTTCGTGACCTCACGAAAATGGTCATCCACGTTGATATTCTGTGACTTACAAGACTCTACTGCTCTACCTATAGCTACAGTGAAATTCTCCCAACGTGAATAGCCAAGAACCGACTGAAGCTCGCGTGCAAACCATACTTCAACCTTTTCTTTGCCATTATCGCTCTCAATGTAGTGCGTTATATCGTTGAAAGCCGATGTATGCTGATTTATTCTTTGAATGTCCATAATACAAAGATAAATATAATACATAACAATCTCGCAAGAATACAGCAGAATTTATGTTTATTTATTAACTTGGTGAAGTTCTCTCACCGTAAATCAAAACAGATATAACCCACAAAAATCGTGTGAAAGAATGTGATAAAAGTTAGGCTTTTGGTGACCTCTACAAATTAGCGACGAATTATGTTGGCAAAAACTCGGCAATTTCATAAAAGCAAAAATCCTAACTGCTCAATATCAAGCAGTTAGGATTCTGTATGGTGCGCCTGAAAGGACTCGAACCTTCACGTCCTAAAACACCAGATCCTAAGTCTGGCGCGTCTACCAATTCCGCCACAAGCGCATTAGCGGATGCAAAGTTAGTGAAAAATGGTGAGACTGGCAAAATATTATGTGACTTTTATGATCCGCACCGACCGATGTGGATGCTCGTAACGGTCGGTGCGGATGTCCGTATCGACCGACGCAGATGTCCGTATCGACCGACGCGGATGTCTGTATCGACCGATGCGGATGGCAAATCTTGATATATTACTTCTGAAGTGCTTCTATGAATCGCTTCATCTCTGCCTCGTGTGCCTTTGCTTTGAGGAATAGGTGCCACTGGTTGCGGGCGCGTGTGAGGTTATGCTCGGCATACTGGCACTTCCAGTAGTGGTCGCCCGAGAGGTAATCCCAGAGGAAGCGCACGCACTGCATGTAGGGGAAGAGCTCGGCGGCGTAGGGGAGGAGCGACACTTCGAGCGGAGTGAGGAAGCGTTGTGCTGACTCTAAGTAGCCGCGTGTGAACGCCTCGAAGATGTCCATGCGGAAATCGATCTTCTCGTACTCGGGCGAGTCTTCGGCAATGGTGTTGGCAGCGGTGCGCAGGAAGTCGCCGTAGTCGCTGACGAAGAGCGACGGCATCACGGTGTCGAGGTCTATCACGCAGAGCACCTTGCCCTGTTTGTCGAACATCATGTTGTTCACCTTCGTGTCGCAGTGGCACACGCGCTTCTGCAGTTTGCCCTCGGCGAGGAGTCGTTCGCCCAGGCACATCTCGTCCATATACGCCTCAATCTCTTCTACGAACTGCTTCACGCTCTCGGCGCGTCCAACGGGGTCTTCGGCGTACACTTTGCGCAGCTGGTCGCGGCGTAGGCACATGTTGTGGAAGTCGGGGATTGTCTCGCCCAACTGGTCGGCTATGTCAGCCAGCCGCGCCTCGAAGTCGCCGAACGCCTTGCCTGCGTCGTAGGACGAGTCGGGTGTCACGGTTTCCATCGTCACGGCATCACTGATGAATACCGACACGCGCCAGTAGCTCTCACCGTCGAAGAAGTAGGTTTTGCCCTCGGTGGTGGGCACGAAGCGCAGCACACGACGGTCGAGGTCGTCGACACCTTCCGCCTTCAGCTGCTCGCGGATGTGGTTGGTCACGGTCTCCACGTTGTGCTGCAGCATATCGACATCGGTGAAGATGTGGTGGTTGATGCGTTGCAGAACGTAGTCGGGGCGGTCTGTTTCAGCGGTCTGTATGCGGTATGTGTCGTTGATGAGTCCGTTGCCGAGTGGCTTGATGTCGCTCACGGTGCCCTCGATGAGGAACTTGCTGGTTATGTTGTTTAGATTGTTCATAGTTTTTATTATTTGATTTTTGCAAATTTACTGCTTTTTATTAGAATAGATGATGTTATGGCGGCTTATTTCGCTTTTTTGCAGTAACTTTGTGGTGATAGACAAATAAAAAAACTAATCATAATGCAATCAAAAAAACAACTCCTTGCGCTTCTTGCGCTTTGTGCCTTGGGGTCTGCCAACGCTTTCGCCGAGCGGAACACCCCTTTGAAATATTGGTTCGACCGTCCGACGACTATGCGCGGACAGGCTGTGTGGCTCGCTTCGAGTCCCGACCGTATGCCTACCGAGCGTCAGCTGGTGCGTGCCGGCGACTTGGTGAACAACCCCGACCCCGAATGGGAGTCGCAGTCGCTGCCCATCGGCAACGGCAATATCGGCGGCAACGTGCTCGGCTCGGTTGAGGCTGAGCGCATCACGTTCAACGAGAAGACGCTCTGGCGCGGCGGTCCGAACACCTCGCGTGGCGCTGCTTACTACTGGGACGTGAACAAGCAGTCGGCTCACGTGGTTGGCGAGATACGCGAGGCGTTCACCAAAGGCGACTGGCAGAAGGCGGAGCTGCTCACACGCAAGAACTTCAACAGCGTGGTGCCCTACGAGGCTGATGCCGAGGAGCCGTTCCGCTTCGGCAGTTTCACTACCGCCGGCGAGTTCTATATTGAGACCGGACTCAGCTCAGTGGGAATGACCGACTACCGCCGTGAACTTTCGCTCGACTCTGCTCTTGCGAAGGTGAGCTTCTGCAAGGACGGCGTGCAGTACGAGCGCGAGTATTTCGTGTCGCATCCTGCCAACGTGATGGCGGTGCGCTTCGCTGCCTCGCAGCGCGGCAAGCAGAACCTCGTGTTCTCCTACGCTCCCAACCCCGTGTCGACGGGCGAGATGAAGGCGGACGGCACCGACGCGCTCTGCTGGCTGGCACGTCTCGACAACAACAGTATGGAGTACGCTGTGCGCATAAAGGCTGTGGCTAAGGGCGGCGCGGTGAGCAACGAGGGCGGCAAGCTCACGGTGAAGGATGCCGACGAGGTTGTGTTCCTCATCACTGCCGACACCGACTACAAGCCCAATTACGACCCCGATTTCAGCGACCCGAAGGCTTACGTAGGTGTAGACCCTAAACAGACTACTGCCGACTGGCTCGCCAAAGCTGCCACAAAGGGCTACGCTTACCTGCTCAACGAGCACTATGCCGACTATTCGGAGCTTTTCAACCGCGTGCGTCTGAACATCAACAACGCTACGGTTGATGCCGACGACCTGCCCGTGAACCGCCGTCTTGAGGCTTACCGCCAGGGCAAGCCCGACTACTACTTGGAGCAGCTCTACTATCAGTTCGGTCGCTACCTGCTCATCTCGTCGTCGCGTGCCGACAATTTGCCGGCTAACCTGCAGGGCTTGTGGCACAACAACGTCGACGGACCGTGGCGTATCGACTACCATAACAACATCAACCTGCAGATGAACTACTGGCTGGCTTGCCCGACGGGACTCTCGGAGTGCGAGTTGCCGCTCTTCAACTTCATCCGCACGCTCGTGAAGCCGGGCCGCGTAACGGCGAAGTCGTACTTCGGCACACGTGGCTGGACAACGTCCGTATCTGGTAATATCTTCGGCTTCACATCGCCGCTCTCGAGCGAGGATATGTCGTGGAACTTCTCGCCGTTCGCAGGTCCGTGGCTCGCCACACACCTCTGGAACTACTACGATTTTACACGCGACCGCCATTTCCTCGCTGACAACTACGAAATACTGAAGGAATCTGCCGACTTCGCGTCCGACTATCTCTGGCATCGCGCCGACGGTGTGTACACCGCCGCTCCGTCCACATCGCCCGAGCACGGACCGGTTGACGAGGGTGCTACGTTCGCCCACGCCGTGATACGCGAAGTGCTCCTGGACGCTGTTGAGGCTAACCGCGTGTTAGGCAAGAGTGCCAAGGAACGCCGCCAGTGGGAGGACGCTCTGAAGCATCTCGCGCCGTATAAGATAGGACGCTACGGACAGCTCATGGAGTGGTCGACGGACATCGACGACCCGAAGGACGAGCATCGCCATGTGAACCACCTCTTCGGTCTGCATCCGGGTCACACCGTGTCGCCCGTTACGACGCCCGAACTGGCTAAGGCATCGCGCGTGGTGCTCGAGCATCGCGGCGACGGCGCAACGGGATGGTCGATGGGCTGGAAGCTCAACCAGTGGGCACGCCTGCATGACGGCAATCATGCCTACACGCTCTACGGCAATCTGCTGAAGAACGGCACGCTCGACAACCTCTGGGACACGCACGCTCCGTTCCAAATCGATGGTAACTTCGGCGGAACAGCCGGCGTAACCGAGATGCTTATGCAGAGCCACATGGGATTCGTCCACCTGCTGCCTGCACTGCCCGATGCTTGGGCAGAGGGCGCAGTGAGCGGACTGCGTGCAAAGGGCAACTTCACCGTGTCTATCAGCTGGAAGAACGGCAAGCTCGCTGAGGCGACAATACTCTCCGGCTCGGGCGAACCGTGCGAGGTGCGATACGGCGAGTCGGTGCTGAAGTTCAAGACAAAGCGAGGCGGAAGCTATAAGGTCGTGTTCTGCGAGAACAAGCTTGTAGGGGGTGCACTTGTCTCAAGTGCACCAACCAAGTAAGAACTGCACCAACCAAGTAATAAGTGCACCCCCTGCAACTGCATCAACCAATTGGTATTTTGCTCGGTTGGTGCACTTGAGACAAGTGCACCCCCTACAAGTGCCTCATGAAACAACAAAGGTCGAGCGATTTCGCTCGACCTTTGTTGTCTTTGTATTATTAATACTCATCCTCTTCGTTGCTGTTGTCATCATACTCCCACGAGTCGAAGTAGATGCGCGACGACACATGTTTTTATGTGCTGCCATCGCCAGGCTTTGGGTTGTCTATGCCACCTTGTGAGCCAGAGCCATCTATGCCCGTAGAGCCAGCCATGATGCTTGTTGTTTCTATTTCCATCGTTGCTATCGATGGCTTTATATAATACTTTTTCATTGTGCTTTAGTATATTACTGGTTAAATGTTGCGTATGTTTACTTCACTACTATTTTCTTGCCGTTCTGAATGTATATGCCACTCTTCAGCGCGCGGAGTGAGTTGCCTACGCACTGTCCCTGCAGATTATACACAGGAGCGTTGCTTTCCTCAGTGTCGAAAATAGTGTCGAGCGATGTTGGTGTTCCGTCGAGGTTAGCGCGCAGTTTCTTGATGTCGGTGCCTTGTGGCACGATGAAGTATGCACGCAAGCCACCGATAGTACGAGCATCGATATCGTCAATCGGGTAGTAGAAGAGGTCGTTGTCGCCAAGGAAGAGTTCTGTCTTGTCGGTATTCAGCAATACCTGGTTGTAGATGCCCTTCATCTGCACTGTGCTTGCATCGCCTACAGCCTGCGGGTTGCCGTTCTCGTCGAGTCCTGTAGCCACCATGCTTACTCCCTCGAATGTTGGGTTTGTCACAACGGCATTGCCTGGCTTCATGATGTACGGCTTGCCAGCCTCGATGTTGTCTACAGTTGCGAAGTACACAATGTTGTTCTCGCAGTTGCCTTCGTATGTGCGGAGCTGTGTGCCCTCGCCGAAGTACTGTGTCACCTGCTTCGCATCAAGTGCGAACGGCACGCAGAATGTGTTCCAGTAGTCTTTGCTGAGTGTGCGCTGCAGCGTCACGTTTGCGTTCTCGTATTTCTCGATGACGTTGTCGGTCTTTGTCTCGTCGAGAGTGTAGCTCTTTGCTTTTGGTACCTCTACTGTGACGATGATGTTTGTGGCGCGAGCCTGCTTACTATTTGTAAATACAACCTCCTTAGCAGAACCTACCCAAACACCATTGTTAGGATCTGTACAGGCGTAGTTGTTGTCTGCAGAAGTCAGGTTCGTCAACGGATTGCTAGTTTTATTATCTATAATGTTATTGCCTACAAACTCAATCTTCGTGATTTTACCAATCTTGGTTGAGATGGTATGGGTTGAACCATAGAAGCGATAATTATCATCGCGTCCTAATGCAGCACTTTTTGAAGAAATCAGGACACATCCCTTTTCCACTGTATCATCAGCAGTTGTTGATGAATTATTTCCCTTATCTACGCCAGCAACGAACTCGATGTTTTTTTCTTCTACTGCGCTGTTGGTTACCTTCAGCGTGCATGTAGCCGTTGTCTCCTTATATGTATCGTTAGCAGCACCGGTAGCGGTGATGGTGTATGTGCCACTAACTTTAATAAGTGCTTTTCCGTCTGTTCCTCCAATCGTTGCGTTAGCACTTTCTGGCGATATGGTGTAAGTTACGTTGAGGCTGTGGGGGTTCTGCAGCACATTTGCTGTGTTGAATGTTACAGTACCGTCTGTTGCTTCCGCTAAATCTGCGTTGTAACTCTCTGCTGCGAACTTGAAGTTGGTGTCAGTTGCACGATTGTCCTCAATCACGAGCTTGTAGGACGCAGTGCCTGCAGCATACTTGTCTGTAGCAGCCGATGTAGCGGTGATGGTCACCTCGCCAGTCTTGTACAAGCGGATTGTTGTATTGCCCTCAACCTTTGCGGTTGCGTCGTCAGAGCTTGCGTATGTGATAGCAGATGCGTCAAGGTCTTCAGGCTTGGTGATGGTCTGAAGGTCAATAGTGCCAGCTACTAACTCCTTTGTTATAGTTGCCTCGGCGAATGAGAGGGCAGGATTGTCTTTTATGATAAGAGCACTCAGCTCAATCTTTTTGATTTGAGTATATTTTGTACCTGATTGTATCGTGAAAGTAGCTGTTGGTGACGGAAGTTCGATGCTGACAGTTTTTAGTGATTTGTTTACTTCTGCTTTTGCATCTGTGAGTTCCGCACTATAAAGTTGTGGAGTGTTATCTGTTTCATACGTAACAACCACTTTATATCCAGATGGGAACGATGAGAAAGTAGGGGAAACAATTTTTCCTGAAGAAGCTTTCATCTGGATTGATGTCTCATTAAAATAGGACTGTGTTAGAGTAAAGGTATAGTCTTTACCAGCAACACTTTTAAATTGGCGTGGTGTGTTATTGTTTTTAGTATAGGCAGAACCGATAAGTGATTGATCGTATTTTGAACAATCGAATACGATAGTACTTTCATCTATTTTTTGCTGATTCGTAATCTGATACGTAGCAGTGGAGCCAGAGTATTGTGTTGGGTCTGCAGGTGTGAATGTAGCAGTGATGGTTGTTGTGCCGTATGTTGTGGCGTTGATGGTTACTGTGCCAGTTGTGGGGTCGACAGTAGCCACAGCGTCGCCCGATGTTGCGTATGTGATAGTGCCGGCAATGTTGTTAGCTTCGGTTGCGGTGTAGCCCGTGAAGTATGTGCCAGCGTCGGTCTTGCCTTCGGTAAGAGTGATGTCGGTGCCGTTAAAAGAGAGAGAAGTAGCGATGTGGTTGTCTTTGTTTTCGACAACGTATGAGTCGGTAGATGTTTGATAGGTGTCAGTTTTAGGCAGAGTGGCTGTGATGGTAGCCTTGCCAAACTTGGTGTTGGTGAATGTCAGTTCGCCGGTTTTAGAGTCAACGGCTACGATGTCCGCGTCAGAGCTTGTATATTCAATAAGGTTAGACAAGTCGGTGTTGTCGTCGCTCTTTGTAGCGGTAGCTGTAGGCGCAGTAAAACCCTCAAGCGTGCCATTGGTGAATGTGAATGTCTTGCCTGAGTTGGTGCCAAAGGTGGTAGTGGTTGGGGGGGGAGCTGCATCAAGTTCTGTTATGTCAACGCTGTTAAAGAAGAATTGACCAGCTTTAGTTGTTGCTGCTGTACCATATTTACATTTGGCTCCAACAGTAAAAGTAACAGAAGTGGCTCCTTCTGCATTCTCCCATGTTGCGGTTTGTTTTTCTTTTGATACAGTTACTGAACCGTTGTTAGGTGTAAAATCTGCCCACTGCTTCAATCCATTAGTAGAAATATGAAAAACGATTTTGCATATTTTCCCACTGCTTGTAGAGATGGTGAGTGAGTTTTTGGCATAAAGACGGATGTCTTTAGAGTTTGTGTTTTGTGTAGGTGCAGTGCTTCCACTATTCTTATCTGCAGAGAATGTGTAGGGAGACTGTACTAAAGGGCTTGACCATGTTAGCTTTGTAAAGTCGACCGTCGTTTGCGCCATAACCGCCGCGCTAATTAGCACGAGCAGTGTGAGCATAAAAAATCGTAAATGTTTAGTCATAATATGTAATTTTTAATGTTATAGGCTTGTTGTTATGTCGTTAAAATTACGAATGTTGTAGTTGAGATAAGGGATGTTGTTTCTTTGAATGCAAAATTACATCTAATGTTTTTTATTTGTATTAAAATAATATTTAAATAATGTAAAAAGGGTATGGCAAGAATGCCATACCCTCCTATTGGTCTGTGGTT
>ERZ791612.517-NODE-517-length-20983-cov-4.396980_pt1 | contig 20983 bp, 19 predicted proteins | sample MGYA00509963_ERZ791612 | MGnify/ENA primary metagenome ERZ791612 (study PRJEB30046, sample SAMN00791906) | human gut metagenome | study: EMG produced TPA metagenomics assembly of the A metagenome-wide association study of gut microbiota in type 2... | reverse complement strand
CGTTTCCGGTACCAATATCTAGCTTACATTAAATGATATCTTTCCAGATTGGTTGGAATACAAACGTCTCCATACAACTGCTGAAACATATATTACGCGAATCCAGTCTGATTGGAATACACATTACAAGGATACTGATATCATCTAGATTCCGCTTATCAAATTAGACAAATTAACCTTAGATTGCTGGGCTCATAAGCTAATTCAGGATAACAACCTGACTAAAAACGCTTACTACAACATTACAGTGATTATGCGGCAATGCTTGAATTATGCCGTCGATAAGGGCTATATTTCTTCTAATCCATTTAGTTCTGTAACGATTGATTCACAACGGATGCTTCGACGTGATACCGCAGAAGTTGTATCGCATACAAAAACTGCTGCTGGCGATCGATTTGTTCCACTAACTTCTGAAGCCCAGAAATTAATTGATACCGCGAGACAGTATCAAAAAGAGCATCGCTATCCTGATAATGGTTATATCTTTTCCATCAATGATAAACCACTGACAGAACGTTGTATCTCAACACTATACACGAAATATTGTAAAAAGTTTGGAATAATTCAGAAGAGCTCTCACAAGGCTCGTAAAACATTTGTGTCTAACTTGTTATCAAACGGAGTCAACATCAACACTGTAAGACAGGCAGCAGGACATGCGGATAAGAGAACCACTTACAATTACTTGCCGTAACATATCAAAAAGACGTGAAACCCTTGTAAATCAAGGCTTTCCAGCGCACAAAAAATCACCGTCCCCACAGCTCCAATGTCTGTAAAAACAGTGATCGTCAGTGCGCGATCAGGGGTTCGAACCCTGGACACCCTGATTAAGAGTCAGGTGCTCTGCCAGCTGAGCTAATCGCGCATTTTCAAATTGTTTGTTTTGTGTCTTTCCTTAAGACAAGAGTTATTATATAATAGGAGTATTAAAAAAGCAAGCACTTTTTTTATTTTTTTTAAATTTTTTTAAAAGCATATTTGAAAGGAACAATTTAACATGAAAGTAGAAGAAAGATTACTAAAATATGTCAGCTACTGGACAACCTCCGATGAATCCTGCAGTGACATTCCAAGCAGTGAGCGTGAGTTCACGCTTGCAAAAGCCTTAAAGCAGGAACTGGAAACTCTCGGTCTTACCAATATACTCCTCACCGATCACTGCTATGTATATGCCAAGCTTCCTGCCACACCGGGCATGGAAAACTGTAAATCCATCGGCTTTATCGCTCATATGGATACCGCCCCGGATTTTTCCGGAAAAGATGTTAAACCACAGATCATTCCCAACTATGATGGCGGGGATATCTTATTAAAAGGAAGTCAGGATGTCTTAAAGGTAAGTGATTTTCCATCCCTTGCCTCTTTAAAAGGAAGAACCCTGATCACTACAGACGGTACCACACTTCTGGGCGCTGATGACAAGGCAGGTGTTGCCGAAATCATGACAGCCGTGGAAGAACTGATTGCAGAAGGTACACCACACGGGGAACTCTGGATCGGATTTACGCCGGACGAAGAAGTCGGCGCAGGTGCAAATCTGTTTGATCTTGCTATCTTTCAGGCAGATTATGCATACACAGTGGACGGTGATTACGAAGGCGAAGTGGCTTACGAAAATTTTAATGCCGCAAGTGCCATCTTTCATATTAAAGGTGTAAATGTCCATCCGGGCGAAGCAAAAGACATTATGGTCAATGCGGCACTGGTGGGATGTGAAATTGTTTCCCGGCTTCCGGAAGCGGAAACGCCGGCACACACCAGCGGCCGGGAAGGATTCTATCATCTGACCGATATGTCCGGAGATGTGGCTTCCGCCACCCTTTCCTTTATCATTCGTGACCATGACAAAACCACATTTGAGAAACGGCTGCAGAATCTGCGTAACGTTGCACAATCCATGAATCAGAAATATGGACCGGAAACCGTCACGCTCGACATCGAACATTCGTATGAGAATATGATCTCTGTCATTGAGGATAAAATGGAGATCGTGGATCTGGCAAAACAGGCAATTGCCTCCGAAGGTCTGACACCGCTCTCCCGTCCGATCCGTGGCGGTACAGACGGCGCAAGACTGTCCTTTATGGGATTGCCGTGTCCAAATCTCGGTACCGGCGGTTACGGTTTCCACGGCCCATATGAACATATCTCTGTGGAAGGTATGCAGACCGCTGTTCGTATTTTAAAAAATATTGCCACCCATCCGATCCGTAAATAAATTTATAAAAAACCGTCCGCAGTTTTCTTTCTGCGGACAGTTTTTGTTCTATAACTTATTAAATTTTCTAATTCCCCTGCATATTTGCAGAATTTGCAAGTACAGGCTTCTGGAACATGCGAAAGAGTCCAATCTGTTCTAAGGCCTTTGTGATTGCAAAAAAGATCACCGAATCAATTGGCCACATAATCAGGTTCTTCAGCGCACGCGCTGGAAGAATCACCATAAATGCCTGTCCATATAACACGTTCAGACAAAGTGTTGTCAGAATCACGTTACAGACCAGCATAACTACAAATTTAGCTGCCAGCACACGCCAGATCGTAAGCTTTTTCTTATAAAAAAAGCATCCATACAGGATTCCGGCCAGTATAACAACCAGCGTCAGCTGTGGACAAAATGGTCCGGTTGGCTTCATCATATACTTGATGATATCCAACGCACCATGAAAGATTCCTCCAACTACCGGTCCAAACAGATAATCAATGATACCATTTGGAATACCAGAAAAGCCGATACGGATAAACTGTCCATATTCAATGGAGAAAAATCCTAGAATGACAGCAACTGCAGCAAGCATTGCCATGGTAGTGATGGTTCTTACCGCTTTTAATTCCCGGAAAGAATCGGTGAACAAAGTAACGAATTTTTTCATAAAAAAATTACCTCCTTTGCAGACCTCACCGTACTACAACTGGAGATAATATTATCTTCGGATGCAGCGGGATGCGACTCATGTACCGCAAGATTCTCTTTTCGTCCGGGTGACAACTCCCTGTTCATCCGGCACTTAACGCACATGTGTCTACTCTGCTTTAAACTATTAAATTGCAACGACCTAAGTATAACACAATGAAAAAGAAATGCAACTACATTTTTCCATTTTATGACAAAACGCCATCTGTCACACGTTTTTACGTGGAACAAATGGCGTTATCCGTTATTTTATCCGTTTGATTTACGTTCCCATACTTGCAAACAGCGCAGCTATCTCATCCGGGCTTAATGCCTTATTCGGATCAGCCGGTTCTTCCGGCTGAAGCGGTGCTTCTTTTACGGCTTCCGGCTCTTCAATCGGCTCCGGAATATCCTCCGGTTCCACAGTTTCCTCGGCAGGTTCCTCAACTTTATCCGCATTGTTATCGTTGCCCATATTCGCAAACAGCGCAGCTATCTCATCCGGGCTCATGGAACGGTTTGGATCTGACAGATCCGGCATCGGCGAAAGTTCTTCCTCCGGCAAATTCCCATCATTCGCTTCCTCAACGATCGCATCCTCCGGAATCGGGTCCGGTTCTACCAGTTCTTCTGCTTCCTCAATGGATTCTTCCGGGTCCGGCGGGATAATCTCATCCGCTGCCATGACCGGAGGCTCTTCCTCCGGCTCAAAACTCTCCCCTTCCGGTATATCCGGCAGAATCTCCGGGTCCGGCTCCATACTTTCTTCCGGCTCCGGTGAAATCTCAGGCTCCGGTTCCATACTTTCTTCCGGCTCCGGTGAAATCTCCGGCTCCGGCTCCATACTTTCTTCCAGATCCGGCGAAATCTCCGGCTCCGGCTCCATACTTTCTTCCGGCTCTGGTGAAATCTCCGGCTCTACCGGTGTTTCTTCCACATGATTCTGCGGTGCCGGCTGTGGCTCTACAGGTGTTGCCACAGGTACAGAAACCTGCGGCTGGGAAACAACCACTTTCTGACTGTTCATAATGGTCTGATTCAGGCGCAGTTCCATATCTTTCATTGCAATAATGATTTCCTGCAGCTTTGCGGCTATCTCTTTATCCTGTGAATGTTCCTGTTCTTTTCCATCCTTCTGCACCGAAGAAATTTCATCCTTACAGGCTGAAAGAATCTCGTCCTTATAAGCACCCGCAACTGTACCGAACCCATCCATTCCTTTCTGGAACGTATCAAACCGGTCCAGCAGCTGTTCGTATGAATTCATCAATGCATCGGTATTCTCATGGGACCGCTTGATAATTACTTTCGCTATTCCCTTCTGTGCATTGACAATTTCCTCTGTCGGAATCTTAGATGCCTCTTCCATATATGCAAGCTTCACCGATATTTCCTCAAAATATTTTTTCAGCATGAGATATGATGCCTTTTCCGACTTGAAAATACTCTCATACTGTTCCTCTCTCCGGGCATATTTTGTCTCATATACTGAAATCACGCCTCTGATTGCAACATACAGGCATATCAGATCTGCTGCTGCCAAAACAACCAGAACAATAAACATCTTCGGGAAATTGACTATGGCATACAACTCTGCCATAAAAATAAACGCAAACAAAAGTATCCCGAAAATCATCTGCATCCTTGCTTTCGAATCTTTATTCTTCATATGATACCGCTCCTTCCATGAGCCTGCTATTCTAACCACTATGCAAAATAAGCTCTAGTATGTTATATTTTACCATATTGTGTCGATTCTCACAAGGTTTGTTGTATATTTCTGCCTTCTATAATACGTCATTTACAATCTGCTCTGCTGTCAGATGATTCTCTTTTAATACCTCATTTACATCATACCGGTCAAGGAATTCTTTTTTCAATCCGTAATTATAGACTTTCATATCACTGCTTCCATAAAATCTTGCGATTTTTTCTCCGAAACCACCATTCAGGATGCCATCTTCCAGTGTAACTACCGTGTCATGGTCTGCCTTCAGCTTCTCCAGCAGTCCTTCATCCAGTCCGGTAATATAATACGGGTTGATTACCGTTGCATGAATACCTTTTTTCTCCAGCATTTCTGCGGTCTGCAGTGCCAGGAAATAAAATGTTCCGAGTCCGATCAGTGCAATTTTGCTTCCCTTTTCCGTTACCTCATAGGTGTTGAGCTGGCTCCAGTCTTTTGTGACTTCTCTGCCATCCGAAATCATGTCTCCGCCCGGAAGTTTGATCGCAACCGGCATTTCTTTTTGCTCCACGCTCCAGTCAAGCATTGACAGATATTCTTCCTTTGTTGTCGGTGCCAGATAAACCAGTCCCGGGATATTGGAAAGCATCGGAATATCCTGCAGTCCCAGATGGGTAACATCCGTCATGCCAAATACCGATCCCGTATACACAACAATCGTTGCCGGATTCCCGTCAATACACAGATCCTGTGAAATCTGGTCATACGTCCTCTGGATAAAGCTGGAATACACACCGTATACCGGCTTTCCGCCACCTTTGGCAATTCCGGAAGCAAGTGCTACCGCTGTCTCCTCCGCGATTCCCACATCTACAAACTGCCGGCCGGCCTGTTTCCTTTTCTCCTGCGTAAATCCGAGAATCGTCGGGGTTCCGGATGTAATTGTAACAACTGTCGGATCCTGTTTCATCTTTTCAATCAGATATTCACAGGTCACCGAAGAATAATCTTCCACTTCCGGAAAATGGGATTTTCCGGTCTCAATATCAAATGGAAGATGCCAGTGCCATTCTTCCTTATGCTCTTCTGCCGGTTTATAACCTTTTCCCTTTAATGTATTAATGTGGACAACAACCGGTTTCTTACTGTCTTTTACCTGTTTGAAAGCCCCGATCAGCTCCCTGAGGTCATTTCCATGATCCACATAGACATAATCAAGTCCCATGGCTTTAAATAAATTGCACTCTGCCTGTCCGTTTGTCTCACGGAGTAATTTCAGATTTGAATAAAGTCCTCCATGATTTTCTGCAATTGACATATCATTGTCATTTACTACAATGATCATGTTGCTGTCTAATTCTGCTGCAAAATCCATTCCTTCTAAGGCTTCTCCTCCGCTTAAAGAACCGTCTCCGATAATTGCGATCACATTTGCACTTTCCCCACGAAGATCCCTTGCCTTTGCCAGACCGCATGCCAGACTGACGGATGTAGAGGTATGTCCGACCGTAAAATGGTCATGTTCACTTTCCTGCGGACAGCTGTATCCCGTCACGTCATCGTAATGTTCTTCATATAAATAGGCATCTTTTCGACCGGTCAGCATCTTGTGCGGATAGGTCTGATGGGAAACATCAAATACCATTTTGTCCTTTGGGGACTCAAAAACATAATGCAGTGCAATGATTGCCTCTACCATGCCAAAATTCGGGCCAAAATGCCCGCCGTGAATACTTGCCCTCTTTAATAATGCATGACGCATTTCTTCTGCGAGAGCTGTCATCTCTTCTATATTTAATTTCTTCACATCTTCCGGTCCGTTAATCTTTTCGATATACATATAATAAATTCTCCTTCCGATTTTATCTATCATAATATACCATTTAAAGTTAACTTTAAGTCAAGTATTTTTTATTTAATTTTCAACTTTTTGCTTCAAACCCTCAATTGCCTGAGCCACTATACCTGCGTTCTTAAAAAGATGTAAATATTGTAATGATAAAAGGGGCAAAAGGTATCATTTCCCACTGAAATGCAATTTTTATGTCATTCGCATTTCTTGCGATCCGCTTGTTGTTCCGATATAATTATGCTATGATTGTGCTTTGATTGGAGGAAACCATTTTGAACGAATATTATAAGTTTTTTCAAAATAAAAAATGTGAATATTTTCCATGCCATAAAGGAATCCCGGAGGAGGACTTTAACTGTCTGTTTTGTTATTGTCCCCTCTATACACTCGGGAAATCCTGTGGTGGAAACTGTGAATATTTAAAAAATGGTATCAAATCCTGCATAAACTGTGGCTTTCCCCATCACCGAAAGAACTATGATAAGGTCACGGGCCGCTTTCAGGAAATTGCAGCCGTTATGGCTGCTTCCGATAAGGAGGATGCATCCCATGAAATGTAAACTTACTCCCGGATTATCCTCCGGTGACTGGAACGAATTTTGCAGCCGTTTCCATTTCCCTCCGGATGACCTGCCTCATATTCAGGCAATTTATACGGCACTTCTTCCCCTGGTTGAATCCTATGCATATTACTCTCTGGATCAGGATTTAGACGGGGTTTCTCTGCCTCACTATGCCTATGGGTTTGTGACGCTTGGAAACGGAGTGGATGAACTGTCGGAATTATATCTGAACCATGAACAGATCCAGGAGGCTTACATTGTGGACTGCATCAGCCTGATGCTTTTGTCAAAGGCTTATGAAGAGTTTGCACATGTGGTAGAACGTCAGAGCCGCCTGTATCTTGCAGAATTATCTTTTCTGGGAGATACCTATTCCCTTGACCTGCTCCCACAGATTTATGGGCGGCTTGCCCCGGATGGCATCCAGCTTACCGAGGGGCAGATGCTCCGGCCGCTTAAGACAGCAACGCTGATCCTGCATCTGGATACAACAACACACGCCAATCTCAAGCATTTGTGTAATACGTGCGCAACTTGCCGGAATTTTTCCTGCCCGTCGAGAAAGGTCACAGCTCCGCATTTGCCGCATACTTATGGGGCCATGCAGATATTCCATACAAAATAATTATTTTTCAATTGATAAGTCAGCATTTTACCGTGCTTTTTCAAAAGTTCTTCCGCTGTAATACCAAACAATTTCTTAGTTTGTTATCCTTTATTATTTTTGAAAACCATTATAAGTCCAACAATTCCAACAATTATCCCAATAAGAGCAAACGGGAAATCGCTAAAACTTGCCAATACAGTTCGATTCATTTCTGCGCCACTTGCACTTAAGAGTATTCCAAATAGAATAACTGCTATACCCTTTAACTTTCTATCATTCATTTTGTTTACCTCCATAACCTTCCAGTTTATCGCCTCTTCCGTGTACCACCAGTGCATCATAATAAATATACTGTCCCAATAGACGCAGACCAGCAGGTGAGCTTTCCCTTATATTATATCTTCCATATGGATTTACGAACTCTGATAAGGGCAAATACAAGGGTGCAAGACATCTGGTAGATGTCCGCTTTGCACCGACCGAAGCGGCAGCGGCGACAAAAAAATTTTATAAAATAGTATAACACAAAATGAAACCGATATGGTGAACTGATTAAAATGCTTCTTTTTTTTATAACTGATGATTGAAGAAATATAAACAAAAGCAAGGGGGTTGAGAGTAACCTCGAATCTGAAAACCTTATCTTTACAAGTTTGAGGTTTCGAATGATTATTAAGATAAAAAGATGTAAATAACATAATATTAGCAGTTGACTTTAGCATTATTAAATGATAATATCAATAATATTAAAGAAAGGGGTTGGTAATGAGACGAAAAGCGCAAGAATGGATATACAATTTAAGTGATGAAGATATCACATTTATAAAAAATTTTGTTATGTCATCTGGCTCTTTAAAAGAGGTTGCAAAATTGTATCATATAACATATCCTACCGTGCGATTGAGACTTGATCGACTTATACAAAAAATGCAAATGAATGATCAAATAGAAAATGACGCTTATATTTCATTAATTAAAAAAATGGTAATAGATGATCAACTTGATTTTGACACAGCAAAAATATTGATAAAAAAATACAGAGAGCAAAAAGGAGAATAAATGAAATTTTCTACAATTTTATTCATCGTAATAATAATGGCATTAACCATTATTTGTGTACGTTTTTTAGAATCATATTTAAATAAAAAAAGAAGAACAACTACCGTATCATTAACACCAATTATTTTTCTTGTTCTTTCAATCGTATTAATTATAGTGTATCTTAATTTTGAACCAGAAAGTTTTGAACGCGTTGAGAAGCAGGGGTTATTGACACTCTCATATAGTTTCGTTTCCGAAAATCAGATGTCTATAAAGGATAAGATACATAATTGTATCATTATCTTTATACTTACAAATATTCCTACTGTTATATCAATTTATAATCGGATAAAAAGAAATAGAACGATTACGCGCAAAAAGAAAATAAATGAAATGAAATTGCGGGAATTATAATGTTCATCTCTATATATTATATATAGTTGTGATGCCGTTGGATATTATAGTGGAAAGCACCGGACAAATGCAAGTGCTTCTAATGCAAGCGTAGATTCTGATTTTGTTATATATACATATAAACTTTCTGGACAAAGTAACAAAACCACATGTACTTCCTCCTGTATTACCTTAAAATGTTCTGGAAATCTTGATACTTATGTTGGAGTTGGAAATGTAGGAATTGTAAAGATTACATCTCAAACTTATTCGAGTAAAACCAATTTCTATGCTTCAAGTTATTTATAATAATGAAAAAAAGATATATAGTGATACTCGTTTTGCTTATACTGATCTTACTCTATAATAGATATGGATCTGGTGTCTAAAATCATTTAAGTGCACAGGTAGACAGTATTTCAATTGAGGCAGTATGAAAAACTTATCCAGCGCGAACGATTAGAAATTGTTCGCAGATAATAAAACAATTTAATAAAATATAATTAGTGCCTGCTGAGTAAGCAGACACTAATTATAAACTTCATTATTCATTTGAGTTTTACAATGGTCTGAACCTTATTTTATGCCGGTATCCAGCAAAGATCTTTAAATCATTGACAAAAAATTACGCAATGGTATTATGAAAATACAAAACGCAATACCGTGTAGGCGGTTTGCCAAAGTTAGTTTTAAAAAATAACCGGTCTTTGGTAGGGGCGGTTATTTTTTATGGTTAGAAAAGATCATTACGATCAGATTGATAATAGCAACAATCAGTATGCAAAACTGAAAATATTGTTCCCCACACATGACTTTGATTTTGTGTTTACTCCTTTACAGATTTCTTGAAAAGATGGAGAAATTAAATTTTCTTCCATATATTTTACAATATACTCATACATTTCTCTTTCTTTATCCGTAAGTTCATTGCTTAGCTTTTCTCCCATTTGCTACCTCCCTATATGCCTATATAATAAAACATGTGTTCGATTATATCAAATAAAAATTATTGCCAAACCATCCTCAACTGTCCGACCTGCTCCTCCACAATCCGCCCCAACCTCTGCTTCATGACTCTCTGCACAATCCGCCGCCTCCGGTAAAAACAATTCCGGCTGATTTGGAAAATTCCGTAGTGCACATTCACTTTATTTCTTGTGTATTTTTGTGTATTTTAGTTGACTTTTGTGTAATATTGTGTATGATATAATTAAAGGAGGTACATAATGAATCCAAGGCAACAAACGATTAAACAACTCAGTGCTTCCGGTTATGAATTGAAACGCCACGGTGCTAATCACGACATTTACTACAATCCGCAGACACACAGCACCGTACCTGTCAAACGACACGATTTCAATGAAAACGACATGAAGTACATCTTCAAGGAAGCCAATATTAGCAGGATGCATTAAATATGTTTCCTGCTTCCAAATAGGAGGGTTACTATGAAATATATTTATACAGCTTTGTTTACACCTATCGAGGACGGATCTGGATACTACGCAAAAGTCCCTGATCTTCCTGGATGCATCACTACTGGCAATAGTCTTTCTGATGCAATTGACCAAATTACCGATGCAATGAGCGCATGGCTTGTTGTTGCAGAGGATGAAGGCGAACCGATTGCTCCTCCATCACCACAGGAAAAATTAAGTGTTGATGCCGGCACAATCTGTTCCCTGATTTCCGCAGATACCATTGAATATCGTGCCCAGACAGATACTCGCGCCGTTCGAAAAAATGTTTCTCTTCCAAGTTGGATGGTCCGTCTTGCTGACAAGCGCGGAATCAACTGCTCACAAGTCCTTCAGGATGCCTTACGAACACTTCTTGATAACTCCACTATCGCACATACTCATTAACATTATCCCTTAAAAACCAGTTATCTATATGGGTAACTGGTTTTCTCATAAAACAAAAAATGCCTCTCCATCAACCATAACACGGTTATTTACTATCTTGAAATGTGGAGCATCCCTGCCTATAACCATAAATATAAAAACGAGCAGCAAAACCGGATTTACACCAGTCTGCTACTCGTTTGATGATTATAATATTTTCTTTTCTTGTGCCATTGCAACCAGTTATCGGACAAATGGCAGGAACGTAATGCTATACTTTATTTTCCAAACCGGCTGATTTCTTTCGCATATGATATTTCCGTTTTTCCTCATACATTTTCTCATCCATATGCATTAAAAAAGTTTCTGCATCATCTTCTGTCCCAAATTCCGTGTATCCCATGGAAACACTTAAATGAAACGGTTCTATCCCGGATTCATTAAACCGGGACAGATTATGGTTAATCTCCTCCATTGTCGCTAAGACACGCTCCGTATCAACACCTGACAGCAGCACAATAAACTCATCTCCCGCATACCGGATTGCCATACCATCATCCGGTATGGATCTGATGAGTATATTTCCCAACGTACAAATAGCCTTATCGCCCGTACTATGACCTAAATTGTCATTAATACACTTGAAATCGTTTACATCCATCATGATTCCATATAAGGATTTATGGCTTGCAATTTTCTTTTCCGCAAGCACCGCATTAAAATATCTCCGGTTATATAATCCGGAAAGCTCATCCATATACAAACTCTCTGCGTATGACTGCATCTGCACAAATATCAATGCGACCGCAACCAGCACCCATGATGATGTAATTCCATAAAAAAGGAACTGGAGAACTACACCTGCAAAACAAGGACCAACGAAATAGATCACCGGGAAAAAATTCAGGTTAACCCCTTGTTTTTTGGAATGATACACCAGATAGATACTGTAAGCAAAATATATGACAAGCGAAATATATCCCACCAGCACACCGGCAGTTCTCTGATATACATTCTCCCCGGATATTTTAAACATAATCCCTGTTCCAAACAGATTACATAAAACCATAATTACTTCTACCAGCCAGGGAAATATCTCCACTCCTGCTTTTTGAACCATTCTTTTATAATTTCGATAGATACGCAATTCCACGTACATACACCAAAGCATACCCATACTGACTGTCCCTATAAAGCATATGCTGTTAGAGATATAATTAATCTGCCGGCTGCCAGTAAACTGTTTTCCATCTACGAGAAAAGCAATGGTTTCAGACAATGCCCCCACTAAATTTACGATTGCTATTCCATCATATATTTTATCTCCCACATGAAGGCTCTCTCTGTTCTTTCGTCTGCAAAACAAAAGGAACCACATCATTAACACGGTCAATCCGTTTGCCATTAATATTTCTTCTAAAACGATGATTGTTATCCCCTCCATCATTCACAGTATGAACTCATTTTTACTAAAATGAGCTCTATCATTATACCAAATTAAAATCGGTTTTTGTCTTTTTCGACATGAACTACAGTTTTTTTAACGTGAACGATGATTTTTTATGTTTCATCATTTTTCACAACCTACTGCAACTGTGAAAAACCCACGGCTTACAAAGTTAACGGTCTTTGTATCGGAATCATAATAAGATCCCGGTATCTTAACTGCTGCACCGTATTTATCAATTTTATATGCAAAAATCTTTTTGTCTTTTTCCTTTTTCGAAGCATTATAGGAAACAGCGACCCTGATCCGTCCCTTTTTCAGGACAGACGACTGCTTTTTCTTTATTCCTGTGACGGAAAAATCATAAACCGGACGTTTTCCAATAATTTTCCCTGCCCTGGCAGAAAGATTTTTCTTGTCAGCCTGTTTCATTTTGATAACCACAGCTGTATTCATTTCTTTCTTTAATTCTTTTAATGCCTTCGAATCAAAGGTAAGATTTACATTGCCACCATTGACCTTCAATTCTTTTACATTCTTTTTGACAAGTAAATTTACCGCCTGCCCGTCCATTTCAAGATGCAGATTCTTCCAGTTTCCGGCTTTTGCCGTATCAAAAGTTATTTCAACAGACAGGTCTTTTATCCTGCCACCCTGTTCTTTTTCTGCCTTTGTAATTTCTTTTTTCAAAACTGCTGCAATATTCTTCACTTTGACCGTATTATTTTTAACTGCAGATTTTGCTTTGACATTAATATCCTTAACAGAAACGGACGTATCTGCTGCGGGTGGCGGTGTCACATTCCCCGGTTCTTCTTTTGCATGATCCGGTGCCGGTAATGTGCCGGAATCCGGTGAAACATTGCCAGATGATCCGTCCGTGCTTCCACCGGCATTTTCACCGGAACCTCCGCCGGAACTGCCTCCGGAACTTCCACCAGAACTTCCGCCAGAACCTCCACTTGAACCGCCTCCGGATATTCCGCCGGAACTTCCACCAGAACCGCCCCCGGTCTGGGAATGATCTGCCGTTACACGGACCTGACAATCTGCCTTACTTCCTGTATAGTTGCCATTCCCATTATAACATGCGGTGAACGTATATGTTTTCGTTTCATTCGGAAGCGTTGCCATCCAGTGATCCGTTCCCTTTTCTTCTAATGTGATCCCGGAAACATCACAGGTTACTTTTATCCCAGCATCTTCCGGAATCCCCTGTCTGCCAAGCTGTAATTCTACTGTCCCCGCACCTTTGACCGTATCGTTTTTTGCAGTCAGCTGCATGCTGGTGGAAGCCTTTTCGATTTCCAAAACAGCCTCCCCGTATGTTGGAATAAAAGATGCCTTTTCCGCTTTAAAATAAATCTTATACCGGCCTGCTTCTGTGTAAAACGGCATCTCCGTTTGTGTATACGATCCGTTTTCTGTCAAACTGTAACTGATTTGTACACCATCTTCCTGTTTGATATCAAATGTATGGGGTTTTCCATCATAAGTTACGCGGACAGGTACGGTTTGTATTTCCGGCATCTCACTGTTTTTCCGGTAATAATAAGTGATCTCCTGGCGATCCTCTGTGATGTTTATTTCTCCCTGATTTGCACTGTTTCCTACACATGTATATCCATATAAATCCGGACTTCTTAACGTATACACAGAATTCTTTGGTACATATACTGTCGCGGGTGCCGTATCAGGCACTGTTGTTTCGGTTCCGTCTTCGTTTTGCAGCATATAACGAATCGTTACGGTACTCCACGCCTGTCCTGCCGTCTGATTGTCAGCCAGAATTTTCCCAGTGTCCTCATCTATGATCTTTCCTTCCAGTCTGTCCCCGGAAACCAGACCAGTTACCGCAGGAAGTGTAACAGAAAGGGACTCTCTGGCAGCATCCGGATCATACCAGTTACTGTGTGGTGGAACGGTATATGTTTCTTCTTTTTCATATTTGACTGTATGGTCTGCTCCAATAATGCGGAAAGTAATCTTCAAATGCTGTTTGGCATCCACTATATTTTGTACGACTGTACGGAATTCCAGATCCTTTCCATTTGCTTTTGTGATATTTGTCTCATCGATCCGGTATTGGTCACTATCCCTGTCAAGTGTTCCTGTCCTGGTATGTGGAATTGTAATTTCAGGATCGCACACATAAACAGATGCCTGCCTGCTGACATAATCACGGTTATTTAATCTCCGCGCCAGTTCCATTTTGCACACTTCACAGAAAGGATTCCCAAGATCCCGCATCATGCAGACGCGGCTCGGTGCAAATACCGTTTCTGTTCCTGCTGCCGTTATTCCGATTCCACGGAACCCAAGCATCTTACGCCATTTAATCTTATCCGAATCCGATGTGTCGGAAATATTTTCTCCCTGCATCTTTTTATCATATTCATCGCCTAATCTTCCGATGCTGTGGGAAATTTCATGGGTCATGACATCCCCCTGCTCATTCTCATCCGAATTTGCCGAAAAAGAAAAGAGTGCATTGGAAGAAGAACCAATATTCGCAGTCGTATTACAAATGATATGGATGGTTCCAACGGCTGCACCGGTATCCAGATATCTGCTCTCCAGCTCTTCCCTCAGTGCCCTGGCTTTATCTTCCCCGTCCTTTGCAAAATAGCAGGATTTTCCGAATGCCTGCACATGAAAATATGTGTCCGGGTTCGACTCCCCATACATCACGCCCACACCAGTTTCACTGGATACCGTCTGTACTGCATAAATATTGATCCTGTCGGAATACTCTTTATAAGGAGACCACTTTAGCAGCCCCTGTGCTTTTGCCGTTGCATCCTTCAAAAATTGATCCTGTTGTTCCCGGGTATAGCCTTCACCCATGATAACAATCACAAAATTTTCCTTATCATCACCTGTCTTGTGAATGGTATAAACGGAAGCTGCCGCCGTCTGGTCTGCCACCGTCTGGTCTGCCATCACAGGATATGGAAACACCAGGGAAAGCAATAATATCAGGCTAAGTACCATTGCTCCAAACCGTTTTCCATCCTTCTTTTTTACATTCGTCATATCATCCTCCGTACTTTACATTACCAGAAATACTGGTGCTTTCCCTCTTCTTCCCACAGACAAACTCCCGGGAAACCATCTGCCGTAAGGCTTCTTAAAGCACGATTACCGCAGCATCAAACCCCTCTACATTTCCATCAAAGGTGTTTTCGGTAAGCAGATTGTACTTCTCGGTGTACTCATTAAATTTTTTTGCACTGCTGCTGCAGTTGAAAATCATGGCAATGGTCTCTTCACCATTTTTTCTGATCAGGACAACTGTCCCTTCCTCATCTTCTGTGACGATCCCAGCCAGTTCGCCTTCTACAATGCATGCATGGCTTTTCCGGACCCGAATCAGCTGCTTGTACCATTCATACATCTCTTTGTCCTGGTATTCTTCGTCCCAGTACATGCCCCGTCTGCAGTCCGGATCGTTTGCTCCCGGCATCGCATACTCATCTCCATAATAAATCATAGGCATTCCCGGCAATAACAACTGAAAAGCGGCTGCCAGATGCTGCTTTTTCTTATTGTCGTTACACAGATGTAAAAATCTTGCGGTATCATGGCTGTCGATCAGATTCCACATAAGGGGATAACAGTTTTTGTTTAAGCGTCCCTTCAAATATCCAAGATTTTGTACGAACTGGCTGACCGTAATTTTTTCGTCTGCAAGCAGATCAATCAGGTTCAGGTAAAATGGATAATTCATGACCGTATCCCATTCATCCCCCTCAAGGAAATCTCCTGCATAATGCCAGATTTCCCCAATGATCAGCAGATCTTTCTTTACTGCCTTGACTGCCTTTCTGAAATTCTTCCAGAAGAAATGGCTGATTTCGTCTCCTACATCCAGTCTCCATCCGTCAATATCGCATTCCTTAATCCAGTAGCATGCAACATCCGTAATGTATTTTTCAACTTCAGGATTTTTCAGGTTTAACTTTGGCATTCCGCCATAATAACCAAAACATTTGAAGTTTGGGATCTCTCCCCATTCGCTTTTAAGTGGGAATCCATCAATAAAATACCAGTCCCGGTATTTGGATTTTTCACCATTTTCCAGGATATCCGCAAACGCAAAAAATTCTCTTCCCGTATGATTGTATACCGCATCCAGGACTACCTTCATACCACGCTCATGCGCTTTTTGTACCAGCTCTTTGAGATCCTCTGTTGTTCCAAAGGATGGGTCAATCTTGTAGTAATCCGTGGTATCATACTTATGGCACGAATTTGATTGAAAGATAGGTGTCATATACAGCACATCGATTCCCAGATCCTGAATATCATCCATATGTTCGATGATTCCCCTGAGATTTCCATGCAGATCATCCATAGGCGTAATCGGTGCTTTATACCACAGTTCTTTGTCTACCGGCTCCGTTGCTGCAAAACGGGATGGGAAAATCTGATACACGACCTTGTTTGCTGCCCACTCCGGCACCTCAAACATCTCTTCCTCCCGGAGGTTCTGCGGACAGTCAAACATTCTGTCCCTGTTTGTAATGCATTCCTTATCAAACTCATAATTTCCATAATATACCTTTTCTCCCTGCGTGTCCGTAAATTCGAATAAGTAACGCAGGCAGATCAAATGCATCTTTATCTGTGCTTCATAATAATCATGAAACTGTGAGACAGCAACCTTCTTCATCGAAACTGTCTTTCTGGTATCCTTACGCTCCATAGGTATATACTTGTCCTCATAGTGAAGGATTACCTCCTTCATATCATCCTTTTTTACCTGCACGCGTATCACGAATAAATCCTTATCAACCGCATAGCTAAACCTTTTATCCATATCATGAAAAATTGCTGAATATTCCATAAAATTTCCCCTTTACACTTGTTGTTTTCCTGTATTTTAACTTACTTTTTCCAACAATTCTATCACTATATCCACAATATTTTTTACTTTTTCTACTTTTATGCTTTTTGCGATGATATTACTATTCATATAATTTAAAATGTGCGTTATCAGTTTAAAACCAATAACGCACATTTCCTCATTGCATCCTTTTCCCACATTTATATATGTCACAAGTCAAATTATAGTTCCTACCTGCGACAACTTTATATGTAAATTCAACATCAATAATTTTTTGCACCGTTTTTAATTTCTATTTTCTGCAATTTTAAATTTCCGGATCATTTCACGCAGATTTTCTGCTTCACTGCTCATCTCCTGACCGGCTGCTGCACATTCTTCAGATGTTGCCGAATTCGTCTGTACGACATCATTGATCTGTTCAATTCCATCATTAATCTGTTGGATTTCTGTTGTCTGTGTCTCTAACGTTTCTGCAATATTTGTGACTTCTTTTGTAATGATCTGGGAATTCTCAGCGACCTCCTGCAATTGTGATGCCGTCTGCCCTGCAATCACCATACCTTTTTCCACGGCTTTCACAGAGGTTTCAATCAATGTTGCGGATTCCTTTGCTGCCTGGGCACTCTGGTCTGCCAGCACATTGACCTGATTCGCTACCACTGCAAATCCCTTTCCTGCCTCCCCTGCTCTTGCAGCCTCAATGGAAGCATTCAATGCAAGCAGATTCGTCTGGGACGCAATTTCATTGATTGTTGCAATGATCTTGTCAATCTCTTTTGATGCCCCGTTGATCTCATTCATGGAATCAACCATATCCCTCATTTTACCATTGCTTTCCAGAATGGCATTTCCAAGTTCGTCTACTCTTCCACTGATTTCTTTTGCGGATTGTGAATTTTTTCCTACCTGTTCAGAAACACCTGCGACTGTTGCGGTCAGTTCTTCTACAACTGCTGCCTGATTTGTTGCTCCATCCGCAAGGTCATTGGAACTTGATGCTACCTGATCTGCGGCACCCGAAACTTCATCTGAAACATGTTGGATTCCCTTTATTGTCTCTGCCATGCTTTCTTCAAACAACATAAAGGAGTTTAGAATTCCAACGAAATCCCCTTTCCACTCTACTTCCGGCTGCACATCAAAATTTCCTTCTGCAAACATCTTCATTGAACGTCCAATATCATCTACATAGCTTCCCAGAATGCGGATGGATTTGCGCATATTGTGTGCCAGTATTCCAATCTCATCATCTGAACGGTAGTCCAGCGTGCTGTGCAGGTTTCCATCTGTTAATTCCTGTGCAACGGCTTCCACTTCACGTAATGGTACTAAAATTGACTCAAGTACTTTTTTGCCTGTTTTTATTGTCAGTTTCCATGCCAAAACCAGACAAATAATAATACACACAATTCCTGCCACTGCAGAAATAACCGTAATTCTGACTGCCTGGCTGCTTACCTCATCGGTCATTTCATCTAATCTTGTTGCAATTTTTACGGCTTTATTTAATGCCGGGGTACAATCATTCAGAATTGAATCAACTGCCTTATCCTTGTCACCGCTTTTGATTTCTTTCATGATGGAATAACCAATGTTTCCCCAGTCTGTAAGGGCAGATGCGTATTCTTCACAATCCGCATCCGGAATAACTCCGGAGTTCTTTAAATTTTTCAGTTGGGTATTAACTTCTGCAAGCAGTCTTTCTACCGTCTGCTCATAACCGTCATAAGAGGATGCATCATTATTTAATGCCATTTCCCTGATATTTCTCGCTGATGAGTTAACATTTATCCTGCAGATTTTCACCGCCCGGTCTGCAACAGTAACATTTTGTACATAATGCATCGTATTGGCAAATAGCATACCTATAACCACAATAGAAAACAGACCTGAGACTAACATCATAATAATGACTTTTCTGTAGCCATAGTTTATCCTTTCCTTCAGATGCAAATTTTCCAAGTTCTTTTTCATCATATTTTTCTTTGTCGGCATAGTTTGCTATTTCCTTTCTCTTTTGTTCGATTCTGATATATCAAATTTTTTTCTCAAAGTCAATAAATTTCGGGAACAATTTTATTATTCTATTTTTCACATAAAATGTTGTACCCCCCCCCCCGAAAAATACAGCACTTTTACCAATTTTTTCTACAGTTACCTCTCCGATCGAACGTGATGTAATCTGGAATGTCGTGCCGGTGTTCCCTCGTAAGAGTCATACTAGTACATAACTGAAAATACTATTGTCTGAAACACCCTCTGTTTTCATATATGGCATCAGGTTCTTCCAAAACATTCTCTAATTGTCTTTGAAATATCTGAATCAATAAAATCTTTATGTGCCATGTCATCAAGGATATCACATGTTTTTTCATGGGACAATCCCTTTTTATAAGGTCTGTCTTCCGTAAGAGCCTGATAAATATCAACACATGCCATCATACGTTCCTGCTCATTTAATTCATCAGCGGTTTTTCCAAAAGGATACCCTTTTCCATTTAATTTTTCATGATGGAAAGCTGCCCAATCTCGTATTTCTTCAAAATCATTAACCTCTGATAATATAAGGTATGTATAGCCAGCATGATTCTTCATTTTTGAAAATTCATCATCCGTAAGCTTATCCGGTTTTTCCAAAATTTCATTGCCTACTGCCATCTTCCCAATATCATGCAGTGCACCAGCCAGATAAATTTTTTGCACATTAATAGAATCATATCCGATATATTGAGCAAAAAAAGCTGCTTTTTCAGCCACTTCTATAGAATGTCTGCTTGTAAAAGAAGATTTATAATCTACAATCTTTGCAAAAAAATCTGCGACATTTTTACACGTTTTCCAATCAAAAACCTGTTTTTGTCTTGGGATAATCTCCCATAGCTTCATTTCAAAAGAATTATCACTTAAACATATAAATGATTCAGAATGTGGGAATGCATGAAAAAAGGCATTCACACATTCTGAATCGAATAATCCATCCCTATTTTTTAAAAGGTACTGACATATAAAATTCCAACTTTTATTTCCAGATCCCGTATTATTTCCTATAATATCAATGGTATCTGCAAGATGAATAATCCTTGCAAACAATGGAATTTCATTCCACTTTTTTTGAAAAGGACCAGTTCCATCGGCATGTTCATGATGATACAAAATCACATTTGACACATCTGTTTTAAATGGAATTTTAGTAATATTTTTTTCACCATAAATACAATGAAAATTTGTTTTTTTCTCGGATAAATCTTTTTTACAATTAATGACGGAATCCTTTTTCAGTTCTTCCGAAATATATTGTGTCAAAGCATTATCATGCAGTAAAGCACACATGGCTAAATCTTGTAATTCATCACCTTGAATTTTCCAATATTCAGCCATGCATATACTTATATAAGCCACTCTTTTTCCATGTTTGTTTTTGATATTTACCAACTCTGCTTCTATACAGTCCAAAGCATAAGAATAGGCTCCTGCAAGTCCGATGATATCTATACTTAGTTCTTCTTTCATTGGTATAATCCTATCATAATACATTTATTCTTCTGAGAACTGGTCTTTTCCTACAGAGCATAACGGACATTCAAAATCTTCTGGAATATCCTCCCACTTTGTACCAGGTGCAATACCACCTTCTGGATAGCCCTTCTCCTCATCGTATTCCCATCCGCAAACATCACATACGTATTTCATTCGTTGTTCCTCCTTGTAAATATATTAATACACAGCCTATATTACTGTTATATTTGTGTTGTTCTGTAACCTTAATATGTATAAATGCTTTTAGCATTTCCATAA
>ERZ791612.516-NODE-516-length-21042-cov-6.505551_pt1 | contig 21042 bp, 20 predicted proteins | sample MGYA00509963_ERZ791612 | MGnify/ENA primary metagenome ERZ791612 (study PRJEB30046, sample SAMN00791906) | human gut metagenome | study: EMG produced TPA metagenomics assembly of the A metagenome-wide association study of gut microbiota in type 2... | reverse complement strand
GTGCACTTCTTGCTCTGGCAAGCGGCAAAGCCGAGCGGAGACAAGTGCACCCCCTAAGTTGGAATAATCGGTTGGTGCAGATGAGACATCTGCACCCCCTAATGATTAGTTGTGTACCAATGTGCCGATTTCCTCGCCCTGCATCACCTTCTTCAGGTTGCCCACGATGTCCATGTTGAACACGTAGATAGGCAGGTTGTTCTCCTTGCACATTGTGGTGGCGGTGAGGTCCATCACCTTCAAGCCGCGTGTGTAGATTTCGTCGTAAGTGATGTCGGTGAACTTCGTAGCTGTCGGGTCCTTCTCGGGATCGGCTGTGTAGATGCCGTCGACGCGTGTGCCCTTGAGCATCACGTCTGCCTCAATCTCGATGCCGCGGAGCGACGAGCCGGTGTCGGTGGTGAAGTAGGGCGAGCCGGTGCCGGCAGAGAAGATGCAGACGTAGCCTGCCTCCATTGCCTCGATAGCCTTCCACTTAGAGTAGAACTCGCCGATAGGCTCCATGCGGATAGCTGTGAGCACCTTAGTCTTCACGCCCAGTGCGCCGAGCGCCGAGCTGAGTGCGAGCGAGTTGATGACGGTAGCGCACATGCCCATCTGATCGCCCTTCACGCGGTCGAAGCCTTTCGATGCACCGCTGAGTCCGCGGAAGATGTTGCCGCCGCCGATTACAATACCTATCTGCACGCCCATTTCGTGCACTTCCTTAATCTGCTCTGCGTATTCGCCCAGACGAACGGGGTCGATACCGAAGCTCTGCTTGCCCATGAGGCTCTCGCCACTGAGCTTGAGGAGAATTCTCTTGAATTTTGCCATGTTGTATGTTTTCGTTTGTTTTATTTGTTATTGTTGGGGTGTTCTCTCTGCTTGGTTGGTGCACTTTAGGGGGTGCAGCTGTCTCAGCTGCACCAACAGAGCTGTTGGTGCTATTCTTTGATTGGTGCACTTTTTGCTTTGTTGGTGCACTTGAGACAAGTGCACCCCCTTATGTACATCCCCTTGTGATGCAAATGTACTGCTTTTTCGTGATGTAGCCAAACCATTATAGGATAAACCTCACTTCCTTCATCCAATACGTGCGTTCTTGCCCATTTGCGTCGGTGAGATGCAGGCATCCGTTGGGTGCAACGCGGTTTATGCGTGCCTCGAAGTGCTCATGCGTGGTGCAGTCTTCGTAGGCGTGCAGCCCCTCGCGACGGAACAGCGCAGCGTTGTATTCGGCGCTGATGCCGCTGATGTCGCCCTCGATAGCACGCTGATAGTATTCGTGGAAGCTAAGAAGCACGGCATCAAGCACCTCGTTGAGTGGTGTCTCTACACCTATTATATTATATAGCGATACGGGATTGGGCGCATTGCTGCGAAACTCGTGTTGGTTTACGTTCAGACCGATGCCGTACACGCAGCGGTCTATACGTTTCCCCTTCACGATGGTCTCGATGAGCGTACCGCTTATCTTGCGGTCGCGCCAGTAGATGTCGTTGGGCCACTTCAGCGTGATGTGGTCGGTGTACTGGTCGAGTGCCGCCTTCAGCGCCAGTGCGCCAGCCATCGACAACACATACTGGTCAGTCACGGCTATGTTCTGCGGACTGGTGAGTATGGAGAACAGCAGGTTCTTGCCTCGCTCGCTCTCCCATGAGTTGCCTGCCTGTCCGCGTCCTGCCGTCTGATATTCAGCCACCGCTACCACCATCTCCTTAGGCGGTGGAACGGGGTGAGCAAGAAGCACATCGTTCGTCGACGTGGTCTCCGTGAGTTTTAGTATCTTCATTTTCAGAGTTTTGAATTCAAAATGCCAAGCACGGGTTGAACGCATCGACGATGTGCTCCACTTGCGCCGTCTCTTTCGTGCCGCCGATTACGGAAATCACGTCGAAGCGCAGTTCGTCGAGCACGTTCAGCATCTTCACATACGAGTCGGCAGCCATGCCGATGTTGCGTATTTTCCTTCGGTCGATTGCCTCCTCCGGCTTTGTTATGACATCGTTCGATCGGGTCTTCACCTCCACGAACACGATGGTGCGCAGGTCGGGCGACCGCGCTATGATATCGATGTCGCGGTGACCGTCGCGCCAGTCGCGCTCAATAATTTCGTATCCCGAGTTGCGCAGATAGTCGGCAGCCAGGTCCTCGCCCCATTTTCCCGTGTCGTTATGCTTTGCCATGTTGTTCGTTTTGCAGGCAAAGGTACAGCTATTTGGAGAGACGGCAAAGCAAGTAGGCTTGTTTTTGTTTAATTCGACCTCTACCACGTTAAGGAGCAAAGCCTCTTTATACTTCCAGATATGGCAATAATAGTCGTTTGAATGTTAAAATTGGATGGTATTGATATATTTTTCGTGTAAACCTTGCTTGTTATGATAAAATATCATTAAATTTGCAGTGGCTCTCAAGTCTGTGTGTCAAATTGGGTTCGCTCAATGTCGCTAAGCAGACAGCCAACGCCGAGCTGAAAACTGAGAAGTCCAAACAACTTTCTCGGTAATAAGCGGGCTATGGGTGGGAAGAGAGTCAAGACATATAGAAGGCGTTTATCTGACGCTGTGTTTGAGACGAACTGGAATCTTGCAACCTCTCAGTATCTAAGTCTTGAATATGGTCAACGGTAGATGTCCCGGGTGTGATTTATCAATTCCCGTGGAGACCTTGTAAGCATGGATTGCACCATTTCGGATGCAATCAAATGGATTATATAGGTCTCTTAACGGTACTGGTTTTCATATCGGCGTGGGCTCTGACGTTGTCTGTTCGACTTAGATAGGCAATGCAAGAGCCTCAGTTCGTGGAATGGACAACAGGACGATTCCACGCTTTTTTGTGTCAAATAGTTGCTAATTAAATGCAAGCACAAAAACGATATGAACGCATTGCTTAATGCGCATACCAAACATGAAGACCAATTGTCTCCTCGCATCGGATTTGTCTCCGCTGTCCTCCCCGAAGCTCAACGCTCACAAACTGGGGTGTCCTCGGACTATGTACAAAAGGCAAATCATGAATGGTTCGTGTTGCGAGTTACATACAACAGAACACAGAAAGCATATAGCATCGTGTCGACCTCTGACGTTCAGTCATATATGCCTATGCATTATGTTATTAAGAAAGAGATTGGGAAGAAGAAGCGAATGTTACAGCCTCTTCTTCCCAATCTCTTTTTTGTATATGCTACAAGGGAGACTGTAAACTCCATTATCAAGAAAAAGGGAGAAGAGACATCTGTTTTAAAATTTTATCTTGATAAGACAAAACCATTGGAGGACAATGGCAAACATCCCCCTCTCACAATTCCATTTACATCAATGACGAACTTTATCAAAGCTACAAGTACAGACAGTGAGCATGTACGGATAGTGTCCGCGGAACAATGCCACTATAAAAGTGGTGATATGGTAAAGGTGATTGATGGAGAATTTAAGGGAGTAACAGGTCGTGTAGCTCGTATTGCAGGACAACAACGTATCGTTGTGGAAATATCAGGGCTATGCTTAGTCGCAACTGCTTATATACCCACAGAATTTATTGAGATTGTCAAATAACGCCGAAAGGCATATTGTTTAATTAAATTCAATTATTAACAACAAAAACAATTATATCACATGAGAATTAAGGTTCTTTTAGTGCTTATGTTGGCCGTAATCGCTACGACGACCAACTGCTCGGCGAAAACGCCAAGCGACAAAAGTACAGTTAAAACAATTGTGCCCACAGACACAATTATGCAAAAAGCAGTTGGCGATAGCATTTATCGCATCATTACCCACACGAAAAAAATTGAAGTAGCTGTACTTCCACAAGCTACAGATAGCATTAAGCAAGAGGTGAAGAAAAAAAATTCAGCCAAGGAGTTTGGGATTATAAACTTTATCGTAACAAATCCAAAAAACTATATATCAAATGCTATCGTGTATGGAAATTTTATTCCACAACTCATGGTAACATATACTCTTAAAAAAGAAGTAGTTAATCTTAAATATGACTTTGGATTAAGGAAATGGGGGGTGTTTGATGCCGAGGATAAAGAAGTTATAATGTTTGATTTAGCTTCTGATAATATGCTCCGTTACGTCTGTCAACAGTTCCCCGATAATACATTCTTCCATGAACTTCTCATGACGAGAGATCCAGAAGGTATAATAGGCGATAAATAAAATAAATGTTAACGGATTTTCGTGGACAGCAGTGATTTCAAAAAATGATTGATAACACTATGATACGCAAACTCATCATTGCACTTGTGTGCTTATTGCCAATGTTTGCAAATGCGCAAACTATCCATTGGCTAACATTTATTGACACTACAGATCCCAATGTTGGGAAAATAGATGTCAATGGTAGAGAAGTTCTTTATAATCACTTCGTAAATGTGGTTAATGCAGCGGTAAAAGAAAAAGGTTACAAAGCAAATATTCAAGATGTATACGGAACTGCATTATCCCCACAAAAATGTAAGGATATCGTTACAAATCTAAATGTTGCCTCCAACGATGTTGTCATATTTTATTATATAGGACATGGGACACATGGAACTGTTGGTGGGGATGTTTGGCCTATGATGTTTATGGCACAAGATGACCCCAATAAACTCATTCCTTTAAAATGGGTTCATGACCAGCTAAAGGCTAAAGGAGCCAAATTAACGGCTACCATTGGTATGTGCTGCAACGTCTATCAACCCATAAAACGTTCTTCTACACCTTCTTTCAGCGTCAATTATGGCAATACCTATCTGACAGATATTGAGAAAGAATCTATTCAAAAAATGTTTTTGGAGAATAAAGGCGACTTTCTGCTTTCTTCTGCATCTCCCGGTCAATCCTCAGGAGGTGGAGATACGGCTCTCGGCCCAATGGATTTTTTTACATGTGTTTTGGTAAAAGCGTTTGAAGAATACGCATATTCTGGAGAATTGGAATGGGGAGGACTCTTCGGTGTAGTCAAAGATGTTATTAATGAGGCAACAGGCGGTCAGCAAACGCCTATTTTTGTTTCAAATCTTTCTCAGGCTTCCGCAGCTCCGACACCTACCCCGACTTCTACCCCTGTAGTCGTCACGCCTCCTGCATCTACTCCGGCTGTCGCATCTACTAATCAGGAATGGCTTAATCGCTTAGGCATCGCTCTTGATAATCTTATAGATATTCGTCAGTCAGAAAATGTTCGTATATCGCAAGCTACAGAACTGGAGAAGATATTTACACCCAACGCTATTGTAAAGGTAATGGGACAGGATGGTAATGTAGTCGTTGACAAATCATCAGCGGACGACTTTATCGGTCGCCTTGCAACAAGCCGAATATTGTTAAAGGTAACACCTGTCAATATTGTAATTAGCGGAAATAAAATATCAGAACTGAAAGTCAAAGAAACATATAAAAAATAACGTTCCTTAAAATAATGAAATCAATCAGATACATTCTCTGCACGTTGTTCCTTATGATTGGAGTAACTGCTTTTGCTCAGAGCGATGCTAGCATCAGTGAACTTATGAAACAGCGTGCGCAACAAAAGGTTGCACAAATGAATGATAATATATCATTCATGGCCGATAAAAGCAAGTCACTCGACACTCGAAATTATTATAAGAGACGCGCATTAAATCTTTTCATCGAAAAAGGAGAACCTTATGAAGAAGAAGGAATTCACAATACCGGTGTCAAGATGGAAACTACGTCAATCTACCGTAAGAAGCCCTCTCGTCGATTGATGAAGGATTATTTCACAGGATTGGTAAATCTTAGATATTCCAAAGTTGACATCCAATCGACTAAGGTTCATGAGATAGAAGTGAGCAATCTTCAAAAAATTGATGATAACAAATATGTCTGCACGGCCTACTTCGAACAAGTGTTCGTGGGCTATCGTGAAGGACACCCCGTATATAAAGACAGGACTCGTAAAAAAGTTAAGGTATATATCCTTGCTGAAGAGACAATAGACGGGCAAGAATTTATCGTACTTTTGGGTGATGTGACTGCTCTTGAAACAAATAGGATATGATAATGTTATAATCATGAACCGATTGTTATTCATTTACATCTTGACTGCTGTTATAGGGGCGACTTGTAAAGCTTAAGAGTCTATTGTGTCGGATGAATATACATAACTCAGCGTATATTGCAACGCTTCTCACAAATAAATGATAACATTCGGTTCATATCTAACCAATCCTATAGTCTTGACTATTATGTCGATGCTTATCTTGTTGGATGGGAGCATACAATTGATGATAAAGAACCAATAATTATATTGGGGCATTTACATCTACATTAAATGATAATAAACCATTTCAAGTAACATGAGGAAATATATACTAATATGGATATTCTTTTGTGGGTGTTTGTGCATGAATGCCCAGGTATTCGATATGCTTAATTCAGACTTATACCGAGGAAGAGTAAAGCTTGTGTCTGAATTTATGAAGCGTTTCAATGGAGAGAAAAAAAATCCATATATTGATCCAACTGCCACAGAGATTGACAAAATCAATCTTTGTCGGTTATTTGATGCTGATTTTATACTAAAGAATCGAGCAGATATTGAGCCTAAGGCATTCCAATTTGTGGATTCCGTATTGAATAACAACGTAAAGATTAATTATGAAGACCCAGATTGGTTTGCAAAAGCAAGTTGCGTCGCTACATTTAAGGGAAAGGAAATAACATTTGATATTTATCTGACTGTAGAGCAGAGAGGCAAGGGTATGTATAAATGGGTCATATCAGATGTTAAAGGAGAAATATTCAATCTTAAACCATCAAGAGAATCAGAAAAAATCATGCTACTCCCCAACGAGCATGAATCAAATTTCATGAGGTTAAATTCCATTACGTCTGAAAAAGATGATTATATAACATTATACTCTTCACGCACGAGTTCAGTTGACCGCTTGACCGTATTCAATACCTTAATATATTACGGATATTTGAATATAGAATATGTCTTAGATATTGAATACACATTCCTTCAAGTCCCCGGTTATGCTTTTACCATAAAGGAATTTGAAAGAGAAACCACTAATTCGGGGTGGCTTATTGAATCCTGGAAACAAATGGATGTTAATGAGAAGAATTTTCTCCGTGAAGAATTATATCATGGTAGATACAAGGAGTTGCTTACAAAAGACACAACGAAACAAGAACAAAAACCAACAAAGTCTGAAAGAAATAATGAAGCTTGCTCTATGACGATTACGTTTGTATCGCTTATTGATAATTATGTTGCCAATAAAGACAAGGCAACGTTGGATTCGATTAATAAAGCGGCAAAAGGTAGATACACGTTTATTATAACCGATGAGATTACAAACCAGCTTGCAAAGTTCTTTAACTCAAAGGCTAAAAAGTCGTATAAGTTGGATACATTTATGAACTGGCTCGGTAGTGCAAAGTCTCCAATAACATCAATTTCAATTGACAATGTCAAACCTTTTGAACATGAATTCGTTCGTCCCGAATATTCAAAAGGCTATACTTTGATAAGCGGCGACTTGTCAACTGATGGTGACCTTCAAATAAACGAGCAAGTTGTATTTTTTATATATGAAAATCAAATTGCAGGAATTAAATTAATTTCAGACTGTTTCTAAAATTATGAAAAAAGGAGAGTGTAAAATAAACAGATAAGTCCAAGTCTTATTACATAAGAGTCAGAGTATATGATTATCGTACAAAAAGATATATCACATTTGGAGGTTACAAAACTTTAAATTTATAATAATGTCATTCATAAAAGTATATGTTAAGCATGCCAAGTTAATACCATGTATAATTGTGGGTTTAATTCTGAGCTTTAATCTATCAGTGAGGGCTGAAAGCACAAGCGTTGTTAAACAATTTGGAGAAAATCTTTCCTCATGGGTGAGCAATCAACGTATAACAAACCTTCAGGCAATGGAGAATCTATGCAGTAAATTTCCATCGTTCCGTATAGGAAATAAGTTAATGGCATCTATGGCAGATAAAAACAATCTCACCAAAACCGCTACTTACGATTGGGATAATTATATTACTTGCCTTCAGAAAGAAGTTGATAATGGACTACAAATATCATTTTCAAACATACAACCTGTTCCTGAAGGGTATATTGAGATGAATTATCCGGGTCTTCAGTATGTGTCATGCAGTGTAAAGATAAATAGTTCTTCGTCAAACGAATGGAAAGATCTTTTTATTCTTAAAAATGAAAAGATTGTAAAAATCACCGACTATATTGAAAAGATTGACGAAATCACGGGTAAGAAAAAAATAGAAATAGATTATCTTGAGTTGGCAAGAGCCGCTTTCGGGGATGGTGACTATCAAAAATGTTATGACTTATATAAAAATGGTGGCCTAAAAAGATTAAAGTCTAAAAAAAAGCGTTATTGTATTGATGACATAGATATTTTTCCATACATAGAGTCTTGCATTGCTCTGAAAGATTGGAATGGTGCTATGTATGGATTCACAAGAATAATGAATCGAAAGTATTGGGTAAATGGGATTGAATGGAAGCTTAATCCAGAAGATATTCGTGATTGGACTAAAGAGAAGACCCCACTAATGACGACACTTCTCGAAAGAACTTATAAATACTATATTCATCATGTGGAATCAATTAGAAAATCACCCTTAATCTGTCATGTCCAAACCCGAACAGGATTAAGTACCGATCAATATATACAATATGCATCTCAATACTTTATGCAAAACAAAAACTTATATCGTGACAGGGTTATAGGGCTTAAGGCAGCTGCTGACTGTGGACATACGGATGCACAACGACAGATTGGAAAGTTATACTTAACAGGCTACAATTTAAACAAAGAAAATCTTGAATATTATGAAATTATGCTCCCTTGTGATACTATAAAAGCTGTGTATTGGTTTGACAAAGCTTCTGAACGTGGGGATATTGAAGCCTCAAAAATTGCAGCTTCATTTCATCTTGGCGGAATAGGAATTGAAAAAAACGAGGCAAAAGCATATTCTTGTTATTCCTCCTGCGAAGCACAACTTGATTATGATGTCCAGTTCGGATTAGGGATATGCCATTATTATGGAATGGGCACTTATAAGAATGAAGATACAGCACTTCAATATTTAATTATGGCTGAAGATTGGCATCCTGAAATACCATATCTTATTGCTCAAATATATCTAAATAAGTCCGATTCGCGAGCAATCAAGTATCTAAGCAAGATACTACAACGTAAAAATGTTAATGACGGAATAAAGCACGAGACATTAAAGATCCTTTCCGACTGCTATAGGTTAGGTAAATGCGGAATTTCGATTAATACAGAAGAATCAGACAGGCTCGCTCTGGAAGCAAATAAGTACGTCCAAATGGACCCCCAACAGATGCAAGACTATTTTATTTCACTCACTCACATTGATTTTGAAAATGAACCTCTATAAGCATATTCTTGTGAAAATCGCATCAATCATAATCTGTATCTCATTGTGGATTCCTTCTTTGGCCCAAAACTCGGTCAACGATTTATGGATTCAAGGAGAAAATAAGACCAAACAAGCTATCGAAAGTAATAATCTCGTATTATATCTTGATGGACTAAAATTAATGGAAAAAGCCTTCAAGAAAAATAAAAACGGCGATTGGTGCTATAAGATTGGCTCGTGTTATTATTATCTGAAACCTTTCGGGGATAACGGTCGTCGTATATCTCTTGACCGAGAAAAAGGACTTAAGTGGTTTGAAAGGGGAGCGAAACTCGGTGACTTAAAATCTGCTTTGGTTCTACATATAGAATATAGACCAGAAGAAGAACCATATAGTATCTTAGCTCCCCTAAAGGAATGGAAGAAGTATTATAAAGCGCGAGACAAAAGTTGGAAATACGCGGGATTTGCTCTTCAAGCTAATATCCCGTCTGATTTTGACGATTATGTCAAGCTTGGAGAAGCTGCATGGTTTACGCATAATGATGACTTAGCTCATCAATTTTTCGCAAAAGCAGCCGATAATGGGGAATATGGTGCTATAAAATATGTAATACTCGAGGAGAAGGCTTTGGAATATTTAACTTCTCCAAAGGCTATGTATGAGGCTGGTATCCAAATGTGGAAGCGGGGAATAGAGAACGATATTCATCATGATAGGGTGAATGGTCTTAAGATGTATGAGAAGTCAGCGAAATTAGGATATCCTAAGGCTCAAGAACAGATGGGCTATATTTATCTAACAGGACAGACTGTAGCCCCAGATACTCTAAAGGCCATTTCATGGTACAAACTTGCGGCTCAACATAATCTAACAGACGTTATGTATCTGTTAGGTAAATTATATATAAATGGTAAGGGAATTGACCGTGATGGAGATAAGGCTTTTGAGTATTTTAAAGAAAGTGCAGATTCGGGATACGTTCATTCAGAACTACCACTTGGCTATTGTTATCTCTATGGTATTGGTACAGCTAAAAATATGAATAAAGCTAGAGAATATTTTCAAACCTACTTTAGTCGATTGAATCATGCACCGGAAGTAAGGCTATATCATTCAAACAGTCTTATAGTCGATTTGGACTACCTTATAGGACTAACATATTATTTTGAGAATTCTCCTAAGGCTATAGAACTGTTTGAAGCAAGCCTCAAAAATAATACATTCAACAACTTTCAACGAGCTGATTTGCTCTACAAATTATCATCATGTTATCGAGGCGGCAAATGTGGAGCGGCCACGAATCTATTGAAAGCCAATAATTTACAAAATGAAGCCAAAAAAATTGGTTTGCATGAAATAACAGTGTTAAATATTAGCATATAATTATGATTAAGCTTTTTTCCAAAATTAAATCTGTAATAGTACGATTCAATAATGAAATAACACGATTTATATATAAATACCCTTGGGCTACATTTACCATATGCATCTTGTTAATAGCGTACTCCGTATATAGTCTCATAAGATTTAATGACAAATTGGATTCCATACCAGAGAAAGCTGTTGTAATGGAAATATATGGATTTGGTAATATAGATGCTGAATCCTCTAGCGCAACAGTGAGAATTAATATGGATTATTGGGGCATAGATAGTGTTCCGTATAACTCTATAACAATTAGAAGCTACCCTCAATTAAAATTCCCAACATCTGTTATATCGTCAGGAATTAAGAATGTTTTATCTTCTGCCGGTGATAACATGGATTTTTTGGAAAAGTGTAATATTGATTGTATTTAGGGAATTGATTATCAACATTTGTGGTAAAGATTATTGTCCCCTGACCATAGCTATTCCCAAATGCGAGTGTACAATCACCAGCAATACATTCTTTATTATCAATAGTATCTTTATATGGAATGTGATTAATTGTAAATGCTGGTGGATTTACATTCCCAATACTAATAGCATAGCTATTCTCATTGTATTTAGATTTATAGTTGCTTATTTCAGACGAAAACATTCTATATTTAATGACGTAATAAGCTCCAATTACAATCAATTAAGGAACTTATCTGTATTAAGATTAAAAATAGATTTGTTAAGTAAACTAAAAATAGATACGTTAGAATTGAATTTTTATGGAGGTGCTCATTATACAGATATTACTCCTTCTCCCGACTTTATCAGCAACCAATTTATTCGTTATACAAATGTTCAGAAGATTCATAACATAGAACAAGACGGATTAGACGTTGTATGTTCATTTGATCAACCTTCGGGAAAACAACAGGCACGCTCTTCACTGATTTGGACTTTCATTTCACTACTTATTGGAGGGATCGGTATATTTTATAAATTAGCATCTCAAATCCATAATGAGAAAAAGCAAAGTAAGTAATCTTTTAACTACGTTTATGAATATACAATAATCTTAATTTGGATTCCAATGATATGAAAAGAGATTACTTTATGCAAAAATAAAAGGTTCATCCGACATTTTGGGTGATACGACAGTCATGCAATGCGTATAGTCTGGTAGTGTAAACAGAACTGTGTCACGGCTCTGTTTACACTACCTATCGTTCCATCAAACTCTTCCTTTATGAGCGAAAGCATGAACCTAACGTTCTCTTCTGTTATGTTGCGAGGCTTGCCGAACTGCTGTTCAAGATCCTCGCAGAGTTCGTTTATGTTCATGCCTTTCGGTAATTTAACTGTCTAATTCTGTCATTGAGCGTTGACGGGTCTGTTGTCGTAATTGGTGTAATTACAACATCCACAGAAAAGGCATCTGCCCGTATACCCAAATTCACTAAAGCTTTCCTTACATCATGCTGCATCTTCTCTCTTACAAAAGAACAGGCGGCGCGACGTAGGCTGTCACTGATTTGAGTGTTCCGCAGTCTGCATAGTCTTGTTGGAAGACTATAGAACCATGTCCTTTTCCTCAAAGCCTCATTTCTATCTTATTTACAGTGCTTTGGCTTGATGTCTGTACCATATTTTTGAAACCTTTTTATTATATTTTTGGTTCTTGTTCGTCTGCAAAGGTATAGTGTTTTCTTCTAAACGCCAACGTTTTTATTGAATATCCATTTTTGAAACGCAATTTTGGCAAACTCGCAATAGGTCAGTCTATCAATTTCACTAGTTCACGTTTCATCTCGTTGTCGATTTCTCTGTAACGTGCAAAGGCTCGACTGCCATCTGTGTGTCCCGAAAGAGATGCAACAAGATTTGAATCTTTTACCTTCTTGTACAGGTTGCCGATGAACGTCTTTCTTGCAGTGTGGCTTGTCGCAATATCGCAGATCGGTTTCTGTACGGGTTTACGAGTCTTGTTGTCAATAACAGTCACCATGCGGTCAATACCGAGCAGTTTCAGAATTTTCTTAATCTGACGGTTGTATATATTTGGGGTTTATACCTGTTGTACGAAGTAAGCGTTAGAATCGCTAAATTTGTTGAAAGTAAGTAGGTTTGTATGTGGTAGTGGTACTTATATTATAAAAAAATAAGTACCACTTATTTTGTGTTGTCTTTCTTTTGCATTATCTTTGTATTCACTTTTTTAGTTGCTTAGTATCTACGATGTGTATATTAAGTATCTACGATGTACTTATTAGGTATCCACTTGAAGACATAAAACGACATGGAGAATACAGAACAGCAGAAGAAGGACGAGCAGTTTATGCGTCGTGCTTTAGTGGAGGCGGAGGCGGCACGCGACGAGGGGGAGATACCCGTGGGCGCGGTTGTCGTGGCTGGCGACCGCATCATTGCGCGAGCACACAACCTCACGGAGACGCTCGGCGACGTTACGGCACACGCCGAGATGCAGGCGATAACGTCGGCTGCTAATCAGCTCGGTGGAAAGTATCTCACCGGCTGCACGCTCTACGTCACCGTAGAGCCTTGCATCATGTGCGCTGGTGCCTTGGGCTGGGCGCAGGTGCGGCGCGTGGTGTATGGTGCTGCAGACGAGAAGCGCGGTTTCCGCGCCTTCGCTCCAAAGGCTCTGCACCCGAAGTGCGAGGTGGTGAGTGGCGTTCTGGAGGAGGAGTGCCGAACGCTAATGACGGAGTTCTTCAAGTCGAAACGCTGAAATAAGAAAACCGTTTAATAACCATTTCTTTTAGATATTAGAATGAACAACAAATCAGAAACAAAACACTCTTGTTGTGGCGGAAGGCAGAACTTCTGGCTGTGGCTTGGCGCATTGGTCGTGGGCTCGTGCCTCGGACTGCTCGGCGTGGAGTGGGTGAACACGATGGCTAACTTCGTGGCTACCATCTTCACACGCCTCTTCCAGTTTATCGCCGTGCCTACCATAGCACTCGCCGTGACAACCACACTCGCAACGTTCGGTATGCAGCGCGAGACACGTCGCATCTTCCGCCATACCATCAGTTATACGCTGCTCACCACCATCGCTGCAGCTGCTGTGGGCATGGTGCTCTATATCATCATCTCGCCCGACAACTTGCCGATGGAGATGGTGAAGAGTAGTCGTTTGGGTGACGGCGTACCGCAGGAGGTGACCAATGGGTCGTACTACGACTATATGATTGGTATCGTGCCCGACAACTTCCTGCGCCCGTTTATTGAGGGCAATGTACTGTCGGTGCTGCTCATCGCCGTGGCTGTGGGCTTGGCGTTGGCGAAGATGCCCGAGGGGGAGAACAAGATGCTGCTTATGCGCGGACTCTCCGCGCTGCAGGACGTGGTGTCGCGACTCATACGCTGGCTCATCGCTGTGCTGCCTGTTGGCATCGTGGCGTTCGCTGCGCAGCTGTCGGCAGAGGTGTCGGCAGGCACGGTCGTAGCATCGATAGGCAAGTACGTAGCCGTGATATTGGGTGGTAATATGCTGCAGTTCTTCGTGGTGCTGCCACTGTTCCTCGTGGCTCGCGGACTCAACCCCGTGCACGTTATGCGCCGCATGATGCCGGCTGTGCTCATGGCGCTGTTCACAAAGAGTTCGGCTGCCACGCTACCCGTGACGATACAGACCTCTGAGGAGCGACTTGGCGTGGACAGCAAGGTGGCGCGCTTCGTGCTGCCTATCTGCACAACCATCAACATGAACGGTTGTGCTGCGTTCATCTTCGTGACGTCGCTCTTCGTGATGCAGAACGGCGGTGTGGAGCTGTCGCTGCCCGTGATGCTGCTTTGGCTGTTCATCTCCGTGGTGGCTGCCATCGGCAACGCCGGAGTACCTATGGGGTGCTTCTTCCTCACGCTCTCGCTGATGTCGGGCGTGGGTGCGCCGGTTGCGATAATGGGTGTTATACTGCCCGTCTTCATGGTACTCGATATGATTGAGACCGCCGAGAATGTGTGGTCGGACTCGTGCGTCGCGGCAATGGTGGATAAGGATATGAAGAAATGATGGGCGGTGTTTTCCGCTAACGCTGATAAAACAAAAAGATGGAGCCAACGATAGTTGACTCCATCTTTTTTTTTAAGCCGAACTAAGCCTTTCTAAGCCTTACTAAGCCTCTTTAGGCATTGTTGGATTGCGTTTATTTGTTTTCTGCGTCGATTGCCTTGATCTTCTGGCGAACCAGTTCGAGGTCGTCGCGCAGGTGCTGCACCTTGCGGTTCATCTCGTCGATGAGGCTGTTGCCCTTCTTGGAGCTTGCGTTGAGGAAACCGAGGTTGTTCTCGTAGGTCTGTATCTCCTGCTTGAGCTGGTCGAAGCGGCGAACCAGACGTCCACGCTCGTTGTCGAGAGCCTCTTCGCCACGCTTTGCCACGTTCTTGATGTTGGCCTTGAAGTCGTTCAGACGGCGGCGCTTTGTAGAGATGTTCAGCTCCTTGTAGATGCGGTCGAGCACTTCGTGATAAGCCTCGTAGAGCTTATCCTTCTCCTTGTACGGCACGTGTCCCACCTTGTTGTACTCCTCGGTGAGTGCCTGCACCTTCTCGCGTGTAGCTTCGGCAGCGTTCTCGGCGAGTGCTTTCAGCTGTTCGATGATGCCCTGCTTCTTCTCGAGGTTGGCGTGCTCCTCGTTGCGCTGACCTGCGCCGGCTGCGTTGCGAGCCTCGAAGAACTTGTTGCATGCGCCGAGGAAGTCCTGCCAGAGCTGGTCGCCGAGCTTCTTCGGAACCATGCCAATGGTCTTCCATTCCTTCTGCAGCGCGATGAGCTTGTCGCTTGTCGCCTTCCAGTCGGTGCTGTCGGCGAGTGCCTGCGCCTTCTCCACAAGTGCCTTCTTCTTCTCGATGTTCTCTGAGAAGGTAGCCTTGAGTGCCTTGAAGTATTCAGCCTTGCGTCCGAAGAAGTCATCGCAAGCAGCGCGGAAGCGTTCGAATATCTTCACGTTCATCTTCTGCGGAGCGAAGCCAATGGTCTTCCACTCGTTCTGTATGTCGATAATCTCCTTAGAGTGCTTCTCCCAGTCGGCAGCGCCCTTGTTGTCGGTCTTGCAGAGTTCCTCTACCTTCTCGCAGAGGGCGGTCTTGCGTGCGAGGTTCTCCTCCTCCTTAGCGCGGAGATCCTCGAAGTGCTGCTGGTGGCGCTTGTTGATTACGGTAGACGCAGCCTTGAAGCGTGCCCAAACCTCCTCGCGCAGCTCCTTAGCCACCGGTCCGATCTCGCGGTACTGCTGGTGGAGCTCCTGAAGCTGGTGGAAAGCGCTGATTACGTCTTCCTCGTCGGCGAGCTTCTCTGCTGCCTCGCAGAGCTTTGTCTTCAGCTCGAGGTTCTTCTTGAAGTCGTACTCGCGAGCCTCAGAGTTGAGCTTGAGCAGGTCGTAGAACTGCTCTACGTATAACTGGTAGTTGCGCCAAAGTTCGTTAGCCTTGTCAGCCGGCACGTTCTTGATGTCCTTCCACTGCTGCTGCAGCTCCTTGAACTCACCGAACGACTTGCCTGCCTCGTCGGGCGATGTAGCCATGGCTTTGATTTTCTCAATTATTTCGAGTTTCTTCTCCAGGTTGGCTTGCTTTTCAGCCTCCTGCTGCTGCATAATCTGCGCACGTTTCTCGCGGATTATAGCCATTTGCGCCTTGAAAGTTTCCTCGGTTTCGTCGGGCAAAACCTGATAAGCTTCAGGGTTTCCACCGCCGTTGATGTATTCCTTCAGGCGTGCTTCACGCTCTGCGATGTGGAGTTTGTAGAATACTGTCTTTAAAAGGTCGATTTCCTCCTTAACTGGAGCTTCGTCGCTTGCGACGATTTCCTTGAGGCGGTCAACGACTTCTTGTTTAGTTTTGTAGACTTTTGTGTTCTCTACTTGCTGAACGTCGGCTGCAGCGGTCTGCTCTACGGCAGTCTGCTCCACGTTCTGCTCTTCTTGTGCACCTTGCAACAGGGCGTTTTCTTGAGAGTCCATCATTTAACTGTTTTAAGTTTATGATAAGGGTAATTCACACGAATGTGGCACGAAGCCACATCCTCACATTATTTATTATAGACTGCAAACTTAAATAAAATATTTTGAATAGCGACAAAAAACGCAATTTATTTTTGCATTTTGCTTTAAAGCAGTCGCTTATGTCGCAGTATAATCCACGAAAGGGCTGATATTATCACCGAGATAAGTATCGCCACGATGAAGCCGAACGGGTATTCTTCCATGCCGTTGATGAGGTTCATTCCGAAGAATGAGGAGATGAGTGTGGGCAACATCATGATGATTGACACGGAGGTGAGTGTACGCATCACGGTGTTCATGTTGTTGTTGATGATGGATGAGTAGGTGTCCATCGTCGATTCGAGGATGTCGGAGTAGATGTTCGTCGTCTCACGAGCCTGCGACATCTCGATGTTTACGTCCTCGATGAGGTCGGCATCCAGTTCGTCCACCTGCAGCTTGAACTTCAGTTTGGCGAGTAATGTCTCGTTGCCACGGATAGATGTGACGAAGTAGGTGAGTGAGTCCTGCAGACGCGAGAGTGCTATGAGCGACTCGTTGTTCACGTTGTGGTCGAGGTTGTGCTTCGCTTTCTCGATGAGCGTGTTAATCTGCTTCAGGCGTTTCAGATACCACACGGCAGAAGAGAGGAAGAGACGGAATGTCATGTCAACATAGTCGGTAAATCCCTCGCCGCGCTTCTGGTGGTAGGACACGAAGTCGATCATCATGTTCGTCTCGTAGTAGCACACGGTGATGGTCACGTCGCGTTTGTGAATGATGCCGAGCGGCACGGTGGTGTACGGCGTACGTGAGCGTATCTCCTTCACGTACGGGATACGGAGGATGATGAGCATCCAGCCGTCGTCGTACTCGTAGCGGGCACGTTCGTCGGTATCGCTGATGTCGGAAAGGAAATAATCGGGTATGTTGAACTCGTCTTCCAGCAATTGCTGGTCTTCTTCTGTTGGACATGTAACTTGTATCCAGCAGTTCGGCTGCCACTCTTCGATTTGTTTGAGGGTAGAATTGGTGTTCCAGTATGTTCTCATAAAGCTGTCTCCTTGGGTTAAACGATGCTTGGGAGACCGCATTGTGAGAGCGTCCTCCTGCATTACAAATTCGGGTTTTCCGCGTGATAGTCGTCCATAAATTAGTTACACTTTGATTTAACGCTTGCAAAGTTACGTATTTTTGTCGAATAAGTCTTCCTCGTAGCTGTGTTTTTTGCACAAAAGGATGCAAAAAACATGGTCGCTTTCGATTTTTATTAGTACTTTTGTCGTTAGAGTTAGATAAACGTTTCAATTCGATTGCTGCACCAACTTGAGTGTAGCGTAACAATAAAAGTACAACTATGAAGAAGCTAATCGTTATGTTGAGCCTGTTCTGTGCGTGTACGATGCAGGCTCAGGAGCAGAAACACTCCACATTCTATTATCAGCGTGCCACTCTGTTTGAGGTGCTGCCTACCAGCAAGAGCGACATCATCTTCCTCGGCAATAGCATCACCAACGGTGGCGAGTGGGCAGAGCTGCTGGGCAATCCGCACGCCAAGAATCGCGGTATCAGCGGCGATACAACCCAAGGCGTACTCGACCGTCTGAGCACTGTGACAAAGGGCAAGCCGGCGAAGATATTCTTGCTCATAGGTACCAACGACTTTGCGCGCGGCAAGAGCATGGACGAGATAGTGAAGAACGTGGAGAAAATTGTGGAGCGCGTAAAACGCGAGTCGCCTGCGACGAAGCTTTACGTGCAGAGTGTGTTCCCCGTGAACCCGAAGTTCAACAAGTTTTCTGGTCATATGGACCGCAAGAAGAATATTCCTGCGCTCAACGCAAAGATAAAGGCTGTTGCCGCACGCCACGGCGTTACATACATCGACGTGTACAAATCGCTCGTAACGCCTTCTACCGACGTGATGAACCCAGAGTACACCAACGACGGACTGCATCTGCTCGGCAAGGGATACCTGAAGTGGGTGGAGGTGCTGAAACCGTATCTGAAGTAGTATTTGTAGACTCTTAACAGTATGAAGCATAAAAAACTATTGATAAGCCTCGGTGCGAGTCTTGCACTGTTGTTAGGCATCGTCACCGCAGGGTCGTTCTACCTCGTCGACTATGCTCTTGTGAGTGCTGAACGCGAGCGCAACTCCGACTTGGCACAGATAGAGAAGCGTTTCCCCGAACTGAAGTCGTGGGTAGACAGCTTGCAAGCCGTGGGCGCACTGCGCGACACGTTCATCGTGATGCCCACAACGGGTAAGCGTGCCCATGCTTTGTTTGTTCGTTCGCCACGTGCGAAGGGGCGCACCGCCGTGCTTGTGCATGGCTATTGTGACAACGCCACACGTATGTTGCCCATCGCACGTATCTACAATCGTGAGCTTGGGGCTAACGTGCTGCTGCCCGACCTCTATGCGCACGGACAGAGCGACGGCGACGCAATACAGATGGGATGGAAGGATCGCCTCGACGTGCTGCACTGGATAAGCCTGGCACCCGAACTGTTCCGCACCGAAGCCGACTCGATGCGCCTTGTGGTGCACGGCATCTCGATGGGTGCCGCTACGACGATGTGCGTCAGTGGCGAACAGACACCGCAGTACGTGAAGTGTTTCGTGGAGGATTGTGGATATACGAGCGTGTGGGATGAGTTCTCGAACGAAATATCTGCCCGCTTCTCGTTACCCGACTTCCCACTGATGTACACTGCCTCGTGGCTTGTGCAGGTTAAGTACGGTTGGAACTTCAATGAGGCATCGCCACTGAAGCAGGTTGCGAAGTGCCAGAAGCCGATGCTCTTCATACACGGCGACAACGATACGTTTGTGCCCACCTGGATGGTGTATCCGCTCTACGAGGCGAAACCGCAGCCTAAGGCACTCTGGATAGCACACGGCAGCAAGCACGCCGATGCGTATGGCGACTACAAAGAGGAGTACACGCACAGAGTGCTGGAGTTCGTAGAGAAGTATATGTAAGAGTCTTTTTACCTTTTTACTTTTTTACCTTTTTACTTTTAAAACTATTTCCTTCGCTGTGCGCTCCGACGGACTGTCTGCACCAATCTTCTGCCATACCTCCTCGTAGCCGGCAAGCATCTGCTGGCGTGGCTCGCCGTCGGGAAGCAAGCGTGTGAGTTGCTCGGCTACGTTAGCTTCTGAGAACGTGTTAGCCACTAATTCGGGCACCACCTCGCGGTCGGCGATGAGGTTGACAAGTGACACGTATTTCACCTTCAGCACCAACGGACGCAGCAGTCCCACCAGTTTGGGCAGCGCGGTGTTGTAACACACCACCTGCGGAACGCGGAAAAGTGCCGTCTCGAGCGTAGCCGTGCCACTCGTGACGAGTGCCGTGTGGGCATGAGAAAGCAGGGCGTAGGTCTCACCGCGCACCACGCGCACGTTGCTTCCGCTGATGTGTGCGTCGTAGAACTCGGGCTCGATGCCCGGTGCCGCAGCAAGCACAAGCTGGTAGTCGGCGAAGCGCTGCGCAGCAGCAATCATCTGTGGCAGTGTGCCCGCTATCTCCTGTTTTCTACTGCCGGCGAGCAACGCTATGATGGGACGCGCATCGAGCCCATGCTGACGGCGGAAGGTGGCATCGTCAACGTTGTATGTAGCCTGGAACTGTCTTACCTCCTCCGCAGTAGGGTTGCCTACGTAATGGATGGGGTAGTGGTGCTTCTGTTCGAAGAACGGCACCTCGAACGGCAGAATGGAGAAAAGCTCGTCGACGTTGCGCTTAATCTCCTTGATGCGATACTCCTTCCACGCCCATATCTTCGGTGAGATGTAATAATAAACGGGAATGTGCGTGTTGTTGTGCACGAACTTCGCAATCTTCAGGTTGAAGCCCGGATAGTCAACAAGTATCACTACGTCGGGCTGCCACTCCACGATGTCGCGCTTGCAGAACGCCATGTTGCGCAGAATTGTGCTCAAGTGGAGCAGTACGGCGATGATGCCCATATACGCCAAATCGCGGTAGTGGCGCACACGTGTGCCTCCGACAGCCGACATCATGTCGCCACCGAAGAAACGGAACTCTGCTGCTGGGTCTTCCTTGAGCAGAGCTTTCATAAGATGCGAGGCGTGGAGGTCGCCCGATGCCTCGCCAACGATTAAGTAGTATTTCATGATTTTTTTAGGTGGTGTTTAAGCCGAGGGCAGGTGGTGTTTAAGCCGAACTAACCCTCTTTAGGCCTTCTAAGCCTCTTTAAGGGCGCGTTTAAGCCGAACTAAGCCTCTTTAAGCCTTTCTAAGCCTTTGCTAACTAAGC